>Ga0179593_1251995_pt1 | contig 23063 bp, 21 predicted proteins | sample CZODoug2_1_08_16_FD_185931 | JGI IMG/M metagenome (GOLD analysis project Ga0179593, IMG submission 185931) | Vadose zone soil fungal communities from Angelo Coast Range Reserve, California, USA - CZODoug2_1_08_16fungal (PacBio error correction) | ecosystem: Environmental > Terrestrial > Soil >...
ACGAAGCACCGTTAAAGGTCCCATAGCAAAAGGAAAACGAAAGCGTAACGACGACCTTCTGGCTGTCTTGGAGGGGGGGAAGGAGGGGCGGCGCGAAAACAAAACCTCACTCACCGCACCGTGGGAAAGCCCCTTTTTCAAAATGCCCGTTGTCCAAAATGTACTGGCAAAGGGGGAAAGGAAAGGCACACAGGGGGGGTTCCCCCTCGAGAACAAAGAGCGCGCCTTCCAGGGGCGTCCCGGCTGCCGAAGAAAAAGAGGGGGAGCGCTAAAAAACGCCCTCGCGAAAGCGCTCTTTTGACGGTTACGGACAACATTCCTATCTCTGGGGGAGGAGGACGAAAAAAGGAGTCTTCCTTTTAGGCTACAACTCCCTGCAGAAACGGTCGAAAACACAGTCTTTCCGGCGCCACCACGCGTTGGGAAAAAGAGAGAAGGGGAAAGAGGAGTATGACTGTCACCGTTAGCGGGGGACTACCACTCTATGGCAAAAGGACAGACGCCCTCAGGGTAAGTCAAAGATCTCCCGAACAGCCAACGCTTAAAGACGGCTCCGAACTGAGAAGGAAGAAAACGGGGAAAAAAAACCAATGAGGAGTTTCGAAGCCCCGAGGACGACCGCGGGGGGAAGGGTTTGGAAACTGATCTAAATATAACCTGCCTCGAACTGCCTGAAGAAACAGAAAAGAAAAAGGGAACCGCCTGGCCTCAGTCCCGAGGAGAACAACGGAGAGGGCATCTCGAATGAAGCGCGGTCTCCAAGTGAAGGGAAGGAAAGAGAGAGCAGGATATCTCCTGGGGAGAGGCCGGCATCGCAATAGGACTCCATTAAAGTGAGGTGCGCCGGTTAGTGCTTTGGAGAAAACTCCAGGTATTCGGGCGATTACTTACGGTGAAAAAGAAGCGAAAAACTAGCTCCCATTCAAAAAGGAAGGGAAAAAACTTTTTTAGAAAAAGACGAAACAGTGGTCAGCATTTCGTGTAGGACCGTCCCTAACTCAAGGAGGGAGATGAAAAAAAAAAAAGACCGTTCGAAGCCCGGCTCAAAAAAAGGGGACAAGGAGGACAAGGGCAGATCACGGGAATGTCTAGTGCTGGCTAACCTGTGGTCCACGAACAACCTAGAAGAGGGGAAAGACCTGCGGTATAGTCCGCCTCAAAGGGGAAACGAGCTGGCCTCCTAGCCTCCGGCTCACATGGGGGGAATGGGGGGAAGCCATGGACATAAACCCATGGGGACTATCGCAGCGGGGAGACTACCGTCCACATCTCCATTCTAAATGGTGAGGAGGAAGAAGGGGCTCAAAGGTAGCATAAAGAAAAGTAAAAGGGAAAAAGCCAAGGGGGCCCGTTACGTAGTCGAATCGGCCTGTGGGCCAGCAGAAAAAAAGAAAAACGCGTACGCCCTCTATTGTAGACTTTTCCTGGACCCGATCCGAATCCCCTTCGTAAAGCCGATCAAGGGAAGGGAGAACGGGAACGAAATACCTTTCAGTCAAAGGGACGGAATAAAACCCTGAATCTATTCAGGCGATGCCCTCGCCACTGTGCCAAAAAGAACAAGAGGAACCAGGTTGTCACAACGGCTCCTGGCCAGGGAGGACGCTCCGGTATCTTCAACCATCGTCAAAAAAAAAAGGAAAGAGGGGAAAGCACCGTAAAGGACTTCCTCGCAACAGAGAAGAAAGGGGGGAAATTCATTCAAGTCCAGCGAATGGTATTATCCCAACACTAGGAGGGGGGGAAACATACGATGACAGGCTCGTGACCCAGCACGGGAGCGGATGTCACGGGGCTTCTCAAGAATTAAAGTCTAATCTGGGAGGAAAGAAGTACAGAAAGTGGCTCAGGAATCGTAGAGCCGTGAACGGGCAGGCAACAGTTTGTCGTCCATCCATGCGAGGAAAGAGGAAAAGAGGCACAAGGGGAACAATTCGTTAAATGGGTGACTGGGCTACGTCGATGGTATCCATCCTACCAAAGGGGAACGGAGGGGGGGGAAAGGAAAACCTCTTGGTTAGGGAGTCCCTCAGGGAGGAAAGAAAGGGACATCATTGTGGACCGCTTGGGGCCTTAGAAAAAAAGGGAAAACACAGGGGGGAATCATGACGAAAGAATATCTTGGAGGGGACACATCAATCTACCTTGGGAAAAGGAGGGGGGAAGCCATTCTAGGTTCGGTGACCTCCACTTTAAGAAGAAAAAATTTGGACTTGGGCGATGTACGTTTGCGAAAAGGGGGAAGTACTTGTAATCGACCCAAAAAGGGTAAAAGTTCAACGAAAAAATCAGGGAACTTGACAGCTGTCCTGGAGGAGAATGTACCCTGCAAGAAATTCTTAGAGGCCAGAGGGCAAAACGAGGTCTACCCCGGCTGATTTCCCTCCTCGAAAAACATAGAAAAAAAGGAAGGAAGGGGAAATGAAGTCGGAAAAAATTCGGGTTTGAGCCTGCCTCAGCGCCTTCTCTAGCAAGGCAAGAGCCGCCCGTAGCAGTTGAGAACTAGGAAAAAGATCGGAAGAAAGGGAATAGGGGAGGAAAAAAAATCGTGGTAGCTGCTCTCATCATAGGTCGAAGGGGGAAGCAAAATTTGAACTGCCTTAATCTGAAAGAAACATCGAAAGAAAAGGTACGGGCTCAAAGTCCTGATTTTTGACTCTACAGCGGAAAGAAACGACTCCGTCCTGGAGGAAGGAGAAGAACTTCCACCCATTTAGTAACCAATTCAGGGAAGAAGGAAAAAAGAAGGAAAACAGACGAAAAAGAAACGGAGAGGGGACCAGAGGGAGCTTTTCAGTAACGTTGTACCCTGAAAAAAGGGGGGGGGGGGAGAAAAAGGGGTGGAAGTGGATTAACTCGCGGACCCCGACGGCGGAGTCCTGATTCATGATTTCGGTCAAAAAAATCCGAAAGAGCACGGAAAGGGGAAGGGGAGAAGACTCGAAGAAAAAACCCAAGTCAAAGTACTTCGGACCTGTACGGCAAAAACTAACCCTTATAAAAAGAAAAAGGATAGAACGGAGGGTATTTTGACAGGGGAGACGCCCTGCTCGCGATCTTTCCAGGCCTTTTGCCCTACGAGAAAAAAAAAAAGAGTCGCCGGCCAGCATCCACAAACCTCAAAGAGCTTACTGTCCTAAGGGGGCACTTCGTAGGGGCACGAGAAGGGGGGGCCTCAGCAGTATAAACGTCGGGAGAAAAGGGAAAGGGGCCTTTCTGGCAGTGCTAAATCGCCGTACGACAGAAAAAAAGGAGGGGGAAACAGTGGACAGGAGGGATGCTGGACACGGCTTTGGCTATCTGACAATAACCGAGAAAAGGGGGGTCGCAAGAAACATAGGAAATACTGCCAAGGGGAACAAGGGAGAACACGACGAGCCTGTCGCGCAAGCGTGAACGGCTGCGACTGGTCAAGCAAAATACACGTCTACTTAAGGATTAGAACCACGTGGTTGTCAGGGGGGAGCCACAAAAAAACCGAGTCCACCATGTGACATTCAACAAAGAGAACTGCAGGGACTACCGTCCCAACCGTAGACCGGGGGAACACGAAGTTGGGAGGTCGGCAACGAAAGAGATAGTCTCCCATGAAAAAAAACGAAAAGACGGGGACAGTGGGAAAAGTGGATGGAAAGGGGAGAGGGAGAGCCTCATGGTGGGCTACTCGAACGAAGAGGGAGAGCCGATCGTATAACCAGCTTCCCTGTCGGAGGAGCAAAAAATGAGATCTACAATATCAGAAAAAGGGGGGGACAGAATGGAAAGAGCGCATCAACAAAGGTCACTCTCACTTCAGACAGATTATGGGCATAAACGAAGCGAGTTGCGGAAGAATCACCTTGCGCGAAAAAAGTGAAGCAAACCCTTCCAAAAAGAGGAAGTGGGCGAGGACGCACGTGCCAATAGGAAGTATAAGAGGGAATGGGGTCGTTGACTAGAGGGAAAAGAGAGGAGGTCCTGACTACCGGGAAAGAGCCAGGGGGAAAAAAACTCGCCGTTCAGGGAGGGAGGGTTCTCTCGCAAAGGTGAAAGAGGGAAATAGCCCGGATTCTCTAAGGAAAGAAAGGGAGGGAAAAATAGTAATCAAGGGAGAGCGGCACTTGAGGTCCATGAGGATTCAATTCGACCTTTTGACGGAAGGGAAGTCCTTAGAGGATTTTCACGGACACTGCTCTCTATTGCCATTGGGACGAGGAGGGAAGTGAAGCGGGCAACAAGGGAAGATCGAGGAAACCCGGGAATCATTCACTGACTAGACCTTAAAAAACGGGAGGGTTAAAATTAGTCTAAGTGAGCCAAAAAGCGCAGCCAAATCGTTACTGGGGGAGGAGGGGAAAAGTTGGAGGTAGACGAGGATCTTACATTTGGCGTGATATAAGAGAGGGGCCCAGGACAACATTTAGTCCTAGGGGAACCGGCGACCACAGCCTAAGTGTACCGAGAAAGAAAGGAAGAAACCGATCGAGGACAGTCCAACACGAAAGGGAGGTCGTGCCTGGACCAATTGAACAAAGCGACTATTACGTGATCGGGCCAGGGAAAAGAGGGCGAAATACGTGGCTCGATAATGATGGTTTCTCACAGTCCAGAACTACGAGAACTTAAGGGGGAGGGGAGGGGAAAGGGACAGAAAACATACGAATGATGGTTTTCCTCTAGAGGCAAGAGAAACGACGGTTATCTGCATTTTCACGGGGGAAAACGTAGACCGGAGGGGGAACGTCCTAATAGGACACTCCTCAAAGACGGCCTTATTGACTCGCAAACTAGCCCTGCTGAGAAGAAAAAACGCAGTTGCTGCGCGACGATCTTAGAAGAGGAGAAAAAGCCGATCTAGAGCATCAACCTTCAACGGTGGTACCACAGGGATCACTTCATTTGACGTCTCTATTAGAAGAAAAGGAAGAAGGAGTTTGAACCCCTTATATGAGGGTAAAAAACTGAGGATATCAGGGAGGGCAAGGGTCTCGTCAATTATACTGCACGAAAATCCGCTGTTCGAAGGGATTCGAAAAAATCCTCTTCCTGCGACCCGAATAGGAGAATAGAGAAGATCTTAGACCGACGTGGTTCAAAATCAAAACTCGCGGGGAATCCTTCGGAGGACAGTCAAGCCTGCTTTTTGAAAACTGGGAAGCGCCTGGAGATACAAGGCTCACCGTTTACATCAGAAGAAAGAGCGAAAACCCTCGGTTCAGTTGTCACGCCGTGGTGTCCAAAGGAAAGAGGGGGAACTGGGAATACCTCGAACTATGTGTGACGGGATTTCGCACTAACAACGGCCCTCGAGGTCGCCTCGACCAAGAGCTCGTCCTCTCATCAAAAACGGAAAAACTAGGTCTACAAAGTGTATCTCTGGGAAGGACTAAGGGGCCGGGTAGCTTTCATCCTTTACTCAGGGGGAAATCCTCTTTCCTTAAAAGGAGGGAAAACCGTGGAGGGCCTTTACTCAATGGGAAAAACGGGGACTTTTTACAAAATAAAGTGACCACTGGGGGCTGAAAGGGGGTCCGGGTTGAAACTTATTTTCTAAAAAGTCTGCAAAAATACGGCCCGGTGAAAAAAAGAACGCAGGTATGAAATGACAAGTATAGGATCTTCCAGTCTGAATAAAAACTCTGGGAAAGGGAAAAGGGGGGTTAGTATCTAGGAACGCAACAACAAAACGGCAGGAGTAGAAATATATGCTAGAAAAGGGACCGGGAAAGAAAATGGCATGAATCTCCGGAAAAACGAACTACTGCTGTCCGGGAGGAAGGACAGAGGAGGAGCTGACACCTCTCTCCAAGGACCCCGGGGGAAAAAAAAAAAAGGGTGACAAGTCCCCTTGTGTCAAAAAGGGGAAAAGGGGGGGGACCGCCCAAGGGTGAAAAGGGGCCAAGAAACTGTCCCGCCTCAGAGACACAAAGGAAAGTGGAGTCCACTTCTGGACATAAAGAAAGTACCAGAAGGGACCCTCCCTCCTCCTCAGTTCTCTCAGGACCTGTGTTCAAAGGGGGGAAAGAAAGCAGGACTATGAATCGTTGTGGTAGAGGCTGGACCAAGATATTTCGATTGGGCGGAGAACCAAGCAAGGAAAAATAAATCGTTCTTCCGCAAAACCAACACCACTGCGTTTACCATCCCGATGCATGGAAAGAGGGGAGGAGGATGAGGGAACCTTGGTATCTTGGACTCAAAACTGATATTCCAAGGCTGAAAAAGATTCCCATAGCCGAAAAGGAGCTGACATCCAGATCTTGTTACCTCCTTACGAAAAGGAAGAAAAGAAACGAGCGAAGATGATGACTGAAGCCATTATTATTTCTAAAAAAAGGGGGATACCAGGATTTCGTGGTCCTACGGCCTGAATCCGGGTACCTAGGACAAAGGGACATAGATAAATACATGTAGCCCTCCTCTCCAAGGGGGGAACGCACAAGGCCTCTTCCCGAGGAAAAATAGGAGTCAAGGGTCAATTCCGGGTCTCTAAGTGTATGTAGGTGATACTGCAGGCGGAAATCACTGTCCTCCTAGGCGAAGAAAAAAGGAGTCGCAAAGTGGATGCCCCTTCAGGATCCTTTCAAGACCAGACGTTGGATGGCTGGACGATATTACTTGGACAAGCCGCTCGAGAAACGAGCTCCCCTGGCACGACGTAAACCGGGTCATCTGAAAAGAAGAGCCAAAATCAGGTGCTTGGGCCGGGCCACAAAAAAGAAAGCAGGAAAGCAGTAGGTATCCAGCCGGGCGAATAACGGCAGGAGGCACGATAGGGCCAGCGTCACCACCTTGCCAGTAATCACTGGTGAGTTTAGGGTCCACCTTTCTGACAGAACAGAAAGTATTGGGCCGACACTGAATAAGGGGGAGAAGAACCGAAGCAGTCCCCGTATGCTTTACGCCGGACGAAAGGAGTAACATGGGGGAATGGGGCCAGAAGGGGATCATCCCGCCAAGGGTGAGGCGGTTCTCCGGAAGGGCACCAGATAACAGACACGGGAGGAGAGTCCGGGAAAAAAAGAAAAACTACCTTTTGTGTGCGACTTGGATTCGGAAAGGGGGGTGAATAGGAAATGTCAAAGGACTAGGCTTTTCAACTCAGCAAAATAATAGGAACTTCATAAAGAGAGTAGAGGGCCTGACCCTCTACGGAAAAATAACTACGCAAACGGTCGAACCTGCTCTAGATGAGATGGGAAAGTAATAAGTATACAGGGAATGGTGGAAAAGCCACTTTCTAATCGAACGTGCAGGAAGAGTTAAAGAAATTAACCTTCTAGGAAGAAGAAACGGCATGCTGGTTATCCTATCGCCAGAAAGACGAGAATTTCAAGAGAAGACAGGCGTTCAAGGTGACCTATCTTCGAATCCGAAAAAGAACCCAAGGACGATAAAGAGAAGAGAACCAGGCTCCTCGGCAAAAAGGGGAAGGAGGCGGGGACGAACTTCGGTGTCCTGAGCAGAGACTTTATTATCCGACACTCGCGAGGGCACCGAAGACCGTTCAGGAGGTCGAGTAAAACCAAAAGGAGGACTGATGGGAAAATGGCTGCTCACCGCGGAGAGTGGAGAAAGAGCATCTAGGCTTAACTCCGTAAAAACTTGCATCGAAAAAGAAACCGGGAAAGGGAAGGGGTGTACCATCAATAGTCTGATCCGAAAAGAATAAACAGGTTCCCAAGCAATTCGTTCTCTAGTGTACTTGGGGCGAAAGGCGAAGGGGGAGGACAATCACAACCTACCATGATAAACTGAGGTTCCCATTTGCGACTCGTTGTCCCACGGGAAGGCTGAAGGGGCGAAAGGGGAAGCTGTTTTTTAACATGCCGTACGGCCAATACCCCATGAAACCAAGGGAAAAAAGGGGGGAGAAATAAGGACGGAAGACTGAAGTGGGAGGACATCGAACCTGGGGCACCTGCCTGGCGCGCAAAGGATTCGTCAGCAGGGGGAAATACCCAAAATTTTGGAAGTGAGGAGGTCCGGGGGGAAAAACTTGTAGTCATGGTACTTTTCGAAATCTCCCACTCGTGTACAGAAAAGAAGGAAAGACAAGAGGGGGAGATATTCTGCAAGGTAGAAAGCAAGAAACTCTTATCGAAAGAGGGATCACCTCGTTCAAACGGCTTTAGTGGGGCTCCTGACTCTGAAAATCATGGAGGGAAGAGGACTGGAAGTCCGATCGGAAGGGAAGGGCGTGTGGATCCGCCTGGGAACGAAGAAAGAAAGGATGAAGGAAAGCCTGTGAACGCTAAGGTCCGAGCAGGCGTAACAGCTAACCAGAGGACAGCGGGATGGGATGGGCAGGAGCGAAGCCGTAAGGACCGGATTTACTCACTCTTTTGAAAGGTGGGAAAGAAAAGGAACGAGAACAATCGAACATTCACCCGGTTACGGGCTCACGTCCGAGGGAAGAAAATGAAGAGAAAGAAAACAACGGAAGTAGTGAGAAAATGAAAGAAGAATAAATTGCCAACCACTCTGACTGACTCTGGAAGAATTCTAAAGCAAAAAAAAAAAGAGAAGGAGGAAAGAGAGAGAGGGGAATACAGCTTTCGTTCAGAAGAAAAGTGATCAAGGTTTAATTTCTTATCCTCGAACGCCATGACCGGTCGTAAAAAAGAGGGGAAAATGGAGACAACCAAAATAAGACTATCAAACCCGAAGGGAGTCGATGTCCGGGGAAAGACACGCCCGTCTTCAAATCGAAATAAGTCGGAAGGGAAGGCTGAGCAAGGAAGAAACTAGTTCTCCCAAAGGGGGGGGGTTGCCCACCAACCTGATCCACTACGAGGACGAGCGGGGGGGAAAAAAGCGGCGAAAGGGCAAGGCCTTGAAAAATCGAAGAATAAGGAGGGGAGCAGTAGAGGAGAGAAAACAAGCAAATGAGGAAGATCGGACGGGGCAAAATTCCTTCTCATTGGGGGAAAAACGACCGGGAGAAAGCCGGCAGCCCTCCTGCCGAAAGAAAAGGTAGGAAGGGGAGAATAAGCCCGAATACCTAAAAATGGGCCGCTGGACTTTCTTTTCGATTGAGTACAAGGGGAGGGGGGAGAAGGCAACAGAAGACAACGGTCACGAAAATTACAAAGAAAAAAAGGTGGGCAAGGCCACCGTGACTGAAAAAAAGACGCATGGAGAGACAAGGAGGGGGTTCAACGTAAAACGCACTTTAACCAAGAGATCAGTGTCTTCTTATGATTTAACACTTTGCAAGAACATGGACTGGTAGACGGCCACCACCGGAAAAAAAGGGTAAGGGGGCCCGGAAGATAAGGAGTGGACTACCGTACAGAGAGAAGAGGGACCACGCAGTGGATTAATGGACAAACAGCGAAGTTCGGACACAGTCCCTCAAGAAAAACGGTGATGATGTCGACTGCTCCACAGGGAGGGAAGGACAATCAAGAAAGACCGTCCTTTATAGCACTCATAGACGGAGTAAGAGCGGTACATATTGGGAGCTACCAGACCGAAGAAAGGAAGAACATACTCCGGTAACGCTCCTCCTACCGTGAGGGAGCATAAGAAAGGGGGGGAGAGATATCCAAGGTCGCTTGGGAAACAACTACTTTCCTGACCAGTCCAAATATTGGACGGACGCCTCAGGGCGCTGCACGAAGCTTTCAGTAAGGAAGTGGGGAGAATGTCTAAAGACGGTCAGGACTACCTTGCCGGATCCGTGAGAAAAAAAAGGAGGAAAGGGGAGTCTGCTAAAACTTGGCAGGGGGAATCCCAACTATCTAGGGCTAATGGGCTTTTCTCCTGGAAAAGGCTCAAGAGCCCGGAAAAGCCATGGAGTAATGGTCTACTACGGACGCTTCTTTCGTAGTATCTGGTCTTACCCGCGCCTCGGCGGAGGGAGGAAAGAGTGGCGGGAGGGGACAACTGCCTATCTAGAACTTCCCCAAAGTCACTCGACAAAAGGTATCCACGTATGTGAGGGCAAAGGTGCGCCCCCCAATTCTCTCCAAAGAAGTGGAAGATATGTTCAAGGAAAAGGAAAAAAAGAAGCGCGGACAAGGATTATTATCCTATTCGGGAAAAAGAACAACCGGACCTCGGCGAAGTAAGTGACCACGCTAGGATTCTATCCTCTCTCGAAGGGGTGTAAAAACTGCGAGTGTGCTGGAAGCAAAGGTCGGAAACGACATCTACTGTTAGGGTGAAGGGAGTCATGGCCAGTGAATTCTGGGGGGGGACGGAAGTAGATCTAAAAGGGCTTTCGCCTGTGGGAAGGAGAGAAGCATCTGGATTCTGTCCTTAATAAAGGGGGGAAAAAAAGGGGAGGGCCGAGGAGCTGGCGATACCAAAAGGGGGAAAAGGGCCCAGGTACCGGTATGGCGGGAGAGCAGAGGGCAACGTAAGACTACAAGCAACCTCCTTGTGCGAAAAAAAGAACATGAAGGACGACTGATCCTTTGTCATAAGTGGATGGGAGAGGGGTAGTCAGAGGCCGATGCTTAAACCACAATTATATACCAGCAGTCTCAGTACGGAACGGGGACCTCATCCTTCATGAAAAGGGAAAACGCGAGTGCGTCCAGAGGGAATATGCCGGTAGGGAAAAAGGGGATGGGGGGAGACCGTTAGATTATAGAAGGGGGACAACTAGTTGACTGTAAAGGTAATCTCGAACTGCCAACTCCAAGCGGACCGGGGTCGTCGGGGAACGAAGAAAAAAAGGGCCTGAGAAAAGATGGACTGGGTGAATCTAGGGCAAGGCTCAAGGTTGGCCAAAGAACGAGGTCAAGAGCGGTCAGTGTTAACTCAAATGAAAAAGACGCCTGGTCCCCTCATGGTGCCGATTTGAAAAGCGTGCGGCGGAAAACAGAACGGTGCCAGAAAAAAGAGAAGAAAAGCGGCCTAGAAAAAGTTTCTTGCAAACTCATGCTAAATTAATGTGCTGCCGTAATCTACTCTCTCAAAAATGGGGAAGGCGGGTCGAATCACAACCGGCCCTCTCGTGGTCCCAGCGGAAAAATAGCGACTTAATTCAACTTCACCTGACAAAAGGCGCAAAAATGTATCTCTTGATGGGGAGATGCAAGCAAGGGGGTCGTAGGAAAGTGACCCAATGAATGGTCGCAGGGCCTGAGGAGGAAAAGATAAACTTTTTGACATTTCAGGTGTTTCCAGTGCCACGGTTTCAGGACCACGGCTTCACAAAATTGGACGGTTACCAAGAAGAAAACATATTGGGCAGTCCTCCTGGGGGGGGAACCATACCCTCCTTAAGGGAGTCGTTGTCAGGAGGCTTCATTCTAAAGGACTTGGCCCCCTGTCATGGGGAGCTGAATCTTTTTTCATACAGCAAAACAAAACAGGGAGGGGTAGAAATAATAAATGACTTCGACCAGCGTCTCTGCTACTTCAAAGAAGAAACCACCACGAAATCCTTCTGCCCTTATGCGGGGGAGGAAAACTTTCGGATATAACAGCAAGAGAAAAAAACGTGGTCAAAAGGTCAAAAAGCGGACCCGTGTGTACCATCCGGCAACAGTGAAAAGGAAACCGTGGAAAGTGCTCCTTCAAACACCGTTTACAGCATATAGTAAGTCCAAGAGTCGAAGAATCGTCGTGGAAACGGTCTAAGAAACTACGACTGACCTCCCGAATAAAGGCGCGCGCGGGGTAGGACTGGTCTAAAAGAGAGAGTTGGAACTTCGACCCCCTAGCGGGGAGGGGCGGAACGACCCGCAACAAGGTCCGAGAGAGTAGATGACACAGTCGTCAAATTCAAAAAGGCTTGGGTACAGACTAACCGAGGCGGGAGGTCACAGTTGAAGTTTCTCTCCAGAGGGAAAGGAAGCATCAGAGGATAGAAGAGATGCAGATCATCTCTGTGTGGAACTCTCTCTGGGCTACGCCGGTAGAATGTACCCGAAAAAGTACGAAAGAAACTCGTTATTATAACACGCTTAGACTCATGGGGGGGCATCTATCCTAAACATGAACATGCCAGAAGGGGGGGCGGTCTGAAAACTTCATCGGGTTTAGTTGAAAGCGAGTAGAGGACCTCTAAGGCTATTCTTGATCTGTGGTGCACAATTAGGTGAAATTGAGAGATGAGTCATAAGGCTAGATAGGATGATAAGAATCGTCTAGGTGCTACGTGTCAGGAGCCCGCCTAGTTCAATATGAGGAGAACTACATATGACAGCTTTTATCCTACTCCAGTCAGAAAGAGAGGGAATCAGGTCAGGATGGAAGCTATTTTAGACGAAACAGACCAAGCACAATGTGGTAGACAATCACGGAGTACATATATCTCGGGTTAATCGTTTATAAGAAAAACCCGAAGGCCTGATCGCACGTAGATACGTCGCGCAACGGTCAATGGGGAAGCCAAGTGAAAGTGTGGGAACGACGATGAGCATGCTCCGTGCCGATAAAAAAAATAGTAGCCGACAGTGCCTCGGAATCAGGGCGCAGGGAAGGGAGGGAGACTCCGCCGGGAGGGAGGCTCTCTGCAGAATAAGAGAGTTGAAGGTTTGTGCCGCCCGGAATGCCTAGCGCCGGTGGCGTCGACTAAGAAATACTATTCGCTATGAAAGTTGTCTAACATAGAAACGGACTTCGATGACCTCTAAAAGTTATACCGTGGTATCGGCCAATAAAGAGGAAAAATTAAGAAGGGATGGATGAACGGAAAAAAAACGACCACAGCTTACGCGTCGCCGGGGAGAGCCTCTCGAGCACGAGCATCTTCCTCTGGAAGGGGAATGGACAAAGATGGTCGTCGACCTGGGAGAAAGAAAAGAGAAGGGTGGGAAAAATGCAGAAGCGGCTAGGCATTAAAACGAGAACGTATCTGGCAGCCAGCGACGCTCCATGGGGCCGCCAGATCTGGATCATCCAGCCACATTGGAGAGGTCGAGACAGTGCCATCTTCCCATTCCCAAGGGACGTAGAAGGGGGCGCACCGGGGGACGCAGAAAAGAAAAACGTGTTGCGAATGGTAGTCGCCGTGCTGAACTGTAGGTCGAGAAGGGGCCCGCGCAAACCTACTCTACTTCAGAAAGAGGGGTCGCGGTAACTTAACGCTCGCATAACTAATTCAAAGTCCAGGAAAAGAAACATGGGAAGGAAACGTGAGCAAACGCGAAGGAAGGAGGACGCCATGAGGGCCGCGAAGCATGGTCGTAAACAAAAACACAAGGGTGAACAGGGACCAGACGTGCAGGCATTTCGGTGGTCGGAGGAATGAAGCAAGGTAACGTTCCGTCCGATCTGCGAAAAAAAAAGGCAAAAAAAAAAAAAAAATACATAAGAAGCACGTCGGCGAGAACCTATGAGGAACTCGACACACGGCGGAGGGCGACAGTTCGAGAGGAGAACGTCCAGACGAAGGGAGGATCCACTCACTATGATGCCCCCAGAAAAAAGAAGAAAGGGAAAGGGCGTGTGGCCCTTCGGGATGCGGAACAGAGCAGCGTACCAGGGGAGGATTATAGGTGAATCTCAGGAAGATCACTCCTGAACAGAGTAACAGATCGCAGCCATTTGCAAGGGGACATTAAGGGGCGCTCCATAATATGCTGAGAAGAGAGGATAGGAATCAACAGGGTCCCAACTTGAGGCTCTAAGGTACACGTCAAGGGGAATCCAGACTCCCATTGAGAAAAAAAAAAGGGAGGGGGGGAAAGGTCGGACTAGGGGAACGGAGGGGCCCTCAATTTGCAGAAAAAGCGTTCAACAAATGTGGTACAGAGGTGGGGCAGGAGGGCCATCAAAGAACCGGCACCGTGGGAATCATATAAAGGAATCAAGTCTGTGGGTGAACCCCGCGCGAAAAAAGTAACCTTCGGAGGCCAGGAGAGTCGGGCATAAAAGTGGGATAACACAACATTGGGAAGTGGCTGATGTCCTTGCAGGAAAAAAGGGGAAGTACTGGTGATTAGATCTCAAAACAGTTACAGCCACGACAGCAAACTGGACCAGAAGGCTGATGGGACGGCGATGTAGCCGGGAACTAACTCTTTCAGGACCAAGAACGGATGCAAATGCGGTCAGCCGGAAGGAAAAAGGACCAAACGAACCAATCCTTTGGAGGGGGAAAAAACTGGCCAGTCCTAGCTTAGCGTGGGATGCTGGCCGCCTCCTATCCGCGTAGAAATGGAAAGGTCACCTCCCGAAGATCAGGGCGTCCAGCGAAAAAGAGTACTACGGGGGGGATTCAGGGGAAGGGGCACCTCGTTTAAAGCTCTCCTTAAGGTCAGACGGGCCACGATGTTAGAAGGCGTGGCGGACTCACGAGGAAAAACTCCAGCAAAGGGGGGAAAGGAAGGTTGGGGATAGGAAATTGACTGATCAGAAAGACCTCCGTCCTGGCTGTTACGGAAAAGGAAAAAAAAAAGGAAATCACAACAATCATCAGAAGTAAAGTGAGAAAAGCAAGCGTGGAAAAAAAGTAGAGCGCAGAAAACAACCCAAGAGGAGAAAAATGTGTTAGACGGGCGGTCAAGAACGGCGACGAGGGTGTTATCAATTTTTGTAGTTATGAAAACGAAGCCAGGACAGGACTGAGTTCCTGATCGTCATGGCGGTCAACCAGACGGAGGCCAGACCGTGGGGATGAGGTGACTAAACGTGTTAAGAACGACCGTAGAAGCCCGCGTCCACATCGTGATAACGGAGAATGGTATATGTCGTAAGCATGACAAACTAAGGGGAGCCCAATGCCCTGAAAAGAACTCTGGTTCAAATGGAGACGCCGGCTCGCGGAGAGGTGACCACAGAATTGGGGGCCATCGGAGAAAAGACCCCCTCTTCTCGGCGGCGGCCTCAATCCACACACGCAAAAAAGGAGGCCCGGGTACTCAGGGGGGGTGGAACAGAAGGGGGATTCTAACAGAAATTTCGAGTGCCCTCAGCTGGGAGAAAAACGAGGCATCAAAAGGGGCAGAGACAGTTTCGGTGCAAAGTCGCCTAGAGAAAAAGGGGGTCCGTGCCTGATGTTCTGAAAGGAGGGGGAGAGAAAAGTACCAAGTAAGACAGACGTGGTCCGCAATAACATGGGACAATGCCAGGAGGTGTCAGTTGCACCACTCTTTCGGACGCAGGAAGAAAATGGACTCAGGGAAGGTGACATCAGATGACCTGTGGAGGGGAAAAGGCACTACGCCAAAAATAAGCTTCAAAATGATGATACGCACTGTGCAAACTTTCAGGGGGATAAAAAAGTGAAAACAGAAACAAGGTTACCGTTAGCCCGCAGAGAAGACGGAAGAAGGAAAAGCGGCGAAAGGGGCCCACTTAGTGATAATTGTAGGCTTGGTATGCCCAGCCCAGGCGAAGTTTCGCAAATGTCAAGAAACGAAGTGTTAAACCGTGTTATCTTGGAAACGAGAAAACGGCTTTCCCGAAATGAAGTAGACGAAATGGGTCTGGACTACACAAGGTGGGGGTGCCCCTGTCCCGGCGGAAAAAGTGCTGCGAAAACAGATTATTTCATGCTGGACGGAAAAGAAAGAGAAAATTAGAACGAGGTGAGCTACGTTCATCACGATACCAGCCTGGGAACGCCTGCCGACCGGGATGAGTAGACTCCGAGAAAGGGCGAGGAAAAAGCATTGACGGCACCTACTGAAAGAAGAAAAAAATATTGAAGGGGTTTCATTGACGCCTCTTTGCTATTCCTTACTCGCAAGTAATGGATTTTGGCTGGCTGTTTCTGAAGAGAGGCCGAAGACAAGGGAAGGAAAGGTAGAAAACAGCCTTTCACAGTAAGTTCGGTGCTCGCTACAAAAGGATTCGTGAAAATAGAATGATAAGCGAAGGAGACTATGCGTTCCTTGTCAACATTGAACTGCACGGCCGATACTTAGAACTGAAAAGCGGAAGGTAGGAAGTGTGGAACGTTCTTTCTTCGAAGGGTCAGGACACGGCGACATAGGAGGGGCATGGACTTAGAGTAGGAGGGAGAGTGCCCAAAGGAAGGGGATAAAGTGACTTCGCCGTTCAATCAGAACGGCTACTAAAAATTCGACAACGTGATGGGGCTTCCGACTTTGCTAACAAAAAGAGCCGCCACGGGGGACTGGGGTGAGGAATGGTCACGGTCTGCGACCAAGAGAAGGCGGGATAGATAGAGGAAACCAGGACAAATGTAGAAAAGGAATCAGGCCGCGAATTGGAAAACTTGCTCGCATTAAAGCACAGTCCTTGCACGAATCGAAAGGCTAGGGCAGCAAGTTCTACTAAGAGACTATTACTGGTCCGCCCATTTGAAGAGTGATATAGGCTCGAGAAAATAAAGGGAGACGGGACTTCGATAGAAAGATTGCTTGCGTGATAAAAAAAAGGGGAGAAACGACTTGAAGAGGGGGCACGTCGTACGTCCGAAACAAAGGTACGGAGGTGACCGGGAAAGATCTGTGCTCTATTATGTAAAGGCCGAAATAGCCCTCCGCAAAAAACAACCGGAGGCGCGCAAACAGCCGCCACTAGAACTTTCTTTGGAGAAAGAGAGAAAGGGCATCGTCGCACTATCTTCTATGCCTATGCGGAGAAAAAGGAGATCAGAGACATAGGACAAACACTCAACCCTGACGTAGACCTGAGAAAACGAGAGAGCGACAAAAAAATGAGAGAGTCGCCAGCTCGTCAAGTCCTGGTGCTTTTACAAGGAAATGGGGGGCAAACAGGACTGCTTGATCGAGGGCAGGGGAGGGATCACTTCTTCCATTCGGCTCTTCCAACCAAAGAACTCTATAGGGTAGTCCGGTGGTGTCTGAAGAAAAAATAATTGGGAAGGAGGACTCTATCTGGACGCAGCTGAAGGCGCGAAGAAGGGCTCACACTGAAGGAGGGAAAGCGCGTCTGTTAGGCCACGCTCCCCTTGCGAATCGCTGGGCCGGCGGTCCGCGGTTCATCAAATTGATATCACGCATAAAGGGGGAGATGAAGGGGAAGGAACAAACGGGACAGTCCTGACCGCTTCTGTGCTGGGAAAAAACTTGGAAAGTTCCTTGAAGAAAGGTGTTCCATCAGACTCTTCTTTGCCGGGGAGTCGAAGCAGAACAATAAAAGTCGCGCGAACCAAAAGCAGGCGGAAGGACAAGAAAATGGAGCACGCAGAAGGAAAACAGGGGGGTCGCGGGAGGTATAGTTCAGGAGCCGGCTTTCGGATGCGACATGTAGTGAAGTTCTCGATTTCAGTCGTCTAGAATTCCTTAACCTGTTGGGGAGGGTCAGTTACCAAAGGTGTCCGGGTGAACCCCGTGGACTGGAAACTTGGCGGAGGGCCCGGTGAAACCACAGGTTCAAATTTGAAAATCTGATCGAGAAAAAAAGGGCAACACCGACTAATCCCGCCTGAGGGGGAGTTGGAGGGTCAGAGGAAAGACTGCAGTCGCGGTGGGACGCGGGCGGCAGTACATGTGGCTCGTAATAACATCTTCAACCAAAAAAGAAAAAATGAGAGAGTAAGAGACGACCTGTGCAAAAGGAAACGACTGCCGCTCATGCAAAGGGAACACTACTCTAAACTACGCTCCGGACAAAAGTCGGGCATAACGGAGGTCTCTTCAAAGGAAAAAAGAGAAAGTGCAAAAAGGGGGTTTGTTCACTCCGACAATTGGTCAAAAGAAAAGGGTAAAAACGGGGAAAGAAAATTTTTTAAACTGAACATTATTATTCACCGTCCCGGAAAACAAAGGGTCCGCGTAATCGGCTATTAAAAGAAGGCGCGACGCATCATTGGTCGTGCCCGGAAGAGAGACTGCAGGCTCAAGCCCTATCTCAAAGGAAAAGAGAAGGGGTCGGTGACGGCGTATCAGGAAGAGCTCTTTGGGGGGTAGGAAACCCGAGCGGGCCGTGGTTGCGCAGACACGAAACGGAAAATCCGAGCCGGAGGCAAACATCGGCCTGCGGGTCAAAACACTTTGACCAAAAAACGGGCATAGGCCGAGGGCGTCGTATGATGTGTTGAAAGGGGTACTAAAAAGAAAAAGCGGTAACACGCAGCCCCTGACGGTCCGCCGCCGTCGCTAAAAAAAAAGAAGGGAAGGGAAGCCAAAGGGGGGAAGAGCCGATTCGAAATGAATGTCGACAGGGTAGGAGTGACACCCGAGACGAGGGGCGTTGGCCGCCAATTAAATCTCTGTAACGAAAAACAAGAGGATCAGACTCATGTAGCCCTTCCATCGAACCGGGTAGAAAAATCTTCCGATGGAGAAATCAGCAAGATTGAAACCTTCCGTAACAAAGCGGTCAAAGGGCAGGTGAAGGACGACGCGCTGATTGCCGGGTCAGAATCTTCTCTGAGAGAAGAAGAGGAAAAGATCAGGCGGCCGTTTCAGCGTGCGGAAACGCCCGGCAGGTTGAGTGGGACAGATTGAGGGGACGGGCAAGCCGCTCAAACTCACGCCAAAAACCCGGTCACCCGGGGGGACGACCCGTGGTCTCGGAACATTCTCACTTCCCCTGAGAGGAGGTGAACATTCACGAACGCCAGAAGAACTTCGCGTCGGTCGCCGGCCCGTGAGAATACCGGCCAGCAAACGGCTAAACCAGCTTCCAAAGGCAAGATCACTTAATAGTCGATGTCGGAAAGGAGGCCCCAATCGCAGTAGTTTGACAGTACCTGCGAGGAGCCGGAAAAGAGAGCCACTTAAGCTGCACGAAGATAAGAATGAAAAGAAAGGGGGCCTGTGCCATCTCTTGAGCATCCATCCAGGGGAAGCAGGGTGGTCTCCGAGGGGGCCAGTCTCCCAGTCCCACTATGGAGTCGAGAAAGATTTTGAGAAAAGGGGAAAGAATTGGGCGACGTAGTCTAAGTGCTGATGCCAGGGATGAGATGGGCAAAGGGTCCCGAAGACACTCCTACTCTAACGCCAGGAAAAACGCGATTTCACTCGTTTACATAACCTAAAAGACACGACGTCCACCTGTCTACAAGTCCTCTAAGGGGGAGAGAAAGGGCGGGACCGAAAAGTGCCAGGCCGGGAGGACAAAGAAGTCGGAGAGATGGGGCGATGAAACGAAAAGATGGTAGAAATAGCAAAACGAGGGAAGGCTGGGGGAAAGGATAACGGCAAGGTCGTACGGCCGATCTTCTACGATCAAGTAAAAAAAAAAAAATTAAATAGAAGTATCAGCGTAAGTGCCCTAATCACCGATCGTCCTAAAGAATCAAGCGATGGCAGGAAGTGAGTCCAAGTCTTGAATACACCCTTTATGGGAAACAAGCGTTAGGGGGGGATAGGATAAACTCATGACAGGGCGGCAGGCGATATTACCTTCGTTATTGCGGGGAAGAAAGATCACCGAGGGCGGATCTGGGAGATCTCATTCGGAGAACCGAAGGAAGCGGGAGTCGAATATGCTCAGAACTTGCCATCAGAATGTTATGTCCTTCAACCATCAACTAAGAACTCGGAGACATCTAGGAAAAAAGGGGCATTGGGGAAAACACTTCGGCTGGAGGAAGTGGGCGACTCTGAACTGAATATCAGCCTCCCAGGGGGGGAGCATGCAGCCACAAGGGCTCAAGCGGGCAGGTAGTCCGAATTATCTTCCGTGCTACCTAAAAGGGGGGGGGGGGGACCTAGGGTTGAAGTGAGGGCCAGAAAAGGAAAAAAAGTGGATATCATGAAAGAACTGGGCAATCTCTTTGGCGTGTAAAACAAATCGCGCCAGGAAACCGCTGGTCAAGCGGCGATGTCGTGCGCACGTGGAAAATGAAAAAATGGAAAAAGGTCCTTGCGGATCCCGCTGGTGGAAGGAAGGTGGTCGAAAGACACGCCGTGTAAGAAAGAACATCCCAGACTGACCATAGGTATTAGCAGACATGGACAATGCACGAACGCTTAGCGCAATCTGAAAGCGAAAGAACACCCCCCAAACTGTCAGGAGGGCCCGCTCGCACAGGAATGAAGGACTGCTGGAAATTCCGATGTCCGCATTGCTTGGTGAGGCAGAAGGGGCCTCCGATCAAGCGGCTGCGAAGAGGGGCAAGGCCTGGACCTCGGACGCCGAGCAGTTCGTCCCTCAGGAAAAAAAAAGGCAGAGTAGTGGATCAGGGCATGGGAGACCTCGTTGATCGGATCAAACAGACGTGGAAGCAAAGAGGGGGAAAGCCTGCTGGTCGGGCAGGGTCAAGTCGACAGGGACCTTAACGTCATCACGGACAGAAAGGGTAAAAACATGACGATCAGAAAAGAAATCCGTCCTGGCTTTTGAACTATGAAGAAATTCAAAAAGGGACAAAAACGCGTCGCCGTCACTTGACCGGCCAGAGTCTTGAACATCTAAAGAAAAAAAAAAAGGGGGGGAAAAGAAAAAGAGGTCAAGAAGAGGAGTCAATTCCGCAGCCTAGTGGGGTCATGGGGGGGAAGTGAGGACTCAATAATAACGCAAAAAAAGGACAGTTCCTGATCGTCATGGCGTCAACAATCCGGAAAAGGTATCCCTGTACCTTTTCAATGGGGGAAGGACACACGCGTAATATCAAGGAACGAAGGAGGTAGCACAGGGAAAAGGAGAATGGTACTCCGAAAAGAAGAGAAACGATTCTCCCAATGAACTTATTGACCACTACTAGACGATAAGGGTGCCGGGAAGAGCTCGGCGGCAGGCCAGGTCCTTGTATCGAGAGAGATCGGCGGCCGCCCCTCAAACCCCACATAGGTACGATAGAATGGGACCAATATTCCTTCTGATTAGAGTAATTGCCCGCATCATAGAAAAAAGCATAAAAGAGAAGATACAGTTCGTGCAGGCTAATCGAAACTACTAAGAAGAAAAAAGGGACAGGGGAAAAACTTTCTTGTCTTTACACGGCAGGATAAAAGTACAGGAAATCGGTTCAAGCAGGACATCTCCAATGGGCAAGGGGAACATGCCCACCGGATTCAACATCGAAGGGGAACATGCCTGTGCACTTCGCGCATTTTACTACCAACGAAGGGGAGGAGAATGTAAAAGGTGCAGTTGTTCATGGGCGGAGGCAGGGACCCACAGAGGGGACAAATGGCAGGGTCGCCAGGTCATCTCCTGCAGGGACTACCGGCAAGCGGCGACGGTCAAGCAGTGATCCTGGGATTCTGCCTGCCCCATTCAAGGAAGCTAAAAAGTCCCTCGATCAGGAATGGGGGGAAACCTGTTATCTGTGTCGCAGCAGAGACAGGATGCGAAACGCCTGCAGGAAAAGGGCAGAGAACTGATCTCAAAACTCAGGCCTTCAGGGGGAGTACGGGAATGAGATCTACTCACGCCGCGTTGTAGAACTCTGGAAAAAAAAGAATTGGTAACTCGCCTGAAGAACGTTAAGGAGTGTCATCCTCCGAAAAGGGGCGTAATCCAGATCTTTACTGCACGAAAAGGAAGTGAATCACACCGTAAGGAAGACCCGTGTGCTAGGAAACGCTCTTTCTCTCAGGGGAAGTCGATGTCAAGGGGGTTCGGAAACTGTCGCCGACGGCAACGGAAAGACATGGTCCTGATAAGGGGTAATAAAACTGGAAAAATAAATCACTGGAGCGGGTCAGATACCAGCTTAAAGGGAAGAAAATGCTCTCGAGCTCTACTGGGAGGGCCCGCGCCCTGAAATCGGAAGCAAAAAAGGAACCATGAGCGGCGGTCTAAAGATGGGGGAACGTCGTGTGCGAAAGTGGTGGGACCAGCGACCTCGAGGGCACTGGACTCTCTTAAGTGGAAGGGCAACCGGCCGATCGAATACTTCCCGGCATAAGCAAGATAAAAGGTGAGAACAACGTGAAGGGTCTGCTAACGGTACGCACCCTACGCTCACGCCCTCTTGGACTGTTAGAGGGAGAGGGGGTTCCCCGGCGACCCGAAGCTCCCCTGGCTGGATGATACAAGATCTGGAACCAAGGACACAAAAAAATGGAGCAAGGCCAGGCGAAAAGCTCCGTGACCTGCGCGGCATGACCTGAGAGCTCGAGGAAATGAGAAAAAGGAAAGGAGAGGGGTTTAGGGGGGGCCCCGGGCGACTAGAGGCGGAATCCTTGAAGGGGGAATCTTTCTAATCGGAGATAAGGTGAAGTGGAGGCCGGGCGGCGAAGACGAAGCTGCTGGCGTTTCATTTCCTGTCAAGGGACCCTGAGAAGTTTACAGCGGAGCGTCCTAGAAACGGGGGCGGCGGGGTGAAACTTTGAGATCAGGTTACTCGAGCGTCGTTGTCAACAGTCAAAAAATCGACCGTCAAAAGGCCGAGGCGCGCAATCGCCCTGCTTCTAAGAAGCCGGAAAAAAAATCGTTCTCGAAGATCTTCACGGATTAACGAAAAAGGGAAACCCTTAAATAACCGGGGATAAATCGTCATAACCTTCACCTTGGACGAGAAGTAGGTGCTCCGGGGGAATGACCGCTGCTCGAGGGGGCGGACAGCGGGCAAAGAGGAAGGGAGGTGAACCCTTAAATTGGGGTCTTTCTACTTAACACGGAATAAAGGCCGGGTCTCATGTCCAGGCCTTAAGAGGCGGGTCTACAAAAACTCCAACACGTCTTTCTCAATTGGCTGAAATCCTCCTAAAACTCGAAAAAAGAGGGAACCTCGGCGCGGCATCATTTCGGGCCCTTATTTCAAGAGGGGAGGGGATCCGTCGGCTTAGAACGTCCTGGCCTGCGGTGGAAGGGATAAAAGAGTAGTACGCTAAAGGTTACATCATCTACGAAAAAGCGGTCTAGCCCTCAGGCAAAAGAAAAAAGGTGGCACGGACGAAGGCTGCCGAAATATCATCTTCGGTGAAAGGAGGGGCCGCCAACGGCACAAGCTCGTGGAGAAGCGAAAGAGGTACCCGGCCGCGAATGACCAGAACACTAGCTCTGCCCGTGATCTCGTGTATTGTAACAAAAAAAGAAAAGACAAAAAAGGCCAGCCGGGAAGCCAAGGTCTCTCTGGGAAGAGAGAAAAGGAGGGGAACCTTTGGGGAAGTGCCGGTGAAAGGGACGGGGTGACCACTGGGGGGCCTTTTAACCACACCTTTGACCACGGCAAAAAGTGAAAAAGACACGGTGAGCTGATGGGAGAGACGCCCTTATTCCCCGAATACTGCCTCAAGGGTAGTGAGGTTCGAGGGATCTACCGTCGCCACGGGCCCGGTAGGGGCAGT
>Ga0179593_1252440_pt1 | contig 23062 bp, 27 predicted proteins | sample CZODoug2_1_08_16_FD_185931 | JGI IMG/M metagenome (GOLD analysis project Ga0179593, IMG submission 185931) | Vadose zone soil fungal communities from Angelo Coast Range Reserve, California, USA - CZODoug2_1_08_16fungal (PacBio error correction) | ecosystem: Environmental > Terrestrial > Soil >...
CCAACATGCAACTGACAAGTCGTAATAGGGTTAGACTGCAGGAAGTATGGGAGATCGGGGGTAGGACGCGATCCGAGATGATTCTTACGTGAAAAAGAGCCAGTAAGGGGGGTCGAGCTACTATTTGTACGAACATATGGTCAGGGTTCCCGAGGGGGTCTGTGAATAATAATGTGAGACACATAGTGGTCATAGTAACATCCGCCAGGCAAATTATAAGGGGGTGTGACAAGGGAATGACACCCCAGTAACCAAACGTCCGCGTGGGATGGGGAGTGGTAGGTAGCGGAGTACGTCCGTAAGGCGCGTCTGTAGGAGAGGGGAAACAGGAACCGACTATAGGGAAAAAGCTCCGTGTGGAAAGTGAGCGGTGGATCGTCTGAGGAGTTATGGGACGAATGCGGTAAAAATCATCGGCACTGCTTCTCCAGGTGACTAGATAAAGGCCTCGTGTGCTGTACCAACATATAGAGAGGTAAACGCAGAAGAGACTCAAAAAACCGTAAGGGGGTGTTCGAAAAGGGACCGGTCGGCTTGAACAGAGGCGGATTTGATAAGTGAAATGGTGCGTAGATGATTTGAGATATCTCCTGGAAAACACAAGCGCGTGGAATCATATGGGAGCAACGAATAAAAAGAAAGGGGCTGTTAAAACAGATTGCAAGAGGAGACCCAAGAAGAATTCGAGCCGATGAGTGAGAACATCACTGGGACACAGAAAAGAAACACAATAAAAACGCAGAAGAGCCACCAAAGGGGGAGAGAGGAGAGAGTAGTTGAGAAGTACTACGTGAGAGGTTGCCAGATCAAAGTTCGGAGATTCAGAGGAGAGAGAGAGGGGGGAAGGAGAAGGGAGATCCTAACACGCACAAAGAAGGAATAGGATAATCTAGAAAACAAAAGCGAAGAATGAGAGCGTGTTGTATCTCAATAGATGGGGGAGGGTTAAAGGAGTCGATTTAACGAAAGTATCATACCGGAGAAGTCACTTTCCGATGACATAGGGGAAGACCTATAAGATCAGAGGCGCATGGACACTAAAAAAAGTGTGCCTTTGGAGAGTAACTAGTCGTCAAAGGGAGGGGATCATAGACAGAGTTTCGAAAAATGAACGGAGACACGGACGTGAGGACAAAACGCAAGGGGCAAGCATAGAGTGAAGAAAGAAGAGAGTTCAGGCAGAAGAGAGGGAGCTCTTGCAGTATTAAAAGGGCAAAAAGGGACAAGTGAACGTCCGGACAACCAGGAGACGGACGTTTGGAAACCTCTCAGATGACACATAGAAAAGGGGGGTACAAGGTTCTTGTCAGAAAGAAGGGGTTACAGGAAAATCGGGTGGCAAAGGGAATGGGCGCTCGGGGGCGCTCGCCGGGCAGGGGGGTCGCCCAAGAAAGTCCTCGAAGATGGGGGTATGATCCCTGAAGATTAGGAGGAGGCACGTTTGCCTGTTCAGGGTAACGATATGCTACAAGGAGAGAGTGAACGGGAGTAGAAGAAAACAATCGCATGTCGCCCTGATTGATTAATGCGGCGATCGTGCGGAGTTTGTCAACCGAGAAATAGGACTAGGATGCCGAGTGGACGCTATTGGAAAAGGTGTGGAAGATGGGGGAGGAAAGGAAATCGGAAAAATACTGTGTGTAACGCGAACTTAGACCAAGTTGGAGTGAAGTTATGAATTCGAAAATGGAGGAATGATCGGGAGACGGTGTTCTTTGTCGAAACGACTCAACTTAAAGGTAGAAGGGAACAGGCTGGAGGCCGTTATGCCACGATACCGACAGGGGAAAAAATGTTGGTAGGGCGAAAGGTGGAATTGGAGATCCATATCCGAAACGATCGCTGGGGGTTCCCTTCCGGGGCGGGTTGTGGTATCCGGGAGGTCGTAGGAGGATTCCTAAAAGCTTGAAAGGTCAGCTTTAGGGGGAGAGAGGGGTGGCGTTGGAAATCGGAACCGGTGATATGATCAAAGGAATTAAAAAAGGCCGTCAAGGAACGGAGAAAGCTGGGCTCTCCACTATCTAACTTAAAGCGGGGGGGTTGAGTAAGAAAAATCAACACTCCCGCAAATTTTAGCTGAGAAAACCAGAGTGGCGCCGTAAAAGCGGAAAAAGCTAAGGACAAATTGACCAACATTTAAGGGGGACGGGTCCAGAACCATTGCTTCAATTTTGAATTCTGGGTATTGGGTGATAGAGAGAACCGATCTGGTATCAAACAGAAAAAAAAACCCGGAGGGTGGGGGGAGAGCCAGATCACTGGGTGAGTTCAAGAGATGCTACCGGGGTGGTGAAATCAGAGTCGGATCTAAATGCAAGCCTTCGGCACTAAGCGTAGGAAATGATTAGGGACCTATTGCAACTAGAATCACCTGCGCCGCGAATTAGGCTGGGCCGGAAAGGATCGGGCTCACAAAGTCGTGGGGAGGGGCTGCCCACAATTGGGTATAGGGGGGGGCATGTGAATAGAGAAAAGGTAGGAAAACTATTGCTGCAGTTACATATCGGGACGAAATCCGTGTTACAAGGGGGCGCACCATTCGTCGTCCGGGACATCAAAAGGAACCCAGGGGGGGGAGGAAAGGAATCAAAAACTAAAGTACGGAATAGTTGCGGTCCTAAGGACAGGGGGATGAATACCTATCTGGGAAATCCTTGGTTTGGGGGAAAGAGCTCGAGTCTCCAGGACGAACCAGCCTGTATTAAGGAAAGGGACGAAAATCCGGAAGAATCGGCATCAGGCGAAAGAAGCAGAGAAAGACGTCGGATACGCAACGGATCGAAGCCTCAGCTCAGGGTAAGGCTGGGGGGGTACTGAGGGAGGGGGAGCGGGGAATGGGGGACCTGAGTTGCCTAGGATGGGATGACCGGAGGACGTCAAAAAAATGTTCGAACCGGGTCGGGGCTGTTTGATGGCCAGGTGAAAACAGGGGAACCACACTGTACAGCCTTGAAACCCTATCACGACGAACCCTTATGAGGGTTCAGAAAAGGGGCTGAAGAGAGATATCAGTAGATAATCAAAAAAAGTAAAGGACGACGCGAAAGCGCGAGCTGGAAGGGAACGGGAAGGAAAGGGAGTCGTGATCTTACTTACAATTCGCGTGTGAGTGAGCGGAAAGGAAAGTAAAAATTACGGGGGGGGGGGGGGAAAGGGGTTTCACCACCACTAAAGACGCGGGAAAAGAGGCGGAGGAATGGGGAGTAGGAGAGGCCGGACGGACAGTGCTGAAGGCTAAGAAGGATAGAAAAAGAAGGAGAATAAGATCTCTCAAACTGGAGGGGAGAAAGGGCGGCAGGACTCAGCGGGCTATCTCCGAGGTGCCAGAGATCAACTCCTTGATGAGCAACTCCCCTTTACAAGGAAGCAAAAACACGCCACCGAATGGAACCTAAGTAAGGCCCGAAAGACGGGGGTGGTGGTGGTGTAACCAAGAATAAAAACAAAAGACAGGTCAAGGGTGAAAGAACTCTAAACAAAGAAGAAAGTGGGGAGGTCTTAAGTGCAGACCGAGGCATGATGCCAGTAACTGATCCATCGGAAGCCAAGAGGCAGATGCAATATTGTACGAGATCAATGAATGGAGTGTTGAAAGGTCGATGAACGTGGACGTCAAAAAGCGGCGAATACGTTCAGAACAACGAAACGTGACCAGATTGAAAGGTCGAGATCTGCGGGCGTCATCTGCATGGGCGCCCAGTCGAAAGACCGCACCAGCCAGAACCTTGAGGGAAAAACACGAGTGGTGTTGGACGTATGGGGTACATAACTCCTGGAACGGTCAACACACCACAAAGGAAAAAAGAGAGCGCTTCGTCTAAGGGCGGGTTGTAGGTGTCACAGACAAGGTAATAGGCTTGGCTCGTGTGAAGGACCATAGTTGTACAGATATCTGAGGAGAGCAGGAGCGAGCATACTCATAAGATGATACGCAAGAACGCTGCCCCAGTGAATGACGCGCCGACAGCCCGGGAAAGTTTGTGGGTAAGAATGTGACACAAGGTAGGTGAGACCAAGATGGGCGGGGGAGTAGGAAGGATCGAGGACGTAAAAGAGGAGAAGCCTTGTGCACCGGTTTTAGGAAGCAAGTGTGTAGAGGCCCAGAGGTTTTTCAGGAGCAGGGAAGAGAAAACAATGAAGTGTAAAGTCCCAGTGGGGTATCGCAGACAGTGCCGTAAGCCATTATGTCAAGAAGGCAAAGTCGGTTTGTTACCGGGAAAATGGGGAACATCGGCGGTGAAACGCGGAGGGCAGGGGGATCAGGGAAAAAAGCATCGTCACAAAACAGGAAAGCTGGCGTGAGAAAAAGAAAAGGGAGTTGGTGTGGCATTGAATAAAGAGGTCTCTGTGGGTCGGGCCGTAAATAAAATCCAATAAAAAGGAGGTTTGAGACAGTGCGGGAAGATAATGGGGCCTGTCCGGGCGGGGTGAACAAAAAAGGCCAGCCCTGGGGGGAGTACGCCGTAGGGATTGGAGAGGTTATGGGGTTGGGATAAACCCAAGCTGTAAGCAGTTCGGCAGTGGATCGGGAGCAAACCCAAATCTGGGGTCTACTCATATTCCGGATCTCAGCGAGAGAAGTCGAAATTGGCGCGCCCTCAAGGAGTTAGATGAAAGCAATCCGAAACTACTATGATTTACAAGAGGTGGGGCAGGAACTATCGTAAGCCATCCAGAACCTCGAAGGGAAGAAGAATAAAGCCAGGATAGGTTGTTCGGGATAGAGAAAAGTAACGATCCCACCACAGTTAAATGGCGGGAGCAGTGGGAAATGAGAAACCAGCGAATCCTGGGGGGCGAATGCCAAAAAACAAACAAACAGAACATTAACCTCATCTTAGGAGGCCAGAAAAATAGTAGTTCGGTACACAAGGAGGGAGAAGGGACGCCAGTCATGACTCATAACCACCTGTTCATGCTAAAGTCGGAGCAGGACGATTCTGTGATGGAAGAAAGGGAGAAGAGAGGACATGAGGGTAAGGGTGTCGTCTCAACCGTAGGGCCGATTGCATAGGAACCGTGAAAAGCCACACAAGAAAGAAGGCAGCTTCAAACATAAATCAAGCACAGATCGGTAAAAAAGATAGGCGCGGGGAACCCAACCCGAAGAAGAAGCGCCGAGGCGCCACCGACCGTGAAAGGCCAGATGGAAAGGACGAAAAAAAACACAAAACCCCCATGGGAAAATGTCACGTTTACTGGGGGGGAATAGATGGAGTCGCGAGAAAGATTCCAGTAACTTACTGTGCAATCAAGTATTCAAAGGGGACTTGGGGAAGCACGTGAATGTTCAATGTTTTACTAACATCCAATATTGCAAAAGGCAAAAACTAACTGATGGAGAGCGGCCTGTCTGAGTTTTACATCAATCACGGCATGGGGAAAAGGAAATGGACCAACATTGTCCCGGAGGGAACGGCCGTCTTTCATGATTTGGATCGGGAGGAAAATAGACAAGCGGAAGCCTGTAGAAAATAGAATGAAGGGGCGCGGATTGGGCTGTCAGGCGGAGGAAGCGGGGACGCTTATTTGTATCGCCAGAATCAGAACTCTTCAACTCTAAACCAGATCCAAGGAGCTGGAAACTGTAAAGGCACCTTACCGGGAGGGATCAAATACTGCATCAGCCTGGCGGGTGCGCGTCGCCTACCTTGGGGGCAGCAGCGTTGACCTTAAGTTCGAGGAGGGGGGTGTAGAGCTAGATATATTGGGAAGGGGGGTGACATTTTTTTTGGGGGTTACCGACCTGATCGGCAAGTAAAGAACACTATTTGGGCTAAAAAAGTGTCGGTAGGGGAGGGGAAAGCAGGTAACGTAGTGGAATAAGGAGCCGAGATGGGACAATTGTCTGGTATAGGGGAGGGGACTGAGTCATCAAGAGCAATGAAATTACTCAACAACCAACGGATATTAAATAGAGATATCATTGATGCATTGAACGCCTCTCGACAAGGTCTCGAAAAAAAAGGAAGGAACAAAAAACCCAAAATTTAGGGAGGAGGGTGGATTCATCACTACCTGGCTAAAGAGTCTGCCAGAGAAAAAACAAGGGCAGTTAGACCAATAGTTTGTACGGGAGGAGAATTAACAATCAAAAAAACGAGGGAATGGAATAGAGATCCACATAAGACCAACGAAAGGACTTAGAACTGAGAGTGGCAAAGCCTGGATGGTACGATGGCTGCGAAACGCAAGGAGCCGGTTAGAGAAGAACTAGAAGTCATTATTATCCAGGAGATCGCATAGGTCATCGGCGGGAGGATCTGGTTAATGAGGCAGATCCATGAATACACAATCGAAGAGAAATTAAATGAAAACGAAAGACGTGGGGCTACCACTCAAGAGGGGGAGCAAAGAGACGAGCGAGGTTCAAGCGAGTAGGTATGTTCCGAAGGTCCTAGGGACGACTCAATGGCGAAAGAAGCAGTCAGTGTCAGGAGGTAGATCAGCAGTGACGTGTCGCAGTTGAAAGGGAGATGCTCACGGGAGGAAACCTCTAAGGACAGAGATAGCTGTCACAAAATCTCCGGGAATATAGTAAGAGAGTCAAAGGGGGCGACAGGCAGCATTACCCGATAAACATGAAGACGGGAGATGGGGGTCGAAGAAGAAAAAAGCGGGAAAAGGAAAAAGTGGAAGGGAATTGACCATAGGGGAAGGAAAGGTCCGTGGGCTCACGCAAAGGCCGCAGGTGTCCATGGACCGAGCTGAGAAAATTCGCGCCTGATTTTAGCGAAATGCTCGCAGGGAAAAAGGAGGAAGTGGGGGGGAGAGAGGGGGGGAAAATCACAGCAGTGGGAGGAGAAGCCGTGGGGGATTTAAACCCGCGTCATCGTTCGGCACAACGCGCTGCGTCAGCGGAAAAGAGGTGTGCGGACGGGGACGGGAAGCCTCGTCATCTCAGCAAAGAGTGGCCATCTCTGGGACAGGATGGCCGTACGGGGCTGGGCAGCTCATCATCCTGTGGGGTCCCAAGGATAAGGGGGGGAAAGGAGGTGGAATCAGAAGAAGCTGGGAGGGGGTGCGGGGGCACTCCTGTGTTGGGTCATGGAGATTAACAGATTCCAAGTAGAGCGATCAGGAAGGGGGAGAGGCACGACCCAATCACTGGGGTCTTGAGAAGAAGGGGGAAGGAAGGCTCATACGATGGGGCCTAGAAAGTGTGAAAGATGGGGACGGTATTGGAGCTACGGGTTAAAAAGTCAGGCCAGAAACGATGGACAGTTGCTGGCATCGGGGACCTTGCGTCGTATGATTGGGGGGGGGCGCGCGGAAATACGAAATGGAGGGAAGGGCCCCGAATCCAGATACGGATGTCAAAACGATATACGGCGGTGGTGAAGTGACAAGCTGGTGTGGGGCGCGCCATCTTCAGACGGGGGGGGCAGCAGGGAAGCTTGTTTTGAGTATCGACCACAAAGAAACCGTAAACTCCAGAAGGGGTCAAGTTGTGGGCCTCACAACGGCTGTCTTAAATGGGAGGCAGGTTAAAAAGGAACGATGGCCGCCATTGGGGGATATGGGATGGGAAAGAAAATTGGCGTTCAAACAGCAGTTTGATGATTAGGTGGGGGTACGGGACTAGGCGAGACACATCTCGGAGAAAAGAAAAAAAAAAAACCGATGGAAGCGCACTCCAGATCAATAAGGGGAGTTGTACCTTGGAGCAAGTGTGTGCATGAGCCTTGACAGAGATGAAGAGGGCTACGTGAGGCAAAACAGCCTCGAGGGAGAGAACTGCGAGGACAACAGAGGGAAAAAAGGAATAAACCTTCTCAGGTGGAGACCTTATCGTATCGAATCATGAGCGGAGGAGATGACAAGGGGGTAGAGGGAGAGGTGAATGAGCGAAGAAAAAATAATGAAAGGAGTAGTTGAGTGTGACGAGCGGAGTTGGAAAAAGAGCCTGTCTTCCATAAATCCAGAGTCACAGTCCATAAGTTTAGCAAGAAGAGGGGGACTGAGCAAGTGGGGCTGGGGTTTGTTAGAGCATAAACTGGACTAAAGGGGATGACCGCTGGGGAAACGCGGGCAATACGGGAGGGGGTGTGCTGGGAAGAAGGAGGACTGATAGTTGATTCATGACTTGAAAAAGACGAGGCGGAATATAATGGCTCTGGGAGAAGAACGGATCTTCAACGCGATCGCATTCCTCAGCGCAGGATGCCGGGTCTGTGCTGCGGGCGTGAAAGCGGACGGGGAAAGGGGCAACTCCTTGGAGTTACCAGCCGGGTCAGTGAAAAAAAACCGAAGGGTGGAGAAGCGGACTGAATGGCGGGGTCAGGAGCAAGGCAGCAGCGCCTGTAAGCTGGGGCCCTCGATCGGGGGAAGGGTCTCAGAGTGGAAGCGGGGGGGAGGAGGGTTCAAATGTAAGCTTCGACCGGGCTGTACTACGTCAATCAAAACATGGATAAGAAGGAAGGGCTTAACAGGAAAGGGACGCGAACGCCGCTGGGGAGACAGTACTGCTATCGAGATCGTTGGCGTACGGTCACTGCGTAAAAACAAAGGTAGCGGGGTGTTGAGATACACGCGGTGGGTGGGCTGGAGGGGTGAAAACACCACACGCAGGTGGAGTTAGGGATGTAAACTGAGGTGCGTGAGGACCGAGGGACTGGACGGGGGACGGACTACAATGTACCTAAAGATCTCCCCGCTGCGGGGGACTCAAACTCAGCAACAACAACAAAGAGGAGGGAGGGAAGGGGAAGGGGAGCAAATCGACGAGTCTAAGTAAATGAGAGAAACTCAGTATGCAGAAAGAGAAGCACTGAAACGGCCACGAAAAGCATAGCGGGGGGGGGGGGGTGTGACCCCCGCCTACCTCATGGAAGGGGATTTCGGGTAACGAGAAAAAACTCCCTTGGGAGCCCGGGAATGAGAGAGAATTTGGTCGGAAGTCCAAGAGATGCGATGGGTTTCATGCCATCGGTTACTCAGTCGCTGCCTGGATGAGCCGACGATCAGACCGGGGAAGCTACGTTCAAAAATGAGAGGGGAACCAAAAGTACCACCGGAGGCGGAGGCGTCACAGCGCTGTACAAAATGGGGGGAGTGACCGTTCCTTGCGTCAAAAGCAAAAGCAAAAAGACAGTTGGACGGTGCCTGGGGGGTCTCCCCAGACCTGGGAAAAGAGGGGACAGGCCCGAGGGCGTACATTCCCAGAGAAGGCAGATTGGGAATATGTCGAAAGATCATTCGCGAGGAGTGCCAAGGCGCCATAGGCCGAGTGAGTCTGTCAGTATGGGAAGGCGGTGGAGTAGTAAAGGATAGAGAAGCAAAGAGGATGCTCTACCGCGTCAGCCGTACAGGGGTGGGCCAGAAATCAAATAAGTGTCCGCAAAGATGGCTTGCATGGGTACGGATACGTTACAAGCCATGGCCGCATCCTTGTTCACAACCAGAAGGAGTGATAAGAAGGAGCTCTATTAGGTGTACACAGGATGCCGAAGAACCTCGCCAAACTGAAGGGGGGGGGACAACTCACCTCGTCGATCCAGCATTCGGCAAAGCATTCCTAAGGTGGAGCGGGCAGAATGTTGTTCCAAGGATGCCAAGGGCTACAGCGAGGGGGGGGGGACGAACGAGAGATTCCTATCAGGGGACATGAAAAATGATCATCTGGTCCAGGACGCAGGGAGCAGGTGCGACCGCACGAGCTGTCGGGGGTTGTGGCTGAATCAAGACAGTCTCTGGGCGAAGAGAAGGAAAAGAACCGAACGTTTTGTAGCAAGACGAACGAAAAAGAGAAGTTCCTTCAGGCCGTAGCAGTGTTTCCGCAACCCGGGGCTGGGAAGACCAACCTGACCATGTTTGGCACTGGGGGAGGTTTATGGGCGACCTAACGCTTGATTCGAGAGAAGTTTCGCTCCCACTGGTTCAATGGGTGGGGGGGGCAGAGACAAGGATCATCCTCGAGATTGCGGGCTGCCCTCCCCGAACGAGTCAGTGGAAAAAAAAGAGGACTAAACCGCTGCCATGTTAAGACGTTGAGGGAAGGAGACGATAACCTCGTCAACAAAATAGATACATAGGGTAGGAACCAGCGATCGTTTGGTCGTTGGGAAAGGAAATTACCCGGACGCGAAACACCAGGATTGTCGGAATCGGGGGTTGTCTGCATCGAACTCAGAAAGATAGGCACTATGAGGCTGAGGCAGCAGACACGAAAAACACAAGAACAACCCGATCAGAACCCAGACTAGGGAGGAGGGATTCCAGAAGCACTCTATAAGGGGGTTCAGGTAACAAGGGGGGAGACAGAAGGAAAAAAAATTTCATCTCACATACACCTCAGTTACAATGCTCGGCTGGCAGGGATGGGGTGAGAAGAAGCCAGAGAGGGGAAGGCCAGGGGACTCCAGCCGAATGGGAAACTATGTGGTCGTAATCTTCTCGGCGACAGGTGCCTGGAGGGAAAAAGAATGATGGATCCCACAATCAACCGACCTGTAAAGCGAGCGTTAAAGGGGCAAAATCAGGCATCGGGTACATAAAAAGATGAGCGGACACCAACACGACGAGAGTCCTCCTATCACCCGACAGTTCCGGCCAAGGGGAAACGTGTAAAGTAAGCATGGGGAAAGCCTGGGACCAACAGGGTTCTTGTCTTCGAGGGAAGGAGGGGGCCAAGTAAAGGGGACATGTATTCACGCTGATAAAATGAAGGGCTGGGGGGGTGACACCACTGTTTGTTCATTGGCAAGATCCGAGATGCCAACTCATCTTACAGATGCGTGGGCCTTCAGTTGGAAAAACCTAGCAACAGGAGGGAGAAGTAGGGGGGGACGGAAGCCCGGACTGTCGTGGGAAAAGAGGCAACTGACGGGGCGTGCAAGCGAGCTTAGTAAGAAAAATAGAAACGGAAATGGAAGCTCGGGGCTTCAAGGAGGAAAGAAAAAAGAGGAGCGTGAGGACTATTGCGGTTCAAAAACGTGGATAAGATGCGGGGGGGTCAAGGGGTCTATGGGGGATCAATACCGGGACTCAACAGAATTCGCCTAATGGCCCGAGCCCAGGCTAGGGGGGGAGAGATTTGCGGGTAATATCACGGAGACCAAAAGGGAATCGGCAAGAAGGAGTAAACCGAAACATAAATGGCAAGCAATCATGCAGTTTCTCCTTGGGGTCGAAGGATGGGGGGGGGGAGATGTTCTCTTTTTGGAACATTGGGGTCAAGCAGATAGGAAAGTCAAAAAAAAAAAAGGGGGGAGTCCGCTCGCGGTCGTGAATAAGGGAGACTCGGGGGAAAAAAAAGCGTGAATTGTACGGTGCAGAAGCAAGCATGGGGTCGTAGGATGCTACTTGAACAGTAGTGGCAAATGGAGAACGAAGCACGAGCACATAAACAACAAGAGGAGTGCGAAAAGGAGGAGGTAAATTGCTGTTGAGACGGCAGAAAAATACTAAAAAAGGCGACCAGAGGGACACTTAGAGTCATCACGGACAAACTAAAAGTCTCCTATCAATACCGACGGGGGAATAAAAGAGGGGTTACGGGGGGAGAGGGGAAAAGAGGGGGCAACAGGCCAACAAGGGCGAAAAGAGAGCAAAGTCTGGATCACAAGATACCGGAACGTAAAGGCAGGATAGGGGTAAAAAAATGGAGGGAAAGGAGAGTCTGCACCGTCGCAAAATGACACAAAGTTAATCCAAGTATAAAGTTCCGATAAATCTCACATGCCAATGTCGGGGGGGGAGGCAGATAGAAAGAAGGGGCAGGAGGGTTAGGAGCTGTAGTGCGGGGCGATACATCACACTACAGATGAGAGGTACGAGAAACGCAGAAGGTGCAAGCAAGGCGCAAGGGGATGAGGGATCGATTTTCTAGGCGGGAGGAGAGGTCCGGATGCTGCAAAATTACGCATTATGCGAGCAGCAAAGATAGAAGGGGGATTGGCCAGAGAGAGCCGGAGAAGTTGGAGCTAGTTTCAGGGGACAACGACGTGGCTCCATCGAAGGTAAAAGAGAGAATAGAATAGAGGTGAGAATGAATCGTCGGATTAAAATAACGACACACCCAAGGATGTCCCATTAGAACATGAGGAGGTATCAGCGCTCATCCTCGCAAAATCAGTTCAACTCATTCGTACGGGTAAACTTGAACAGTTGGCCGGGTAGAAGCTAGTCGGGGCGGGGGGTTTCCGCAAAGCTGTTACGCGGAAGAGAAGTGGTGGGCGGCATACTGAAGCTCGCATTGACGGGGATAGGCAGGGTGTCGGGATTATGACCTGCTGGCGAGGGGAGACTCGTCCATTTCGGAAAAGTGCCGTGACGCGATCGTTGCTGGCGGGCGAGAAGAAGAGAAGGGGGGGGGCGCATTTGAAAGGGTCTTGAAATGCGGGAATGCATTCAGCCTAAATAATGGTGGACAAACGGGAGTTGAGAAATGAATCGCATAATCTGGCGGGGAAGAGGACTCAGTGTCGTGCATGCGGGCCTAAGACCTATACGAAAGATCACACCTTGTGCAGGAAATGCGAACTGACTAGGGGCTTCACAACTGGGGCGTCGGGGACGGACAGTAAGTGGGGAACGGATACGGATCAAAGAAAACGATCGCTGTGGGTTCTCCCGACTGAAAGGAAGGTATCGAGGGTGTAGGGATAGGAGACGGAGGGAGATCGATCCGTCCAAACGAGGGTATTGGCATCGGCATTTGATCGGGGAGTTGGAGAGTCGATAGCGTGCGGGACGGGCGGAAGTGAGACGCATGGAAAAGGAACATCGGGGGGGGGGTGCTCGCAAAAAACGTAAAAAGCGAAGCTCAAGCTTGGTGTATATCTCAAAAGACCCGTATCCGAAGGAAATGGGAACAGGAGTGGGGGGGGGGGAAACAGTGCCTGTAGGTACCCGGGCGCTTAAAACGCGAATAATTGAAAAAGAATCATGTCGTGGTCAAGAACTGTTTAAGCTTGTATGTCGATGAATGGTCAAGATTGGGGGAATAGGGAGAGGGAAAACAGAAAAACACAAACGTAAGCAGGTCGAAGCATCACGGGGTGGCCTTTTCACTTTGAAGACGATACGGGGTGATAAACACCGACGTGAATCTAGCGGGCGCCGGGGAGTCACACGTGAGGCGACAAGGGAGGAACGCAACCGTATTGCACAAAGGGCCTGGCAAGAAGGGATGGACTAAGGAATGAAGAGTAAGGAAAATGGGGCCACAGACATTGTCGGGCGAGGTGGGCATCGATCAAGGAATTCTGAATGCCGGAGGAGCGTGGAAATCATCTGTCTTTCGACATGTCCTAACACGTAAGGGAAGAGGAAGGGAAGTAGGGGCGAAGAAAGAGTGGAGGAAGTAAATCACCACTACTTTGCTTTCTCGAGTACCAAAGGACTGAAAAAGATAGGGAGGGGCGAGGGAAGCAGATGAGGAGGGGGTTGCTCTAGAGAGATACGACAGTCCGGAAGAAAACCAAAAGGATTAGAGGCATACCATGGAAGAAAAGGAGAAAAAGTAGATAAGAACGTAGGGACATCTTCAAAGCGATAGAGGGGAAGAAAGCGGCAGGGGGGAAAGCCTGGGGTTCTGGGCTGAGGGGTGAGCACGGGGAAACAGGGAAGAGGGGAGGACCCAGCCGTGGACATCGCAAACCCGGGCGTGTGACTACAAGGGAGGGGGAACTGGTGCTGACAGAAAATCAGAGAGACAGCTTGACGCCCGAGATTTGCGACGGTCCAAAAGAAAGTGGACGGACATTCGGTGGAGACAGGGGGCAGGAGAAAGGAATAGATTAAGCTTGCGGACGACAAATGCAAGGGAGGGGGAGTATGAAGACCTTAACGCGAAAGACTTACCACTGAGGCGGCAGAAAGCGAGGAGGTGCTCTTAGCCGTTATAGGCATATGCGAATCTACAGGAATTCAGGCAGGGTGTGGGAATTGGATAAAACCATCTCTTGGGAAGCTGTGGGAGTTCACGGAGCTCGGTGAGGGGGTGTGTGTCTAATAACGTGCTGTGGACCCAACCAAACTGACAATCCGGTGGAAACCAAGGGAGAGACCAGGCGCAGGGAAAGAGTAAAAAACAAAATGGAGGAGAGAAAGGGGATATATTATGACTTCTCCGGGGCTATACTCGTGTAACAGGGAGGAAGAAAAACATAACTGGTTACAGTAACCGCATGCAGAACTCACTCCCGCGCCACAAATAAAAGCACCGCGTGGGTGTACACTCCTGCAACCCACAGAGAAGTGGCGACTCGGTGACGGAGAACACACTGGATAAGATGAACCGGAGAATCGATAGGAGGGAGGTAAGGGACTGCGCCATGCGTGGGCGGCACGGTATCGGGCCGGGGGAGTCAACCGAAGAAGTGGTGGAGTCCGGCACGTACGGGTCACAGCCTGACTCACAGCCGCTCAGACCCGCCGGAATGAAGGAGGAGATAGAGGGGAGGGACACGGGTACGCTGGACACGAAACAATGGAACATTACTTAAAAAAAAAAGAAAAAAAAAAGCCTACACTGGGTTGGATCACAAGGGAAGTTTTTGGAAAAAAATGCTGCTGGGGTCATCCAAACAGAAGGGGAAACAAAGAGGGGAAAATGAAATAACACCGCCAAGCAGTACGAGCTCGGAATGACGAAAAGTGGCCCTAGGGCAATCTGCGGGCGTTATGATAGGATCGAAGGTCAGGAACGTAGGGGAATAGGACAGGGGCAGTCGAGGGGGATACCCAGCAACCCGAAGGCTGAACCAGCCAGACCTTCAACAGGGTGGGGAGAACCTAAGTGCTTAGTGGGATCCCAAAGAGGCGAAATGAATGAAGAAGGAGCGAGTGAAAGAAGAAGGGCGCATCCGTGGCAAAGAAAGATGCGTTGAATAAAGCAGGTTGTACCGCAAGGGTGGTTAATCGGTCTCAAGTGCAAAGGGGAAGGATGGGGGAAGAAAGGTCAACGCGGAGAAGAAGTCCAACTTTATGGGGAAAAGGACACAGTAGCCAAATGGGAGGACGCTTTTCCCAAACGGGAGAACTAGCTTAAGCGCAGGGAAGAACTATGATGCGGCTCCAAGAGAAGGTAAAAGAGCGGCAATAAAGGAAGAGGCGGAGTCAAACGCATTGTAGGTTGGTTGGGTGGGGGAGGGGGATCAGAGGCTCTGTCACTTCAAAGAACAAAATCGGGACGCAAGGGAGGGACCAAAGAATATCACCTTTCGTGTGCACGTAGAGTGTTACAAAAAGTTCACAAGAAAGGCTGGGGGGAGGGACAAAACGTGAAAGGCTCATGTTTGGGGCAGAAGCTAAAAACTGAGGGTAGGGGGTCGCCGTGGGGTAGTCGCGCAGAAGTCAAAGAGGTTATACAGGGCTAAGAGGCGAGCATGCATCAAGGTACTACAGATTGGAGGAAAAAATCAAAAACGAGATTCAGGGAAAAAGACAAAGAAAACGAAGACAAGAAAAACTGAAAAAAGTGAAAGAGGTTCTCCGGAAGGAGATAGTACGGGGGAAAAACTTCCAACGGAAACCAACGATAAGAGGGAGAGGGAAAAAAGCGATAGTTGGTAGAGAGGATCGCGAGTAAAAATGTTTAGCGAGAAAGAAAACAAAAAAAAAAAAAAAAATAAAGAAAGAAAACAAAACAAAAATAAAAAAAAAAAAAAGAAAGAAGGAAAAAAAGAAAAAAATCAAAAAGAAAAAAGAATATAAAAAAAAAAGTGAAAAATAAAAAGAAAAAAAAAAAAAAAATAGAAACAGAAGGAAAAAAAAGACTTAAATGAGTAAGCAATGAAAGAATCGTATGAGGCGACCATAACCAGACCGGACGCGAAAAAACGACAGGGCCGGGCGTCCAGCCTCGGCTCAAGGCTGCTTCGGAGAGCCTTTGAAAATCCGAACCACACAGTAGGGGGTCGTCAAAGAAGGTGAGCTAAACACTTAGCAACGAAATACCCTACTGTGCACATCGAAGCACTAGTGACCAAATAGCGCGAAAACGCAAAGATCCTCACGGCATAGTGCCGAAATTAAACGGTGGAGACAAGCCGGGAAACTAGCAGAAGTATAAGGACACGCCACAGCTCCCCGAAGCGGGGAGGCTTGGCAGAGAAAGAAAAAATCATTGCGCGATCGGTCATCAGATGGAGGGGGGCGCGGACAACCCGCCAGACAAAGGGGACGCAAGCGCTCGTCAAGTGAATTGCAAACATTCCCACTGAAGCGTCAATACATGTTCGATGGTCTCGCGAGCGAGTCTAAGGCCCATTCATGGCGGCAGTTTCATAGGAGGACCCGCCAAGGTGAGGCAAAGGGTACTAAGGAAGAGATGCCCGCTGATGAGACAGCTTATGGGAAATGAACCTGAGAGGTTTGAAGAACTAGACACGAAGGTTTGTTACGGGCACTACTAGTCAGTCATCAGATAGTGTTCTGGAGAAGAGGAAAGTGAGCATGTGTTACAGATACATCAGCCGAGAGTGCAAGATCGGGGATGAAAATCAGACGATAAGAGTAGGAAGTCGATAGCTTATGCTCTTTGAGTCACAAGAGAGTAAGAAGCTAGGAGGGGGAATGAGAGGGGGGGAGAATCAGCCTCCATGAAAAACATGAAAAAGAGTCACTCGCCGCAATAAGTCACTCGTTAGGCGAGATTGGAATCGGGAGCAGTAGAAAAGGAGGATGAAAAGTGTAGACAGCCGAGTGTAAAACAGCGTCGGGAAGGGGAGGAAAAGCAGGGGAATTAGGTTGAGGCGGGGGTTTGAGGGGGGGGCGTCGACTGCAGGGTTGATCGTCTATGAGTTATGGTGGAGGTGGGTTACATCATCACTAGGTCAAGAGTCACGCCACTATTGAAACCAGAAGGAGGATGATTGAGGAATTCCTAGGGGGGAGATTTGAAAATACTCCAAAGGGTCGCACTTGGTGTCGGTGTAGCTGTAAACTGATGCAGCCATAAGAGGATTAGATATAATCCGTCAAAAAGAAACTGGAGGGGTGAGTAAAAGTCAAAGGGAAGACGGAAAGGTATTGCACCCTGACGCCTACGAAACGGCAGAAGCAACCCATCTTGCGGAGTTGAGGGCAAACAGACCAGGATAAGAAGTCTCCATAACAGAACTAGGGGAAGTAGCCCAATAGTGTTACAGGGGAGAGGTACCAAGCCAAAATTCGAAAAGGATATTCAACGACCAAAATCAAGAACTGGATGCCTGAGCTTAAACTGGATGGCGACCTTACGGGCGGGGGAAATTAATGAGATGGGAGACGACCGATGTTATAACCCAGCTACGTTAGATTATTACAAAGGATCTTAGAGAGGGATTAGAAATCGGAAGTAATCTGGTGTAACCTTAGGGGTTGTTAGAACCCTCTAAGAGCGTAAATATGCCGCCAGGGCCCGCAAGGTGGGTGAAGGCGCGTCGCAACTCACTAAACAGCTCCTGCCAACCGTGCGTCGTAAGGGGGAAGTTTGTACACAGTACAAAGATTGAAGAGGGGAAGATAACTAAATATCATGACACGGCTATGAGCATATAGTAACGGCGGGTAGAGGGGAAAGGAAAGCGATGAAAGAATAGGGCTGGAAAACGCAGAGATGGAATCAGAATAAGAGCGTGCTACTCAGATCTACAGATGAAAGGGACAGGTGGGGGCGGCTGCACTGGTGGGAAGGGGAACAGAACATAAGGACGTGTAAAGAGCTAAGAGCACAATAAACCGACCCGGAATACTTGTAGCGGAAGTGGGGCAAAATTGGCCCTAAAGTACCGGGATGCGCTTCGGCGGTAAGAGAGGCGGGATGGTTCAGCTCCTATATAAAAAAAAGTCATCCTGATTTTGCATAGACTGAATCAAGGGACGAAAGGAGTCGTTGATTGCATCGAAATGACGGCGGCGGGCGGCCAGGAAAAGGAACACCTCTTGATAGGGACACTTATGCTCCGCAGGCAGGGGCTGATTGAAGCAATAACGTTCAATGAATAGAGAGCGAAGTAAAGGGAGAGTATATGGGAGATGACTGGGGGGGGGAAAAATCCAACTGTCTGACAGACCCTTACAGGTGGAGGGGAGTGGGAATAGGAATAAGGGCAGGGAATTCAGGCTCAGTGTTGAGTCGTGGAGGGTCTTGATCGCTTGAGAAGGGCATGCAAATATGCTGAGATAAAGAAGGGAGGAGGAAGGGGAAGGGGGAAGACGGGGATAAGATCAACGAACAACGATCGCGTTTCTCGTCCGAGATCAATGGTTTAAGGGGTGGACTGTGGTGCAGTTAGCGAGTAAGTGCCCGAAACGATGGGACAAGAGGGCCGGGCTCTTTTGGAGGGGGGGGGAAAATCAGAGGCTCCAAGCAGAGAAGAATTGGACGAGAGAAAAGGGAACGGAATGCACAAACTGGGGGAAGAACAAGTAGAACCATCGTGCATATTGCTTTGGATTTGACGGAGGGAAAAAGAAACCGGTCGCAGTACAGGGGTATCGTGGATACAAGCCAGGGAGTGAAACGAGGAGAAAAAACAAGGACATTGGGTCCATTGGTATCCCTTGAGTTGAGGGCGGTCCCCAAAATTTTGGGCAAGCTGTATCACAGTGGAGTGTGTAAGGTTGGTCAGCAGAGAACTACGGGGGGAGGGATAATAAACAGAAAAAGACATAGGGGTCAAGAATCCAGTAACTTGATGATTGTCCATTCGGGGGAGAAGGGTTTGAGGAAGGTGAAAGGGCGTATAAGCTACGCTAGTTCAAAAACACAAGATGGGGGGAGAGAAGGAGGGATTCGGAAAAAGTGAACCGTAGTTGCAAGGGGTGTCCAAGTCTGAGAGGGAGACGTATCCCTGGAAACTGACCATCATTGGGAATTGGTCAGGTGCAATATGCGCCGCATTGGGAAAAGAGAGAGGAAACTCGGTACATTCGTTGGAATCAAGATGGAAAAAGGGATCGAATCTTCTCGAATTGTACAGAGAGAAGGCTTCAGAGAGAACCCTATATAGCGGAGACGGCATCACAACCAACGGTCGGCTGAAGGTTTTAGTTACCAAAAGGGGAGGGAAGGGGCGGACCGGCATGGTCGTGCGCGCAGATCGCGGTGCGTTGCGTAAGAGGGCAGATGTAAAGACACCACAAGGATGGAGACGATTGGGACTCAGCTGAGTAAAGTGCAAAGGGGGAGGGAAAAGGGAACTATCAAAGGGACGAAAAGTAGGGAAAGACTTCAAGAGAAATAGAACTGCAAAAACGGAGGACCGGGGAACGTGCTGCGGGAGAATCGTGCGATGGGGGGAAAGGATGCGGGGATGAACCATAACGAAAAAATGGGCGGTGCGGAAGAAAATAGGGCTGTCAGTGGCGGGGAGAGGCAGAGGCAAGGAAACCTGGGAGCCTACGGCTGCAACCGGAGAATTGAACGGGGCGGGGTTGAGAGCGGTGACTGGAAACGAGAAATAGAAGAGGAGCGGACCTTGCAGAACCAATCACAGGCAAGGCAGGGTAGTGCGATGGAAGGAATGAAGAGAATCGGCTGGCGCAGTCATGGAAGTCCGTGATCGGGATCACGGTCAAGGGAACCAATAGGGAGCTGTGTTACGGCGGAATAAGAAGGGGAAGTCCGGGCCCTGTCGGGTATGCGAGAACAGCACAAAAAAAAAAGCTGAGTAAAAGTCAGAGGGGAGGGGGGGTATTCATCTGGATGGGGAACGGAAAAGAGTGGAACTCCATTTGTTTAGTACCGAACGACCGACATTGCTCATCATCACACTTTAAAAAAACTATAGTATGAAAAATGAGATTAGGCTCGAACTGGGAAATCTAGGGAAAATATATCCACTCCAGTGTAGTTCCACGGTACAAGTCGCTCCACACTTCAGAAAAAAGAAAAAGACGACGCATAAACGGAGAGACGAAAAGCATTGGGTGAATAAAACACCACCACCGCGAAATCGGGGACTACGCCTCGGTAACTCCCTTGGGAGAGAGAAACCGGAGGCTAAAGGATCTCTCTCGGTCGTTACCTCACTGATGTCGCAAGACGAAGGACACTTAGATGCACGAGGTGATAAACCTGCGGGTGAATGGGGGGGGGGGAGGTCAAGAGACCACGTGGCGGAAGTCCGGGAGAGAGAATAGTTACAAACAGCTAGAAAAGAGAAAACCTTGGAACGGGGGGATCTTGCAAGGCGCATGGTACTGAGGGGATGTGCGCGCCGGGTGCCTGCAACGACAAGACAGAAGGCGACAAAAATGTTGGGAAGGAAAAAGGAATGGGTAATAAGCAAGTCTGGGCACAGTGTCAACGTCGCTCCACAACTGATAAGGCAGCACGTGAAGATATCCCGGTCGCTGAGTGAGCAGCGTGGAAAATGTGCCCGAAGGTCACGCAAGACGAAAAATGGCGACATCGAGGGAACGGATGGCGCGTGAAGGAGGTTCGGCGGTTAGGAGGAGATAGAGACAAAAAAAGCCAGGATCTTCGCGCGCACCAGAAAGACCGGTCAGAAAGGTTGGGTAACAAACCTAGAGGCACTAATAAGTGGTGTGATCCGAAACCAGATGGAGGGGAACGAAGTGAGAACGTAGGGATGTAAAAGGGACGGAGAAGGCATCCTTGTTCAACGCTCGCTTTCTACGAAAGTGGTATAGGAAAGCATAGGTAAAGAATGCGGCAAGAAAGAGAAAAAGAATGGAATGGGATAACAACACCCCGACGCGATCACAGAGAAAAGGTCCAAAGAATTCTGCCAAGGTGAGGCACCGTGTCGGCTTGTTACGAGAACATGCTCGAGAGGAGGTGGTGACAGCAGCCGTAGATCCGATCGGGATCATGAAACCAGGGTCGAAAGCAATCAGGAAAAGGAAGTGGCGACCCAAGACATAAAGGGAGGGGGGTTGGGGTAGGTTGACCAAGGATATGGAGAGCCAATAATCAAAGTAAATATGTTGAATCGGGGAAAAAGAAAGATCCATGGCGGAAGTGGTACGCAGAAAGTGTACGGGCAGAAAGGGAGGGGGGCCACAACGGCGGACCATGATTGGCGCGGGGTTATTGAGAAGAAAAAAAGGGGAAAGTGAAAAAGAACCAGGGGAGCGCCCCAAAGCTTTCATCATGCTGCGATGTCATCTGCGCATAGCGGGGGAGGGGAAAGAAAACGAGTTAATTTCCAAAGAAAAAAAGGGGAACATCAAGCCCGAAAGGGTAAAAGCGTATTTACGGCAGGAATCGTAAGACCGCCAGGACAAACCCTTCTGAGTGATGGTGGGGGTCTCGGGGGGATTAGCTCCAAGCGGCAATGATAGGCAAGGGGAGGGGGAATGAGAGGAGGGAAGGGATGGGTAGTGGGACGAGAGGGGGAGAAAGGGGGGGAGTGGATTGTGGGAGGAATGGAAAGGAGGGACGGCAGGGGGGGGAGTAGTGCAACAGGGGAGACAGGGGAAAGAAGGGGGTATGAGTGGGAGGAAAGGGGGGGGGGGGAAGGGATAGGAGCCTAGGGCGGAAAGGAAGAGGGAGGGGGTCACTTGTAGGAAGCTTACAAGGAGGGAGTTGGGGGGAGGGGGGAGAAGGAGGGGGCACAGGAGGGGACAAGCAGGCGGGCGTAGAGAGGGGGGGAGGGAGAAGGGAGGTGGGAGATGCGCTCGAGGGAGTGGGGAGGGGTAGCGAGGGGGTCGGGCGGGAGAGGAGCTGGGAGATTGGGGGAGAAGAGGGGGAGGGGGAAAGGAGAGGGGGGGGGGGTGGAAAAGGGTGAAGGGAAGGAGGGATGGGAGGGGGGGGAAGGAGGGACGGAGGGGGGGAGGGGTGGGGGGTAGTGCAATGAGAGCAAGGGGGGTAGGGCAAGGGGGAAAGTGGGGGTGGGGGGGGGAGGGGGTTGAGGGGGCAGTGGGGAGAGGATGGGGGGCGAGGAGTGCAGGGGGGAGAGGGGAAGGGAGGGGCGAGGGCGTGATTGGGGTGGGGCGGGTAGGGTGAGTTATGGGTCGAAAGGGTGGGTGTTGCTGATGAGGGAAGAATGTGGTGTAAAGGACAGGTCGGGGTAGGATTGTTGAAATAACGGGGGAGGGGAGCGGAGACGAGTAACAATAAAGGGAAGGTGGGGAGAATGGAGGGATGGGGAGGAGGGGTGGTTCTTCGCGGGGGAGGGGGAGGACGAGAAAGGGTAAGAAAGGGGCACCGTGGGAGGGGGGGTAGTGCGGGGAAGAGGGGGGAGGGGGTAGGGAAGATACGGGGAGGAAGGGGAGAAGGGGAAGTGTCCGGGGAATATAAGGGGAGAGATGAGTGGCGGTTGGTAAGGAAAAGGGGAAAGAGGGAGGGGGCGGGGGAAGAGAGGGGGGGGGTGGAGGGAGAAAGGAGGGGGGATAGAGGAGGCGAGGAGTGGGGCCATTCAAAAGATCGAATCGCAATCGGCAGCCGTTGAATCACGCAAAGCACACAGCCACACCCGGGAAAGATAGAAGAAAGGCCATCTTGAATATTCCCCAACGGGGGAGGAAGGAAAGGGGATCTCTCAGAAACCTTTGAAAGATTCTCCCTCTTACCAAGCCACCGAAAGGAAAATCGAGCGCTAAAAAATACGACATGTATCCTGAAGGAAAATTAGGGGGCTCAAGGGTGGGAGAAAAATGACCGCGACACTGACTCCCTGACCAACAGGGCGGTTCAGGGGAATTAAAAATTGATTTCCAAAAAAACAAAGAGTTATGAACAGAGTAGAATGTTGTCCAAAGAAATTTAAAGTCGTCAGGCACTTGGAGCGTTGGGAATTGGGAACACTTGAGTGCCACGGGAAGGCGTCTAATCACATTGCGTATGTTAGAGCGGGATCAAGCTAGTAAGCTTGGGGGTACCGCGGGGGAGAGTTCGGGGGTGAGTGGATTTCGTCATCGACGGCCCGATGGAGAGTAAGAGGCCGGACCAAAATGAAATGGGAGACGGAAAAGGTGCAGGGGTGGGTCCACGGGCTGGGGGAGAAATCTTGGGAACTGGCGAATGGGGTCAACCATCAGAAAAAGGCGCAGATGGATAGGAATTTTGGTCCAGAAAGAAGGAGAGTTCTCACGCAAAGGCGAAAGAGGTCGAAGAAAGCTGGCGATTACTTCATCGACCCGTGGGGCTCAAAAAGAGATTTAA
>Ga0179593_1348266_pt1 | contig 23062 bp, 30 predicted proteins | sample CZODoug2_1_08_16_FD_185931 | JGI IMG/M metagenome (GOLD analysis project Ga0179593, IMG submission 185931) | Vadose zone soil fungal communities from Angelo Coast Range Reserve, California, USA - CZODoug2_1_08_16fungal (PacBio error correction) | ecosystem: Environmental > Terrestrial > Soil >...
GGGATGGGACAAGGACCCAGACAAGGTTCTGCAACCTGAACGCGTGCCGCGGAAAGAAAGGGGCAGAGGAAAATCATGGAAGGAGAAACGGCTAGGACGAGGGTCGGAGCGCAGGAAGGCCACACACGTCACCGCAGATGAAAAACATTTATTGCCAACAGTGGATGTAGGGAATTTAGGGTGGGGGGGGGGTACAACACCTAATTAATGGAGGAGAGGAGTGGGTGGGGTAGTAAATTGAATAAGAAGGGGGGGGATGAGTGGGGGGGTGGTGGGGGGGGAATGGGGGGTGGATATGTGACAAAAAAAACAACCACAAAAAGAAAGGGACACCCAGTACCCCCAACACAACACCCAAACCCCCACAAACACGCAACGAACCCCACCAGGTCGCTTGACAGGGCGCAAACACCCGCAACCCAAGCCCACCCCGCTCTTGCGACCCTGCAAAAAAAGGGGAAACCCACCAAAGCCCCCCAACCACACGTGACACGAACAACCCAAAACGCCAAAAAAAAAAAAAAAATAATTGGAGTAGAGTTGACGAGGTAATTTAAGTATCTCTGGTAGTCAAGAAGGACTCAGATACAAACAGTGAATTCGATGAACAACAAAGAGAAAAAGGGGGGATTTGTGGGTTTTAACTCCTGGATTAGGCAGAGGAGGGATGTGTCGAGGAGAGAAAGCGCCAAGGCCTGTCGGGGTCTGAATCTCGAGCCTAGAGGTGCTTCCAACAAAAACCCCCGAGGTGACTCACCACCGAAGGAGAGCGGGAAACATCATGGTGTCACTGCGAAGGAAAGCCGAAGAATGGGGTGAGAGAGAGGCAAGGAAAAAAAAAAATGACTGGATACTAAACAAAAACTAGTGGAAACTGAAAAAAACAAATAGTAAGAAACTGATCTAGCAAAGAAAAGAAAAAAAAAAAAAATATGTTAGGGAAAAAAAAGGAAGCAAGGACCCAGGGGGGGGAAAAAAAAAAAGAACGGAAAGACAACAACGATGCAACTAAGTCATTAGGAAAACAGCAAATTCCGGGGGCAATCACGTAACGAAAAGGGGGAAAATCAAAGGAAAAAAAAGATAGGAGGCTCTTTCCTGAGAGAATGGGAAAAGAGACACGAATAGGGGGAAGCGAAGCTCTAAAGGACCATCTCAAAAAAAAGAGCACGAAGGCACAAACCGTTTCTGTGAAAAAATGCACCGGAAAAGAAAATAGGCAATGGGAAGAAGAAAAAAGGAAAAAGTTGAAGGGACAGGGCAGCACATCAAGAATCGTTCCTAGCAAGGAAGTAGCGTCGGGCCTGAGAGTAAGCTGCTGCATGTTGGGAGAAAAGAAAAAAGGGCCGAACCGGAAACAGCCAAGTGGGTGCTCGGGGGGGCAACATCGCAAGGCACCAGATAAGGGGCAGCACTGGCAAGTGCAGGGCGAGAAATGGCCGAGTAGTGAGAAGGAAGAAAAATGGAAAATGAAACAAAACAAGGGACAAACACGGGCACCAGTATAAGATAATGGTGTCTAGCGTCAGCGCTAAAAGAAACAAACAAAAGAATGCGGGGGGGAGCATCAAGGGAACAGATGGACGTGAGGAAAAGGGGGGGGTGGGCGTGAAACAAAATAGACGGAGGGGCGGTACACAGTCGTGTAGGATGACGGAGGCGTACTAACGAGGGGTAAAAAAAGAAGTCATGTGAACGGATAAGAGGGATCAAGAAGAAAAATAGGGGAGGGACCTGACTAAAAGGAAGATATGCGTTTTAGAAAAGGGGAAGCTAGGTACTAAGGAGTGGAACAGGGGGGAACGGAAGGGGAGGAACCGGGCAGAAGGGGCGACGTAGGAGGGGCGGGGGTGGCAATTTGAAGTAGGAGAAAAAGAAAAAAAGGGTGAAAGGCGTGCATACACTTAGGGGATGTAACGGGGGGTGCTAGGAGAAACCGCAGAATGAGGGATCAAAAAAGGTAATATAAGGAAAAAACCAGCAGGGGTAGACCAAAAGAAAAAAAAGGAATAGATGCGTGGTAGAGGAAAAAATTGAAGGGAAAACACACGCAGAATACGAGAACCGGAACGTCCCTGATTGAAACAAAAATCGGAAAAAAGGAAAAAAGAAGGGAAAAAATCAAGAACTGGGGAGAATTACACAAGGGAAAAAGGCAGGGTCGGCCACTGGGGTCGAAAAAATGGAAAGGGAACAGACAACTCAATAAAACATCAAGAAAAAAAAGAGCTGGCGAGAGAATGGAAATTGGGTACGCAGAAAGAAGGACATAAAAAGGTACCAAAAGGATGGCATAACTGGCGAAGGACTGTTGAAGGGGAAAAAGCACGGGAGTGGGGGGGAAGGGAGGAGGAAAGAGTCAGGGAAAAAATGTGAAAACATATCAAAAAAAGCGCGAAAAAAGCAAGAACCATGAGTACCGGGTGGAGGACACTACATATTCTTGGTGAAACGTTATCAAAATCCTTCTCTGAAAATAGGGAAAAAAAAAAAAAAAAAAGGAGGGGGGGGGGGGGGAAAAGAAGCGTATAAAGAAGGGGGAAAAAAAAAGAGGGGGGGCGAAAAAAACCAACAATAAGGTACGAGTTAAGAATTCAGACCATCAAAAACCGGAGATAAACAGGGTCCTAGCGGGAGGAGGACCGAATAAAGAGGAGAAGGGTGGAAAAACTCGATAACGAATTGTAACTGACAAACGGACAGACCCCACAAAAAAAAAGAAAGGCGTAAAGGGCCGTGGGGGGAAGCGGGGGAAATTTGGGGAGGTTCCGCTGCTGGCAGGACCTCGCGATGGTAACAAAAAAAAAGCAATGGTGACTGACGGGCAAGGGCAAAAAGGGGGAAGGGAGGAGGATGTGAGAAACACAAAACTGGAAGGGAAAAGGGAGGAACAGAAACGCGGAAGTATGAACCCGGAGGGCGCATCATTAAAAACAATTCAGGCGGCGTAAAGCAAGCTATAGCGGGAGGAGAAGACGGCTCGGAAATAGGAGAACACTCGGGAAATTTTCCATACGGAATAGAGCGTTGTGGTGAAGGGTGCGAAAAGGGGCCAGGAACAGGAAGAGGTTAAGGATATTCCGACCTGGAGGGGGGGGCTGGGGGAAATTAAAGGAATGTAGGGACGCAAAATTGAAGCGCGAGTTTGTATTGGGGAAGATCCGTGGAAAAAAGAAAGGGAAAAGACGGATGGTAGAAAAGAAAGGACCTAGAAGGGAGTCTGGTGCAACGGACAGCGAAGGAAAGGGAGGAAAAGGGATACGGGGAAAGACATGGACGAAAACACAGGAAATACAAGGGAATGGGGGGACAGAAAGGGGGAAGGAGTTGGGGCGGAAGTGGATTTCACGCGGAAGTATTTTCACACAAAAGGACGTGGGCTACCATCAAAGATGGTCGTCAAAGAACCGCGATGAGTTCAGGGAACAGAATTTAACCAGGATTAGCAGAAGAAAGAAAACAAAACAAGAAAAAAAGAAAACCCGAATGTTCCCGGATCGGAAGCAGGGAAAAAAAAAGAAAGGGGAAGGTCTCAAGCGGGGAGGGCTTCCAGAGGAGAATTTAGTCGAAAATACGGTTTCTATCGAATTCAAAAAGAAGTATGGGTGACAGGAAGTCCCGCATCCACGACAATGACGAGGCCGCGGGGGAAGGGTGGGTTCGCTTCAGAGGGGAGGGAGAATGGAGATGCGGCTCTTCACAGGTATGCAAGGCCATTGGCTGAACACGCTAGGGGACGGCCTACTATCGTACACTGGAACGGTAACGGTAGATCAAGAGGACAAGGGGTCGATGTGCATCAAGTCCGGCACTCATTTGGTAGGGAGGGAATTCAAAAGTCTGAATAAGGGGGAGGGCGTGAAAGGGTTCTTTATCGGAAATATAACACGAGAGGGTATGGGGGGGGGGGGGAAAAGTGTGTGGGGAAAAATAGTAAAAACTGGGATCTCAAGGTATAACGGGCAATGGTGAAGTACCGGGAGGGAAGACTGTCACGGGGATATACGAGGCGGAAGCAAACTGGAAGAAGGCTGGACACTGTTGGTATAAATGATTGTCAGTGAAGGCACATCGAAGGGACAGCTAAAAGTGATACGGGGTTCGACAAGGACTTGAAACGGGGCCGAAAAAAAAAAAGGACGGAAGACACACACAAATAAAGGTCAGAGAGGGGGTATAGTCAGAAAAAGTTCAAAAAATAAGGGGGGAGTAGAGAATGGCAAAGTGGATCTAAGCGAAGGACCGCGGGGAACATATGCGGGTGGATACGAGATCAAAGGCATCGAGAGATGGCGAGGGGGCGAGGGGGTCAATGGATAATTAAAGGAAAACTTTAGGGGACCTTAGAAAATTTACAAGAAGGGAGGGGCACGACTGAGGAGAAAGCGCAACAGTAAAAGGGGACACAGGGGGGGAAAAAAAAACAATTAAGCTAGGGACTCAACCAACATCTAGAAAAAAGCTGCAAAGTGGGAGCGGTCTTAGGGAATAACTATGCACAAGGATCACACATAAAAAATCTAGGGAACAAATTCTATTTTGGAATGCGGTTCGGGGTCACGGCACCGCCTTGTTGGGAAAAAAACAGGGGGCAGGGTAATGAAAAGAAAGAGCGGAATAGGACAAAGGGCACTGAGAAAAACGAAGCGTTCACTATGAATTGGGGCACTATATCGTGATCAAACCAAACCCAAGAATACATCGAATCTGCGCGAAAGGGCGGGGGCACAAGAAAAAGTGTCAACCCGGAGAACCACCCCCATGGGGGCAAAGAAAAACCACTACGCCGTGTAAAAATACTACAAACGAGGGAGTCCCACAAATCGCCTGAAGCGGAAGATTCTTAATGACAATCTTTTCGGATTCATTCCGATCAGGAAAAAGGAGGGTTGGATGCACAGGTGGAGAGGGCATCAAATAAAAAATAAGAGGGGTAAAGAAAGGGAGAAGTACATTGAGCGGGCTACAAATGCCATGATGGGAGCTAATAGTCAGCCAACGAGTATCAATATGGGGGGCAAAACTTTTGTAGACTAGAACAGAGAAAAAACCTGGGGGAAACATTTGCGGGAGCTCAATAACACAAAGGGGGAACACGGGAGGAAGAAAATTAGCTATGCTTTCAATTATTAGGGGGACTGAATGAACAGTCCAAACAAAGGGGGTAGGATCGACAAACATCATGAAACGTGAAACGTGAAGGGCGACAACTTCAAGCTTTGAGATAACTGACACACGTCAAGATGACTTTAAGAGAAAAGGGGAGAAGGGATACCATGAAAAGGACGTAAGGCCTTCAGCTAAAGGAATCAATTGCAAATGTAAAATACCTATATGTGTGCGAGAAAGGAGGAAGGGAAAAAGGCTGACCTTCTGCCAATGAACCGAGGAGGGGGTGGGGCCTAAGGGGGATAATTGGGGGATCGACATATAAGGTGTGCTAGGGAAAGTTGGTAGGGGGAAGAGCGTTGTTTGTTTTACGTCGCCAAGTAAGAAAAGGAGTGTAGTCAGGGAGAATCGGACGGTAGGAGAAGGCAATGTGAAAAGGTAAGTAAAGCGGGAAAAAACAATTGAAAGAAGAAAAGGGTGGAGAAGTCACAGGGGGTCAGCGCTTATCCGGCCAGATGACGCAATCATCGGAACAGACCCGGGGGGGGAGGGGGGGAACTCGTTGGGAGGCAAAAGGGACCGAAAGGGAAATATTAACCACGTACTGAGGGGGGCCGAAAAGGTTCCAGAGGGGAAATTGGCTTGCAGGACAGGAAAAAGTGTGGTGGTGTGGAAAAAAAACGAACCAAGGGCGGACGGGGAAAAGGTCCCACCGCTAAAAAGGAAAATATGAGGGGGAAGGTTTTGGGGGGCCTTGTTTTGGAAAAAGACGAAACGAACACAGGTCTTCAGACAGAAAGCAGGGAGGTGAATAAGTCGGGGAAGAAAAACGAGAAAAATAAAAAAAGAAGGACGCATGGCGAACTAAAAGAGCCGCCGCAGAAGGGCCCAGATAGCACGGATACCAAAAATAGAGAATCAAGGGACTACCCGGTTAGCAGGAAAGTCCAGTTAAATCTAAAAAGGGGAGGAACAGAAAAAACAAGGAGGAAAAAAAACCCTTTGGACGGGAAAAATGCCGGATCTGAAATCTAGAGGCACGGGAAATACCGATCATGTTGGAGGAAAATCCTGCGGGAGACGAAGTTGCAAAAAAAAAAAAAAATCCAAGGGCAAAAAAACGGCGCGTGAAAAAGAAAAAGAGAAGAAGTGGGTGGGAAGAAGAGCGCTTGACCTGAAAAAAGAGGCAAAAAAATAAACGATAGTGTTCAAAAATCTGACCACCGTCCCCATGGGGGGGAGCACTATGAGCCGGGGGTGGCGGAAACCACCTTTTTTCAATACCAATCATACTGGAAAAAAAAGGTCTTGAGGGGGCAATGGAGGTGGCATTGAAATGTAAGATTAAAGGTTGGGGGGGAAAGAAATGAAAAGCCCCGACCATGGTCGGAAAAAAAAAAATCTACATCTACGTCTCATGCATAGATCTGCGCTCCGGCATGTAAGGGAATGCCACCATAAATCCATAAATGCAATGGACGTACCGTAATAGAGGGGAAGAAAACCGCAAAGGACAACCGGAAAAAAAATCGGCCTAGGCAACGGAACGCGCAGGTGTGAGTAATAGCTGGTGGGGAGGCACTGACAAAAACACGACCGAAGGAAAATAGAAACACCGGGGGAAAAAAGGGAAATGCGTCAACAAGGGGCGAGAGCATAAAGAGGATGCCCGTCCACCTGGTGCTGTGCTTTCTGCAAGAGGGTGCTGTTACAAGTGTAAATAGTTAAAGAAAAAACGGAAGTATGAAAGAGTGTTGGGAAGGAAGGTAAAAAAAAAAGAGACGCGGATCGTGTTTATCAGGGCTGTTTCGGATGGACAAATTGACCGAGGGGAGGGCCGGGGTCGTAAAGACAAGAGGTCACGGGGAAAAGGGTCGTAATCAAGAAAAAGCTGAAGAAGGCCGGGCGAAAAAAGGGGTGGAAGGTACTGAAGAAAAAGAAAGCTGCAGTGGAGGGGGGGAAGAAGGTAGGGGAATGGGAGGCAGTATGAAAGAGAAAAGGGGGTAGTTTTGGTGGGGACTTGATCAACAACGGGGGTTTGGATCAGGACTGGAATGGGGGGGTAGTGAACGGGGCGGAAAAAGAAAAAAGCTATCGGAAAAGAAGGGAAAAAAGGGAACGGGGAAAAGAGTAGGTATGGTCCAAAAAGTAATCCGGTAAAACGGGCCCAGGAAAAGCCGGCCGCAGGGGTTCAGGAAAGGAAGAACGTACCAATGTTCATCGCCACAGTCCCGTGGACCCGGGAGCGTGGCCCTGGAAAGGAGAAATGAAAAAAGTGCCCGACTAAGGGAAAAGTGAAGGGTGGAAAAAAAAAAAAAAAAAACAAAAAACCCAAACCATGTCAAACGCCACAAAAACAACGAAAGAATGTATGAAATTCGTCCAAAAGAAAAGGAGTAGCAAGAACAGAGGTTCAAAAATGGCAACATCGCGCTTAACTCAATATCAAATACTACAAATACATCTAAACACAACGGAAAGGAGACAAGCTCATTAGAGTCCGCCGTGGTCCGCGCTGACTTCACAAAAATCTTAGGAAAACGAGGTATCAAGACGAAAGTGGACCAAATAAACACTACGGGTGCCGCGAACAATGACACGACAATTGGGGAATCAGGAATCGATAGCAAGGGGAAAAAGGGGACAATGGTTTGCCTCAAGTCTGGTCGGTCCTCCTTCTTTAATCAAACAAAGATTACAACGTCGCGATAGGGGAGACGAAGGGAAAGAGCAGTCCACAAAGGTGGAGTCAGGGGAGCAAAGGAGGAAGGGTGGACGGATTTATTTGAAAACGAGTGATCAGCTCTACTAGAAATTCACATTGAGAAAGAACAGTTTGTAATGCCTATAACGAAGGAAGGGGGGGATTAGAGAAGAGGGAAAAAGGCGTACCCGGGAAGTTTTCTGCACGCTCTCCTCATTACATAAATAAGAAACCCCCGGAACGGAGGTCAAATTCTCCTCCTAGCCTCATTTCGGGTGAGGCTCAATTCAGAACAAGAAAAGGAAAGCGTGTTTAGTAGCGGGAGGAGAGGTAGGTTGTCATTTTGACTGGGGCTAAAAGTTAGCGTCATCAGGGAGATCGCGAACAGTGATAAAAGGAAGAAAGGGCACGAAAAAGGGGGTTCGTAGTATATAAAGGGGAGGGGAAAAGTGGAGGGGAGAAAACACCATCAGAAATAAGTAACCGTGAAAGGAAAAAAAGTCCGGACACAAGTGACTTAGAATGAAGGACATAAGCGAAGGGGGGGAATTCAAACAAAAATACATTGTAAAATGCACGCGGGACAGAATCGGGAGACAGGAGACTTGTCTGAAGGGAAAAAAAAAACTGGATGTCTGAAGATTGGGGGGAGGCGGCGGAGGGGAAAAGACGAGAAGAAAGGCCGGTGAAAAGAAGTTATAGTTCATTATCTGGGTAGGGGCGAAGGTGCAGAATAAAAAGATCTTCGGGGGGGAGGTCCACGCAAGGGGTGGACCAAAAAGCGATGGTGTATAAAAGGAGAAACAGGCCGTTAAAGGTCGGAGGGTACTTACACCACAAAAAAAGGAAGGGGGTAGGGGATTGTTAGGAGATAAAGCTACGTATACAAAACACACAATCAAAAGGGTGGGAGGGTGAAGAGATGGGTTCTCCGAAGCTAAAAAGATTGTAAAACACGGCTGTAAAGTGTTGATTCTTAGGGAAGAGAAGGTGATAACCCTTGTCCTCTACACTACTTAAGTAGAAGAAGTGAAAAAGAAATCGCAGTACGGGGTCAAGTGGGGAGAGGGAAAATGACTAGAGGAGAAGAAAAATGATGGGAAAAGATGGAAGATAGTCAGACGCCAAATAATGGCCGCAACGGGTATGGTGAGACGGGGCGTGGAAAGGAGGACAGAAATGATGTGGGTGAGGAGGGACACGAGGAAAAAAAAATGGTAGAGGGAAAGACACCGGGACAACTAACAGAAGAACGTGGAAGAATAGTTCAAATCTTTATATAGATGAGGCAAGGAAGGTACAAAAAATCGTCACATGATTCAACGCAGGGAAGGAGGGGGAAGCTAAAAAAAAGACGAAAACGCCCAAAAAATGTGGTAAAGGAAAGGCAGAAAAGGAGGGCCCGGTATGGTTCTACTACAGTGTATATGAAGGGGGAGAATGAAGTGATCGGTAACGACGAGCGGGGGCCGCGTATCGTGGGGTACTCATGGGAAGGAGAAGGAAAAAGTGTCACGAAAGAAGGAGTCGTTGGAGAAGGGATTAACCCAGCTGAGTAGGAAAGGGAAGATGAGGAAAGGGAAAAGGCATCAAAAACCAAATCCACGAATCCGGACGCTTAAAACGAAAAAAGGGGGGGGCGACAAAAGAAGCGATGGTGTTCACGAGGGAAGGAAAAGATCTAAAAACTAGTGAAGCATGTGTCCAAGAGGAGTGGGGGATGTCGGACAGGCGGTAGATCATTTGCAGGGGCGCCGAAGGGTGTAAAATGATGTTGAAAGGGAAAGCCCATCGGACTCGATTGTCAGTTAACATCGGGATGAGAACATCTCATAGATGATGGGTGCATTATGCGAAGGAGGGGGGCACACGAAAAGCGCAACAAGAGACTGGAAGGATAAACGGGTACTTCTATGCCCGCGCCGGGGGAAAAAAGGGGGGGTAAGCTCAAGCGAAGAGCCGCAAAGGGAGTCGCGTATCTCGATGAAAATAAGGTATGTGCGAGGAAAAGGGGGAGGTCTATATTTTCTGGTGGCGCGGACGGAGGGGCTAGAAGGGTGGTAATTCCAAAGATACTGGGGAGGAAAAAATTACTCAGTGTGGTACAGTCTTCTACGGAAACGATTGACTGAAGGGAAAATGTCGCGCATTAAACGCAAGTAAACGTACACGCAAAAGGAAAGGAAGCATGGAAAGCGAGAGAGGACTCCTACACTAGCTACGTAATTCTCAATCTCTTGTGAAAAAAGAAAGGGTCATAGGCTTCCTCTGCAAGCGGTGAAAACTTAAGGTGTTAAAAAAAAATCGATAACAAAAAGGGAAATCAGAGAGGAAAAGACGGGGGGAACCGGATCTTCAAGGGAAGAAAAAAACATTCCCTACTATCTTAGTGAGAAGGGCTTCAGGCAAGACAGAAAGCCAGAACAAGATGAAAAGCGCATCAGCAGGGTCGAAAGCGAAAAAAAAATAATGTTCGGAGCGGAAAGGGTGGGGGGGTAGTTCGTTGTTTCGTGGACCAAAAAAAGATAAGAACCGGAGTTTCGGTAGGACAAGTGCCAAGCAGAAATAGGCGCCTCGCTGGGACTACCAGGGAGAAAATTAAGGTTCAGAAGGAAAAAGGAGAAAAAAGTTATCCGCTAAAGAGAAAAAGGTATTAACTCGCCACTTGGCCAGGGAAAGAAGCCGAAAGGAAAAAGTTCCCACGTACCAAGGCCAAAAGCTTGAGGGGGGGTTTTAAAAAGGGGGGGGGACAACCGAGGAAGGGCGGCAGATTTTTTCTCTACCCGGATCGCGGGCGAAGAAAAAACTATGAGCGGCCAGATGTTTTTAAGGAAAAACTATCCCCTCGGAAGGGGGTGTCAATCGGGAAAAAGAAAGACAGGGATGCGGGTCTAGGGGGCACGCGATCTTCCACAATGCCCCCGGATGATAAAATCACCCGCCATGCCTGCGCGCATAATAAAAAGCGTCCACAGGATGGGGTGCGAGTAAACACCCACAAAAGAAGGGGGGAGGGAAGAGAAAAGGGGGGATGAAAGGGGATCATTGAGCTATGCATTCTTAATCACACCGGGGCATGGTGATGGAAAAGAAGCGCGGCCTAGGCTTGAGTGGGCCGAACCGAAACGCAGGAGCCATAAAAGGGGGAAAGATGGAAGGGGGAAAAAAGGACGAAAACTCATAATAATTTTAGGCTCAGAGAGAACGGCCAAGAGGGGGAGGCCGCCACCGTGGGGGCGAAACGTACTTCACCACGGAGTACCAGCAACTGCAACAGAGGGGGGAATTCCAGGACTGGGGGTGACGGTGTAGGTAAGTTCCTGGTCTCTTCAGATTCAAGCAGGTTAAGCGAACATCTGATGCGTAAGGGAATTATACTGATGAGCAATTGGACGACGACAACATATAGGAAAGGGGGAGGGTTACTGGTTGGAAGGCCAACAGCGAGACTCCTTGTTTAATTTATTCGGTTAGGCGGAAAGAAATCCTGGCCGGTGGAGTGTGTCGCTGGAAATAAAAACAAACGCTTCTAAAAAGGAAAAGACGGAAAGTAAGAGAAAAAAAGACGAGAGATCAGCGGGGATGCGCCGAACTACAAACTGTGAATTTGGGGCAGGAGAAAGATATGACGGGTAGTATATTAGTAAAAAGCCAAGATTATTCCTTGAATGGACGGATCGGAGGGGAGAAAAAAAGAGTAAGGCGGTTGGGTCTAGGGGGGGGGAGAAGGGGGGAAAAACTCTGGCTCGGACGGGGCAAGGTTTTCCGTTATGGGATGATAAGGGCAAAAGCGTGGGCAAGATTGAGGGGGAGAGGGACGGTAGAGGGAGGGGTTGCTGGTCTATAAGGCGCGGAAGAAAAGTGAAACGGCAGGTGAGTTTGTGGGGTTAATACGTGTGCACTTTTTGGAAGGAATTTTAGGGAAGGAAAGCTGGACTCAACTAGTGCTCTTTCTTTAGCGTGGTGGTAGAAAGTAATGACTGGCTAACACTAGTCACCAAAAATCTCGGAAGAAAGGAAGATAAGGAAAAAAAAAAAGTAGGCCACGGAAAGGTTCACCTGTCCGGCGCAGTATCGCGCGACGACGAAGATGGCGTCTATAAGGGGGGGACATTCAAAAAGGCTCGGGGGTGAAATGTCCGATCTTTCTGTATATCGAAGGGGTTGCCGCTCGGTAATGCTAAGAAAACAGGCATATGGAGGAGGGAGAAGTGCAGGGCGGAATTAAAAAAAGGCCGCTGTGCGTTTAATACTCTATTCTCTGCAAAACAAGGCGGGTGGAAACGAATAACAGGATTGTCAAGGGAATGAGGAAACGGAACGTAAGGGGGGGGGGAACCAAAAGGCGACAAGCATGAAGGAGTGCGACTTTAACATTGTGAAAAGTAGCGCTGTGTCGCCCTGCCACGATAATCACACCAGTCTGCGTAGGGAAGTTCCAGGGGGGGTGGACAGAGGGGATTACCAAAAGGGGTAAGAAAGCCTTCAAGGGGGGATAGGGCTGTAACGAGGAAAAACGACCTCTTCCCAGGCACCACTCTGCCATCGCCAAAAGGCAGAAGTGCCAGAGCCAAGAAAGTCTTCTATTAACGAGCGAGGTCTATCAGGTAATCAACTTCCTCACTTGGGAAGAGGCCACGTGGGGAAAGAAAAGAGGGGTCGGGGGGGGGGAAAAATAGGGTAGTTTGTCTACTAGCTCACCTTATCGAACCGCTTTGTAAGGAAGGAAATATATGGAGCAAAAAGCAGGTCCGGTAAGGAGGGGGGGGGGACGAGGAACATCGCGCCGTCTACGTGTTCGGGCAACAGAAACCAATGTCGGCCTGTCACAACAAAGGCGTACCATCGAAGGATTAATGGGAGGGGACGAATCAGGACAGAGGTAAGAAGCACTTTGAAGTCCCAAAAAGCGAGGGGGCAGGCTCTTGCTAACGTCTGGTTACGAATAGTGGGGACTGATCGCGAAAAAGGAAGAGGGGGAACCGGCAGGAACTATGGAGCGTGAAAGGGTAACCGAATGTCGTTGCAAATCGCCAAACGTTTCAACTAGGCGCGGTTGTACCAAAGGACGATCGAAGATGCAACGTTCAAGGATGTGCAATGGTGATCAGAGAGAAAAAAACAAAAAAAAGGGTAGGGGTATTCAAGATATATATGCTCACGCATGCCCGGACGCTGGGAAGTGTAATCAGACCCGTCTGCAGGGGAAGACAAAGAGACGGGGGGAGTGGAACGAGGAGGGGGGGACGGAACCGGGGGGATTTACCGGTTCTTCCCTGCAGGTGAACGGAGAAGGTCATAAGGAATCATCCTCGTCAAAGACTTGCGAATATCAGGCCTACATATACATCGCGGGGACTGCTCTGGGAAATCAAATGTGTTCGTAAAATATTAAGGTGGCCCTTTGAAAAGGAGAGGGAAGACTTGAGGCCATTTACTATTATTTGGTGCGAACTGACCTTCATCGATGGGTAGAAATACTACTATAACCCTGCTCAAGTGTAGTGGAACATCTTTTAAGTTGGACGTATACAAGAGACTGTATAAGGTAAAGGAAGACAGGTTAGACAAGGAAATTCGAGTTGAGAAAAAAATCTACTCTACACGTCAAGGCCCGAGTTGTTTGACTAAAAAGTCCGAACACCTGATAGAAAATGAGGACAAATTTGGGGAACGAAAGGGATTTAGAAGGGATTAGCAGGTCGGGAGAGCATGCCGACGGGCCGCCGGGGGCAAGAGTCTTAGTAAGAAGCAAGGGAAAAGGAGGAAAGGGAAACCTAGTAGAAGAAAGAGGTCAAAAGAAAGAAAAAAATTTGACCTCCAGCTAGGGTGTTCTCGGAAGGGCGACAAGCGCGACGGCACGATGACGTGAAAGTCTCACGAAAAGGATGAATAGGAAAAGGACTAAGGGGAATGGGGAGAAAGTGAGAAAAGTGGTCTTTCTTGTCGGCTCCCTCCTTTTGCAGCTCATGATCTTAAACAACCTCGGAACATTGTTCAGAAGGGGCAAACGCGTCATATGGAGGGGTCTGCTCAAAAAAAAAAGGAGCAACACCGGATGGAGAAAACTAAGTCCTAAATTAGCTTTGGGGAATTTATCTCACTCTAGAGCTTCGGAGGAGAGGCGCGGGGAGCGATTCCGGCCGAGAAAGGAAACAAGGGAAAAAAATGTGCGATGCGTCATCGTTGGAAAGAAAGAGGGGCCTTTCCTGGGGAGGGAAGATAAGGTGGGGTTATTATGACTTTCTAATGCGGCGAGGGCGCGATGAATAAGAGCGTTACTATGAAGAGAGAAAAACGGGGGCAAAACGTGCACAAAAAAGAACGGGGGGGAAACTGGTGTATGAACTCAAGCATTATCTACATGACACTGCCTCTAACGTCTGACAAGAAGATGGGGAACGAACGTGTTAAGAGCTTTTCTTGCATGGGGGAGGAAAAAAAGGAAAAAGAATGTAGAGGGAAGAAAGAAGGGGGGATAATTGGATTCCATTAAAGGAAAGGAAGGTCAAGGTGCCTGCCTGCATGAAAAAAAAAGAAAAAGGGAATGGAGAGACTCGTATAATATATTAACGGTAACTGCTGAAAAAAAAAGAAAAAAGGGTCTGCAGAAAAAAAATTGAAGCGAGAAGGCGAAGGGAATCGTAAATTTTTTCCGACAGAGGTGGGTAAGGTTCGTGGGGTGGGCAAGTAAGCTCCAACCTGGGTAGCCTGAAGGGAAAAAAGATGGAAGGACTCCTGGGGGGGAGGGAAAAAAAAGAAAATACCAGGTGGGGAGATACTGGGCAGAATCAATTAAGCACTATCAGGAAAAGAATATTTAGAGGACTCGACCACTTGCGGACGAAGGATGGCCGTTAAAGCAAGAAAAGGAAAAGTTCCAAGAACTTCCAGGAAGGGAGGAGGGGGGAAGTTGGGAAGGGGGTGTCAAGCACGGGGGTTTTTGGCCGCGGCGAACCAGGTGCGGAAGCGTGGGGCCGTTCGCTGAGCGCCAACGAGCTATTGATTCGGCCGGGGGGAATTGGAGAATGGAAATCGCGAAGGAGGAAAAAGCTTGGTGGTGCTTGGGCTCGGGCTCCATCTCTGAGGCTGCAACTCAAACCGAAAGCCGCGGATCCTGGCCAGAACATCCCATGGACACAAATCATTATTAGACCCTTTTGAGAAAGAAAAGGAGGGTGGGGGAAGATCTCAACAAAAAAAGAGGGAGTGAAAGAGGGAGAAAAAAATGTTGACTTAACCTCTTCCATCAGATCGACAACATGCGGGGTGGAGTTATCATCCGTGAGGATTAATCTGCACGGACTGTCTTCTTGAGAAAACACATTCCGAAAGAGGGGAGGAGAAGGAAAAAGGCCAAAAAGGGGGAAAAAGCTCAGGCCTTCCGGAAAAAAAATTCCAAAACTCAGACATAGGGTTTTCATCGACAAAGGGGCAGCATCCCCAAACAAGGAAAGGGAAGTCAAGGGCAGGGGGGAAAAAACCCTGGGGGAGCAATACCAAAAAATGAAACTGGAAACTCTGTCGGAAGGAAGTTTTGGTTGTGTACCTTCTTCAAAAAGGACGCGCCTCAAAGAGTCCGCAAGTGGTCGAGTTCGAACATCGTCATTGCCTTATAAGCAGAAAAAAATTTTTGAAGGGAAGGAAGCATAGGGGGGGGCAAAAAGAGGTGTTCCTCCAACCGGCGGACAGCCTATGGCGGGAATTCCTTGAGGCCTATCTCCAAAAAAACGGGGTGCCCCTGGAAAAATAACATCTGCAAGAAAGGGAGAAAAAGGGAGTCAGAGAGGGAAAGAGGGAGAAAGCAAGAGCCTAGAAACAAAACTGGGGGGCCAAACAGTCTACCTTCCCTGGTAAGTCTATTAGGGGCACAGGAAAAGCAATAGTAGTCTTATTCCTTGAAGAAATGGGTTGGTGAGACGCGGCATTAGTCAATGGGAAATAGGGGGGGGGGGAAGGGAAAGACCTCTAGGGTATTACTCACCCGCTTAAAAGGCCGCGATGCACGTTCGTGAAGTTCTGTCGGGGGGTGGAAGGGCTAAGGGGAAGCAAACCGGGAAGGGGAAAAGGGGGAGTTTGTTGCTGACGTTCACTGTTTTCTTGCCGCGCTTCACATTTTATTATTCACGGCGGAAGCAAAAGGAGGGGGAATCGCTGCAAAAGTCGCGGCGGTTTTGGGAAATGGGAGAATGGGGGGGGGAAACCGAAGGGACGACCGTCCCACAGCTTTCATCGACCCCTTGACGATGAAACCTGCAGAGCCACTGCCCTTGCCTGAGAGGCACTTGAATAATCGCAAAAATAAGGTCTTCTGCTAAATGGGAAAGGACCAAAACGGGAAAAGCAGGAATCGTAGGGGGGAGGGGTTTTGCGAATACTGACTGCCCGCGGGCGAAGACACCGAAATTCATCAGATGATTGCTCAGTCGGACAATTTCAAGCACCTTAAGAGAGGCGAGGGCACCAAGGCGGGGCGCTGAAAGAAAACTCGCAAATTGAGATAATCAATCCTGTAAGTTAAGTAAAAAAAAAAAGGGGAACCGGAGGGGTCAGATGTCTTTTAATAGTGATTCTCTCCTTCTGTCCGAATCGAGGGCGAAAGGCGTGGAAACTTGGGGGTGGGGGGGGATTGGTGTAAAAACGCATCCAGGGGGAAGAAGAGGAACATTGCATACTGGGTAAAGGATAACCGACCTCAAAGGACCTGTACGTGTCTACATTCTTATTGAAGAAAATAACCGGCTTTCAAAAAAAGTCTCCCAGCACTAGGGAGATAGTATTATAATTACTATTTAATCAGCTTTCAGACAACAGAAGGGGCACTGACGTTGTAAGCGTCTATTTGGGGATTCTCATTGAAAGTCTAAAACATTGTACGGAAAGGAAGACGGGGAGGAAAAACAGCTTGGGGATGAAAAATTGAAAAAGAGGGGAATATGCCGGCCTTCTTTTCTGCGGCTTGAACTATAAAAGGCGCAAGACGTGTCGGTGGAATCGCCTGGCAAGGGTACAAGAGGGCGGGAAGGACCAGTTCAGGAGAAGAGGAAAGATTGGAAGAACGAATCCGAAAAGAAAAAGCAGCTTTGGGTAAGGCTCTTGCGACGACTTCGGAAAGAAAATGAACTACGAAAAAAAAAGGAGCAGGAAGCAGGGTAAAACGATGGCTCTCGGTGCGAAAAATAAAAGAACGCGTTAACACCGCCGGCTCGGGTGTGAAGCTTCATATTACCACTTCAAAAAAGGCCTAATGACGTATGGGGAGGAGGGATCGATCGAAAAAAAACGGAAGTTAGGAAAAAAAGAATGCTCATCCGGCCGCTGTAAAGTGGGAATCTTGGCGATTCATAAGTCCAAAAAGGACAAGTGATGTTAGGAGGAAAAAAATAGTGAAACAGTGGGGGAAGAAACTGTAACGGCCTGGGAACTAGACGTCGTCTAAGTCATCATCCTTTTGAAAGGAGGACACAAGAGAACAGCCGATTTTCTTCCCTGTTGAGGAACTCGAGCGTCGTAAAGGGGGGGGAAGGGGAACACGTCAAAAGAGGGGATAGACGGTTGAGGGAGTGCCGCCCTAACCACTGAAATGGAGGGTCGTCTAAAGGGAAAAAAGAAAACGACCAGAAGGAAGGGAGAATGTATGTCACAGAGTATCATTCCTTGGGGGCAGAGGCGGAGACGGGGAAGCTACCTGGTCAGAAAAGGGCGGTCAGAAAAATAACCCTAAGGGGGACCGAGGGGCAAAACACAAATCGAGTGGAGAAGGAGGAGAGCAGACCTGAGAAGACAGAGGATACTTGGTTTGGCGGAGTGGAAGTACAAGGTCGGCGCGGTGCCCGAACTTGGGAAGGGGGGGGAGGGAATAAAGGAAAGGCCAGTGAGAGGAGGAACATTCAGGACCGATAACTTCATCCATTCTTTTCCGACGCAAGGACACCACTGGAGCACGGCGAGGTGGTTCTCGCATGGAGGCCAAATCACTTCCTTGGATGAAAAGTGAAGAGAAAAATTCGAGGTTCTAGGGAGGGAAAATCTCAAAAGGGGGGATGGGACAAAACTCCTTTTTCAATCTCATACCGTCTTGGTAACACCACAGGAAAGTTGTCATTACTCTCACTGAGACCGGTAAAGGGAGAAACCCAGAAAGGGGAAAAAAGAGGGGGAGGAGGGGGAGTCACCGAGAAACTAGCCTTCCCGTCCTTGGAATATTCTCTAAGCGCAGCCGCAAGCGTCGTCGTGCGCGATGGCGTAACAAGATCAAAAAAAGGATGAAGGTTCAAGAGGAGGCGGGAGGAGGATGATGAAAAGGGAAGGAAGTGCTTCCTCGAAGGGGGGTGATTCAAAATTAGACAACATGCGCGAAAGGGTGGCAAAGGACATGAACGCCAGTGAACTCAAAAAAACGTGAACAAGGAAAAAAACACGAACGTCTGAAGGGCGTCTGCCCTCTAATTACTCTCACGAAGGGGGAAGAACCTGGTGACGAACGTGCATAGTTTTGCTTCAAGGAGCGAACCTTGCCAAAAGGAGGGGGGAAAAAAAAAAAGGTAAGGGGGAAAAAAAAGAAGTAAGGACAGGCAGGCTTCGAACAAGAAGACCTGGCCTTACTAAGAGGTATATAAGGAAAGGAAGAGTCGGACCAGGAAGAGCCTCACCGTTCTTGAGTTGGACGCGAAGAAAAAAAAGAGGGACTGGGGCAGAAGGGAGGGAGGGGCAAAGTTGGGGGTTCGGTTTAAATTCTAACCGAGGGGGGGGGGGGGAGAAAGAAGGAGAAGAAATGACACAGCCATAGGAATCTGTTGCGGAAAATTGATGGAAAGGCCCAAATGAAAAAGGAAGAAGAAGCAGATGGGAAAAGAAACAAAAGGTATGGAATCTTGCCCTAAAGTAAAAACTTCAACCTGCCATGGGTTTGTCCAGGTGAAAGTGGGGGGGCACCGGGTGTTTCCACCAAAGTTGAAAAGGGGCCTGAGAGGAAAGGGGATCTCGTGGGCTGAACACTATATGCCCTGTCTTTTAATCCGCAAAGCGCGCCTTCCACTCCACGCGGGACTACTTTGGGGGGCAGTCCAGTCCCTTCCCTGTCAGACCCAAAGCCGCCAGGAGGAAAAAACAGGCCCGGAGAAAAGAAAAAGGGAAGAGATCAAATAGGAAGAAAGGGGAACGAAGGCTTGTTTATCACGGAAGGAGGGGAGGGAAAAGAGAGGAGAGAAAACCAGCCCTGGTGGACGGCGGGAGGCCATCTATGTGGGTGATTATCATCAAAAAACTGGAGAGAAGAAAAGGGCAAGACTGAGGGTAGGGAAAAGGGGGAAACGACAACCGGGAGGGAGGGGGACGCTAGGAACCCATCCATCCATCTTTCCAATGCGCTGGCCGGAGTAAAAGGACAAAACTCGGGCCGAATCATAGTTTTCAAATCTGACGAGAAAGAGGGTCGAATTACCTCCCTGGAGAGAGGGCAAAACCGGTGACTGCACGTGAACCTCTGAAAACATTCCGGGGGGGGAGGGGAAAAAGGTCAGGCAGAGGGGGCAAAGAAAAAAAAAGTCAGTCAATGGTCGTCGTCTTATTCTCAAAGCTTCTGACAAATCAAGTTGACGGGCCCGGACCCTCAATGAAAAGAACACTTGATGGGGCCCAACAAAAAAAAGGGGCGTTGGTCCTGAAAAAGGAGAAAAGGCTAAAGGGGAAAGGGGGAGAACTGGAAACCACAGAAAGAACACTTGGGAACGATCACCTTAAAGTCGCGAGGAAAAGAGAAGAAAAAAGATTGGGAGGGCGGCCAGTTTGGGGAAAGACCGTCCCAAGTCTATTAGAAAAAAAAAAGGGTCAGGAGTTCAGGGAAGGGGCCGGGAAGACGGGACTGAAGCGCGATCGGGGTCATTTCCTGGGTCATTGAAAAGGGGAGGGCCGAGACAAGCTCGGGCAAGGGGTGGGAACCCACAGAACCCAGTGACAGGAGGGGAAAAATAAAGGTAAAGAGGAGAAAGAGGTTGGACCGTGGTCGAAATAATGCAAAACGGAAGACCCTTTACACGTCACTTTGAGTGGCTGGGTGTGGAGGGTTTGCTTGAGAGGCCATGATCCCTGAGAAAGGGGAGGATCGGTAAAAAAAAATTCGAAGCAACAAGGGTAGGTAAGCCATTGTCCCACCATTGACGAAACGTTTCCCCACCTTTCTCATCGACACATGAAACGAGGCACCAAGACTGAGGTCAAGGAAAAGAAAAGAGGGGGAGGCAGCAGAAAGTGAGGGAGAAGGCACGGGAGGAAGCACTTCTCAATCGTCGAAGGATGATAGCGGAAGACGAGAGGTTGCACTCGTCGTGCTAAGCCAAAATTAACTCTGAAAAGAAGATGACAATGAGTGAAGGGAGGGGGGGGGTAAACAGGGGAATACATCATGCGAAGTGCAAACCTGGGTTCCCCAAGAACGAAAAGGGAGGAAGGGAGAGCACCATGCCGAATGGGGACCAAAAATTCAAATCCCGCTTCTTGGGAATAACGTGATAAAGGAAAGGGGGACAGTACTGTCCGAGAAAAAAAAAATCAGAAGGCAGTCGTTTGCCGGAGGGAGGAAGAGGATGAAGCTCGGCGACTGTACTAAAGATAACCCGGGCAACTTAACGAAGAAACAGGGGCACCGGATTAAAAGTTTCTTCGCAATGCGTGTTGACCAATCGACACCTAAACTGAGTTCAAATCCCGCAAGGAAAGTACTAGAGGGGGAGAAATACGAGGACGAGAAAGAGTGAGGGGAAGAAAATGTACTAAATTTAGCGAGGGGTCCAGGGTGCGACAAAGTGCAAGGTAAACAAATTCGAAGAGGGAAGGGCTGGGGGAAAGTGAAGGCAAAAGGGGGAAATGGAACAATTTATGCTTGTCTAGGTTGAATAGATACCAAAGGCGCCACTCGTGTCGCACCATCATTTAGGAAAAGAGTACAAAAGATAAGGTGGAGACGGAAGGGGGGGGAACTAATCGGAAGGGTGTCCGGAAAAAAATTGATCCGAATCTTGGTAGATCTTGAGGACTAATGAGAACCATATGGACATATGATTCATGACTCGACGGATAAGAAAACACAGAGTCGGGAAAGAGGGGAGAGGGGCTAATCCATCAGAGGAAAAGAGGGGCGCTTTTGGACAAGGGTTTGAAATCCCACCTTGCTCAAGCGAGGAAGGTGCCGGAAAGGGGAGCGCTGAGCTCTATCACACCACCGTAGGAAGATAGGGGTAAAGGTAAGCCCGGGAAACTAAGGCTGGGGGATGTTCCTGCAGGTTTACACCGAGAAGGAGGGAGAGTGGATGGGATTGCTGCACCGAAATTAACCGGCCCGTAACCTGGTAACTAGAATCAAATACATCCAAAGGGGGGGAAAAAGGGGGGTCAGCAATCGAAAAAAAAGGTGGCTGCAGAAGTAAAATCTGAAGAAGTAGTCCGCCATAAGGGGACTACCCCGGCAGATGGTACTTTTAAAGCAGGGTGGTAACTAAGGGGGGGGAGGGACGACACGGAGGGAACCGGTGGTATATAAATTGAACGCCGGGCTACCATGAAGAGTTTGCGCAATTGTAATGTCAAAATAATTGTGACGAAAGACAACTAGGGGAGAAAGGGGGGTCGAAAAGGGGGAAAGGGGGGACGAATGTCCCGACCCGAAAAAAAGAGGGGGTCGAAAAAATCTTCGAAAGAGTGAAGGACAGATCGTCTGATCATACTTAGTGAAGGCTAATTCCCAGAAAAATGGGAGAAGGTAGGGAAGGGGGAGCAGCATGAAGGGAAAAACGTTTTTACCTCCTTTGTAATGAGGTGAGGCTTGCCACTGTGAAGAAGTCCGAAACATCGCCGAGCGTCAGCAAGCGTGGGGCATCAACTTCTCCACTGTCACGAGGGTTCAGGCGGACCGGAAGAAGAGAGGGGTTTGAAACGCGAGGGGAAAAGCGAAAAAGCAGGGGACAAGCTGGTCCAAACCCTCTATGTCTTACAAAGAGAAAGGGCGTTCACTTTCGCGGCACCGAAGGTTGACAAAAAACAAGAAAAGGTCCACAAAGAAAGAGTGGGTGGGGAGGCCTCAGACTCAATGGAATTTTAGGGGGAGGCGCAACGACCGAGCGCATCGTCTTCAACTCCAAAAACTGAAGCGCGTGGGGGGAAGGGGAGAGAGCGCAGAGAAGAAAAAACGTCTGCGTCGCGGATCGGGTCGCGGAAGGCCGGGCGAAAAACATGGCTATGCATATGGGATTCTGGGAGGGAGGCAGGGACGAGGAAAGGAAGGGGGGTTCAGGAAAACATTCCGCCTTTTTCAAAGCGATGAAGGGAGAGCAGCGGGAATAATAAAGGGTCGAACACTTGAACACGGAAACATTGCAAAAGGGAGGAAGACAGGGAGGATGTCTCGAAAAAGGAAAACCTCGAAAGAAAGTCTGAAACAAGCATCTGGGTGGGGGGGGTGTAAAAAAAAAGAAAAAAAAAAAGATGGAACGTCTATCTGCGGAAACGGCCTATAAAAGGGGGAACAAGGAAAAAAAGAGGGGTAGAGGGGAAAGGGGAAAGGGGATAAGGAAAAAGGAAAGAAGAAACAGCTCAACCGAGATCAAGGCATAAGAACTAAAAGAAGGGGGTCAGATAATATACTTACAAGGAGACCGCTGCCCTAAAGCCGGACAGATTGGAAGCCGCGGGAGCGCGCAAAAAAAAAGGAAGGGTAACAGGGGGGGGGGGGAGTAAGGGGTTAGAGAAGGGGGTTGGGTCGTTTTGGGGAAAAAGGTTCAACCCCTCCACCGGTTAGGGAAGAGAGATGAGAATTCCAGCCATAGGCGTCCTCTGGTAGACAACTTTTACATGGAAGGAACCCGGATCAAAAGGAAAAAGAAACATCAAGATGTTGAGAGGGAAAGACTAAAAGTGCGACTAGTAGGGGGAGGGACTGTCCAGAAAGGCCAGTCCTTGACCCCTGCCATTGCCGTTTGACAGTGGAAGTGGTAGGAGACAAGGTTTCACCCTCGTCGAAATAGGCAAGGGGGGGGAAGGGAGCTGAGCAACAGGGGAAAGAGGAGAAAGTAAAAATCTGGAAATCTTCGTTGTTTTACTAAGAAAAGTCATTCCAGCGCTGGATGGCTTGTCACTACTCCAGCGCCGGAATGTCTTTCTTAAACAAGCGGGACCGCCGAAAGAGAAAAAGAAGGAACCAAGAAAGAAGCAGAACTGCTTTCAAAGGGACTACCCTGTTAAGGACCCTTCTTTTTT
>Ga0179593_1351440_pt1 | contig 23061 bp, 37 predicted proteins | sample CZODoug2_1_08_16_FD_185931 | JGI IMG/M metagenome (GOLD analysis project Ga0179593, IMG submission 185931) | Vadose zone soil fungal communities from Angelo Coast Range Reserve, California, USA - CZODoug2_1_08_16fungal (PacBio error correction) | ecosystem: Environmental > Terrestrial > Soil >...
AAAAAAACAACCCGAACGCGTTTATTACTGAAAACAGGGGAAGGGCCCCGGCGCGCGAAGACAAAGAAGAAATGAAAAAAATTCGCCCGAAATTCTGACTGGAAAGACCAGGGAAGGGAGCAAAACGATCCAATTAACACAGGTAGTAAAAGTGGGATCGACAAGACAAAAAAGACAACCGACACCGTTAACCTGGGTTCCAAGGCCCGGGTTGTCCAAAAGAAAAAGACCGACAACTCGTTGAATACCACTTTCCAACACTGGGCGGGGGTTGAAAAAACCCGTTTAGGTGGTGGGGGCAAAGGGAGAAAGGCGGGTTAAAATGAATATGCCGTCCTGTGCGGATTGAAAAAAGCAAAGTAAAAGAGAGAAACCAGGTGTTGGCAAACTTCAATCTACGCGAAAAACCAAAGTCCAAAAAACGACGGAAGGCAAAAAAACAACCTGAAAAGGACAAAAAAAAAGTACGGAGGGTGGAGAAAACTGGTGGAAAAAAAAATCAAATAAACCACAAGCCAGACAAGGTAGGGGGGAGAAGTGGGGATCCGGGCGGGTACAAAAAAAAAAAAGCAAAACAGGCAGGGAAAGTATTTTTGCCGGAAGAAAAAACGGTCAATCACACTTGGCAAAAAGGGGTAGGACCGGGACCTTTGGAAAAAAATTAAAAACCCAAAAACAAGGGGAAAACCGGGGCAAGCCTTTTTGAAAGACCCAAAAAAGTGTTTGGGGGAAAAAAAAAAATTCAGGAAAGGGGAAAATACAAAGGTGCTGAGAAAACTCAACGCCCCAAACAACCAAAGAAAAGCTATGGGACCAAAAAGGGCCAAAATAAGGGGAGGGGCAAATTGAGGGGTTGCCCGAGGGGAAGGGGCAAAAGACTTTTAAAACGGAAACAAGAAACCAAAACTTCAGGGAGCTAGAAGGAAAAGAACCCAAGTTCTGTGGAAGGGGCAAAGCAACCCGGCCAGCACAGAAAGGGGAGAAAAAAACAAGTATGTCAAAAAATTTCAACTAAAAAAAGCAATGTGAAAACGGCAGGAAAGGGGGTGGAGGGTAAACATGAAAATGACCCGCCAACCAGTATCCTAGTTGGAGTTTGGACCTGGGCAGGGAGAAATTTGGGGACAAAAGGTGGAACAGGACCGCCGGCCCCATCACTTAAGAAGGAAAGGTGAAACTAGTGAACAAAAAGAGGGGTAAAGTGTAAACGGACAAATAATGCGCCATGCCAAACACGCAACGAAGATCAAAAAACGAAACGGTGGTGCCCCGCACAGGGGGAGTGGCCCATAAGAAAAAAAAAAAAAAGGCAAAAGGGGGGGAACCGTAACTTAACATACCCGGGGGGCTCACCCAAGAAAAAAAAAAAAAAAAAAAAAAAAGGAAATTTTGAATCCGTTGGGAATTAAAAAAAAGAAAAAAGGAAGAGTGCCCACAACTGGGGACAGGGAAAAATCAGGAAACGGGAAGCCCCAAAACATCGTCCCAGAGGAATAGGGGCCAACTACTCGTGGTGATCGCAAAAAAAACCACAAACCAAAAAACTGGGAAGGATTGCGAGTCAACATGCCCAAAAAAAAAAATTTAATTGCAGATCGAAACGGACGAGGCCGGGGGACGGGGGGAAAAACGGCCTGTTGCAACGGCAAAATAACAGGTAATACAGGAAGAAAATCCCCCAGAGAAAAAGGACCACAGTAGGGTTGAAAACCCTTTAAGGGTGGGAAGCAAAAACAGTTGGGTAGGGGGGCCAAACTCCGGCCCTTGCACTGGGACCAAAGGACAAACCCGCGGGATTGCAGGGCAAAGGGGGGGTTGGAAACAAAAAAAAAATTTCCGTGTGGTGAACCCACACATAAAAAATTTGGGGCGAGGGCAAGGAGAAAAAAAAAAAGGGGGGCATGGGACTTCGTAGAGCAACCGTCGCTTGAACAATCCGGGGGGGCCAAGAATTGAACTGCCAGGGGGGGAAACTAACCCAGGGGTGTTTTGCACCGCGTGCCCATGGGTTATGTCAAAACCAGCCAAAAAGACTTGCGGGGGAAACATCCACTGGATCCGGCCATGAAACTAAAAGGGGTAGAAAACCGTTTGGCCGTGCAGGGGGGGGCACCCAATGCCCTGTACAAAAGGTGAGGGGGAATCGGCGAAACTCCGAAAGAGGGGGGGACCAGTCTTCGGGGGGGTTGCGAAGTTGGGGCACTAACAAAAAAGTGACCCGAAACTTCACAAAGGAAAAAATGTGGGAACACACGGGGGGGGCCCTAAAAAAACCATAGAATACGGTTTGGGTGAGGGGGAGGGGGTGGTTCACCTTCTAGAAAAAGGGCGAAAATACAATTCTTAAAGAACGTGGGGGAAACACAAAAGGACCCCCTGGTCCCGGTCTGGGAATCAAAAAAAAAACAAAGGGCCGAAATAATAACGGGAAAACAGGTGAATTGACCTGGTGCATGCAACAGAAGAAAGTAACGCCGTTTTGCTAAAACAATTAACCCACCAGGGAAGGTCGAAACACGAAAAAAAACGGGGGCCCAGGAGGTGGGGGGAGGGTTACAAGTTCTCAGGACACGAAAAAGGGCAAGCCGGGGGGGCCAAGAAAAAAAAAAGGTTCACGAAACAACTTGGGACTGAGGTTGGGGGGAAAAAAAACCCTCCTGGGTGGGGGGAGACGTGAAATTCAAAGTTGGGATGCAAAAAGAAACGAAAAGGGACAACAAGGGGAACGCAATAAACAACCCAACACCGAACGGACCCAAAAAGGGTACCCGGGGAAAAAGGGGGGCGCGGGCCAAAACTTGGAATGTGAAAAAAAACATAGGAAAAAAACCGCACACACAAAAGGGAAAAAAAAAAGGGAAAAGGTGGCGTGGATAAAAAAAATCCAACGTCACAGAAATTCTCCAGGGTGTCCTGTAACAGGGGAGGGGAAATCGGCCAGCAACCACAAATGAAAACCCAGGGAAACAATCGAAAAAGGGGGGCCGAAAGTTGAGGGGGGAGCATCAAAGGGGAAGTCGTAATGGGGAAGGCAAAAGCGTAAAAAAACAACCAGCAGAACCACCCCAAAACGCAACGTCAAGAACCCCAACGCCGGCGCAATTTACAACTCAACCACAGGCCGACCCCGCAAAAAGGTTAGAAGCAAAAAGTGGAAAATCGGTCAACAAAAGAGCGTCGTTTGGTAATAAATTCCCAACAAAAACGTGGGAGGGACCACAAATAAGACCAGGCACCGACTCACAAAAGAGAAGGGGGGGGGGGAAAAAAAAAGAAAGCGAACCACCTGCAAACGACATTGTACCAAAAAAGCAGTGACTATTATGGCGGAAAAAGGAAGCGGAAAAGGGTCGAAAAAAAGAGGGGTCTGGGTTTAAGAAATAAGACCAATGGGTTGGGGAGCACCCTTAAGGGAAAACAACGGGTTACAGGGGGGACCAACAGCAACCCTCACAACGGCCCGCACACGAACCAGTCAAGAATTCGGGCTCCCACTGGTTCAGAACAAACCAACTGGTTATGTACAAAAAAGGCCTCAAAAAAATTGCACACAAAAAAAACGGCGAACAAGGGTTGGTAACCGTCCCAACGCAAAATGAAAAAAACCAGAAAAAAAACCCCCGCAACCACCTAAAACCAAAAAAATGTCACCCGAAAGGGTGAAAAAGCCGAACCTGGGAAAAAATGGATGAATACACACCAAAAACCTGCTCGTAAAAAACGCTGTTGGTTCCAAAGCAAAATTTCGGAACTCAACACCGGGGGAATGTGAAAAGATACCCCCAAAGGGGGGTTCGAACAAAACCGTTGAAACCCGGACATCAAAAGTGAGCAAAAAGAAGTGTTGATGAATGTAAAAAAATAAGAGGGGACCTCCGGGTGGGATGCGGAAAAAAATGACACACAAGCGCGATAACGGTACCAGCCGAAAAAGTTGGGGGGAAAGGGGAAGCAGGATCCAAAAATAACAAAGTGTAAAAACTTAAATAACACAACCAGAGACCCCACAAACAAAACAACAAAGGAGGGAAAAGGAAATGAAAAAAGAAAAAGAAAAAAGGGGGGGTAAAAATACGATTATCCATCCGGGGGGCATGGGATAAAGCCCCCAACCAAACCACCAAAAACACAAGGACCGAAAAGAAAGGACAAGATGGAGGGGAAGAAAAAAACTCCGGCGAATAAAAACCTCGGAATACAGTAAAAACAAAACTGCAGGGACTGACAAGGTAAAGAAGTGGGAAAATGGGGGCCCAAGCTCAAAAAGTGCTGTTTTACTGCGGCTGCATGGCGTGTGTGGTGAGGAAAAAAAAAAGAGGTGGGGAGAAACACAAAACGTTAAAATCGGCAGGTTAAGTGGTATTAAAAATGAAAATCCCAAGGGGCCACGTGCCGGCTCAAGCCCCCATCCTTGCAAACCGGAGCCCCGCCAAGGGGGACTGAGACGGTTGGGAGGATGGAGGGGGTTGCACGAGAAAAAGCGGGAAAAGAAAGGAAGGTCAAAGAGAAAAAAAAACCTGTCTAACAAAGAAATTTTTGAGCCCAAGGGGGAAAAAAAAAAATTGCGCAAAAATAACCACGGCGGCCACGGGGAAAATTAAAAAAAACATGGTGGAAGGGCTCTCTCCTGGCACAAAACCGGCCCGCTCCTAAAACACCCCAAACCGGTGGAAAATTGGAGGTGCCAAAGGGGGGAAAGGTACAACAAAAAAGAGAACAAAAAGGGTGCAAAAAATTGGCAAAAGCCAAAGCACAAAAGACAACCAAATCAACTAGAAGATGAGGGGGGGGGGGACAAAAAAACATGTCTGAGCACACAGTCACCCTCAAAGTACAATATACCGGGCGAAAAAAGCGTTGGGTTTCGCACGGAAAGGGAATGTGAGGCACGAACTCACCTGGTTTTCCTCCCCCCCGCGCAAAGACAAAATTGAGACGGTTTTCAAATAACTGGGAGAAAATCGAATGAAAACTCGGGGCACCCCAGGGGAAAAGAAGACCCTGAAAAAGAGCACAATTTTCCGGGTCCTGGGGGCGAGCGGGGGGGTTACAAGCAAGTTGGGGGGGGGAGTGGCTGGGAGGGGGGCCACGGCAACAACCGCCTCCACACAATAAAGGAAATTCACAATTGAAAAAATAGGGCCAAGCACAGATGACTGCTGCTGTTCCGAAGAAAACAAACCTTCACGAAAAACGCAAATGAAAATCAAACAACGGAAATACGTATGAAATTGGGGGAAAAAAATCCAACCGAAAATGCCCCAAAAAGGAAAAAAGTGAGGGGGGTCTGTCGGGGGTTCTAAAAGGCCCCTCCAGCAGAAAAGGGTTGCACCCAGCCCCCACAAAAAGGGGAAAACAGGGGAAGGGGGGGATGTCGTGTGTTGTGGCAAACCGGGCAGAAAAAGAGGTGGGGGGCCGGGACAGAATTGGGCCCGGAGTTGACTCTTGAAGACCAAAACAGTTGAAAAAAAAAAGAAAAGACCGGGAGAGAAGAGCTGGGCCAAAAAAGCAGGATAACAAAAAACAAATCCCTGACCAACACGGACCTAACAAAAAGATGTAAGGGGGCAAGTAATCGGCCGTGCGGTAAAGATTGGAAACAAACTAACAACAAAGCAATTCAACAGGCAGGTTGGGTCGCAACCCCTTTCCCAGTAAAAGACAACAGAAATAACTTGTTGAAACGGACACACAAAGAAAAGCCCCTTGAGAAAGAAAACCCCGGTCAAAGAAACTGGGGCCGTTGAAAAAATAACGGTAACCAAACCCCTGTGCAAATAAAAAAAAAAGGCCAAGGGAAAAAAAGCATTGGGGCACACAAAAAAAAGGTGAAACTGAAGAAAGGAACCCATGTACAGAAAAAAGGGGGGAAGGAAAAAATGGGGTGGACTTTGAGAAAAAAAAGTCACAACCCTCGCAATACTACATAAGTAGACTTTCAAGGGGGGGTTTATACTTTACCATGACAACGGGGGGTCAAAAATCCCCGTGGGGAACAAATGTCGGGGGTTGGGGTGTCCATGCTTTAATGTACGTGCTAATTGAGACAAAGGACTGGAAAGACCAGTAGGAACAACAACGGAAACGGGGTAGAAAACAATCGAGGGCGGGACACAGCACGTTTGGGGTCAAAAAGTGTCAAAGGAACAACAAATAAGACTTCACCAAATTTTTGTTTTACAACACACCCCACCACAACAAAAAGGGGTCTAATTTTCTTGGACAAAACTTGACTTGTGGGTCGACCATGCAACCAAAGGAAGCAAGGCATAGGGGACAGTGAAGCGCGGGGGTGACGGGTGACCAAAAGACCAGCAAAAACCCGCGAACCGGCTACCGGTTTGGGAGTTGTACCAAGGGGGAGGGGGCACCAAAGCGGAACAATTGGGGGTGGAAAAAACAGGCAAAGGACGGTGGCCACACTCAACGTCACGCAGTATTCCAGGTCAAAAAACATCTGAAGCGAGGGGGAAGTGTGAACAGAAATCCTGAAAAAAGGCATCCAAAAATGCACCAACAAACACACGGGGACAACGATCAAAACTTGGGACACATTGATGGGAACACAAAAACCAACCTAGGGGGCCCCAAAAAAATCGTCCACAACCAACAGGCCAAAATGCTTGGCAACGACAGGGAAACTTCAGGGTGGGGGAATAACCCCGGAAAAACAAAAGGTGAAGGGGTTGGCAAAAAATCCGTGGAGTGTGAAAAGAATAAACCAAAAGGAAGAAAGGGTTTGCACAATCACCGAAAGTACCAAGGCCCACGCACAAATAGGAGGGCTGATCATCAGTCATGGTGGAAGACTGTAAAAATGGGTTAAAAATTGTGTTAAACACAAAAAAGCACGTACAGGAGAGAAAGGAAAAAAAGAAAATCAAAACCCAAGGCCCCAGAATTGGGAGGGGGGGCATAGTCCTGCAGACGGCCCCCCTTCAATGGGAACGTCCGGGGTGGGGTGCGAAAGGGGGGGGGGGCACCTCCGGAAAAAGAAACAGAATACAAGGATAGAAATTACAAAGGGGGAGGGTAAAACCGCCGGTCCCAGTCGAACAGACCGTTGGGTGGGTCAGGGGCAAAACCCACGGGGGAAGAGGAAGGGGGGGAATGGTCCAAAAACCACCACCGGGGTAACACAGTTAAAATGCAGGCGGTTTGCAAAAGCACATAAAATGGTAAGGGTGGGTTCACAACCTTGTAAAACAGTCTGACAGTGGTTTGGAAAAAGGTGACTGACGTACACTAAGACGTATTCACGGACGGGGTGAAACCCGATCCCGTGGGGGTGGAAAAAAAGGGGGAAAAAACCCAACACCCCCTCCCAAGTAAGAAAAAGAGACTGGTGCGGCCAAAAAAGGAGGGGGGGGTGACGGGCCAACCACCAAAAAACCGGTAACTGCGAAAAATTCACCGACCACGGGGGGGAGGGCCATTCAGACGACATAAACGGGGGTGAACAGGTGGAAGGTTCACATGTGGAAATTGCCCGGGTGAAAAAATTAAGACGGAATTTTTACACCAGAAAAGAGGAGAATTCCGGGGGGGGAAAAAACACCACGGGGTAGAAGTGGGTTGTGCCCAACAAGTCAACCTTCAGCAAAAAAAAACCCGCAAATGAAAAAGACAACAGAGTTGCCAACACCAAAAAGTTTGGACTACCACACCGAGATCTAAGTGGGGGGGGTTGGGGGGTTGTATTCAAAGCAAAAGAAAAATCGAAAAGGGACTCAAAATTCATGATCGCAAAGACCGTTGTTGGTCCAAGAACAAAAAAGAAGAACACAAAAAGTGGGAAAAAAAATTTGGGTGGTGATAAAGGGGGAACGGAAATGAAGAAAAGAAACGGCCACCCCCGGGAAGGGGAACAAAAAAAGGGGGAATACAAACGGCCAAAAGGGGAACAACGGGGGGCGCGTTTCAAACCCCCAAAAACCAAAGACGAACACAGGATGACAGGACAGGTTGGGGGTTTAGGGGTTGAACAGAGCCACGAAAAAAACCCCCACTCCCCTAAAGTAATCCTGGACAAATGACGGTTGGAAATAAGGGGGAAACGCTGAGGTGCAAAAAAACAGCAATGGTTGAAAGATACTTGAAATCGACAATTTGTGCAAGTGTGAAAATGGAGAAGCCAAGAGACCAAGGGGTAAAACGCCAAGCTCGGGGCCACCGAAGGAAACGGGTCAAAAAGGGGGTTCCCTTTTGTCAAGGGAGAAACTGGGGCATGGGGTGGGGAATCGGGGAAAAAACTAAAAAAACGAAAAAAACAAAAAAAGGTAATCAGGGACAGGGGGAAACGGGTGAGAAAACATCCCACAAACAAATTTCCGGGTTGGGAAGAACACACACACCACAATGGAAATGGAATAAACTCCCAAGCATCGGGGAGAAAATGACCGAGGAAAGGGGGGAAGGGTGAATCGAGGAGAAAAAGGGTGGAAAAAAAAGGCCACCCAAACAAGGAAACGGTCAAAGAAACCGCGGGAGGAAAAACAAAAAGGAAGCCACAGGGCTTCCTCACCCGCCGAGTTATAAGGCCGCAGGGGGTTAGCCAACAGGGGGCAAAGACAAGGTGGTGGTAAATGGACGGCCGCAAACGGGGGGGGTAGCCAAAGCGGACAGGGGAAAAAACCTGCAAGCCAGACAAAAAAAATTCCCGCAGGGTGGTACGACTAACCCGGGGGCAAGGCGCCTTTGGAAAGGCAAACCAAAGGTACAAAAAAAAAAAAAAAGTTGGCAAAAAGGGGCGAAAGGGGAAGGACAAACTGTTGGTACGGGGCGTGAAAAAACAAACTGGCTTGGTTCGGGGGCCTAAATCAACTTTGGAAAAAAAGGGGGGGAACTACATGGGGGAAGGGGGGGGTTGGGTTCAACAAAAGAAAAAAAAAACAGAAAGCACCGGTCACAACCAAAGCACACAAACAAAACAGGTTCAAAATGGGCCAGGGCCAACAAAAAAAAAAAAAAGGGGGAAAATGTGGGCCGACCAAGGAAAAAATAAGTTAAAAAAAACATGGAGCAAGCAAAAAACTCTGCACGACGGACAGTGGAAATAAGTCATCCAAAAAAACACTGGTCTTTGTCGGAGGAAATGCCCACGGCCCAACGGAAAAAAAACGAGGCCCCAAGGGACCAAAGGTTTCAGAAAGCAAACGACAAGGGGGAAGGAGGTGGGAAGGTGGGGGGAATAACCAACCCGCGAAAACAGGCGCGGAAAAAAGCGTGTTTGGAAGAAACAAAAACGGGGTGAGGCACAGGGACTCAAGTAATGGGGGGGTAACAATCACCGGCCAACCCGAAGGGGTTGGAAGGTGAAGCGCACCCAACAAGCGTGCCCTGAGGTAAGGGGGAACGTTCCCCACTTGAGGAAGGTTTCCAAAACCCCAGGGGGGGATAAAAGAATCGGTTTAAAACACAGCGCCGGGCGGTTGTTCGGGGCAAACAGCAAGAGGTTTGGGGTGGGGGGGCAACCGCAAAAAAAAAAATGACGGGGACACAAACAAACAAACCTGGAGAGCAAACCGGGTGGAAGGGGGGGGACTTGAATACCCCAAATTCCAGGATCGTAAAGTAAAGAACACCTTGGGTTATCTTCTTAAACAAACAAACTTCATGAAAGCTAAGAGAAAGAAAACAAGGATAACCAGTCTAATAAAAATTAATCACAGAATGCCAAAAAGTTTGGGTGGTTGGGTGTTACCGTCAAACCGGCGGGGAAAACCTTACCAAACAAACCAAGTTTGGGGAACCCTTAATAGCGGCAAAACCTGCACCAACCGGTGGGGGTGCCTCCAGAACTCAAAGAAAAAAAAATGTGTGACTACACGAAAAAACAAGCACGGGTTTAGCTAAAGGGGCCACGCAACACGGCGTGTGGAGGGCAAGGAAAAGAAATCCCCCTTGGCGTGGCTGTAAAAAGTTAGCACAATACGGGATCAGGTGCGAAAAAACCGGGGGAAGCCGCACATTGAGGTTAGTGTAAGGACCAAAATCCACCAATGTAAGGGAGCTCTCTAAAGTGCAACAAAGGAAGGGGGGGAAACTCGTTGTTCGGCGCCCGGGGGGGGGGGGTACATAAAAATGGACGAAGAGAAGCGGGGCTAAGGCCTTACCGAGGGAAAAAAAAAGGTCGCAGCAAAGAAAAAGTTGGTGGAAAAGGGCACAAAGGGGTAAACAAGAAAAATCAAGAAAAAAAAAATCCCCAAGGTGAGAGAAGGAAAGAAGGGGGACCAATTGTTGACGGTGGCAGGGGAGGGCACACTCGGGTTCGGGGGGGGGGTTGAAAAACCGGGAAAAAGGTTCCAAATGGAGGGGAAAAACACAATGTACAATTATTTAAGAAACTAACAAAATTGTTTTGGAAACAGCCTAACACAGGCAACGAGGAACCCACTTGGGTTCACGAGCATATTACTGGCAGGGGGGAACCAAGGGTACAAGAAAAAAACGGGCCCGTGGTATAACTAGGAAAAAAAACAGACGAAAGAGTGGACGCATGGGGGGGGGACTTCGCTGGCGTTGACCAAACAACTAGCGGGTGGGGCGCCGGGGGCCGGAAACTCCCGTACCCCCTTGAAAAACCCTGGAAAAAAAAATTACGATAAAAGGGGTCAAACGCACAGAAGATGCGGGAACCCCAAAACTGGACAACGCGCAGGAAGCTGGAAAACAAAAAAAAAACCGACGACGGGGGGGGGGGGACATTCTTAACGGATCCCAATCCACCATGAGAAAGAGAACAAAGGGAAGACAACAAGAGGAAGAAGGACCTGACAACGACCTCCAAAATGGCGGTCGCCTACACAAAGAAAAAAAAACACAAAAACACAACGAAACATACGTATGAAGGAATAACCAGAGAAACCCAGGGCCAGAGAAAACGTGGGGGGTGGGGAACGGAGGGGGGGGGTTTTGGTCCCAACCGGGGAAACCATCCAAAACACAAGCGGTTTCCCGGAAAAGGTAACAAAAACAAGGTTCAATGGGGAAGGAGGGTGGGGTGGAAACGGGGCTAGAGGGGTTTCCCTGAATAGTGGGGAAATTCAAAACAATTCGGGGTCACTTACCAATAAACATGAAAGGCGTGCCTCTTAAAACAAAACGAGTGTTTTGGGGCAAACAAGGAAAGAAAACCCAGTACCTTGAAGAATCGGGCAGGGCTGGAAAAGGGCTGCGTGCCCCCGTGAAGAAAAGGGAGAAACACAATAAAAACCAACAAGCCGGCCAATGGACTGGTGGGGTTAGGAAACAGGTTCCCTTGCAAAGCCGACTGGGGAAAAAGGAAACAAAAAAACTTTGGGGCAAGGGAAAACCCCTGTCCAAAACTGGGGAACGGTCAAACAAGAAAGAGGTTTCCGGGGGGAAATGGAAAAAATAAAAAATGAGGGGGAAAAAGGGGCCCACAAACAGGGAAGAAAACAAGGGTAACCAAACTGGAGAAAAAAACAGTGGGGGGGGAAAAAAGAGGGTGGGGGGAGACGACACCTCACCTCAATCCCAAGAATATACTTAAAAAAATTGGGTGGGTAAACCACCGGGTACAAATTGAGGAAGGGTGGCCGGGGAGCCGGGGAAATTGACAATTACGACAGAACAAAACTTACACTCAACACTAAAAAAAAGGAAAAAAACAACTAAACGTCGGGAGGGAAAAAAAAAGAAACAAAAAAGAAAGTGGAGGGACGGGGGCCCAAATGCAAAAGAAAAAAGCGACACAACGGGTGGTGTTAGCAAAATCGTGTTGAACGGAAATACGAAAAAGGAACATGCACCGGGGTGAATGCCAGCAGACTGGGTGGGAGGTTAGAAACTCAACAGAAAAAAAAAGAACAGTGAAGAAAAAACCCGGAGCTAACGGGGTGTTATGGGGGGAACATTGTGGAAGATGACACCAAAACACACACTGGATGTGCCTTCAAAACTGAAAAATGACCCTCGAAAGTTCCAACCCCGAAGGGTGCCACAAAAACGTACACTAGGAAGGGGGTTAAAATGGGTGAAAAAACGGAAAAATCCTAAAGACTGCCAAAAAGGACAGGCACAACAAAATAAAAGCGAACCCCGTCCAAAACAAAGGTGGCAAAAAAAGCGGCCGTGGGGCAAAAGTCCACCAACTGCGGGGGGCTGGAGAAAACTTACAATGAAAAAGCCTGAAAACACCCCTGAAAAGGGTAGGTAGTTCAGTAACAGTCCCGTGGGGGAAGGAACAGAAGCAAACAGGGAGGGGACCAAAAGGGAAAAGGGTGAACCCACCGGGCCGTACTTACAGGGAACACACATCGGTGGTTCTAGAAATGAAGTCCCACCTCAAGAGCTGGGTGATAGAAACAAAAACCCCAAAACAAAAGGAAGTGACACAGGATCCACATATTCCAGGGCAAAATTTGTGGCATCCATTAACGAAAGCAACTTTAACCTGGAAAACTCGCGGTGTGTGGGGGGAAACTGAAAGAACCGTTTAGATGCAACAAGTCCAAGGGGGAGAAGAAATGAAAAAAAAAAGGAACAGGTGGCCCCTAAAAAACCCAGTCGGCCGGGGAAGGACCAGAAGCAGGGTTGTAAACCAGAACCAACGAAAGGGAAGGAAAACTGGGGGACAAAAAAGTGTCCCACCGATGGGGTTCCAGGGGATGGGGGGGAAAACAAAGATCAGCAATTTTGGGTTTCAACAAAAAAATACGTAAAAAACGAGGGTGGGAAAAAAAGGAGACTTTAGGAAAAAGAAAAGGAAGAACCGTCCCAGACGGTCAACCAAAACCAGTTGGACAACCCAAAAACCCCAAGGGAAAATCAAACCCAAGAATGAAGGGGTTGCACGCCGGCAGGCTTGGTGTGGTCAACCGACTCAAAGTGGCTTGCGGGAAAAGGGCAAAACTCTAATACATAAAAACATGTAAGGAAAAAAGAAAAACAAGAGGGGGTAAAAACGGGAAAAGAACAGGCGGGGTTGGCCAATTCCACCCACGGTCAGTAAAAGGGGAAAAGGTACCCACAGCAACGGGCGCACTCAAGTAGGGTGGGGGGGGCCATTGGAGGAGGGTGAGATGGGGACAAAGGAAAAACGCCAGACGGGAAAGGGACACAGGGAAAAAGGCCTCCCGGAGTTGTGCCCAAGTGGAGACAACAAACCAAGAAAAAGAAAAATATAGTTGTGCTTGAGGGTAGGGCAGAAAGGAACGACCGGAAAGGGGAACAAACGAAGACCTTGACGAACCAGTGGGGGTGGAGACAAACAAAGGTGGCATTGTGTCCAAGGGGGGCAAACGGAAAAGTTAAAACAGGACCCCCACAAGAGGTATTGAAAAAAGTTCAGGGGGGGAAAAAAAAAGTCTCAAGGGGGGTGTGCGGCGGTGGTACACCCACACAGGGGGAACCAAAAAAGGGCAATGGGCGGCGTGGATTGGGGGTGGGAAAAACGAAAAGAAACGAAAAGAAATTTCCGCACCTACAAAAAAAAGACGTACACACTGAAGGGGGGTAAAGCGGAAAGTTCCACAATCCTCGTTGGGAGAAAAAAAAAAAGGGGGGAAGTCTTGACAGGTGGGTGAAAATTTAACAACCACAAGGGGGGAAAACCGCCATAAAAACAAAATAAGGGGGGGGCCAAACAACTGACCAAAAAATGGAAAAAGGAAACAGTGGGTAGGAAGGAAGGCCTGGTAAATTGGGGGGAAAAGCAATAAAAAGGCACGAAAAACCCAAAGATCCCCCCGGGGGGTCAATCCAGAAAAAAAGAAAGGAAAAGTATCAAAAGGGGGGGGGGGGTGGAAGAAAAAAGGGGAATGGGAAAGCCAGACCAAAACGTGGGGGAAAGGGAGAAAGGGCAGGGGAGGGGGCCTCCAGAAGTAGGAAAAATCGGAATTGAAAAAGGGGGGACACGGGCATCCAAAGCAAACCAAACGGAAAAAGAAAACCCGAACAGGGGTCGGGTGGTTAAAAAAAGGAAAAAAAGGAACGAAAAGTCAACCAGGGGAAACGCCAAAGGTTCCAACTTCACCAAAAAACAAAACGTGTGTTCAGAGGGAAAAGCGCCAACAGGAAACATCACAACCCGCAAGAGGGAGATGGTGGTACAAGGTCAGAAAGGCCGCAAACGGTGTGAAAAAACGCAACAAAGGGGGGGCCACCACACGCAGGCCGACCGTCAAACCGGGAGTTGGGTGAAAGGGGGAAAAGAGGACGTAACAGCTAAAAGAATAACTGAAACCAGGGGGTTGGTGAAACAAAACGACCCAGTACAACCAATGAAAAAAAACCGACGGTGGACTGCGAAAAAAGGGAATCAGAGGTTGTCGAAAAAAAAGAGTTAAAAAAGCAGTGGACAAGTGTGAAAAAAATGGAAAAAGGGTTCATTGGGGGGGTCCAAAGAAAAAACCACGACGAAAAAAACCCGAAGAATTTTGGGGAACGGCCTTAAGAAGGGGAAGGGTGCAACGAAAAGCCAAATTGTGTGAAAAACAAGGGAATAAAACTAAAACTGCAGGAAACAAGTGGTGTTCTTAGCAAGATCAAAAAACCGATTCAGGAAAAGGGTGCAATAACCCGCGCAAGGAAAAAAAGAAGGACACCCCTATGTAAAAATAAGGGAAGAGCCAGAAGGAACATGTGTGGGTAAAAAGGGGAAAAATAAACACCAAAACCCAGACAACTGGCCACCAGCGAAACCGCCGTTCGGACACCAAAGGAGAAGCACGTTATTTGAAGAAATACCGAAAAAAAAACTGGCCCAATTTAGGGGTCACGCAGAAAACAACCCAAACCTGAGGGGGCCGCGTAACACCTGCAGGGAAAAGGAATGTCCCCAAAAAAGAAGAAATTTCAGAGAAGGGGCTTGGGGTTTAGGGAAACATAAACAAGCCAAGAAAGTTCCCCAAGAGAAAAATAAAGAAAAGGGGGGAAAAAAACAAAAACCCCGGGATCTGGGGTTTGAAATACACGGAAAAATTAACCAATGACAAAGGATTTTTGCCTTTCAAACATCACCATGGTTAATCTTCTAAAACGGGGTCAAAAACAAACAAACAAAAAGGAAAAGGAGGAAACAAAAGAAGAGAAAGGAAACGGGGCGAAAGAAGATTAGTCAAACACCTTTGTGCCAGGGGACGCAGGAAACCCCCCGCCAAAACGGACAAAACGGGTGGTACCCGCTGCTTCCAGAGGCGGGGGTGCCTCACCCTAAACTCCTGCTTAAATGAAAAAAACTATAAAGGGGGAAAACAGAAAGGGAAAAGGGTGGACTAACTTTAAACAGATATTTGGTGGCGGCGAAAAATTCAGCTGGGCGTTGGAGGGTTTATCAAAAAGGGTAAGGAAAAAGGTGGGCCCAAAAAAAAGCACGGGTACGAAACAGGGCGGTGAAAAAAAGGGCCAATAAAAGACAAAGGGACCCTCGGAAAACTTGCAATCTGCCCCAGGGGGGGAAAAAAAAAAGGAGTTGCGGGGAGGCGGGGGTGGCAAAACAAAGTCACTGAGAAAACGAGCGGGGAGCACGAAAAAAACACCGTCTCAAGTGCCTGGTTAAAAAGAAAAACGCTTGGGCGCAAAATAATCGGGAAGCACCGGCCAAAAAAAAAAAAAAAAATCGGGAAAAAGGTGAGGTGGGGGACGAAGCAGCGCTGGGAAAAACCCGTGTAAAACAGGGGGGAGGGGGGAAAGGGTGGTTAATTTAAAAAAAAAAATGGGTTGACCGCAACTAAAAACACACCGAAAGACAGGGCGCCAAGACCCCAACAAGAGGGGTAAAAAAAACAAGCTTGTACCAAAGGGTGGCAAACTGAGGCGGGTTACTAATTGAAAGAAAAAAAAGAACTGAAAGAGAAAAAAGAAAGGGGGTGACCGCAATTCTTTGCACCGAATAAAGACCAAAACCGTTTTTGCCTGAACAAAGACTTGGAAATCCAAAAAGAAATAAGGACATGAGAGGTTTGACGAAGAAGAAACGATAATTTCGAAAAGGAAAAAAAAGGAGGGGAAAAACCGGGAGAGAAAAATTGGGTGAAGTTTAGACTCCTGAAATCAGCGGGGAAAGAAAAAAAAGTGGCAAACGGGGGAGGGACGGACCTCTCCATCACCAGAATACGGTAGTAAATAAAAAAAATCGGCAGAGAAAACAAAAGTCCCCCTTGCAAAACGATTGAAGGGAAAGGGACAGCAAACACTATCCCATGAACAACATCAACGGCAAAAACTCAATGGACAAAGGAAATCTTCCAAGACACTCCAAACACCAACCAGGGAAAAAAGAGTGAACTGGGGGGGGACGTTTCCGAGAAAGAAGACCCAGCCAAAAATTTTTCGGGCCCACTTGAAAAGAAAAGTACCGTTGGGGTGGTTGGGGTCAAGGGGGGGGGACGGGTGGGGAAAGAAAAAAACAAAAAAAAAAACCAAAAACGATGGGGGGGACGGGGGGAACTGAGAGGGGGATATGGGAAAGGTCTTCTTCCCCCCGACAACTGAAAAAAAAAAGAAAGATTAAAGACCCCGAACAACAGGGTGGGAACAGAAGAACTTAACCATCAAACGAAAAGGACAAACCCCCCAAGGACAAATGAAAATGTCTTCTGGGTGCTGGGGAAAAAAGTTGGAACCATAACAAATAAGAACAGTTGACGTGTGGGGGTTCTGCTTCAAAAGGGAAAAAAGGTAAAAAAAACGCAAAACAACTACTTTCACAGGGCAGAAAAAAAGGGGTCTCCACACGGGGAAACCAGGGTGAAGAGGGGCACCCGGCCCTGTGAAATCCCTGCAAATGACAAAAAAAGGAAAAAAGCCGTTGTGCACCCAAAGGTGGGGAAAGGAGAAAACGGTAAACAGGCAGGGGCATGGAAAAAAAAAAAATGAACACGGTGAAAAGAAATAAAAAAAAAGCAACGCCAATAAAATCGGAAAGGGGGGGGGGGTGGTAAACTCCCACCTGGGAAAAAAAGAAGAAATGTGGAAAGGGCTAAAAAAACAAACAACAAGAATGGTGAAATTTAACAAACTTTCAAAGAAACAACGAGAATGAAACCCAAATAAACGAAATGTTTTTCGAATCCGATGTAAAAAGGGGGCCTTGGAAAAAGGAACTGGCAATACAAACCAAGGGCACGAAAAGAGTTTTTTTTCTGTTTTGTCTAACCAAAGGGTGATGTCGAAAAACCGGGCCAAAAATCAGCGATGAAAGCCCCCTCAAAAAAAAGGGGGGGGGGGGGGGGGGAGGGGGGAAACCACCAAAAGAACGCCACAAAAGGGTAGCTGGTACTGGTTTGGGGGGTTGTAAAGGGGGGGCAAAACTGGCCAACCTGGAGGGGGAAAAAGGCCGGTAAAAAAAAAAGCCCTAAATAGAAAGTGATCCAAAAAGCCAATCGAGCAGGGGAAACTGGTGGTGAAAGAAAAAATCTCGCTACGACGGGGGACCAACTGGGAAAAAAAGAACAGGCACCAGAAACGAAACACTTGTTCCCCCCTGCACACCCACCGGGCCAAACGGGGGGGCCTGGTGTCCATCAACTTCAAGGGGACAGGCCAATGCCCAACTGAAAAAAGGAAAACCAAACTTCCCACCTGAGGGGGGAAAAGTGGGGTGTAGTTAAAGAAAAGAACTAGTCAGGGGGGAAAATTGAAGGAACCCAAGAAACCAGGTCAAAGGACCACAGGTTTCAACTTGCCGACTTACGCCAAGAACAACCCCTAGGGGGTCGGTTAAACCAAAAAAACAAAAAAGACTGAACAGGGGTGAACATCTCAAAGGGAAAAAAACAAACAACAACGTGAGGAAGAGAGAAGAGAACAAGCCAAATAAATTTAATGGTAAATAAAATGACTAAACCGGGGGTAACGGGGGAGGCCAGAATGGGTAAAACAAAAGAAGACAAGGTGAGCTTGAACCATAGACCACCGGAAAAAGGAAAATTACCAGTGGCAATTTTGGTGGACCCGGGGACCCGGTCATGGGGGGGTCCAAAGCAAAGCACCGTTTGTGCAGAAAAGAAAAAGCCCCTCCAAAACTGGGCACACAAATGTCGGAAAGGGTGTTAATTGTCAAACCACGGAACTTTTTAAAAAGATCGCAGTAGCGTGTGACAAAGAAGGAGGACCTGAATCAAAATGGGGGGGCAAAAAAAAAAAAATGACTGGAGGCCGGAAGTGGAAAAAAGTCCCCAAGGTGGGGGGCCAATTGAACCGGCCCCGGGGGAAAAAAAAAAAGACAAAAACCCTGAGGACGTGGGGCGCCTGCCAAATTAAGCAAGGAACCACCGAAGAACCGGACCTGGGAGGGGGGGGGAAACATTCTTCTGCAGCGAAATGTGGGTGAGGCCGGGGGGAAAAACGGGACAAGGGTGCCCACAATACCTTGGGGGTGAAGAGTTAAAAGGTGTAGGGTCACCATCCCTAAGCGGTGAAAAGGTACGGTGTGCCCTTTCTCAAAGGGTGGGGCGAAGTTTTGGACAATCCCAACGGGCCCAGGGGAACAAAAAACCAGAAACTTAAATGGGGGCCAAAGAAAAAAGGAATAGAAATTAATTGTGGGAAGGGGTGAGGTTGTAGTTGACAATAACAACGCACCGGAAAAGGAAAAAAAAAAAAGGTCCTTGCTCAAATCAAAAAAGTTGGGGTGTTCACAAAGTCAACCCTGGAACCAGTGGGTTTGTTATCAAGGGAAAAAATAATCACCGGCCAACCAGTTTGAAAACCGGGTTTGCTGGCCGCAGTAAAAAGTAACGCCTTGTGCCTACCTCAAGTGGAAGAACACAGGGAACAAATGTAACCGATTGTGGGGGAGGTGTCATTCACGCAATCCGGAAAATTACAGCCAGGCAAAGGTGACCCCCAAACCAGGTGATGTTATCTGACAGGTGGAAACCGCAGGGGGAAGGCCTTGAAGACTCGGGGAAAAGAACAAGTGGGAAGGGGAAGAAAAAGACGAACCCGCCTAAAAACAGGGCCCAAAACACCGACACAGGGAAACAACCCCTTAAAACCGGTTTGCAACTGGTAGAGGGCTTGGGAGGGGGGGTGGGACCAATCACGTAAAAAAAGAAAAAAACACAACCCCAGGGGAACGGGCCAAAATGCGGTGAGAAAGAAATCCAGGAAAAGTGAGAAGGGGTTGCAGTCAAAATTTTGGCCCCCCCCAAGGCCAAGCACGGTTTGTCACCTGAATGGAGAGAACCGATTGTGCGAGAAGAAATGGGGGAAAGAAAAGTGGATGGATAAAGCAAGTGACGTAAAAAAAACCCCCCCACAAAAATCCAGAAAAAAAAAACACTACAATTTCACAGGGACAACTGAAACAACAATGAACTCAAAGCTTCCTCCGAAAAAAAAAAAAAAAAAACCTGGGGGTTGGGGGGGGGGGTGGACCAAAACGAGCCTTAGAACAAAATACCCATAGGAGGAAAAAGTGTGTAAATTCTCCTTCTGCAAAAAGTGCAGGAGAAAGGGAAAAAAAAACCGCCGTTAAAACCGCATCCCCCAATTAAAACAGAAATTGTAAAGGGAAAAATAGCGAAAGGCAGAACAACGTCAAGGTTGTGAAACCACCAAGGTGGTAACGAGGGGTGATGTGGAAAACCGTGAAAATAAGCCTTGTCAGGAAAAAATCGGGAAAGTGGGGGGTCCGGGAAATTAAAGCAAAAAGAGGTTAAAAAAAAAACAAGGGAAAGGGTAAAAAAAATGTTGGGTTGGAACACACAAAACGAAAAGAACAAGCGGGCACACACCAAGTCAAAAAAAAGGGGCAAATATTCAAGGGGTTGTGCACAAAAACGCGTATGTGTACAAGGACTTCCAAAACTAAAAACAAAAACAATTTGGGGGAACCCGAAAAAAAGGGAAAAGCACTATGAAGGCCGTCTAAGAAAAATCCCAAAAACCGACGCAAAGGAAAACATTCCCCGAACGGGCAATAAAGATCCGGAAATTGAAAGGGGAAATACAAACCCTCAATAGGGCAAGTTACCCGCCAAAAAAGGTGTTTTTGTCGCCCAACTCTGGCGCAAAACAAGGGATTGAAATTAAATACCGGCCCCCGCACACAATTGTGAGCACCCACAAAAAGGGCACCCCAGGGACAAACCCCGGGGTTCAAAAACAGGGAAGCCAAACACCGCATTTTCCAGGAGTGGACAACATAAACGGTTTGAAAAAGCGCCGGGCAAAAAAGATCGTACAACATCAAAAGAAAGAAAGAAAAAAGAACAACAGCCGGGTGTGGGGGGAATTGCCGGATCCAAACATGAAACCAAAGGGGAATGTTGTAGACTTCAAAACGGGGGGGGGAACCGAACAAACAGACCAAAAAAGAAAAAAGGGCAAAGGAAAAAAAAACATAAACAAAAGGTTGCGGTACGGGGATATCAAAAACAAATCCGGGAAAGGGACAAAAAAACCCGGCTTTTCAACCCACACAATCCAAACGAAATCCCCAAAGGGTGGTGAAAGGGAAGAACTATCGCGAAACCAACCTCTTGCGTGGGGTGGCCCACCACGAAAACGCACCGGCGGGTTAAACCGGATAGGGGGGAAAAAAAAAAAGTGTGCAAAGGGACAGCCGGCCAGGCAACTCACCTTTGTGGGGGGGGGGGGGGAAGCGGAAAAACTTCGAAACTTTCTTCTTGAGGCAATAAGGGAGTGTAAAAAAAAAGAATGGGGGGAACGAAAAAAAGACGGTTGGGTTACCAAGTTTGAGGGTGGGGAAAAAGGAAAAACACTCCATTTTAAAAAGGGGGGGTCGGCTCTGAACAGAAGCACCCAAAAAAGCAAGGAAGAGGGGTTGGCCCTCGGGTGTGAAAAGGTAAATAAGGAAAAAACGGGAAAACTTCAAAAAAAAAGACAACAACCATGCAAAGAAAAAAAAACAAAAAGTTGGAAAGCCAGTTGGTTGAAAAAAAAAGAAAGTCGTCCACCAACAAAGACAAGTGACGGAAAGAAAAGGCCCAAGGAGGACCAGTTTTCTTTGCCCAAGGTGAAACAAGGGAAAAAACCAATACGGGGGGGGGTCCAACAGGGAAAGTTCAAAAACTGGTTATTAAAAGAAAAAAACAATAAAAGAAAAACCCAAAATTTTTTAAAACCTACAGCCACGAGCCAACCAACTTGTGGGGAAACGAACCAAAAGCCAAACAATTTAATGGAGGGGTAACAAGGTCCCGGTTTTGGAGAAGGGGTCGTAAAAAAAAGTACTCACACAAAAAGCAAAACGGGGCGATTGAAAGAGAGCAACGGTGTGGGCAAACCGGGCAAGGAGTGGGCCGCTGAGAAAAATTTGGAGGCCGGCAGAAATCCAAGAAAAATCGCAATATGAAGAAAACAAAATGGTTAAGGATAACGTTGGGGGCAAAACTTCAAAGAAAATCGGGCGGAAAAATCCTTTTAAAGGGGAAGGATGGAAAAACCTAAAAACCCGGTTAAAAAAAGAGGGGGGCGTTGTCTAACGGAACAATACACACACTACAAACCACCAACAAATTAAAGGGAGAACAAAGAACCCCAATCAGGCACCCCCTGCCATGGGCAACATGAAAAGACCCCTCTTCATTCTTTCCCACAAAAATCCAGTGAAGCAAACAACAGTGAAATACGTAGAAGGGGGGTAGAAAAATCGCAAAAAGAGAAAAACCACCAACTCCCCTTGGTTTCGGCAAGGGGGTTGTTTTTCCCGGTGAAAAAAAAGAAACAATGACCAAAAGCTGTGGGAAAAAAAATGGGGAACGGGTGGGAAGACGGGGGTGGGGAAGGTATTGGGGCAAAAAAAAGGCTTAACAGGGCAAGGGGTTCCGAAAAGTTCTGGAACATCAAAAAGAAGACGGCAAAAAACCTTCCCACCAAGTTGGGGGGGGGGACACCTAAAAAGCTAAAACGTGGGAAAGAGAACCATCTTCAAGGCGGGAAAAGGCACGGGCGGGGATTGGGGAAAGGTTTGGAAACAACACAAACTCCAAAACAATAAAATTTGACCGGTGGTGTGAACCGAAAAACTTTTCCCACGGCAACCGTTAAAAGCCGAAAACAAAGCACTTTGGGCCCGTGCTATACCCGGAAACAATAAAAAGTTGGCACAAAGGGGCAATTGGTGGTCAAAAAACCAAGGGGAAAAAGAAAAAAAAAAAGGGAAGGAATGGTTCTTTGTGCAAACCCCCAAGGTGTGATGGTGGAAGAAAAAAGGATACCATCCTGAACTGGGAAAAGCGGGGCCGGAAAAAAAAAAAACTACAAACAAAAAAATACTTACAAAACAAAGAACCCAAACCAAAACTACTCGTGGTGGTGGGGTAGACAAAAAAAGGGGGAACAAAAAAAATCCGGGGGGAAAAAAGCCAACAAGGGGGGTCTGGGTCACTAGAATTTGGGAAGAAACGCAAAAAAAAAAAACAAAATTGAAAAAAAAAAGACAACAAGAAGAACGGCCCCCAACCAACTCTTGGAGGAGCCAAGGCGGAGGAAAAAAAAATGACACTCGTGTCCCAAAGGAAACCCGGAAAAACAAAAAAAAAAAACAAAAAAAGCTTAACGAACGTTTGTGGGGACCGGACAACAAAGGGGTATGGTCGGACCAAAACAGCTCCAGCACGAAAGGTGTTCCACAACAAAAAGACCCATCGAGAAAAAAAACAGGGGTGCTGGGTGCCAATAACAAAAGACAAAAACCAAAAGTCCGCACAGGGTAAAACGGGGGGGGGTTGAAGTTTGGACGAAGGTTAAAAAGGTCAAAAACCAACTGAACAAGGGGTCAGAAAAAAAACCAAGCATCCTCTCAAAAGGTGAAAAGGTGCATACGAAACCGGAAAGGGGGGGGGTAAAATGGTGTGAAAAATCACTTAACAGACCCCAAATGGCAAACAAACGCCGGGAAAAAAAAACTAACAAGGACCAAGTGCCAGCCCCCCGGGGAAGTGGGGGGGGAAGCACAACCGGCTGGCACCGAAGACAGACCGGCTGGACCCCAAAGAAAAACGATGGTACAGGTTTCTAAACAGGATAGCCAAAAGAATCAAAAACGGTCAACGGAAAAGTGTAAAAACCCCCAGACTCAAAACGCACACCATTGAAAAAGGACCCAAAAGCTTATCGGAAATT
>Ga0179593_1494481_pt1 | contig 23060 bp, 33 predicted proteins | sample CZODoug2_1_08_16_FD_185931 | JGI IMG/M metagenome (GOLD analysis project Ga0179593, IMG submission 185931) | Vadose zone soil fungal communities from Angelo Coast Range Reserve, California, USA - CZODoug2_1_08_16fungal (PacBio error correction) | ecosystem: Environmental > Terrestrial > Soil >...
GACAGTCTTATCTTTCGCATCGACAAGAGGGTAAGAAGTCTCCGAAAGAAGCGGTTACTACTTAAAAAAAGGCTGGGGAAAAAAGATCGTCTGAGTATCGAGCGTGGATGCAACACTAAGGGAAAGGATCGAGACGCATGAATGAAGGGGAAGTAGTACATCGGCGCGTGAATCTGAGATGCGAGAAGGCGGGGGCTACGCAGAGAAACTCAATGCTGTCGAAGACTTCCTTGCTGGGGTAGAGAACTTCCCGGTACGAGGAGCCGCGAGAGGTAGTCAACTCCAGAAAGACAAGAGAGGAAATGAGCCATATGGAAAAGAGAGATCGCCAAATCGATAAAAACGGATCTCGCCTGATGGATGACCGAACGACAAAAGAAAAAAGGCCTAACCAAGACTCAGCTCGTTTGAAGGGTTTGCTGAGCGGCGGATTCACATAAGACGGCAAAGTTGGAGGCGAACGCGGATCAAAATCGCAAAAGGGAGTAGATTATATAAGAGGAAAGAGCCATCCTTATAGAGAGTCATGTCGGTAGAAACCTGAAGGTACCAAGAGACTTCCAACAGTGAGACGCATCATTACAGGGCTCAAACTCAGCTGGGGGAGACGAGAAGTCGTCCGTCTCAATTAAAGAACCTGATAGCAAAGGGCGAAAATGACGACGAACACGAAAGACTGGGAGAAATGGTATGGGACTTTGGGGGGGAAAAAACTCCGCTATCGCGCAATGTCAAGCTAGGGGGGTGAGGGGTACCAAAGTGGGAAAAAAAAAGAAGAGAAAAGTGGAAAAGTCGTCTATATAGACAATGACTTCATCTCTGAAAGAAGAAAGGAGGGAATCCAAGGGATCAAAGCGTCCTCGACCGTGACGTGAAAAAGAAAGGGAACCCCATGGTGGGATGGGTTAATGGCAGCGGAACTAATCAAAGGGGCACGCGGGGAGAAACACAGATGATGCCAGCTGAAAAGGAAGACCTGCAGAATTGCAGCCCTCGACGTAGGGGGGGAAACCGATCAATGAGAGGTACCATCCGGACGGAAGAAAGAAGTGGCGGAAGTCGCTCAAAAAGGCGGGGGGTTCAGGAAAACTCAAGGAAAAGAAAATTCACAAGCCAATCTTAGGGCTTACCCATTTACCAAACGAGGGTGGCAAGAAGGGTTGAGAAGGGGACAATTTGGGCTAAAACACGTTAAGATGAGGATGCTACTAAAAGATGCATCGCGATGTAACCATAGTTAAAAATTTTGTCAATTTTAACATTGTAGTTTAAATTGGTGGTGAGTTTTTTCCAGGAAGAGCAGCAGAGAAAAAAGGAGCCGAAGAAAAACATCATCTGAACGCGGAAAGAAGGGGGGAACTCGGCCTGGGAAGTGTGCCAAATCGTAGGGGTAGGCAGGTACCTCGGGGGAAAAGAGGGACAACGCCTTGATTTGAAAAAAGGGGGGAAAGGGACAGGATGCCATCGAACAAGAAAAGGAGCTAAAGAATAAGGTATAAGAAGAAGGAGAGACAGGCATAAGACCTCCGATCAATAATGTACCCGCACCCCAAGGCACTAAAACGTAATACGCACAAGGGGCGGGAAGATCGAGCAAAGGTAAGGCCACGGAAGACCAGGAATGAGTACCAAAAATGAAAAAGGTTACGCTACACACTTCCTCCCCCCAAGTGATACTCATTCAGGGACTCAAAGAAAATCCAGTGAAAATAACCAGATTCGGCACGGGAGAATCTCACAAACCATCATTGTTGTCAGTCACAAAAAATCACGACACATCAGAAACGCGCAGATTTAAAAAAAAAGGGGGGAAGCAAACACAGGCAAAACATAGCCCTGGGGGGGAAGTTAAAAAATGCATGTCCGGGGCGGACGAACCGTCAGTTTAGGCATCGCCCTGTGGGGAAAGGGGGGTCCTGGGCATAATTCCAGGGGGAAACGAAAAGAGAAAGGGACAAAGCGATACAAAACACGTCATCCAGTACAACACAAAGGAAACGCTATAACAAAAAGCAAGAGAAGGGGGCAATGCACGCCGCTCGAGAATCGGAAGAATGTGACAAAAGAAGTCATCCAAAAGAGGCGTTTTCCGTTATACTGAAGGGAAAAAAAATAGGGGTACACGCCCAAACCGTGAGGAAAAAGAAACATAACTGAAACCCTATCATACTTCGGACAGGCGCAAGGAGCAAAAGAAAGGGGGGTCTTCCTCAGATCTAAAGGGATAAGAAATCGAACCCCACGGTGAATAAGGGGAGAGGGGGGGGGAAAGGAAGGCTCAAAGAAAAGAGTGCTAATATAAAACTCCAGCCCCAAGGTAATGGTGGAGAAGTTCTAGCCCGAAGAACTAACTCGGAAATAAAAAAGCGGCGTGAACTATTAGCCTGAGGAGATTCTTCGAGCGTTAGGCGCTTGAAGGGGGTGAACAAAATCAAGAGGATTCAAAACACCAGAACCAGACCTGGATCGCGGAGGAGTCACACCGAAAGAGGAACTGAAAGCGTCAAATCCTCAGATGAGGATCGCCAGCGAAGGAAATCCACTCACCGCATCAATAATTCTATGAACCAAAAAATGGCGCATTGGGAAAGGAGGAGAGTCACTAAAAAAAAGCTGCTTGGAACGCAAGGAGCGCAGGCTTATGTCGAAAAGAGAGAAAAATCTAAACGCGAAAACGGAAGCGGCTTGGAGGGCATCCTCAGCAGGCGACAATCTGATTGAACTAAAAACCTAAGGGGACATACCGATCAGCGGACTCAGGGGGGGAAACGGATGACAATTCCAGTCAGAGAAGAAGTTGGGAAACGGAGGCAAGCACCAAGACGAAGCTGAAAAGAGACAGACAAAAACTCCAGAAGCAAAAACGTCGAAGCCAGCGACTCAGCCTGATTTTGATAGATTAGTGAAAGAGGGGGGAACCATCCAAAAGGAGACCAGCGAGGACCTGAACGGCAAGCGTAGCGCATCTGGCTCTCTACATGGAACTTCAGCAAGGCACGCATAGTCCGGGCCGCATAAGGGAGGACAAAAGGGAAGAGATCTTACGCAAAAGTGAAAAGTCGGGAAAGGGCAAAACGCGAAGGAAGAAGAAGCAGGGGCCTGGGGCCAAAGTAGGCAGGTCGGGATGTAACATCCTGGGAAGGAATACCTTCGAATCGGTTCCTTGTCGGCGGGAAAGGCAATAATAAGGAACAACTCACGTGAAGGGGCAGAGACGGCAACAGATCGGGGGGGGGGAAATCACTCCCTCAAAGTATATGCAGAAAGGGCTAAATCCGGGCAGGAGGGGGGGCTAAACGTGGTTGACCCAGCCTCCTTCGGAGGAAGGCTGAAAAAAAAGCACATATCTAACATCTCTACGAAGGCCGGAAGGACAAAATGAGTCACGGCAAACGGAGATACGATATAGAAGTCTTTGAGTAACGCGCCGGGAAGGGCAGTGGCATAAGAGGCAGGATACTACCAGGGAGGAGGGTTCAAGGAAACTACTCAGAAGAGGAGCAAGGCGAGACCGCGAGAGCTCGGCTCCTACAGCACTAAAAAAGCTGGCAGCCGGGGAAGGTCTCGGAACTACGTCACTTGCACGTAAGAAGCCCATTTGGAAAAATCGAGGAACAGCCCAATGGAGAAAAAAGGGGGAAGTGTCCAACCGAAAAAGGACCAGGGGGAGACTATCATCTTTTATTACGTCTGACCGAAGGCAGGGGGAAGGGGAGGTGGCAAAAAAAAAAAAAAGATGGAGAAACTGGGACATTGCAAGAGAAAGAACCGGCGCTCTCACGACAAGTGTCGAAGACTATAAAACAAAAGGCTTTCAGAGAGAAGTCAAAAAAAAAGTATGATAAAATAGAGATATTCAAAGTGGTGGTATAGCAGGAGAAAACAGGGGTCTCTTTACGTAGTTGCCGGTAAGGACCTGCCAGTTTAAGAAAACCAAGACTGCGGATGGGGAAAAAAATTAAAACGGAAAGCAGGAGGTCTTGAAAAAGAGCAACAACGGATCTAGAACCTACAAATTTTTCAGGTATGGAAATCCGAAACCCGTCGCCAGGGGGGGGACTGGAATTTCACAAATAATGGGGAGTGACTTTGCAAAAAAAAATGTTTACGCGTAGACAGTCCGCGAACGCAATTTCGAAGAAGCGGTTAAATCGGGAAAACACACTGAGGAGGAGAATTGGCAACGCTGATGAAGGCAGTGGCCTGAACAAGAAGAAGACGTTCGTAATCCGCTCTTGGCGAGAAACGGTAACACGTCGAGGAGTCAAAGACAATAGCGAATGACTTACCAGAGACTACTGAAGGAGAAAAGGAGTTCGAAGGGAGGGCTGCGATCTCGTTATTCTGCTCCTTAGGAAAGTGTGAAGAAGCATCCAAAGGGGCAAGGAGGAAAAAATTGTTCGAAAAAAGGCAATGCCGGTATTGTGGCGGCGGAAATAAGACGAAGGCTGAATATCTATATGGGTAAATCAAAAAAATGGGGAAGCTTTCGAATTAATTGCTCTCCCGACCAAGGGACCAAACTTAGAAGGAGTCGGGGGAAAAAACCACCGGCGCAGTGGGCCCAGCTAACCTGCAGTCTCGTAATTCGCGGGGAGGCAAGTAACCGACTTTAAATTGCACTTTTTTAGAAGAACGCAGAGAGGGGAACTGTTTTGTCCACTGGGAAAGGGGACGGATCAACGGGCCACTGCCGGATGCAAGAAGGGGACACCATGGAGGATGCAAGTAGAAGGAAGACGCCAAAGAGTGAAAAAGGAGCGCGGCTCTGACAATTCTGTGATCGAAAAATCTTTCACACTAGAGAAAGAAGGGGAAAGAAGTAAAAAACGCTGGGGTTAGACGTTGGGAGAGACAAGATTTACTGGTCCCTGGGAAAAGGTAATACGAAGAGAGGGGGGGGGGGGCAGCCTTTGAACCGAGACGAGACACATGTAGCCGAGAAAGAGAAGATCATCTGGCGGGTAGGGCAAAGAACAGATGTCAGAGGAAGGGACGCTAGGCAAAAAAAGGGGAAGGGAAGTTTGGGATTTTTTATTAGTTTGGGCCGAAAATAAGCCAGAAAGTGCACAAAAGAGTGGGGAAAGAGAAGCTCTGCAACCATGTCTACCTGTGTTTGTCTTCCATGACGAAGATCGCAGGCATCTGAGGAGTGTCTCAGAATGCGATCATCAAATAGCGGAATTCAACAATCTGCTATCCGGGAAGGGGAGCTCGGAAGCAGGGGTGGCAGGGATGGGGGACACCCTGATGATTCTTGGGGGGGGGGGAAATTAAAATCGAAAGGCAGCCTGCGCCATCGAAAGTGAGGGGAAAGGAGAAAGGCCGCTGTGGGAGGAAGGCGGTCTTCTAAAGGGAGGATCAAAGGCATCCACAATGACCTTGGGGAAAGGGAGGAGGAGAAACATAAATTGGAGCGTACTTCACCCCTCGAAAAAGCCAGGTCACCATTTTGTGTTTCTATTCTTATCCTCCTTCCGGAGGGAATTAGCCAACGGAAAGAGTGAGGGAACCAGCAGTGAGGGAGGGAGATATGGGCACGTCGCCATGGTTCCTAACTCGGTCAGGGGGGAAACGGACCAAAAAAAAGGTCCAAGCTATAACGGAAAAAACGCCGAGTTGGGCTGGACAGGAACATTCTTCCGTGTAGCCTGATAGGGGGCGCACTTGACGGCTCGTGCGCCGCTAGCGTTCGTCCAAGAAGTGCGAGCGGGGCGAGAGAGGGGAGGGAAAAAAACTTTCTAATAAAGGAGGAAAGGGGAGGCGTCTACATCTTAAAATGAATGTAAACACCGGGAATGACTAAGGAAGGGAAGGCGGAAACCAAAAAAATCTATGACACCAGATTGTGAGGGGGTGCGGACCTTTTGCAGGCGCAGACTTCATCAAGGGAGTGGAAGGGTTTTGAAGGGGGGTACTGGCCACATAGAGGGGTGGGTTGGATGCAAAGGACGAACTAGGTTATGGCACTCTGGTCTGAGTCACCGGGAAGAGAGTATCACGTTGGGGGCGGGACGAGTGGGGGCAGGGAAAAAAAATGCGGGGGAGAGGAAGGACACGACCGGCCATGGAGAATGCCAAATAAATTTGCCGAGATCGAACGCCGGTACCCCAGGCTGATTACTTTAGCCTCTTAGGGGAGGGTAAAGGATCAGACAGGGGATGTGGAATGACTCAGAACCGGAGGTCAACGGCGCACACTTGACTGTTGGGTATCGGCGACCGTTGGGAAGGGAATCCGAAAATTGAAAAGGTGAATGGGCGTATCGCATGGAACGATGGCATGCCGAAAGAAGAAAGGGGGGAAAAAAAAGGGGGAAGAGAGAGGAGGGTTCCCCATTGAAGATGAAGCAGAGGAAAGAGATTCGCTAATGAATCTTGGCGGGAGAGAAGGAAAAAATAATCCAAAGGAGCCGGCTAGGATTCATCCTTATATCACGTGGAAGGGGTTTAACCTAAAGTTGGGGACCTCTGAAAAAGGATTGCAAAACAAAATGACGAGGAAGGAAAGGGAAAAAATAAGGAAAAGAAGGAACTTGACAGGGCGACTCACTCGATCATCAAAAACACTAGACAAAAAACCCAGCCGTGGAGGGAAAAACGAAAGACACTTCGATCGCCGGGGGAAAGTGGGGAGGAGAAGGCAAGTCGGGGTGTAAAATCCTGGGAAAAAAAGGGCGACAAATATTGAAGGCATGTAAGACGGGATAATTTTTCTGGCTCGATGCGAAAGGTGAGCGCGATGCATGACGTAGGAAATAATGGAGAGAAGAGGTGCCCGTCACGGAACGGAAAAAGGAGCGCGCACCCTGTATTCCCGAAAGTTAGCAGAGTTAGATGTGGACGAGTCGAGGAAAAAAACGGCCGGAAATTGAGCGTGAGCAACAAAGGGGGCACCCCTCACATCGCTGACGTGAAAGAAGAAGTATTAGGACGACAAAGAAAACCAATCATTTACTTCAAAGTGAAGTCTTAAGAAGGGGGTCAGGAGAAGCGTCAGGTTCTGAGCAGCCCAGTGGCGGGGAAAGAAAAAAACGGGTAAGAAGGGGAGACAATCGATCATGCAATTTCTGCGTAAAAATAAAGGAATAGGACCGGCTGGAAGGAAGTTACAGGCCGGGCAAAGGGGGGAGAAAGATCCTGGAGGAGCCTTGAAGAAAGTGTTGAAGCTAAGAAAAGAAAGAAAACTGCAGGCGACGGAGGGGGGCCCGCAAAAGGAGGTAACTGGCCTCAGTTCATCATGGGCAAGAGAACAACAAAGACGAGGAAGCTCTTGGTGGGAATGCCGGTATTTGAAAAGGGAAGTCAAAGAAGGAACGAGAAAAGGGGAGAGGATATTGGAGAGACACAAAGCGGGAGGGAAGACTTCGGGAATCGGTGTCTGTGACTGAGTGGGATACAGGACTAAGGAGTAAAGCCGTAAGGAAGGGCCTGAAGACCTAATGATCTTACAATAGAATTACGAGGTGAGAAGAGAGCCAACAATAGAGATGGAGAGAAGATCCTCAGACCGTCGTACTAAGGGCGAAACCAAGGTAAGGCAGAATTCGAAAGAAAATTACCGATGGGTCCTCAAAAAAACGGAGAGGACACCGCAACGGGTCAAAAAAAGCCAGTGACGGAGTTAAAGGGAAGGCCGATACCCACTCTTCTGTCGAGTTCGAAAGGATAAGAATCCATCTCTAGAAAAAACACGAAATTAGGATGAGAAGGGGGAGAAGAGAAAGGAGACGTAGTCGTGAGCATCGAAAGCAGCGGGTAAAGCAAAGAATCGCCTAAAAGAAAAATACGGATAAGACAAAAGTTTGGACAGCTTCTGACTCTTGGGAAGTAGGGAGTAAACTGAGGGGACAAGGGGAGGCTCGCAGGAAGGGAAGGTAGGTTGGGATCGAGAAGACGGATATCTTATGGAGGAAAAAAGGAGCAGGAGAATGACGGCTAAAGGAGACTAGAGAAGTCTACAGTCAGAAGACTTCCTTCAAAGGGTAAAGAACAAATTGAAGGACACAAAAAACGCTTTCAGCGAGCCGGTAAGCAATCAACGGACAAAAGAAAAAAAAGAAGCATACTAAAGAGCCTCAGGCTATTCGCACCAATCAAGGAGATAAAAAACAGATGAGGACGACTGGGAAAAAGAAGAAAAAGCAAGAGCCCCAGAAGAAGACGTTGATCGTTGGGAATGGGGCGCGGAAGAAAATTCTTCATAGAGGCTTTTACCGGTTGGAAAGAAAAGAATAAAGACCAGAAGGATGAAGAAAAAGAAAGACTCACGGTATCTAGCCAGGGTCTGTATACATGCATTCCAGCCGGGCAAAAGGGAATTCGCGATAAAAACCAACAAACCAACACCCAACGGAACACAAAAAAGAAAAAAACCCAAAGAAATAAGTCGGCGGGGAGAGGAAAAGAGGATACTCCTGCGGGTAACTCTCAAAGGGAAAGAAGACGGATCGCCGGAGCAAAAGAAGAAATGAAAACCTGAGGAAAGAAGTGGCGAGGGGAGGGACCGATACTCAGGATACAGCATGGAAGAGAAGGTGGGGAAAGTGGGTTTCGAGAGAGAGACAAAGTGGCAAACGACGAGAATTTCCACATCTGAAAGAAGTATAGATCCATGCGCGACGGAAAAGACCGGTACGGCAAATTCAAAAACATTAGGAGGGAGGCATTCACGACGCAATCCTCATAAAAATGGGAGACAAATCAGACATAAAAGGGATGAAGGAGCTATCTGGAGGAAAGAAGGAAAAAAATTGACTTAAGGGGGGTAACCCGAGAAAATGGAGAGAGGCCAGCCAAGTTAACGCTCATAGAAGGTGGCGGAAAGAGGGCATCGAAAAGCTTTTGGGGGCTTGTATGAAGCGATACTAAGCCAACTGAGGAAAGGGAAAGGAGGGCCAAAGCGAATTGGCGTACCATTCCTCGTAATGGGAAGAAGGGGAAAAGAGGTCAAATTTGAGGGGGAGAAACGAGAAGTGAGCCAAGGTAGGAACATCAGGAGGGCATCGCCGGAGGGGAGATGTGGTTTCAAAGGGAGAGAAAGCCAAAAAAAGTAGAGAAAAAACACGGAATCCTCTGCGCATCCATCATTTGGGGGGAAAGACGCCGGGAAAAGATTGGGGTGGGGGAATATATTTGGGCTTCTTTCCAGAGTTTCCAGGGAGGAGAACGCCGATGATAGGGCAAAGTGCAGGGAGCCATAGGAAAAACGAAGCTCGAAGCGAGAATAAACAGCAAGAAAAGTGAAAGAAACAGGAAACGGAAAGAAAAAAAAGAACCGCGAGATAAGTGAAAAAAGCACCGACCACATCAAAATAACAAAAGGACGGATTTAAAAAGAGGGAAATTACGTGGGAAAAGTAGACCTGAACGGTTGTCCCGTGGGACTGAGGGCAAACGGAGTTTCAAAAAAAAGAAAGAGTTAAGCCACCAGGGAAAAAGGAGAAGATCTTATCACAAACAATCCTACAGTAAATAAAAAACTTAGAAGGAAGAAGAGAACGATCAGGGGGGGGGAAGGAGTAAAAAAAAAGAAGACAAAGACCACAGAAGGGAGAAAGTTCCGACTGCAAAAAAGACAAAAAAAGAAGCACCTGGGAGTCTGAGGAGAAGGGGGGGGGACTGAAACACGTCATGGGGGGAGTCGAAATGGATTGATTCACAACCAGGAGGGAAGACGAAAATCATGATAGTCTCCACGGTCAGGGACAAGATCTAAGCAAACCTCTCTTGCACGACCTCGGCGGGAAAACGGAAGCGGGGCAACAAGAGGAGACTCAGGGACCTTAAGGTTCCGGGAAAAAAAAAAAAATCGGGAGTCCGTTATATCTAATGCAAAATGGGACAGCCGAAAGAGTCGGGAAAAAAACAGCGGAGCATAAAGCCAGAACGAGAAAGTCAGCAAGATAGGGTTTAGAATTCCTAGATCGGGCGGAGAAGATAGGGAAACCAAAAAGGGAACTCTATGTAAAATAGGTGAAAGACCTCCAAAGCTCCGATGTTGCGTCAACATCACCAGGTAATGGTGGTGCCGTGCTCAGAAACAGAAAGGGAAAACGAAGGGGAGTCGGGTTACAAAGGCAAACTACCTTCGCAAATTTCTAAATAAGGGAAAATCGGGGGTCCATTGCAAAAGACTCAGGAAGTCGGGAACCCCATAAGGCAAAAACTCTCTTCCGGAAGAGATTAAGGAGAAGATGAAGCAAGGAGAAAGGAGAATGAGGGATCACAGCGGACGGGGAAAAGAAAAGATCAGCAGAAATATAGAGATTACAAAACCTGGGGAATGGGGGTAAAAGCTTCAACCACAAACCCCCAAAAAGAGCCCGACACCCCCCACAAAAAAAACAACACAAAAAAAAAAAAAAGTTCAATAATAAAGGGAGGGGCAAGGCAGCGCAGGCTTATTGTCGGCAAGATAAAAAAAGATCACGATCTAAGGAGAAAGAGGATCAATGTCAGGAAGAACCAACGAACCCATACATCACCCGAAAGTGAGCGAGAGAGAAATTCGGTCTAGAAGAAAGGGACAGAATCAAAAAGAGAAAGTGAAAGAGAAAAGAGAAACTCAGAAAGAGGCGCCGCCAAGAAAGACAAGCAAAACGCAGAGGATGGGTCGACTTAGGGGATGGTTTTGCCATATTTCTCTCCCCAGCGCTATAACGAGCAGAGGAGAGCGTACTAAGAGCTCGACATAAAAGGAGAAAAAAAAGCATCGGCAACGGGAGAGTCCGGATCAGGGAAGTGGGGGAAAAACATCACCTCGCAGCGTAAACTAAAAAAGTGGAAAGTCAGGAAAAAAAGAAGAAAGAAAAGTACGAAAAGTGGAATGACCAACGCAAGGGGCGGGTAGGAAGAGGAGAAGACATAAAGGGGGGGGGGCGAAGGATGGCAAGTTGGGGGGGAGGGAAAGGAAGGAGACAGAAGATCAACAGGGAGGAAGGGATATCCCCATTATCTAGCTTGAAGAAAGGAGAGAAGGACCGCCTCCATCAATAAAACCGCTTGAAAAATGAAAAATGGGGGGAATCAAGGCCATAAGAGAGGATCTTTCACCAAAGGGAAAAAAAACCATAGGCGAGAGAAATTAAAAAATAAGGAGGATAAGAGAAAGGAGGATCGGTATACGCCTCTAGGGAAGGGACTCGAACTTGGAAGGGGACCCGGCACGACGGAAGAGAAAAATTTCGGTATGGAAAGAACGCCGGCATCAAGAGGGATACAGAGAAATCAAAAAAGAACGTCGCGGATACTCAACGGAAGGAAAAAACGACTAGGACATGGAAAGGACCCGAATTAGTCTGAAAAATGCTAAAGGGAATCCCATTAGAATCGCGGAGGAAGAAAACGAAGTGACAGAAGGAACAGACCGAAAAAACGGACGTGCTCGTCAAAGCGGACTCGGAATGAGAAAATTCTGAAGGAAGGTGAATTTTGGGAAAAAAAAAAAGCATCCTATCTGTTTCTTCACCGGCACCTCCTCAGAAAGGAAATAGCAAACGCGTGGTTCAACTATACCACCAACCGCTTTTGAGAGGCAAAAAAAGGAAGGGGGGAAAAAGTAAAAAGAAAAATATGCAAGCCGTTGGTGGTATATCCTCTAACTCGTCCAGAGAGGGCCCGGGCTTACGGCGCAGCAAGGTGAAGCCCTAATGAGGGATGAAGACGGGGGGGAACAAATGAACAGTAAAAGGAAACGTCATATAGGCCACAAAGGGGAAGAGAAAGCACCGGGGGGGAAAAGAAATCCACTTCCTAAAGTTTCCGAAGACACGCTTTCACCATATGGGGGAGGAAATCCGGAGGCAGGAGTAAGAAGTCAAGAGACCTCGGTTCGAAAGTAGAAGAAAAAGGAAGAAGAGAGGCGAAGGGAAGGTAGAATGGACGTTATTAAGGGAGGGAACTGCCAAGACACCACTTTGTGCGGACCTACGGAGGCTTCGACCTGAACGTCAGAGGTTCAAAAAAAGAATCGCAGCAGTATCCGAGACGAAAAGGACAAGTAAACCACAAAAAACAACCAAAAAAAAAAAAAAAAAAGAACAACACACCCAAAAAAAACCAACAACCCAAAACAAAAAAAACCCAAAGAGGTGATGTCGGCTCGGAGAAGGGGAGAAAGTAGGTGAAATGTGGGAAGGAATCCACGAAGGAAAAAAAACGTGGGGCCGAGAAAGGCGGGGGAAGAGGGTCTCATAGACTAATTTCTTGGTGGGTAAGACAGTAAGGGGGGCCTAGGACAGGAAATGTGGTCGCTGTCAAGCCAGGAAGGGAGACAAATCCGGACCATTCCAATAATTAGCCTTGGATTAGGAGATGGGCAAAAAACGACCAGAAAAATTAGCGTGTGTTCCGCCTGGCAATACTGCATTCTCGGAAGTGTCGAGGGTGAGGGGACCCAGGGAAAACGATTTCACAGGGGGGAAGGGAGACAAGGGGAGGGGAGAAATGGTTCCAATGCATGGGGCCATCGAAGGATCTGCAGATGAGATGAAGTCAAATGTCAGAAGGAATAGTTCGATACTAAAAAGGCTCAGGAATGTCGAGAGGGCCGCAATTCTTGAGAGGGAAAAACAGAGTTCCACTAATGAGGAAAAATAAGGAAAGAGTAGGGAGGGAGACGTTTGTAATCCCGCTTGAGAGGTCGAAGGCGCGGAAAATCGCGCGGGTGATGGAAGAATGTGACAAACATGGCGGAAGAAAGGGAAGCAGAAAGCGAGCGGGATGGGAGAAAGAAAAGAATATTTCCTAAATAGGCCAAAAAAGAAGCTAAGCGGGAGGAAGGGGGGAGTCTGCGGGGAAAGAAGACCGACGGGGAACAAAGCCTGGGGAGAGGCCAAGCCCTGAAAAGGTAAAGACCTTGGGGGGGGAGAATACTCGGATAAGGAGGGAGGGAAACTGTATCAATTTTCTCTGGAAAAGAGAGAAAGATCTGGCGACTCACCTTAATCTCGGGTGGGGGGAAGCCGAGCAAAAAGGGAGTTTGATGGGGAAAACAGTAGATTCGGGAAGGAAATCGGAAAGCAGAAAAGCTCCAACGAAATTATTCACACCGAGTGGGGAAAAGAAAAAAAATCGGAGGAAAGTAACGATACAGAATCAAAAAGGACCTGGGGGGAGGAGGAGGAAGAACCAAGGAGGGGCGGAGAATACCTTCAAAAGCTAAAGAGAAGGGAAAAAGGGGGGGTGAGAGGGATCCGCCGATATCCTGATGAGGCGGAAAAAAAGTTCTTGCCTGGGGGAAAAAGGGCAAAACGCGTAGGAATAGGAGATGGTGGGCAGCTGCGCAAGGGGGAAGCGACAGGGGCAAGGGGAAAGAAATTAAGCCGAAGGAGGCGATAAAGGAAAAAAGAAGAAGGGTGGTATCGGGGCCCCCCGGAAAGCCGGAGACGTGGGAAGGGAACGGAGCAAAGCATGGGGTTGCCGAGAGATTGCTCGCTATCTTTATAAAGCAGGGGGGGAGAAGGGGGGGCGAATTGGCGGTAGAGGGGAGGAACGTGTGAGAAGGGAAAGAAAATCTGGGAGTCTAAAAAAGAAGGATAAAAGTGAAAGGAAAAGTGAAAATAAAAATACGGGGAGAAACAAAGGCAAGAAGAAAAAAAATTGCACCATACTTGTCTTTGGGGAGAAGGGGGCAGAAACGAAAAAAAGGGAAGGAGATGCGGGTTGGCGGGAGGGTTGGTACAGGGGGAAGTCACTGAGGTTGTGAGAAAGCCCGAAGGAAGATTGAGTGTGCAATATGATTGGGATCTAAAGTCACCGAAGCAGTAGCAAGTGGGCGGGGAAAAGACGGAAGAACAAGGCGGTGACTTTCAGTGACAAGTATAAACGTCAGGTCTGGGGGGGGGAAAAAGTGAGTGGAAGGGGATGCAAAGAAAAGAACCGGGCGTAGACGGAGGCCGAGTCTGTAGGGTCACATTAGAGAACGGGGCAAGAAGTAAGGAACGGCGAAAAACAGGCCGACTAAAACAACTTAGGGGATTATATCGAGCGGAAAAAGGACAATGACTGAGAAGCCGGAAGTGTCAATTATGAATAGAAGGGGGGAGGGGAGGCAGCATTTCCCGAGGGAAGAAAAATCCAGATTGGAAAGGGTTAAAAAGGAAATGACGTTCCCAATGACGAAAAATTAGAAGGGGGAAAAAACGCTAACGTTGAGAGGAATAGGCGATACTGGAAAAGGAAGCGAGGGCAAGAGGAAGAGTAGCATCAATGAATTCACGTGTAAAGCGGTAAAACAAGAAAAGGGGGCCAGCACGTCACCATTACGCGGTAAGAAAGAGATCGGGGTAAAGGAAAGGAAGCAGGGGCGATCGGGAGAAAAATCAACAACAGAGGAAAGAACCTTTCCACGAGAGCCTCCTTGAAAGAAAAGACAGCGACCGGGGGGGAGGGCAAATCCCCGCAGGGAATGTCACCCGACTACTCTAAGGGGCGCAATGCTTGACAATGTATCCGGAGAAAGAGGGGGGTTCTGCAGGAGGGGGAAAAGGTTGGAGGCCATGAAAGGAAGGAACGGATAAGGAGGGGACCTGTCAGGGTGCAGGAAAGTTCTGAATGGGACCGAGGGAGAGACCGAATGACCCTAATAATTATAGCACGGCTTGGAAGGTGAAAGATAGGGAATCCTTGGCCACTGGGCGTGCAAAAAGGGGGGGGCACCCTCAAAAGATCTGACATCATAGGTCAGCAGGAAGTCGGGGACTTCCAAGAATAAAGCCAATATGGACCACGTCTTAAGGGGGGATCTTCAACTGGTCGCCGACCGAACGTCTATCAGGCGAGACGGGAAAGAAGGGGGACATAAAAAGTACATCAGAGAAGAAATCGGCATTAATTGCTTGAGGCCTCAACTGCGGGGGGAATCTTGAAGAGTAAGAATAAAGAAGGCTAATTCCAGCAGAAAAAAAAAAATTACTCCTGGGGGTGTAGAATAACCCTCATGGCGCGGGATTATGCAAGGACGAGAAATTCAGGAAAAAGGGCCTCGGGGGGCAGAAGGGAGCTCCGAGCAAAACTACTAGGATTGGGGGGGCAAAGGGGTCTTTGAGGTCCGGAAAGGGGGATCATAACAAGAGAGAGGTGGGATCTTCTCGTGGGGGGAAAAAGAGAATCTGGGGCGAGAGGTACGAGCGGGGGACTGTCAGGGGGGGAGAAAATCGGGAAGAAAGAAGGGCAAAAAGGCACCGAGGAATCTGGGACGCGAAGGAGAGAGGTTTCGCGGTAAAGGGAATCATCGGCAGAGAGGGCAGTCCTAAAGAAAAAGGAGCCGTACAAGGGCATTAGGAAAAGGTGAGGAGGACGAAAATGTGAACGAGGGGGACTGACCGAGGAAGAAGAAAGTCCCGCAGAGGGGAAATCTCGTCAAAATAGAAAGGAATTGGGGGGGGGGGGGGAACCTGTATTTGAGGGAAGGAGAGGAAAACCCAAGGAGGCGGGGGGGAAGGTGCGAACTAATAACTCGTACATAAGAAGCTGACCACAAAAAGAGGAGAAAAAAGAGGAATTAATCTTAAGTGTCAGGGAAAGGGGGGAGAAGTGGGAGAGATCTGAAAAGAAAAAGTAAAAAAATGTAAAAACCATATATTTGAGTGGGAGCGTGAGATTCCGTCTGTGGAGGAAAAAGCGGGTGGACCGCTCATTCGGAATTGAAAGGGAGAAAGCGACTCCAAGAGGTAGAGAGCAAATTCGGAAGAAGTGAGAGCGCGGCGAAAAGAGAAAAGACGAAACGTAGAAGAGGACTTAAGAAAAAAAAGGGTCCCGGGAATGTCTAAAAAACCTGTAGCACCTAACGGACAAGAAAAGATACAAAAAAGGGTCGCGAGTAATCGTCGGTAGAAGAACCTCATAAGTAAAAACGCTCGGAACTTTATGAAAAGGAAAGACGACGAAGAAAAAGTCACCAAAAATACTAGCGGAGGGGGAGAGTGTGTCTGCGAGGAGAGAAAAGGAGGGAAAAACGAGACAATTTGAAAGAAGTGCTAGCGGGAGAAAGGAAAAAAGAAGATGAGGAATACAACAAGAGGGAAGGCTCCCCGCACTGCTATTCCCTTTCCGTTGGAAGAATTCAGCAAGGAAAGGGGTACGCAGAAAGGACTGACGGTCAAGGGATGTAAGGAATGTCACGAAAAAGGAAAGGGGACCGATAGCCGCGGCGGAGAGACTGGCCAAGGAAGAACGTGACTCGGGGCGGGAAGAAGAGTACGATATCTTTCGAAAGGGGAAAAGTGTAGGGGGCCCCAATTGGGCAACCGAGAAAAAGGGGACGTTACTAGAGAAAAAAGGAAAGAGACATAAGTGATTAGAAGAAAGAAAGCTAAAAGCGTCCAGAGAAAGAGGGCAAAAGGAGCAAAAAAAGTAGGAAGGGTACGTCATTGGGAAAGCAATAAAACCTTAGACATCTGGCAGAACAGGAGGAGGATTCTGACCGCAAAAAAGAAGTCATAAGTAGGGGGGGGGAAAAGATAATGGCGGCGTTCCTCAGTCAACGCTGCGAGAAAGGGGCGAACGATCAAAAGAAGGTTTGGAAAAACGGAATAAGATATGAACAACCGGAGGAAAGTGAATCGGAGACTGAAGGGGGAACCCACTTACGAGTAAATGGGGGCAATAAGTGCAGAATTTCAACTTTTATTGGTTTACAACGCTAGAAAAAGTGAAGATAGGAGAACATTAATCTTCATCGCGAGAGGGGAAGAAAGGATACAGCCATCTGGAAAAAAGAAGAGCACCAGGATCCTCTGCGGACCATCATGGGAAAGTCCCCTGAAGGGGGGGAAAGAGTAGGGAGGAGACAGCGGTTACCTTGTGCTACCGCCTTTTTTCAAGAGAGGCGGATTAATAGAAAGAAGCCGGAAGAAATAAAGAAACAGATAAAATTAGAAGGAAAAAAAAAAAGCAAATTCATTAAATCGGAAAGAGAGATACTGACACGCCACGAAGAGAACTCAACTGAAAGAGAAAAAGGGGAAAGAGGGGCAGAAGCGGGCAGAAAAAGGGTAAAAACCTAAACGGTTAGAATGACCTGAATGTAAAAAACTATTACGAAAAGAAAAATTATAGAGAGAGGGGGGGAAAAGAAGTAAACATAATGACCAAGAAAGAAGGATCCTGGAGAAGCTGAACCAACAGGATAATTGGATCACCGTAAAAAAGACCGAACCAGCATAGAAGTGGACGAAAAGGAGTCCGACAACAAAGCCACTTGGGCAATTAGGGCTAGCCTTTTCCTGGTATACGAACTTCATTGATGCATCTCACGGAGGGAAAAGGAAGATAAAGGGTAACGCCAAGACAGGGACAGATCGTCATCCAAGTCATCCAAGCTAAGAAAGGAAGGGGGGGGAGAACATGATCCTCAGGAGGGCCGAGATCAGAAAGAAAGAGAGGCAACAGAGGCCCTCCGGTAAAAAAAGAGGGTCGGGCAATCCAATAGGGCGTGGGACGTTCTATCTAATTCTTCATCAGTGTCACAGACATTAAAAGTGAGTCGTATCAAAAACAGAGGAAAGGTGCCATAAGAGCACGAGGACGGCAAGGTAAGCAAGTACGGTTTGAGATAGCATCTCTTCTTATCCAAAACTCGAAAAACAACTGGTACTGGAGCTGGCGAGGGGAAGGAAGCGAAATCAGAGCGACGCAGGAGGGCAGAAGACCGCCATCAACAAGTATGTGGATGCAGGAAGAATCAAAAGACAACGGAGGAAAGCTTGGACCCAAAAGGAAGGATACTCCTTTAGAAAGGAGGAAGGATAAAAAAGAGTTAACCATACATAAAGGGGATCCACCATAACAAAAAGGAAAAGGTCAGGGCAGATCGGTAGGAGCCCCTTAGAAGACGGGGAAGCGCAAGATCAGCGGGGAGATGAAGATGTCCAGCTAAAGGGAGCAGGCGCGCAAAAAGGGAAGGTAACGACAACAAGGCGACATGTTGCAGCAGAGGGGAGATGGGGGCAACTATCACCGGAGGTTGGGAAGGAGGTCCATTCTTATTTCTTCAAAGGGGAAAGAGAAAGAGAAGGATTTGCTGGAAGAAGGGAAGCATCAAGCTGGGAGGTCGAACTAAAAGCCATCAATGAGGGGATCCTCTGGGATCGGCTCAATGTCGTCCTCCGCAGGTGGAACCGGAGGAGCACCCGCTAGGAACCAAGGAGAGACGCTCAATATTTCTCAAAACGTCGAAGGAAACGACGCTCATGAAATGGGTCGAAGGATTTAAAGATGTTTGGGACCTCCCAAGATGGCGACGAAAAGAGCAGATGACAGAGCAGGCGTAGAGGGGGAGAGAGAAGAAGCTTGACCTGCAGAGGCAGAGAAAGGAAGGGAATTGCCTCAAAGAAAGGTGGGAAAACGGGTCAAGGACTGCGTACGAAAAAGTGAGAGTAAAAGGGGAATGAAAACGCGAAGTAAAGAAAGGCACAGTGTGACTGGGAAAAAGGAAATTTGCAGGGAGAAAGAGGCCCATACAGTCGAATAAGGGGAAACGGGCGAGGGGGATTAAGGGGGCGAAAAAACGCCAACAAGAAGGGGGCCGAACGGGACCCAAAATTATCGATCGGAAAGGAAAGAAGGCAACCGCAGAATAAAAGAAAAAGCATGGTTACACGGCGAAATGTTTGAAGCAAGCAGACGGCGTGGATGTGCAACCAAGGGAGAACTAAAAAAAGAGATAGGAAGAGAAAAGACAAAGAGAGTGAAAAATAACGGGGGGGGAAAAGACCAATAGTTACGCACTCTCTAGCTTTGGATAAAGCGAAAAAAGGGAGGGGGACTAAGCAGCCTTAGAGACAAAGTGATGAGGGAAAAGGAGCCGGGAAGAAAGGAAAGGCTACGAAAAACGTCGAAAGCGACATACATGCCACGCGATAGGCTGAAAAAAGGGCAAACCGGGACTGTCCTCGAGAACTACTGCGTGCACAGCAATCCCATAATGAGGAAGAAGCGCAACAAAAGCGCGTTGGGAGGGGAATACACAAAAAGGACGGGGGGAGAGAAAGAGTGTAGGACCTAGGAGGACAAGATTTGTTGTCCTGTGAAGTGTGAAAGCCGGAAACAATTGGGGATGAACATGGAAGGAAGACAGGCCCTCTCAGAAGAGGTTCGAAAACCAAGGAAAAAAGAATTGCTATCTCTCTAAAAAAACGAGTAAAAAAAAAAAAAAGAAAGGGGAAAAGTTGGGGGGGGGGGGTAATAACCGAACATGCGGTTGGGGAAGGGGAAGGAGGCTGCTAAGCACAATCTGAGAGGGAAGGCGGTCAAAAAAAAACAACCATAAATGCAGAAGTCGGTCCTCGATCCAAACTCTAGAGCACAGGGACGTTGTTCGGTCAGGGAAGAATGTCACAATAGCCATTGGGCGGCGCGCAAAGATTTAAAAACAAGGGGACGGAAAAGGGGTTTCAAATAAGGAACAGGGAAAGGTAGAAACTGAAGGAAAAGAGAGACGGAGGGCTAGCCTGGCACACGCTTGATGCCGGGACCGGTGCCAACCAGCCACCGGGACCGAGAGAGTCTACCTTCACGTTCCGCGTTAAGTTCAAAGCGAGAGAGATCCGAGAAACCGGGCCTTGGCTCCCGACTTTGTAAGGGAAGAGGGCTCGTAGTCTGTGAGAGGGAGGGTCGTGGTGGCAAGAAAAACGGAACGATAAAACGTTTTCAAAAGACCGCCGGAAGTGTCGACGCAAGACGAAGGGAGGGAGAGAGTCCGTGGGGGGGGAAGAATCCACGGCAAGGGGGGTGGAAGGGAAGCTGCGCCGGTAAGGGAGCCCCCGAAGGCTCAAGAAAATTCGCAGTAAAAAGGCGGATCGGGGGCAGAAAAGAACACCTGCAGAGTGGGCCTCAGGCATAAAGGAGGAGAGGTAACGCCGGTTAGGGAAAGGAAAGATTTAAAGGGGTACGTACGCACGCGGGACGGTTTTCACACGTAAGGGCCGGAAGCATACGAGAACTTACTTAGCAGTCCAGGTCAAGCGAGGGGAAGATAGTCTCGTTCAGGTCGGAGGCATTTGCGCAGAAAATGGAGGGGGAAGGAGGTCAAAAACCTATTAAACACCTCCAGTCGACAAAATAAGGAGCAGTGGCTGCGAAGGGGGGGGGGAAGGCAAAGAAAGCTTATCGGGACGCCTGGGAGGGAGGAAGAGTCAGGAAGGGGAGGTGGAGAAAGGCGGAAAAAAGGGGGCCGGGATGGGGGGAAGAAATTGTCGCACTAAGAGAGCCGCAGAAGGTCGGGAAGGTCTGGGAGAGAAATGCAGAGAGGGAATGAAATAGCTGCCATCAAAGCCGGGCGGTCCGGGGAGGGAGTTTTTTATAGATTGCCAAAGAATAAAGCCGCAGGAAAAAGGAAGGTGGGGAGGGGTGAAATATCCCTGGCCCATGACAAGGGGGGGGGACAGACTAGAAGATGAGGATATGGACTTGGGAGCAATTCGCTTGAGCATAGCATGAGAGGCCTTCCATCACAATGTATCTAAAGGAGGGAAAGGAAGAAAGGACCTGATCGAATTGGGAAATTTTGATGGGGAAAACTGATTATGGCTTTGGGGAAAACGTAAAAGAGAGCAGATGAAACCAGGAGAATAGGGACACTCCGCTGGTAAAAAGGAGGGAGGTAGGAGAAGGAGATCATAAGTCAAAACATGACTTTATGTCAGGGAGTAATGCACAAATTAGGAAAGGAGAGAGCACCTAAGCTAAAGGACATGGAGACATTGGGGTTCGAAATATGTCGGAAAGAGAATACAAAAATAAGGAAATGACAGCCAAAAGTAAATCATTTCTTACCTTGGACACCTCCGAAGCTGATGGGTGGGCACTTCAGTTGTTGATAAACGAAAAACCTGGTTCACCATTGCTTGGAAAAAACGAAAGCCGGAGAAATAAGGGAAAAAGGGGCCGATTTTTGATAGAAAGGAACCTTCATACCTGTTAGAAGAAAGCTGTCCGCTGTTGCACGGGATCCGGGCAGAGCTAGAGGTACGCGGCGCAAGTTTCTCTGGAGGGTTCGGAGATCTGAGGAATAAGGACCTGGGAGGCTCTCATACTGAATACTTGGAGAAATAAAAATGGGGCGTCATAACACTTACGGTGAGTAAAAGGTAAAGGCCGAAGAAATTGAAAAACAGGGCGATGCAGTGGTGAGACGCTTTGGGGAAGGGAGAGAAAAAAGTGAACGGGACTGGGCAGGGGTGGGCAGGGTTGGGAGGACTGGTTCCACAATTATAGGGGGGGGAAATTACCAGAAGAAGTATGAGTTATGGCACTTAGGGGATGGGGTAGGGGACGATTGATTCACGCGGTGGAACTTGGGGGAGTGGGTAGGGGATAGGTCTCGAAAATGAGTTAAACGTCAGGTTCTCACGGTATAACGGGCAGGTCTACGTGGGAATCAAGGGAGTGTGCAGGATCTGCAAGCTTTACCGGAAGACGGGAGGGCCCTCTTGTCTGGAGGGAAGGAGTCGAGAGGGTCCGATTTAATAGACTCCGACGAAGAGGGTCCTGAAAAGGGGAGGGGTAGCTAGCCAGAGGAGGGGGGGGAGGCATACTGCAATTGCCAGTATTGAAAGAAAGGATAGCAGCATGTACCAGAGGTAATTAAGACCACTAAGGGCAACAAGAGAGAGGCGTCCAATGATGTGGAAAAGAGGAAAAGTGCGAGGCGAAAAGTTGGAAGCTTTCCGGCGATCAGGGAAAAGAAAAGAAGGGTACAAGAATGATTAGAACAACGAAAAATTTTAGAAAAAGGGAAGGAAATCAACTTACATCGGAAAGGGCCAAAGTGACGGAGGAAGGTACGAGAAGAGCGAATCAGGTAACGGTTGACGACGGGGAAACGAAGCGGTCGAGTAAGAAAGGAAAAACGTCAAACAAAGGGAAATTTTCGGAGCGCAACATAGAGCTTCAGCGTGAGAACGGAAAATTGCATCAAGGGCCTGTGAGAGGGACAAAAACTACTCGGGAGAAAGGATTGCAGGGAAGTGAAAGACCGGAGAAAAGAGGGGTTTCTGCGAGGGAGAGAGTTTGATAATCGAATGAAGGGAAAGAAAAGGCCAAGGGTGTGATTGACCTCTTTGCCAGAAAGGGACTAGAAACGGCGAGCCCCATGGAAGGAATACAGGTATACGAGCTTGGTAGGAGGTGGCACGCGATCTAGAAGACGTGGGGCCATTGGAGAGGAGACACATTGGGCAAAAAGAGCAACCTAGCTTAAATGAAAAAAGTGGGAAAACCAACGTCCGCAATGAGGTTGGGGTCCCGTGGACGTAGGAAAGTTTTCGCGAAGGGCGATCATTAATGGGCGCGGGGGGGCGTCTGGGGAAAGAGAGGCACTTAAATCAGAGCCGACCCCTCGCCGGTCCTTGGAGTGCAGGGACTAAGGGAGGGACGGCGGTCATGGCAGGAGAAACAACAAGGGGAATAGAAGATACGGGAGCCTTGAATACGGTTGGAACGAAAAACCTCATCCTGCAGGCGCGGGGGGGGGGGATGCAAGAACATGAGGTAAAAGGTGGGGGGAAGAGAATAAAGGGATCGGGGGATCCAGCCCACAGAAAAGGGAAGAAGCGTGGGCCGACGAGGGGAGGGAATGACCATGGTCAAACGAGAAGAGGGGGAGAGTAATTTGAGAAAATACTGAGGAATCTGGCGACAGATTCGGATCGTTTTCGGGAGGGGGTTCTAAAGCTCGGCTAGACCGAAGTACCGGGGGGGAAGGTCCTAACCGAATGGGATTCGGGAAGTAGCCTGAACGTGTGAAAGGGAGGGACCGGGCCCTCCGATCAGGATAGAGCGAGAGCTTGAGAGAAAAATGGGGAAAGGCTACTGGGGCGAATCCGCAATTCCAAAATGGGGAACAACAAACGGAATAAAGGGTCAATAAAGAAAGAGGTCAAAGGATGCAAAAGAGGTCGTAAATGATGGGAGAGACGGAGGGGGAACCCCGCGGCTGAGGGGAAGTTTTCTCCAAATACGCGGACGTAGACGCTAAAAACAACAACGGGAGGAGAAGGGAAGGAAGTGAAAAACGGAAAATATTCGTTTGGAGACATCGGGGAACGAGGGCGCTG
>Ga0179593_1350395_pt1 | contig 23058 bp, 38 predicted proteins | sample CZODoug2_1_08_16_FD_185931 | JGI IMG/M metagenome (GOLD analysis project Ga0179593, IMG submission 185931) | Vadose zone soil fungal communities from Angelo Coast Range Reserve, California, USA - CZODoug2_1_08_16fungal (PacBio error correction) | ecosystem: Environmental > Terrestrial > Soil >...
GTGAAAACCATCAACTTTAAGCCACGTTGGTGCGGATAAGATAAAACCAACGAAGAGCCATTTTAAGCTCGACATGACCTCACCTAGATAGACTCTGGACCTCGCCAAAGGGACAAGGGAAATCTGAACTCATACACGACCGGAGGTGGGGGGGACTCCTAAAAAATGTGTGGGGGGCCACGACCTAACCCGGGGGAAAGGAACAGCACCAGGACCCGCACCGCTGAAACGGCAAGGAAGGGAAAGTGTACAAAAGAAAAAAAAAAGCCGAGTTCGCCTAAAATGCATCCGCACAAACAGGGTAGGGGGGAAGACGGGACAGTGTTTTCCACAGGAAAATACAGTAAAATGTTCAAGAGACCTGCAACGGACGGCACCGGACCAAAAACAATCAAATCCAAAACGTGTGAACCCTCACCTACGACCCTCTTCGCCCAATGTAGAAATAAGTCAACGCGGCATCACTCATAAGAAAATAGCAAGGGCAAAAAAACGGGAAAAATACAGATTCAAATATTCAAAAAACCCCCGGAAAAATCAAGCCTATACATGTCTAGCAATTGAGGGCTTAAAGACTCGTCATTGGAAAGCAAATTATGGAGAAAAGAAACACAAGTGAGAAGAGAAGCCCAAGAGGGAAACCATCAAGATCAACGGGAATTGAAATCACCGGCAACATTGGGACACACGAACTTGAATCAATCCGGTGCTAGTCCTCAAAAAGATACCAAAGGAAACCATCAGGGGGGGGGGGGAGCAACTCCATGGGAAGCAAGCGACCGTTCGGACCAAAATTTTTTGCCATCGAATGGAAATTCCCCGAGTCCTGGGCGAGTGGAACTGGTGAAGGGGGGACCCAAAGCTTGTGTTCAGAGCCGGGAAGTAAAAGAAAAAGGATGGGTTGGTCCGGGCGGAAAAATTCGAACGAAAGTGAGGGGAAAAAACAAACCGCACGTTGGACAATGATGCTGTTGGCACAAGCCTGGAAATGGAACGCTAAAGAGACAGGTTTTTGTCCTGGCAAGGGCCGTTGGGGTGTGACAGGGAAAGAACGAAGGGAGGCAGTTGAATCCGGTGAAACTGACCAGGAGGTTCACCTCACGGGGAAGCTGGGTACGTCGAAAAAAAAAAAAAAAAAAAAAAAAATCCTAAAAAAAGAACCTCACTAGCTCCGAGGGGTATGGGTTTTCGGATGTTCTGCGGATGTCACGTAAAAAAAAAAAAAAGCGTGGACACATCAAAACACCATCTTTTGAGTTGTCCCAAACCAGTTCCAAGGGAGAATCCACCAAAAAAGAAAACTTCCACTGGCCGAATCGAACGGGCCGTGGTGATACCTTTCTCTCACAACGCCAACCATGTAAGATTGAAATACGACAGTGTTGGAAAACACTGGGGGTTGGGGGAATGGTTGCAAGCATTTCGTTCCAACATACGACGGAACCAGAACCATTCCTGTAAAAAAACAAAATGTTGGGAAAATGTTTTGCTTCGCTGACAAACAACGAAACAAAATTAACCCCTGAAGACAGCAGACACACTTGGAGAAGGGAAGAACAGACAAACGCAGTAAGGCACCGGGGAACATTTACCAATAATGGGGAAGGCAAATTGTACGAATATGTTTGTTCCTGGGGGGGGACCTCAATGGGTTTTCCGGGAAGTGAGGTGGACCTCACAGAAGGCACTGACTGTTCGACGATAGCTTCCAAGTCAAAAATCAAAGAAAAAAGAACTCAAGGTTGGTGGAGGGGTGGAGTAAGAAAACGCAGGGGACCTGGGGGCATGCAAGAGGTCAGGTCGCACATCAGTTTGTTTGTGGGGGAACCTCCGACAAATCCCAGAGAAGAAAAATGGTCCCAAAGGTAGTGACACCAAACAAAGACGAATGATTCTGGTCGGTTCAAAGAAATTGGCGGACCCCCAAAAAAAAGAAGGACAGTGAAAACGAGGCGCATAAGGGGCATCAAAAAACGTCACGGGAAAGACCAGCAAAGGTCAAAGGCATCCGCAGAAAAAAGGGAGAACCGAGGGGAAAAGAAAAACTCAAGAAAAAACCAAAAAACCCTGGGGTTACGAGCGTCCACGCCAATGTTCAACCTGGTCTGGGGCGGAGTTTCCACTTTCAATCCAACGGGGTAGCAACAAGTGGATAACTGCTGCAAATAAACAATGGGGGTCTCGAATTCACCGCCAGTACGAACGGCAGGATCCTTTAAATACGAGGAGGAGAGAAACCAAAACCGCAGGGGACTCAATGTTCTCTTGAAAGAATTTCGGGCGAAACACACACTAACGGGAAAGGAAAGGCATACAAAAAAAAGCTGGATAAGTGGAAGGTCCCAACCACACTATGGAGACAACTTAGACGAGGGGAAAAACGCTACCCGACGGGGCGAGGGGCAACCTAGGGAACAAAGGAAAACCAGCAAAGGAAAAGTTGAGCACAAAATGCACAGGGGTCATGGTCCAAAATGGACGGATAAGAATCGTCCGGCAACAATGTCAGGAAAGACGGAACAAAAATCGGTGGCAGAGAAGTTTCTAGAAAAAGAAAAAAATAAACAACCAAACGGACGACGTGAAGTTGATGGACATCGCACCCCGGATTCGGGTACACTAAACCGGGGGGAAAAAAAAAAAGGGGAGAAACAAGAGATTGGAGTTGGGGCCGGCCAAACCAATCACGGGAATGACTAACTCACGAAGAGGGCCCGCATTTTATTGTCCGAACTATCGTCCAAATCACGCCCCCCTTGAAGAGAACTGTTGACTCAGAGGTACTAGCGCAAGCCGTTTCCAAAAGGTTGAGGTTGACAATCCCTCTCGTTCTATCTCTTGGTTATGGGTAAACTCCGAAAGGAAGAGCTTTCCACGATAAAATGAAAAAAAAGGGTAAAAAAAGGAATGGTATCTACTACGTATGCTAACCTGTCCGCAATAGACATGAAAGGGGTAAATAAGGCTTACAGAAGGGGAAGACAGATTTTTCGCAAAGGCGAATGAAAAAAAACAGCAACCGCCTCCAGAAAAAATGAGACACCAAGAAACACAACGAAAGAAAAGAGGGGGGTGTTGTTCCCCCTGTCCAAAAACCAATAGAAGGAAAAAAATCTTGGGGGGGGTGAAAAATGGGACCCTCGGTCACCAAAAAACAGTTTTGGTTGGAAAACTATCAAAAGGGAAAAACCAGACGTGTGCAGAAAAGTGGGGGACAATCATAGAAAAGAAGACCAAGGGGAACGCGTGGATTTTGGAGAAGTGGAGAATTTACTGGGGGAAACAAGTTGTTTGATCGCCGCTCACAAAAAAAAGTGGGGGGAAAACCATCAACCGGAAACGGGAAAACCAAAAGGTCCCAAAAAGAGTAGGGGAGAACCGCAGCCGCCGGTTTAACTACTGTCCAAGAACAGGGGAAACAACCAGGGGGTTCGAGGTGCGACCTAACAAAACAAAAAAACGGATATCAAGAAGGGGAAGAAAGAGGGGACAGAACCTCAGAAAAAGGAAAAGAATGCAACGGACCGAACCGACGGCATGGGCACGAACCAAAAAGTTCAAAATCAAAAAGCCGGACAAAACGGGAGCATTTTGGACAAAAGCAGTTGGGCAGCTGGGGTGAAAGGGGGAATCGACGCGAGGTTACTGAACACAGAAAACTGTTAAATCTATCCCGAGGAACGTCCATAAAATGTGAAAAAAAAAGAAGAACCACAAGAGGAGGGTAAACGAAATCCCGCACAGGTTAAAAATCGATCTGAAAAGAAAAAAAGAAACTGAGGAGGAGGGGAAAAATCAGTAAAAAAAAACGTTTGAGGGGGGGACGGGTAGGATAAAGGGGTTGTTCAGGAGGAAAGAATGGTGGGGTAATAGTCCGCAAACCAAAAGGGAGTCGATACCGTTTGGAGTAATCTTTGTGACAGGATTTCTCAGGTGAAAAAAAAAAAACCAAGACGTTGTAAGAAGGGGGGTCCTGTGGGGCCTGTAAGTTAGGGTGACTAATGGGCGAGGAACAGGGCCGAGGGCGGGGAGGTTCTTCAGGAAAGGCCATACATAGGAAGGGGACCAGTGGAAGGGGGGGGGGTTAAAGGTCAGGGAACTCGATGAAAAAGGGAAAAAAAGGGGTGGGGTAAAGAGTAACACTTCATTCATTTCGGATCATTGGGGGTGGAAAAGCTTGTGGTCCTGCAGGGATGTCAGAAAAAGGGGGGAGTCAACCAAGGTGGGGGGGACAAAAGAATTCGAAAAAGTGAAGGGGCATACGCGGGACCCGGGGTAGGTTTTTGCGGCAAATGGGTCAGGGCAAAAAAGGAGGGGGGCAGGATCGGAAAAATGGAATGAATACAAATAGGAATAAGCAAAAAACAGGTGCAAGAAAGAAAAGGTAGGCGGGAGTGTTTTGATCGGGGGTGTGAAAGGAAGTGCGACCGCACAGTTGCAGGGTACATCTTCAGGGGGCTTTAAAAAAAAAAAAAAAAGGGACCTCTCATCTTAAACGACTTTGGAATCAGGAAATGCAAGTGAGGAAATGGCTGAAAGGAAAACCAATTGGGAAGGGTGAAAGTCAATGGGGACAAGCTCGCAGAAAAAAAACTCACAGAAAAGATAAAAGAAAACTTTAGAGGAAACAACAGGGGGAACCGAAACTTTGAAAAAAAAAAGTTTCGATGTGCTGAGACAGGGGGCAAGGGGAGGAAAAGAATCAGGGGAGGGTTTCTGATTTTAAGTTACTCCCCGTTAAAATTTTGGGCAAAGCACAATGAGTCACTGACCTGTTGGGTGAATGACAGGAATAAAAGACCCGAAAGGAACCGGGATATAAACATCATCGGACGGAAGGGGGGGTTGGATATGGGAGAGAACTGCGGCAAAGAAAAGGGGGGGGTGAACATGGTCTTGGGGGGGAAAAAAAAATTTGAGGTTGAGAACAGTCTCAGAAAGATTGGGAAGTTGGTTAGGGGGACGCCAGGCGGACGGAAGGGTCCTTGACAAGAGGCGAATAAAAAAAGGGGGGGGCGCAACGGGGCGAGAGTCAATCGGGGGGAAACCAACGATCATCTTTAAAGTGGTCCGTAGGATGGATAGAAGCCAACCGAAAAGAAAAGATAGAGCGAGGTTGGGTTATTGTATAAAATAACTCGATCAGCAGAGTGAGAAGAAGGAAAAATTAGGGGGAAAGTCGTCAGACTGAACACGTGCTTTGGGGGAAAAAGCACAGTAATGAATGGGTATCACCTGTAGTCCGTGAAAAAGAGACCGACCCCATGAAAAGGGGTGAAAACAGTGGACGGAGGAAGCAGGTGTGGTGGGGTTGAAAAAAGTTAAAAATTCGGAAACCGAATGGGGAAAAAGAGAGACAGTGAAGAGCAATGGAATGGGACCCTATCTTTGAGTTAGAGAGAGCCTCACCTTTCGGGGTGGTAAAGGGGGGAAGACAGGAGCAGAACACTTATCTGTGGGGGTGGAAGCAGACGGGTAAGAAAAGGTCTGCGTCTGAGTGAAACGCTGATGGATGAACCCGGGGACTGGCTGGGGAAAATGGGGGGTGAGTCAATGAAATTAAATCGCACCGAGGGTGGGGTAGAAAAATCGAGGAAACCGGCGGGTCCAAGACGTAAAATTGAGATATGACATAATAACAAATAAAACAAATTGACTGGAAAAAGGTTTGGCGACAGAAATGGGGGGAGGGCCGGGGTACACACCAGTTTTGGGGAGTTGGGTGCCCAAAGCGCCCCCAAGTGGGGGGCTACATGAACGAAGGTTAAGGGAAAAAGGGTGGGGGGGGGAGGTTTGTATCGTAAGCAACAGCAAATTTAGAGAAAAAGGGGGAGAAATGGGGGGGGGCAAAAAGTCATAGGGGTGACGACAGGTTGAAAAATGGGAAAAAAGAAAAAAAAAAAAAAAAACTGTCAGGGGGGGAGGGAAATTTGCAAACGTTTGGAAAAGAGAAAGCAGAAAAAACCTTCCGTAAACAACGTACGAGTGGGGGAGGGCACCGAGGTAGGCACTTGTTACAAGACAAGGAAAAAACAAGGGACTTGTCAATTAGGACCAAGGGAGGGACGGGTAGAAAAAAGAAAATCCGCGAAAAAAAAAACCATCAATGGAAGGACGACGTTGTTGAGGGGGGGGAAGAGAGCAGGCTTTGTGATCCTGGCTGGGAAGCCGTTCATAATCAAAGCGCCCCGGAGAGGGTTTTTCCCGGAAAAAAAAAAGGAGGACATTAAAAGGCTCTGGGAGCAGTAAAAGGGACCGGGGGGGGGGAGGCAAAGAGAAGGTTGGGTCCACTGGGGTGAAAAAATCGCTTTCGGAGAAGTTTGGGGAAGGTATGCAAACCAAACAAATCCTTTATGAGCTAGCAAACGTGGGAAAAGGAAAAAAAAGAGAAGGGTGAACGCATGGAAAGAGCAAAATCAACTGTTCGGGAAATGAGGCCGGAAAAAAAAAGGAAATGGAGGGGAGGAGGAAAAAGAAAGTGGAACTTTTCAATGGGGATACGAAAGAAAAAAGGGGAAAATAAAATCGAGTTGGTGTCCAAGGAAAGGGGGATCGGTATAGGGGGAGACGCAAAGAAGAAGGCGGAGGGGTAGCGCCACGGCAGAGACAAGGGAGAGTCAAACTCACAGGGAATATTTTAAAATCCAGGGGGGGTGGGGGTGGCAAGCGGTAGGGTGTGAAGTGGTTGGCCGATCGCTCTGGTGAAAAGAGAGGAATGGAAGGTTTGGTGAGACGAAAGGGCGTCTGAGGTAACGGGTGATGTTTGGGGAGGGAAGGAAGAAAACTAGCGCCTGCCTAAAAAAAAGAGGTGCCTTGCTTGGACGAAAGGACAGACAAAGGCAGAGGAACCGCCGATTTGGGTGACAAGGAGAAAAAATGTTTCTGAGGGTAAAAAAGTCAAAGGGAGGCAACGTAAAAACCGGAAAGGGGCTGCGGGGAAAAAGATGGGGGGGGGAAAAATTGGCTGTTTGTGCTTCCCCAATGAATGAGGAACAAAACAGACCGGCGGTTGCAGACAATCCCATCGGGCACGGTAGCAGCAGCGGATAGATTTGGAGGGGTCACCAACCAAGAAGTGTAAAAGGACAAGTCTTGGGGTTAATAAGAAGATAGGGAAGGAGCCAGAGGGGACCTTCGGGAGGGGAAACTAAAAACTAAAGAGAACAAAAAAACGGGAGGGAGGGAAAAAGAAAGGATGTCCGCCAGGCAAAAGCGACATGGGGGACGAGGAGAGGAGAAAAAAACCGCATAGCGGTAACTTTGCAGCGGAAAAAACTAAAAACTAAGATAACTTTCAGAAAGGGGGAACAACGTAAAACGAGCAAGAAAAAAAAAGCCGGCGGGGCAATCCTCATTTGGGAATACAATCAGTAAAAAGGGCAAAAACGACGGCCCGATTGAATGAAAAAGTTGGATTTCAAACTAAAAGAAACAAGCAAAAAGCGGAGAAAGTAATCAGAGGTTCCCAACGAATGGCGGGGGGGATCGAAGGTGGTTGACCGGAAAGGACAAGCAACAAAAGAAAAAATAAGGAAAAAAGTAAAAACCGCAGAAGCAGCAAAACCAGCCCACAGCATCACAACCACACAAGTTGACAAGTCCAGAACAGCCCGTACCAGTTCAACCAGACTAAAATCACTCACTCAGGAAATCGGACCATATCGGAGACTCAATCCAACTTCAAGAACTTACTATTAAAAAAAACGGCGCAACTTCCCGTTACAAATACTTCAATGGAAGTGCGGAGCAAAAAGACAATTTGAGAAAGAAGTGGCCGACCGCCAAAAGACTCGGTCCGCCAGGCCCACTGGCAAATCAAGTAAATCAAACGAGAATAAAAGTGGAAACGGTGGACAAACGATTTTAAAATAGGGGCGGAAGGGGTGCTAAAAAACAATGAACACGCAGGTCGGGGAAAAAGAAGACCATGGGGAAGAACTCAAAAGGGAGGGGAAGGGGAAAGCAATCCTTTAAATTGGACAGAAAGGTGACGTTCAAGATGTGCGAAGAAAACGATCAACCGGGAGGGTGGGAGTGGGGCAAGACGCTGGGGAGATAGGCAAACAGGAAGATGGGTGGGGGGGACTGACACAAAAGGCACGAAAAAGAAGAGAAGGGGGAAACCACAAAAAAGGACGTGGCAAAGAACGCTCTGGGGGTGGGCCCGGCCGTAAAAAGGGGGGAAAAAAAGCCTTGAGAGGCTTTTTGTTACATTTAAAAAACAGACAGGTGGGGGGTGGGTCAGGGAAAAAAAAAAAAACGGGTCGTTCGCAGGAAAAAAGCAGTGAAAAATGAAAAAAGGAAAACTTTCAACAAACTAAACCACCAAGAAGCGGAGGGACTTGGAAAGGAACTAAAATCCCTCAAAAACTCAAGCGACTGGGCACTAGTTTTAGCGGATGGGAGGTCTTCAAGTCCTACTGGGGTAAAAATACAGGGGGATCAAGAAAAAAGGGGGGGGTGGACCACCGGGAAGAACATTTTCAAACTCTTCAGGGAAAGGGCGAGCGGCCAAAAACCCTTTTGGGAAACGGTTTTGGAGCTACCAAAACAGCAAAAGGAATGGGGGTCCAGAAAGTGGTTTCCCACTGGTTCGTGGGGAAAACATTTTTGTTCAAAACGAAAGGCAGGGGAACCAACTCGCATGTATCGAAAAGGGGGGGGCGGGTTGAGGGGCGATAAGAAAACAAGCTAAAAACTGAAACTGACCAAGGCATAGGCAAAACCGGGGTCGGGCTGTTGCACCACGAAGAACTAAAAGGGATAGTCGAAACCACGCATTAAATCGGGAGAAAGGAGCAAGGATTTTTAATGAAATTTACTTAGTGGATTAGTGGAAAAAGTAGCGAAACTTTCCCGAAGCGGAGGGGGGGGGGGGGGGGCATCGAGAATAAAAAAAAGCGGGCGGCGAAGGACGGGGGGAATTGAAACTCCACAGGAAGCAGGCCCCCCGGGGGGGACAACAGCAAAAAGAATGTTCTTTAACACTTCGGGGTTGGGGTTTCAAACAAGCAAAAGCCCCCCGGCGGAAGGGCACCGGAGAGGAGGACAACCAAAAAAGAAAACGTCGGGTAAGGGACACAGATGCGACACCAACCCGACAAAAGTTTGGAAACCGGACGGTAAAAAACATCAAAACTGAGGGAAAGAAAAAATTCAAAGTTGCCAGACAACGCGGCACGGAGGGACCGGGGCGCAAAAGAAAGCGTATAGCAGCCCTTTACCACTCAACGCCAACAACAACTTCGTCGAAAGCAAATAAGGGACAGTTTAATGGGAGGGAGGGGATGACTGGTGAAAAAACAACCGGTGAAATCAAGGAATTACCTGGCTGACGAGAAAAGGGAAATGGGGGGGAGAGAAGGTCTCCTTCCAGGCTGGAGATTCCAACGCAAGAATGGACTGGAAAGAATTATCTACAGAATCCAAGGGAGTCAAAGGGGTAGGTCCTCCTGGGGGGAAGAGGGGGGGCGGACTAAAAAAAAGAACTTACAGAAGGAAAAAGTAAGGATGGTCATAAGGTGAAACTGGCAACCACAAGGATGGCACTAAAGGAAACTTGCAAAAAAAAGACCCCAGGGGGGGGACTGATTTAAGCAGAATACCATTCCGTGTCTGAGGAAGACTCCATGCAAAAAAAGTAAAGATGGAAGAACGGAAAGAGTCAATAAAACCGACGCACCAATTCCAAGGAGCCAGAAGGAAAAAAAAATATTGGAAGAAGGGTTCTCATCCCACGGATCCAAAACAAACTTAAAGAAAACAAGTGAGTTAGAGCACGAGAGAGGGAATAAAGTCCCAACACCCGGGGATTGAGAAAAGCCCTCACAGGGTTCAAACAAAAAAGTCAACGGATTAACCGGAAAAATAAGGGAACCAACATCCTGAAGGGTGACCGAAGAACGGAATCAAGTCAATCTCTCCACACTAAACGCAAGAGGGCACGGGGGGGGTCAAAAATTCCCATACCTCTAACTATAACCCAATTTTCGAAAGAACGCAGGAGGGTGGGGATCCCATGAGGAGCTGAAGTTGGGGGACATGAAATCCCAAAGACCAGGGAGGAGATACAGGTCCGAACAGAGGCCCTGAAGTCCATAAATCGAAACAAAACTCAGGGAAAAACTTGTAAAAGAATGTCCTGGGCTTCTGACAAACAAGAAGAGAAAGAAAGAAAAACAAGGAGCTGTAGGAGGACCAAAAAGAGAGGGAGCCAACCAGGAGGGTTTACCCCAGAAATCCAAACCACAGAAAAAAGAAATTATAGGGGGGGGAAAACTTGGAAGATTAGCAGGAGGTACTCCAGCAAAAGGGGGGGGGGGGACGATCAAGCAAAAAGTTTGGGTGGGCGAAACAAACCGGGTGTGACAGCGAAACATCCAGGAACTCAGGGATTGCTCATTGGTTCGAAAAAAGGGGGTTGGAAAGGAGTTGCAGGGGGGAAAGGATTAGCCAAATCAAGTGGTCCCTAACGCCAGAAAATGGGAAACAAAAGGAAAAATCAAAAAGGGAATCAAAGGGGAAGACCCGGCAAGCCAGCCAGGGACCATACCCATGTCAAGAGGGGGTGAACACAGTAGTTCGGGACAAAAAGAGATAAAACCAAATACAAGGGGAATAGGAAGGGTGCAAGGGCTAGACAATTCGACAGAAAAAAAAGCGGAAACCGAGGCATGGGGGAACGAAAACACCACGGTCTGTCAAATAGAATCTTCAAAATCTCCAGGGGAAAAAGAAAAATGCTGAGGGACAAACCACCGAAAAGAATCAGAAATACAGTTTCAATAAAAAAAAGAGACCAAGGTCTCGATCCGGGGAGCAGGAAAAGTAAAAAGAACGAAAAATAAACACAATCTAAATCGAAATCCGCCACAAAAAAAAAGATCTCGGGAAAAACAACGGGGGAAAAAGAAGGAGAGAGGTTTTTCAAAACGGGTTCTGACCGTCGAGAGATGGGGGGTGGGGGGTTACGGAAAAGGCTTCGTTTTTTAATATATTCGAAGAGAAAAGAAGCGGAACCGGCGCGGGGGGGAAGGAGTGCAGTTGGTCCAATCGGGGTGGGCAAGCGCAACCACGCTGGAAAAGGAGCCTGGGGGGGGGGCAACGGGATTGGATGTGAAAGACCTTGGGGGGGCGAGGGACATGCCGATACGCAAAGTTGGCACAGGGACAACATGAAGGACATGGCGGACAAAAAAACACAGCGGGGATAAAAAAAACACAAGTGATGGGTTTTGCAAGTCTAAAGGAAAAAAAAGGGGGGGACCATCGGGGGAACAATGGGAAAGGGAAAAAATTCCGGGGAAACTGGTTCGATAGTTGGGGGAGACGGGTGGCCAAAGGGGGAGAGGTGAAAGAAATCCCCACGTTTGGGGTCACAATAATGACAGAAAAGAGGAAAAGACGTAGAAGAGCGTGGAACGGGGATAGGGAGGAGATGGCCCAAACGTTTTTTTGGCAGTTCACAAGGGGGGGAAGGGGCGGAAAAGAGGGATAAAAAACAACGGGATCCGGAAACGGTGCACAAAGGTATTCACTCGAGTTTGTGGGGATTCGGGGAACATCAACCGGGGTTAGGTCAGGTGAGGGGAAACTCATGTCAGACGGCCGGGGACTGCAACGACAAAGAAAACACCAAGCTGGCCGGGAGTGGGTGAAACTCTTTATTCAGGGGGATGAGGGGAAAAGGAACCAAGGCGGTGGACTGGGAGAATTTTCAAAAGAGAGCCACGGGAAATAAAGAAAACTATAGAGAGACAGGGGAAAGACACAAAGGGGGTGCCAAGAATTGGAAGGGGAACCAAGGGGGCTCGGATTCTAACGGAGGAGGGCCATAAAAGCACGAGGGGCTTGGGGGTGGGGGTTGGAGGGGGGCTTTTGAGGGCCTGCCATGTGGGATGTGACTGCAAACGGTGGAAAATCGCAAAACCGAGACTAACAAAAAAAAATTGAGGGGGGGTAGAAGAAAGAAAAATGAAACACGATTGGTGCAAGGAACCTTAAAGAGGGAAAGAGAGGCAAAAAAAACCCGTGAGAAGGGAGCGGGAATTAATGGGCACCGGCGACAGGCCTGAAGTTGTACAACTCGGAGGCGAGACCCAGGAGTTAGGAAAAAAAGAAAAGTCTCTCTCTTTGGGGGGAACGAAACGGAGAAAGAGTGCGAGTTCGTCCTGGAGGGGAAAAAGAAAAAACCGGGGAAGCCAAATCGCATCGTGGATGGGTAAATACAGATAACAAGCCTAGTGCTCACAGCCTAAGCGAAAGATGAGGAGATACCACTGGGAGGGGGACACAGATCCATACAAAGGGGGGACTGCACCGTGGAGAAACGCGGACCTGAACCGAGGGAAGACGTTGCGAGAAAAAAACGAAGTGGTGGTGCCGTTTGGTGGTCGTTATCCTCTGGGGAGCGAGCAAGGGGGGAAGGAATGCAAACGGGAAGGCAGAAACGTGGATGGGTTCAGAATGGAAAAGCCCGCATGATTTATTGGGGTGGAAAACCGCAGGACTGAAACGGAAACCTCAGGATTGTTTTTCGAAATATGGGAAGAATTCGCAAAACGGGCTGAGGCGAGGAACGGGCCGGCCGGACATTGGGGGGTTATGGCAATTACGAAGCAAAAAAAACTCGAACCGCCGGGGGTGGTAGGAGGCACCAACAGCCTCGGAGGGGGGAAGGAGTCAAAATCAATAAAAGGACAAAAAAATGGGAAAAAAAGAGAACCATAGGGCTCCCGATGGAAACGGCGGGGAAATCTGTGGGTGTCTTGGGCAACCCCAAGCAATGGGGCGCAAAAAAAACTTACTAAAGGGGTGAAGTGGGGTCAGGGAAGGGGGAAGGACCAAAAAGATCCAATTGGGCATACAGGCTTGGGGTGGGGTCCGTCGTAGGGAACTCCAAAACCTGGAAAACAAACCAAGTTGAAACAAATGTCGGAAATCAATGAAATTATGTTAACACAATTTTTGAGAAAAAAATTTAAACAAGGAAGGGAGAAGCAAAAACATTGCGAAGAAGGGAAGGGACCGCGGTTGACCACAAGAACAAGTTCTGGCCCAGGAGGCCCAAGTAAGGATCAAAAAAAAAACCATCAAATAAAAAGACTCAGCCGTTAGAGGGGTTGGTTGGCGAGCAACGTCCAAAAAAAAGGGGGGGGGAAGCAAATTTCTGGGGGCCCGGTTATCCAGCGCCCCCAAAAGGGGGCCCGACAACCACAGGCGTTCAAACTAAAGAGTGACAAGGTCCAGGTTCCGGCGGGAAAAAGAATGGGCACGTTGCAAAAAAACCTAGCTCGTCAAAGAAATTTTGGGGGAGGAAAAAAACAAACCGTTACTGAAGGGAGACCACAGCACGGGGGGGAGAACACAGAAAAGAGCGTAGTAAGAAGAGAACTTCAGGAAAAAAAAAACGTGGGAAAGGCGCCCTGGAGAAATGGAGTCAAACCACATGAAGTTGTGGCATGGGAGAAGAGGAAAAAAAGAAAGGCGGGGGTTGTCAAGGGGGGGGGAAATGGAAAATGATCGTGAGCGAAGAAGGCCGGCGGAGGTGTTGCAACAAGGAGAAAAAGGGGGATGAAAAAAAGAAAAGCAAAAAAATACATTGAAGGATCCCGGGTGGGGGTCAAAAGCGTCGTGAAGGTTGGGCCCGTATGCAAGACGGTATAGACGGGGGGGGGAGGGGTTTGGGAACGACTGCTGGAAAGGAAGGGTCACGGGGTGTGGGAGGGAAGGAAGGAGAACAAAAAAGCCTTCCGACTGATTGGGTGAAAGAGAACCAGTCGAAAAACCGCGTGGAGAAAAAATCTTAAAAAAAAAAAATGGGTGTTTGAGGGGGAATTCACGGGAAGGGAAGTCCCGACGGCCTGCGGCAACATGGCTTGGGGGGGGGGTGCAACGGGGGGAGGGAGGGAAACAAACCAAAAAGGGAAAAAAAGGAACAAAAAGGGGCTACAAGCACCCTAGGCAATTAATGAGCATCGAGTAGATCTGAGGGTTAAAACATCAACAGAAGTTTCACCGTTGTTTTTAAGAAAATAGAAAGAGGGAGCTGGGACCTGGTCCTGCGGTGGGAAAGGGAGAACAACAACAAAAGGAGGAATTAAACATATATATTTTGATAAAAACGACCAAAGAACGGTTCAAACAACAGAGAAAATTGGGGTGGTCGAGATCTGAAACAAGCATCAAAAAATTCGGAGGGGGGCTGAACCTCACCGAGCTTAGGCACGCGCTCACATTTAACCAGTGGGCAACTCGGGGCAAGAAAATAGCATCGACTGGGGCGGACAAATAAGAATTTGGGAACAAAAACGAACAACTAAAAAAAAAAAAAAAAAGAATTTGCAACCGAATCAAAGAAAAGATGACAACGAAAGTCAAACAGAAAAAACGCGGGAAAGAGGGAGAAAACTTCATTCAACCGAAGTAAACATGGGGTAAAAGCGACGTTTTTGAATTGCGACCCACAAAACTCAGTGCAGTCGGAAGAAAGGGGGATCCGGAACGGCACCAAACCAAGAAAAAAGGTTACAAGACAGGAAAAAAAAACAGTCAGACCAAATCCAAAACCAAGAAAGAATAAAAAACTCAGAAAGCCTCTCAGGAAAAACAAACGGAAAAAGGACTGAAACCCTTCTGATGAGGAAAAAAAACAGACCCATTCGGAAGAGAAAAGACACTCGGAAGAAAAAATTTGAAGGTGCAGTATTCCGAACAAAAAGGTTATCAGACTGTCGGGCAGGGAAACAAAATTCGTCGCCATCATAAAACTTAAAAATAGAAAACTATCAAAGGAGCAAAGACAACAGGGTACAAAAAGCTTTTAATCGGTGCTCAGGAAAAACTCCAAATGAAAAAAAAAAAAAGGGGTGGTCTGGGCCTCATTTTCCTGAAAAAGTACTCCTTAGCAGAAATTCTTTTTGTGACTCGAATGACCTTAAAGAGTAAAAAACAACGGAGAGATTGCCCTGGGATTGGTCCCCAAGGGGGTTGGGGGTTGCGAGCAATTCATTAACAGGGGTGGGGTGGGACCTAATACAATTGAGAAAGCACGAGTAGAAAAAAACCACCAAAGTAACAAAAATTTGGAAGGTTGCCGGACGGAAAGTGGAAAGAAAGCGGCGAACGGGTTAAGGCACGAAAAAGGGGTTGGGGAGGGAACTGAAAAAATGGCCGAAAGTGGGATCTAAAGGGGGGAAAAGACAAGACACAAAGAAACGGACGACGAAATCTCCACTTAACAGGCCCATGAAAAAAAAAAAGTGTTTGTTGCCGGACTGGATAACAGGGAAAAAAACGTGGTTGAAGAATGGTGGGGCCAAGAAATTTTTGAGGGGGGAAAAAGAAGGGCAAAAACCAGTTCACAAAATCCACTCCCCAAATAGAGCAGAACTGGAAGGGGGGGAGTGTAAGTGGTCAAGATCCACGGCAATCACCATGAAGGAATTTGAAGCCGAAAGGTGTTAAAAAATTTGTGGGAGTGGGGAAATGTGGAGCACAGGTAAAAAACGACGAAAAAAAAGTCCCAGAAAAGCGCCTGTAAGAATGGGTGTTCTGGAGATCACACTGGTGAAAAAAAAAGACACAAAGGTAGAAAGCAGCCCACGCCTTGGGGGGGGGGGGGGGGGGGGGGGGTTGGGGGAGGTGGTGGGGGGGTGGGGGGAGGGGGGGGGGGGGGGGGGGGGGGGTGTGTTGGGGGGGGGGGGGTGGGGTGCCAGGTCTGGGGCCCAAGACAAAAGTGCGGTCAGGAAACCCCCTTCCAAGGGCAAATGAGGGGGGGGAAGGAAGGGAAAGAGGATCAGGTTTGAATTCCCTTGGGAACTGGACAAAATTTCCGAAGACGGGAAAGTGTGGCAAAGAAAGCTACAACACGTGGGGAGAAAGGGAGAACGAAGAGGGGAATTGAACCGCGAAGAACAAGGGAAAAGGGGGGGGTCATCCAAAAGAAAGGGTTTTTTTGGTTTAACAAAAAAAAACAAAAACTTAGAAAGGGTAACCACGTAGCGGCTACAACCCAACCATCAGACTCGGGGGGTCGGGGGGTGCACCCCATTCAAACAGGGAACAACCGATTGGAAAACGGCTAAAAACGGAAAACTAAAGGAAAGAGGGGAATCCAAAAACGTCACTTTAATACCAAATCCGTCACGGGGCGGAACAAGCAACAGAGGGAAGGAAGCCTTTAACCCAAGAAAAAAACGGGGGGAAACCAGAAAAACGGCGACTCGAAAAAAAAAAAAGACAATGGGAATTCAAGGGGGACTTAAGAGGGGGGAAGCCCACTGGTGCAGCCAAACCTTGGTCCCAGGAGCTTGGGCTCAAAAAAATGACACGGGGTGTTATGCGCAGGGGGACGCCGTCTACACGAATCACTCTGAAACTGATCACTATAGAAAACTAAAGCCTCAACGGCGAAAAGAAAAAAAAGGGGTCGCTGGGTAATTCTCTAAAAGGAAAAAGGACGAATAATACAACGCTTTTAGATGTAACTTGAACAAAGAAGTGACGCTCTGAAGACCGGGCGGCATAACCTCGTGGGGCTGGGAGGGGGGAAAAATCCTAGGGAAAAGACCTAACAAAACAATTATCCTCGTCCCACAAGCGTCACAGACAAGTTGAAAAAAAAAAGTTCCAAGCTTGGGGGGAAAAACAAAAAAAGAAGGAACTGAGACCCTCGCCCCTCTGGAATAAGGACTGGGGGAGAAAAAAAAGACGGAAGATTCAAAAAAAAGACACCACGTATTAACCAACCAACTTTCCAGGGAACGTGGCGAAGAAAGGGAGAAAGAGGGAAAATACGCCACAAACACAAACCCATGGGCATGGGGGAAACAAAAAGAATGTTGGGCAGGAAGCGCACGCACCTAACGTAAACTGAAAACGGACAACAAAGGCCAACAAAAAACCGAAAAAGGGGAAAAGCTGGGATGCCGACGAGAAAAAAAAAGGCAAGCATCCAAAAGAAGGGTCATCCGGAAAGCGGGCAAAATTGGCGACTCACCAGGGGATGAAAACATAGAAATCGCGTGGGTATGGGTCTCGGAGGAAAAGTGCCCATACTCCGGGCCAAAGAGGGGGATCTACTACCAGAAAGACCCCACCTTCCATAAAAAAAAAAAGTAACAAACCCGGGCCAAGGGGGGGGGTGAAGCAAACTGGAGCCTGCACACGCAAAAAAAAGACACTGCGGGGGACCCCTCACACACGCCTGCGGACCGATGTTCACCCAAAATCAAAAAAAAAACTCGGCCTAAAAGGCTAGGGGTTGCAAAATGGGAATCCCGCGGCAAAACAGAAAACGGTGCGATCAGGCAAGCCATTTGTGGAAAGAAAACAGAAGTGGCACATCCTCAAAGGATTCACCGGAGAAGAATGGAGGGCTCGGGTTTGTCTAAAGGGGAACAAATGGGTCTTGGTTTGAACAACGTGGGGGAATGACATCCTCCGGGGTGACTGGAACCTAGAGTCAAACAACTGACAAAAAGGAGCCCAGGAGAATGAGAGGCAGGCGCCGGGTTGTTCCAGAGTCAAGCAATGGGGTCCACGCGGTGTTGAAAAAAGCAGAGTTCGAAAGGGGGAAAAAAAACATAAAAAAGATAAGGAACTGGTGCGGGGAAAGAAAATGAACTAAAAAAAAGGGGCCAAACGCGCACCCTCAGGGGGCCTAAGCCCCAGGGAAAGGGGAAACAGCAAAAAGGGGAAGAAAAAAGCTAAAGGTTTGAAAAAAAGCGTGGCTCTGGGGGGTAGAAACCCGGAAGTTCCGGACGAAAGATTTTGACTAAAAACAGGAGCACGAACAAAAGGTTTCCGACTCCCCTATGGAGCAGAAGGGAAAAAGCAAGACGGCAGGCAACTAGAACAAAACCTCCGCCGAAAAACCAGGCCACGTGTTTGGAAAAATGATCGCTCCACAACAAAGGGAAGGGAAAAGAAAAAAGAAAAAAGAGAAAAGGGGGGGTTCAAAAACGTGGACGGACGTAAACGAGATTGGGGGGGGGGGGGGTCGTCAGCGCCGGGTAAATACTAAACAAAGTACGGGATAGGAAAAAACAGGAAGTAGAGGGGTGGGTAAGGGAATGAATCGGGGGAAAAAGCCGACAAGCACTGGTAACAGAAACGGGGTGGGAACACCAGGACTTGAAATGTTTCGGGAGGCAAAAAAGAAAAAGCGAGTGGGCAAACATATTTACAGGCGAAAGCAAAGAAAAAAAGTGAAAAACACAAAAAAACAAAAACCAACAGGTGAGGTGTGGGGTTGGAAAAAAATCGGGAAAAAACTCGAGGACCCGCGGGAAACATTGGGGGTCGGTAATAGGAAAACCGCAGCACGGAGGGAAAAGTGAGGAATCTTGGGTGCGCATTTGTTTTTTTTTGGGGGGGAAAAAGTTGGGCGGGGAAAAAGGGCAGAGAGGGGGGGAAGAATACCCCACAGGGGTGGAAAAAGGGGAGGGGAGAAACTTATAAAGAAGAGCATCACACAAAAAAAATAAAAAAAAGCGGTGCCTGGGGGGGTAAAAAAAGGGACGATGGGGCCACTGACAAACGCACAAAAGAAGCTGAGGGAAAGGGGAACAAAGGCTTTAAAAAGAGGGAAGAGACCTGAACCAAGTTCCAAATGGTTCCGGCGAGTTGGGGGGGGGAGCGGTGGGAACATCTTCTCTAAGAAAAATGGGAAGGAACCCGCATTGGTGTAAAAGGGGCCCATGAACCACAGAATGAAAAGAATATGGCCAGGGGAGGGGAAGAGGGGGGGATCAGGGATTGAAGGGCGTTAATTCGACAACCAATTTGGAAGATTGGCATGGACCACTGCCCATGAGCACTACTAAAAAAAAGACGTAAAGAAAAGGAAAGAAGTTTAACTTAAGGAAAACCGGGGGAAAAGCTCGGAGTGAACCCGTTGTCGTCAATTCTGCGGGAAACGTCTGCCATCAGCGTACGGTGGCTAATTTTCGGGTTACGAGGAAGGGTGGGGGGTACCAGCAAATGGGTGAAAGGAACCCCAGGTGTGGGGGGGCTGGGGAGCAGATAGAACGGCCAGCATGCGATAACATAAAGCCGGGGTGGGGTTAGAAATTGGGGGGAGAAATGCGGAAAGGATGGTGGGGTCCGGTTCAAACAAAAGAGTTGAGCGGGGCGGGGTGGGAGGGGGAAGTATCGGACAATGCGGGGAAAAAAAAAAGTGGTTGGTCAGGGGTCGAATCAGAAGGGCCTGGGACCTGGGCCCTATGACGAAGAGAAACCAACTGATGGAGGGAGAACAGGGGAAAATGGGGGGACAGTCCAAAGAAAGCAGGAGGCTTGAGGGGAATTGGGAAAAATGGGGGAGCAGAAGGAAAGATAACAGCCGAGGAAGCGTTGGGGGTGGGGGGGAAAGGGGGGATAGAGAAGAATCACAGGAAGAAAAATTAATAAAAGGGAAAGACGGAAGGGACAATACGGGGGGAAGAATAAAAAAAGGGGTAGTGGAAAAAAAAATGCCAGAAAAAGGAAATGATAAAACCGGTCTGCAAAAACCGTGTACAAAGGGCCAGAAAAACTAAAAAGGAGGCCTGGCGTGAGCCAAAGGGGTTGGTGGGTGGTCTTTTGGATTACCAGAGTTGGAGCGAAGCACGTGACAAGGGGTGAAAGGTGGCCAAGTGAGGTTTGATTAATAAGGAGAAAAGGGCAAATTTGGTAGGTGGGCACCGCCATTCTGGACACCGCCACTATAAAGGGGGGTTTGAAAAAATGCCGAAGGAAAACAACATTAAGCACGGGGCTGAAAAAATGGGGAATGACCTTGAAGGGATTGTCCGGGGGGAAAAGTGCCCTGCACGCCCAGCCAAGAAAACGTTTGTAAAGGCAACCTACTCATCGAAAAAAGGCGCGGAGAAAGAAAAGAAGTCCAGTTGAAAGGCCCAAGAGGGGGGGGGGGGAGACACTCTTTGGATGGGAAAAACGGCGAGGTGTTTTTGGTTTTGGGACCAGCGCAAAACTGGGGCGCTGAAAAAAGAAGTTCAGGTGGGTCGTTTGGAGGGGGGAAAACAAAAAAAAGTGAAGGGAAATACAAGGCGATGGGTGGTTCCTGGTCAGGGGACAGGCCCTGTTGCAAGAACCCAGGGAAAAACCTGGGGCTTGAGAATGAAAACTTGGAGAGGGGAAAAAAAAGTGAAGAACGCAACCGGGAGAGAGGAAGTGGGAGGGAACGAGGGGAAAAACTTTGCCGGCGGTTAAACTCCACAATTGCTTGCAATGGGTGGAGGGCCCCACGAGTACTCAGAAAACAAAAAAAAGAAGATAAAAAAAATAAAAGGGGTCGGTGTGGGCGAAATCGAGGGGAAAACGGAGGGGGGGGGGAAAAATCTCATTGCTGGGGTGAAAAAAAGGTGACATCCAAAACGCACCCGGCCGTTACCCCAAAAAAAAGAGAGGGGAACGGAAAAAGATCAGAGTTCAATGTGCCTCACCTCATTGGGGACACCGTGGGAAAAACGAATTCGGCCGAAATTTGGGGTAGAAGCAACACCAACGATCCGGTTGAGCGCTCGCCAAACTGAAGAGAAAGTTGGGGAAAAAGGGAGAAAAAAAGCAAAAAAAAAAAGGGAGAAAGAGTACTAGGAGGAAAATAAGGTTAAAGCGCCTGAGGGGGAACAAAGGTAGGGGGGGGACATAAAACAAGCATGAACGGGGGTCAGGGGGGAGAGACCCCAAAAAATTAAAAGATGGGGAAACAACCCATTTATGGGGACTGTGAGGAGCAAAGAAAGCCGGCGGAGGATTTTTGGTTCCAAACCACGCCCGAAATCAAAAATTGAAGAAGCCACACTGCCAATTGAAAAAGTGTAGGAACGGGGGGGGGGGGGGGGGGGGAAGAAAGCTTCAGTCAAGGGTGGGAAAAGACGTCGTAGGAAGGGAGCGTGAAGGGCGTTTTTACAACTGAGAACTGGAAGGGTCAAGGGGGGGGTGATGTGCGGAAGGCAGCGCGGAATTCCGACGGAAGGGGGAAGGGGGGTGGCACAAAATGGGCCGAAGCACAAATCGAGACCCGACCATAAGGGGAGGGAAAGGGAGCCGGACTCGCCGATTGTTGGCTGATGTAATCAAGGGGACGCAACCCAGGCTGCGGGGAAGGGCCTGGGTTTGCTGGTTCAAAAGGGGCCAACAAATGATAAGGGGGCAACCAAAAAAGGGGATGGAGCCCAAGCAAAGAAAAAGGGAAGGACAGCAAAGGTCGGTGAGGGGGTTCAGCCAGCGGAGTGTCACCTCTGAAAAAAAATGGGGGTGCCTAGAGATCACAACGTAACGACGCTGTTAAGTCTGCAGGAAGAGACAGACAAAAAAGACAAAACGGAGGGATGAAAAAATTTTCACCACCAAAAACAAAAGGAAACCCGAGGTATGAACAGAAACACCAAACAAAGACAAGGAGTAACTTAGAGGGAAGACCCTCAAAAACGAGAGGACACGCGGACTCCATTTCCTGTAAAAAATCTGGCCTGGGTCAGCCCAAGGGACCGGGCCGGAGTGGGGAAGACGAAATTTTTTGGCAAGAAAAAAAACAAAGTGGCAAAAAAACAGCAGTGCCCCCGCAAAAATCAATCCGTACTACTGAAGTTGAAGGGAAAACACTCCAACCACAGCGGAGTTCAAAAGGTTCCCGCACCAAGGTCCGGGGAAAAAAAAGAGAATCAAAGGAGGAAGCAACAAAACGCAGAAGTGAGGCGCGCACCAGACACCGCCCACCAACCCATGAAACCTACACTACGAAACGGGAGGGGTCACAACTCCCTCCCAATCATACATCTTTTCGGGTCGCTCAAACCCAAAAAAAAAAAAAACAAGACGCTGTGGGAGGGGTTACACCACCAAACAACCCGGGCCTCCCCGCTACGAATTCAAGAGTTGGTAGGAAGCATCGTAGAAAAATGGCATCCGTCAAAAAAGAGACCCAACGAGCTCACGAAGAACCGAGACCAAAAACCAGTGAAAAACTGTATTCGGTGCGAGTTCTCCCCAACCGCGGTGTTGACCCTTTGGAAGACATGGAGAAGGCGGCAAGGAGAAAACCAGGGTTGTTGCCTCAACGATATGAGTCACACCTCTTGCACGAAAAAAAAGGCAACTGGGGACTGGTCTTTTTTGGCCAACCGATGGGGTGGGGGGGAGGCATTTCAGGAAGGGGTGGGGGAAAGAAGCCATGAGGAAACGAGCGAGTGTGACCACACCGGGACATTGCGGGGAGGGGGGGGGAACCTAATGGAAAGCTGGAAGAGACTTTGTACTTACTCCGTGGGGGGTCGGGGGAATCGGGGGGTGCCCACTGGAAGCTGGGAAAAGGGGACACAACTAACAAAGAAAAACCCTGGACTCACAAAACGGCCCGTAATCTCAAAGAAAAACAACAACAGATGAAAGCCATGGAGGTTTGAGGAGGGGGAAAAGTGACTGGAGGAGACAAGAACGAACGGACTCAGGGGGGAATAACGGTTAGGGGTCAAAACGGCCGGCCAGTTTTTCCACACGCAAGTCATGGCCTCAGTGCCCGATTACCACCAAAAAGGGGGAAGGGGAGTGGGACCTGAGAGAACAAAGGAAAAACCAGGTCAGTGAAGAAAGAAAGAGAAGTGTTTAAAAACCAAGGGTTCGTCATGGAACGTTGGAAAAAACGAAAGAAACCAAGAAGGGACTGTAAGAAAATGGTGTCTCATTTTGGGGGGTCGGCAAGGGGACAGAAAAAAACAACAAGAAAACCCCTACACGGACCTGGAAACAAGGAAAAAAAACAGGCCGGAACTTTGAAAAAAGAAAAAAAAAAAAGGAAAGGCAAAGAACGTGTGAAAATCGTGAGCCAATATTTGGGGAAGGAAAAGGGGGGACAGATACGGGGGGGGGGTGAAAAAGAAAAACAAAAAAAAAAAAAGGGAAAACAATTTCCCGCCCGGGCGGAGGTGTGAAACACGAGGGGGGATATACAAAGAGAAACGCGCAGGGGCATGGCCCTCACAGTGGGAAAAGGGGTCCAAACCAAGGTCAATCGCAAAGGGGGGGGGTAATCAGTGGGAAAAAAAAAAAGAAAGC
>Ga0179593_1410863_pt1 | contig 23058 bp, 34 predicted proteins | sample CZODoug2_1_08_16_FD_185931 | JGI IMG/M metagenome (GOLD analysis project Ga0179593, IMG submission 185931) | Vadose zone soil fungal communities from Angelo Coast Range Reserve, California, USA - CZODoug2_1_08_16fungal (PacBio error correction) | ecosystem: Environmental > Terrestrial > Soil >...
TGGGCCTAAAGAGGGGGCGTTAGTCTTTTTCGTTAAAAAAGCAGGGAACGTCAAGAACTTACCCACACTGATAGTAGTTTGGGGGACCAAGCAAAGAAAACAAAGCAAGACAGTAAGGGGTGGTCGAAAAAAGGGTGGTGTCTGACGGTGCTAGGAAAGCTGGGGAGGGCGCCTCGAGGGGGGGAGGGTTAGGACTGCATATAATCCTGGTGTAGGCACTTGGGAAGGGGGGAGGGAAGTGCAAGCCCGGGGGTATGCACCTAGGAGAACTGGCCAGAACGGAAAAAACATCACCGGACATACCCTTGGCAAGGTCCATGGGACAGATGCTGGGGGTGTTGTAAAAAAAAGAAGGACATGTTCGGAGATACAAGAAGAGGTTTATCGAAGGGGAAGAAAAATTGAAAAACCCAGAACGGCCAGGGCCGGGGATTGACCTAAAAATTGACAGCCCCTGTCCCAAAGTAATCTCCGCACTTGCCAAACAAAGCCGCCAGGTGGTCTTTTTTTACTTAAGCATTGAAAGTAAACTCGGGGCAGTCACCCGGCACCGTGAGGGGGAATACAAGAGTGGTGAAGCTCCAAACAATCGAGGCAGATCGCCCTTTGTTCAAACGACTTTGTGATGTGTTCTAAAGAGGAAAGTATGGCGCGTTTGAGGGTTACCTTGGACAGAAACAGAAACCAAAATAAGGCTCGGACTAGACAGAAACCCAATTACCATTCAACGGGAACTCAGGAAAACGAAATAGTCAGTTCGGGTAAAAGACGAGCAGAAAGAGTGGAAATTGTGGGGAACTACAAAAGTAAAGAGAGGTAGAAGCCAGTGAAAAGAAGAGGAACCAGGATACAACGGGGACGGACTGTTTGGAATGGCAGTTGTGCAGAGACTAAAAGAAAGGAGAGTATGTCTATGGCAGGGGCTTGGTCAAAGCAACTCAACGAGGAACCGGGAATCATAGGGGTCGGGGAAAGGGAAGGAAAAGGTAAACTCAAAGGCCTTCACAACAACACGATACAGAGTGTACTCTAAGGAGATAATCAGAGGGTGGGGCACCTGAGGGGGAGGTAGTTCCAAGTACCTGGGGAAAAAGGCAAAGGAGACTTTTCGCGGGGCTCAGGGGGGGAGACAGGCGGACAAAGTAGTAACCTGGTCTTGGGCAGGCTGAACCGCCATCGGGTGGAAAGGGCAGGTTCTAAACACGAGAGGACGGACTAAGCGAAGTTGATCGGTTTCCCGTAAAGTGCATAAGAAGAACGGGATATGGGACTGGGGAAGGGGGGAAGGTGGACCGAGGAGGGTAATGTGTGTAAGGCGGCCACAGCCAAGCCGCGCAAACAAGGACGTAGGAGGTAACGAAAACCACACCGCACGAGAAAATGAAATTACGCACAAACGGAGGTGAATCGACGAAAACAAAGAAAAACGTGAAATGCCAGACGTGGGGGGGGGACGGACGATTCCTCGAGGAAAAGGTCCTGCGACAAAACAACCTGCTTAAGGCCAGCGGCGACTGGGGAGGGACATGGGACCTGGCAGAATGGGGGGGGCCAGTCCTCGATCAATCTGAAAGAAACAGTGGAGGCGCCCTCAGGCATATGAAAACCGAAAAGTTCCAAGGGGGGGATGGGTGTGCGTCGTCCTTGGCCATTCCGAAGTTTTTGTAGAGAAATCATGCGGCCTGGAAGTGAATGAACGAAGGTAAGCAGGAAAAAGAGAACACGGAATGCAATCAAACAGGGATCACAGGCTACGGGCAAGGGAAAAACCACTCTACGAACGAGCAACCACGAATGAAACGGACTTGAAACTCTAGCTGTAGATTCGAAAAGCGAGAAAGGCACAAAACCGTCACCACTAAGAATCGAGTATGGAAGACAACGGACAACACCAACGAGGCTAACGGGCACCTGCCACAGGATGGGATTATGGGGAACGGCGGTGTGAAACGGGGTCAAGGAGGGAAGGCTCAGGGTCTCGGACACAATCCAGGGTCGTAAAGGAGCACGAACAGCAGCCAATGAAGAAGGGACCGGAGAACCGATTGGAAGACCCTAAAAAACTGGCCGGGCAAACACGAAAAAAGGGAGCACTCTAATCCGGGGGTCTGGGTTAATTGTGTCACGGTACCCTTGCAAAAATGTGTAGTGAAATCGCCGCAACAGACCGGACGATACAATCGGCAGAGAGCATCTAGGAGCTATGCAAGACGGAGATAATAGAGTAATCGCTTAGAGTGTATTTAAAGTACATCCTTTCAAACCACCCGTCATTAATACCAAGCTGACATGGAAACGTGAAACAAATCTCGAGAGAGAGATACTGAAGTGGGAGGTCCGATGTGAAACAAAGAAACAATGACCAGGCCGACAAGTCAACTAAAGCGTCCTCCCCGAACAACTCGGGGGAGTACTCCAATGGTAAACCAGGAAAACAGAAGTGTTTACAGAAACAGAAAGCAATTGACCTTAAAACATGCCGGTAGGGGGAACAAAAGATGGACTCAGGGAAGTCGAACCAGCAACGAAAAGTAACAGTTATACAAGCTGGGGTGACGTCAAGGGAAGAGAAAAGAGTCCCAAGATAAGAAGCGTCGGGTAAAGATAGGTACCTGAAACTCCGGCTCACAACCTTTATACAAGCTACACAAGTGGAAACGTCAACCTTTTCAAAACAAAAGCCCATTTCCGTAACCAAGACTGACAAAAGGCCACAACCAAAAAAAGTGAAAAAAGTCGAGAGTCGCCACGAAGTGTGAGATTCACTGGGGAAAAGCGGGGCGTGAAGGGTTGGGAACATTATAATCGACCGCCGACACGGCTGGTTGAGACGAGGGCACAGTAGGAAAAGAAGGGAGAATGAAAGCACCAGGACGACGGTCACAGGTGCAGTTAAAACAAAAGAGGGGAAGCTGGAGGGTAGGGGGAACCGAGAAAAGGGGAACTTGCCAGGCAAAAATTGAAATAAGAGTTTGAAAGAACTCGAAAACGGGGAACAAAACAACGGAGCCGCTTGTAAAAACAAAAGACCGCCAGTCACGGGCAGGGGGGGGCCGACACAAATAAAGTCGCCGGGACTAAGCCAAGTCGGATGGATCAAGAGGGGCTCGGCGGAGGTCAGTGAACAGCTGGATGTTGGGGTGGCCCGCAAGGTGGGGTTTAGTCCCGAAAAAGACCAGATCCAGAAAAAGCTGGGACTGTGAGTGAAGAGTCAGACTGGGGGTAAAACCGTGACGGCGAGCCCAAAGAAACAGAAGGTGGGGGGAGCAGCGCCCACCGGCGGAGGATGTGGTTCGGCTCTGAGACTTTCACAGTCAAGACAAGAGGAGGTGACTCGAGGGACTGGGTCACCAAGGAAGGCTGATGAAAAAAGAAAGGCAAGTGGAAGATCAACCCGGGAAAAAAAGCCGAGGCAAGAAAGGGGTACCACGGCCGGACATGGCAGGGCAAAAAGAAGAAAAACACAGACGTCAGGCGTACAGCTGGGACTGTCCCGTCCGTAACAATGGCAGAGTGTCGAAGAAAATGCAGTGCTGGTACAAGACACAAGGGCGTCCAACAGCAAATGAGATGGAGGGGGTTGAATGGGTTTCCAATCGAAGAAAGAAAAACAGGGGACCAAGTAGCTAGGTACCGAAATGCACAGGGACCGCTAACCAACAGTGAAAGCGAAGGACGGCCTACCGATCACCTTCAGGACCTCAAGCAAACTTCAGGAGAACTCAGAGCTGTATATGAGAAGATAAAGGAGCCCACGGAAAGAGAAGGCTATAGACGCTGTGGGGGCTTCGGGGGCGAGGAAGATTAGTCTGAACCAATAAGGACAGTTTAAAAAAGACAAAAAAGATGTTGCCTTGGGCATAACGACTTCAACGGCAAAAAATACGAAGGGGGGGGGGACGCAAAACGCGAAAAGGAGGACTGGTTCAACCGGGTAGACAGAGACCCAGATGGGAGCAAGGTGCAAGAAACAACCAGGGGGTCTCCAGGTAAATGGAAAGGAACGCGGGTACTCAAAAAAGGGGGGGGAACCAGATGGTAGGCATCTCGACAATGACATACTGTACAGGGTCTCGCACTGGTCCTTCGGTAAAATGGGGGTAGAAAAAACTCGAGACCTTCGAAGACCGGAGGGAAACTTTTTGTGAGTCCAAGCGAAAAAGGGACAAGGGCAAACGAGAAACCGCATGTAGCAAGATACGTGGGCAAAGAATCCCATAGTCATCCAGAGGAAGAAAACGGGGTGTGATGCAAAATACCGGAAAAAAGATCGCCAAGAAGATTGAAAAACCTCGCAGGACGCACAAAATCACGCGCACTTGCAGGAACGGAAAGAATGGCCAATGGGGACATCTTAGTCAGAAGTCATAAGAAGGCCCACAAGGGGCCCGGAATCAGAGGAAAACTCGACCGAGAAAATGATTGGGGGGAAGGAAGGGGAGACGGGGGGTCTCGGTCAACAGATTCGATAACTTAGAAGGAACGTGCCCCAAGTAGAAGGGGAAGAGGGCCTGATACTAAAGGGGTACGGCGAAAATGACCGGAAGGGAACGGCTAGGGAAAAGGGGGCATGTACCGACTACTAGAGGAATCAAAAAACCGGGAAAAGTTAGCTTACCAAATCAAGGAAACCACAACATGGTTCTTAACTATTTCAGAAAGAACAAAAAGACGAGGCCCCACTAAACGCCGTTACTTCACGAAAAAATGGTAGCGACGGAGAAGGGAAGAACGATGGTCGTGGGGGGGGGATCAGTTTGACACTGGCGGTATCAGGAAATAACTCAGCAGGCGAGGGAAGAATAGGATTAGGCGTTTGACGAGGAAGACGGCAAAGAGGGAAAAGAAAATCTTACAAACCCTGGGCCCGAAGACAAGGGGGAAGTCAGAAGTCAACAGGCCCGGTAATGAAAGCCGAAAAGAAGAGCCCGTCCGGACCATTCTCTCGTCAAACCAGAAAGGGGCGTAGGGGCGAGTCCTTGCAAAAGGGGGATAAGAAGCACCTTGTCTTCGAAGACTAAAGAGAAAGGCTCGCTGAAAACCAAAAGCTCAGGGAGTGAGAACTTACATCAAAAAAGATGCCGTAAAGCCGAACGATTCCTGGCGGAGGGACAAAACGACGGACATTTGGAAAACAAGAGTGGCGGCGTGATCTCTAGAAAAAACAAACACTTAGGGAAGGGGGAATAGATAGGAGGCTAAGGGAAAAAAGAGGACGCAGCCCTTTAAACAAAGTGGGAGGGCTCTCCAGCGTTTCACGGGACACAACAAGGGGAGCGTGATTAACCTGAAAAAACATATCTGGCGAAGCTCGAGGACTCCCTGTTGGAAAAAAGGAAAAAAATCCTGAAGGGGGAGGAAAATCGTTAAAAAGAAGAACCTGAAGAAAACACTGGGGTGAAAAAACGAACGGGGCAAACCTAAAGAGGGGAGACGGGAGGAAAGCGTTGGGGGGTGAGGACTGGAATTTCCCGGAACCCTGACATGGGAGGGGTGAAAAAACCGGATGGAGGGACTCATGGGACTGGGAGCAAAGAAAAAGGGTCAAAAAAAGCTTTTCTTCGTACGGGACAAAAAAAAACGAAATCGTACGAGCGACGCCCGCGGACGTGCGAGGTGCAGGCCGCCTGTGAAAAAAGAAACAAGGGGGGAACAGGACTAAAAGAAGACATCCATAGTGGCCAACTGTCAAACCGAGGTCGTCGCAGCGAGAGAGCCGGGGTGGAACCAACCTGGGGCAACGGGGGACGAAGTAGACGGTGTAACGCTGCCAGTTTAAAGCCGGAACATATAAAAGGGTGTATATCGGGTAGTGGGAACGGTCGGGATGGACGATCTGGGTAATCCTACCAGTAAAAGACTGAACTCTCATTTTGGGCAACCTAGAAGTCGAAAATAGGACACATGCGGGGAAAAAAAAAGAAGCGTCGTGACAAACGTGTCGGGGTCATCAAAAGGAAGTTGGGGTGGGGGGGGGGGCGACGAAACTACGAAAAAGGCGTCCACTAAGGGGTAGGACACGGAGCCTGTAGAACTGGAAAGCGAAAGATCAAACGGGCCTGTCCTAAGATGACCTTTGTCTGGGGACCCTAAACAAGGGGGCCCAGGTCCAATCAGGGGGGACTGTAACCAGATAGTGCTAGAATATTTTACCATGACCACAGTGGGGGTAATAGAAGGTGTTGGAGAAGTGAAATCAAAACCTTGGATAATCAGAAAGACAACGGGGAAACGAGAGCATGGGCATGGAGAGACAATAAAAAAGTTATGCCAAAGGTCATCCAGGGAAGAAAGGCTTCAAAAGGGTGAACACCCAAAGAACCATCACATGAGAAACGTGGAACGTGACACGAATAAAAAAAACGGATTTGGTGTAAAACAAGAAGGCATCCACACAGAGCCTGGGGAAGAAGAGAAGAAGGGAATAAACCAGAAGAGATGTTTTTTGCTCCGAAGGAATCAGAATCCACTCACAATTTCGCCGGGGGTAACTGGGGGGGTACACTATGGACAGAAGCCGGGAAAGGGGTCAACACCGGTGGTGAATGTTATTGCGCTAAGTCTAGATTTGAAGTTGAATCTCCACCTAAGGCCTCAAGGGGTCCGGGCCAGCAGGTGTGGCCCGACTAGGAGTGGACATGGAGGATAGGGGGAAAAAGCCTTCCAATCAGGGAGGTGGGAAGTTCACAAAATACGTTTCGATCAAAAGGATCAACACATAAGCAAGGGAAAAAAATATTCGATCGAAACAGGGAGTAAGAAAAAAATGGACTAATTTTGGACCTCTTTCAAGGGAAACTGAAAGCCGGTCGGTGGAATTCGGACGACTTGGGGGGGAAAAAAGAGCCGGTGAAACGAACTGGGGGGGCGGCCTCGTTGGAGGGCTCTGAAAAAAATGCCAAAATAGCAAAAGCCAGGCGTGTGACCTAAAGTGGGCCGAATGGGAACCAGTATGGTACCTTAACAAATGAAAGCACGGGACGATAAGGCCTGGGGCAAATGATGATAGCCTAGTCAACAGAAAGTTTGGCAAAAAACCAACTGGGTGAGCGGTGGGTTACACTTGTCATTTGGGCAAACAAAAACTACCAACGCCGAGGGAAAGACGCCAGGTTTACGGCGGGACGACCCGTGCTGGGGGTGAAAAAAAAGGACAAAAGAGGGGAAAACAAGCCTAACATCAAAACTTAAAAAAAATGGATGAGGAGGAGCCGGAAAAGAAACACCGAATCAAACTAAACCGATGGGATCCTATCAACAAGGGTTACGGGCTCGGAACGGACCTGTACCAGGGACAGCGAGTACCACACGTTTCGGGTTCTGGGGGGTACGAACAAGGGATTTAAACCAGATCTAAGACAAGAAGGACGAGGTCCAAGCGAACAAGCTCGGTCAAGGATGCTGGGAGTCGGGGGGCAAAACAGCGCTGTCTGCTCCCAAAGTGGGGAGTACCACTAAGAAAACGGGGAGAGATTTGTCCTTTAGGGGGTGGAACCCAGGAATATACGAGGAGATCTACTAGCCCGATGAGAAAGGGTGGGGAAAAACGCAGGATTAGGTGTTCACCGGTGGTAGTGGAAGACATGTCTTGGATGGTGTTGAACACAACCACGGACCTTAGCACAAATTAGTTCGGGGGAAAAAAAACCAACTTCCAGAGAAGAGCCGGGGACATGGAGAAAATGTCTCAAAAAAGCCCAAAAGCAGGACAGGGGAAATCTGAAAATTAGGAGAGTGGGGGGGCCTTCTACTCTGGAGACATCTGTTTGAAACTGTACAAAACTGTAAAGAGAACCGGGCAAACAAAAGAGAAGGAACTCAGGAAGTAAACCGCAAAAACCCTGAGCGAAAAAACCAAAACCTAACTTCCAACGGAAACGAAAAAAAAAAAAAAAGCCGGTGAGGGTAAGACCACAGGGGTAAATTGAACCGACCAGGGGAGGAAAAAAAGCAGGAGGAACGTGCTACTTCTCTCCTAAAAAGAAAGGGGGACAAGGGTTAATTGACTAATCAAAAGAAAAACTGACTGGAATCGGAACCAGTGTCAGGCCAGGACGCGTTCAACAAGGGGGTCACCTGGGGGGAAAAGGGAACTTCTGCAAATCAGGAAGCTAGGGGGGACGGGTACGGGGATTTGGGAACCGTCCAAGGGGGGGGAAACATGCCGGGGAACACCTTTCCCGTGCCTCCGGGCAAAAAAAACGGAGGCCCCGGGCCCGGAAAACGAACGGGTTAAATGGACGGGGGACGAAAGGGGAGGGAGACTGTCAGAACTTCAATCACTGAGACCCCTTGCCATGAGAAAAGGGGGCTCAAACCGGCAGGGCAAAAACTAAATGGAACTCAAGGAAGCCAGTGGAAAAGCGGGGGGGTGACCTAAAAAGCCGGCAGCGGGGATAAAAAAGAAACAGAAAGGAGCAAGGGGGAAGGGCGAGGATTAAAAAGACGGGAAGAGCAGGTCAAACGGGCGGAGAGGAAAGTATGACAATGGGAGAGCCGGGGTGGTCATACAAAAAAAAGAGGTAGCGGGGACTCCTCGTTGGAAAAAAAAAAAAAAAAGGCTTGATACGTTGCCCAAACGCAGCGGGCTCGAGGACCTTCGAAATGGTGGAAGCGAGTAAAAGACTTGAACAAAATGAAAAAAACCAAATACGGGAAAGCCAAAACAGACGCTCGTGGGGGAAAAGAAACAGTAGCAAGGCACAATCAAAAAAATTGGAAAAAAAAAAACGCTCCTTAAGGGTGATTTTCAAGGAAAGAGGAGGTCAAGGTCTGTCAAACAAGTATTGAATTAACACACGACAAAAAAAAAAAGTAATTGAAAACATAACAGCAATGTGACAAGGGAGTTGTTGAAGGAAGTGGCATGAAGGTCATGGCGGAAGAACGTCTACTTTGTAGGGGTAAGCGCTGAAAACAAATACGTGGCATGGGGAGAGAAGGGGGCCCGGGAGGTAACAAAAACAGAATGACTGCCAGAGGAAAAAATGCGAGAACAAGAAGAAAGACCCGACGGGAAGGGTTGGGAGGGGTCCAGTGTTCAATTGGTGGTGTCAGGGGAGACCGAGGGGCGTCTTCCGAGAGAGAGCAATCAAAAAATTTAGAATCGAGTTAGGAAGGTCGTGGGAACAAAGAAGGGGGGACCGATGCACAAAACTTATATCAAGCGAAAGAACAGCGAAAGCGGAAACTCAAAGACAGGAAAGTTTCCGTGATGGGAGATCAACGGACCGCCCTTGGTAACGCATGGAGATCACGTAGCGACTACGAAAGAACTCAACGAAAAGCAGTCAGAAACTTGGTCAGAAAAAATAATTTTTTGACTTCAGGGGACAACTAAGGTACTAAAAAAAGGGGGTAGTTCCTGTGAAGTTAACAAACAAACGTCACGCAACCCAGGGAAGTCGAGGGGGACAAACTCCATTGCCAACATATTGAGAAATAAAAGGACAGTTGGGAAAATCGAAAAGTGGGTGCCTTCATAAAAGTAATGGTATAAAATGGAACGAGGATGCTACCACACTAAAGTGGGAGACGGTTGAATTGAAACAAACAAGGGAAAAATTAATTGGGTGGGCGACGTCGATTTTACGGGGGGAAAAAAAACCAAAAAACGAAAGTAGGAATCGGAAAAAAAAAGCAAAGTGAATGAGGATTGAAGAATATAGTGATTGGGTGAGGAGCAATCCACCACGGGAGGAAACAAATAACTTAACTTCCAGAGTCACATCCAGAAAAAACCACTCTAAATCCCCCTGCGTGGGTCCTCGGACCAGGATAAAAGTTGGACTCACCTGGAGTCTTAGGGCACCCGTTGCAAAGTGGGGGGAAAAAACCAAGACTCGACCAGAGGCCCAGGAAAAAAAAGGCCTGATCGTGGGGGAAGGAAGGGAAGAGCCTTGGCAAAAAAGCCAGGCAAAGGGGAGATCCGGTGAAAGCGAACGTCAAGAACCGAAAAGCAGATACTAGGGGAGGGAATCAAGATACGAAAGACCGGAAAGGTTGAGGGACCAAGATGAAATGTCGGGGTAAAATGAACATGCGGGACATTCCAGGGGCAGAAAAACTACAATGGTGAGGGAAAATAAAGGCGGGGAAAAAAAAAAGGGTGGCTGGCCCATTCAAAACCCCCAGGGGGGCAAAAGCAAAATGCAAGGAGTGGTTCAAGGGCAAAACACTAGGGAAATGCTGAAAACTGAGGTGGTGAAACACCAAAAGCAGGAAAAAACGACACACGGAGGGACGGGGGGGGTGGAGAAACTGAGGGGGGAAGACTAAAAAAAATCCCAGAGGTTGGATAATGAGAATGGCAAAATACATTGGGCAAACCCGTGACACCTGACCGAACGGTTAATCAAAACTGTAGAAACAAAGAAGGATCCCAAAGCGTGATAATGACAACGGAAAAAGACCACAGGTCACTGAGAAAGGGAGTTCTAAGCAAGAAAGACGTATGGAGTTCAGAAAAAATCCAACTTCAGGGCGCAGTGGCACCGGCATGCTTTGGGAAGGGAGGAAGGAAAAAATAAGGAGGCCGGTCGAAAAGAGCTTTCAAGGGAGAAGAGCAGAAACACCAAAACATCGAAGGTAAGTGAGAAAAAAAAAGAATTTCAAGCTAACTCTGTTACCCAAAGGATAAACTCGATCAAAAATGTGAACGGGTGAGGAAACCAAAAGAAAGTGGCATTAATCGAAGAAGAGGGGGACAAGGGACTACAAGGAAGAAGAGTCAATAAGCAGACATAGGAGAGACCGCTACTTAAGGGTCAAAGAACTGACAGCCTGGAAGTCACTAAGAGAAGAAAAAGTTCTGGGAAACCGAACTTAGGGGACGGAGGGACGGCCCATGAAAATAAGTACTCAGACGGGGAAACCGCCAGTAACCAGAAGATGGGTTACTGGCAAACCCGTGGGAAAAAAGAGGAGATTACAGAAGGCGGGGGGGTCCGAAGAAACACAACTGGCAAAAAGGACAACGAGAAAGGATGGAAAAGGTCATTCTTTAACAGGGAATTCAAACAGTGAAAGCAGAGAAAAGCAATAAAACACATGCACGAAAGTGGAAAGGAAAAACGGAAGGCCAAAGGCGGGGAGATCGGAATGAAACGGGGGAAGAAATTACCGATACAAAAAAGACCTACCTTTTCTCCGGAAAAAAGGTCAACACCCTTAGCAAGAGGGATGAAAACGAGCAAAAAAATACACGAGTGAAAAGGAAACTATTAAATCGGAAGGGGGTCAGTGTCAGGGGGCCGGTGGAGGAAGAAGTGTTCCTAAAAGGTGAAAAAAAATCCTTGAACTCAAGGAAGAGAGTATTAAAGAACTAAAATCTGACTAAGACCCAGGTTCGGAACAGGTTCTTTAACAGAAGTAAAAGGGAGGAAATGTACCGAAGGCCCGAAAAAAATTGGCACGAGGGGCGTCAAAAAAGGGGAAAAACTAAAGGGGTGAACCCCATCAAAAAGGGGGAACACTACGGCAACTGCCGTTGGTCCTACAGACTGAAAAAGTTAATAGGATAGAATGTTCAGAGCAATCTTCAAACCCCCATCCAAAAGCAGAATTTCGGCAGAATAGGTGGAATTGAAGAGCTGGGTGGGAGGGGATATGGACAAGACAAGGGGGGGTCTGACACCCAAGAAGAAAAAGACAACGTTGCTGAGGGGGAATTGGGGGGGCTGGAAAAACCTGGGGTCAAAGGGCAGCAGGCAAGACAGAAGTGATACATAAAAAAAGGAGGCCCCATTGTGGTGCAGAGGAAAAACAAAGTCTTCAGGGGTGGTCACGGGCACAGAAGAAGCACGTTTTGGTGTGGTCTGGGGAAAAGAGAGTCGACAGGCCGGAATTCAAGTGGAAAGGAGTCAAAGCAGCATGGAAAAAATGAAGGGGAAACAAGGACAAAATGGAGTGGAAAAGCTTTAAACAGAATTAGCCAAAGGAAATACGAAATCCATGACCGAGGGGAACAAAGATGTCTAACAATACGGGGGGGGGACAGAAAAGTTACGGCCAAGACCGAAGGGTTCCGGTACCACAAAAAAAGAAGAAACCTTAAAAAGGGCGGGTTCAGGTGAAGAAAAAAACAAGGATCCTAAAAAAAAATTGGAAACCTAACGTAGGGTTCAAGAATGGAACAAGTCGGCGCAAAAAAAACAGGTGCTAAACTCTGAAACTCTTAAAAAGCGTTCACCAGATTCCACATTGACATAGAGAGGAAGATTTACTATCGACGGACAAAGCAAAAAGGGGAACGCCCACATTTCAAAGCGTCCGGAAGGGAAGGGAATCACCACGAGGGGGGAAAAACGAACAGCAAGCTAACAAAAGAAAGGCTCGAAGAAGGTGAAAAACTAATGAGGCAACAGATAATGAACGGTCGTGGGATTACTACAGTAGCGAAAAAAGAAAAAATCAATTATCGGGTAAGTAAGCCACTCACAGGGGTGACACAGGGTGTCAAGCGGCCGGGAAAAGCTGCATAGAAACGGTGTTTTCACCGATATGGGGTCTGGGGACTAAAACTGAGAAAGGTCAGAGAACGTTTGGTAAGAAAAATAAGATGTAAGAGACAGAGGTTTTTACTGGTGAGAAAGGAACGATGAAGAAAGAAAGGATTACTTTACAGGGAACCGCAGAGATGGTTTGAAAGGGGTGTCACAAACGGGAAAAACCGTAAAGGTAAAAAAACTATAAAAAACGGCTTCTAAAGATGACGGGAAACCATCTCGGCAACGGAAAAGAAGGGGAAGTACGAACGGTGGGAACTTGCCACGGACACCAAACGAAAGATCGCAAAAGGGGGTGAACACGGACAAAAAAGGGGGAGACTGATGCGAGCAGGGGGGGAAAGAAAAACGTATCGGGAAGAAAAAATGGAAGGTTTCGCGGGCCTAAGTCATTTACTGGAAAGGAAACGGGTCTAAAGGGAGGGGCCGAAAAAGACTCCAAATAAATCTACATGGGGAGGTAGCCTGAGGGTTGGGCACAGACAGCTGAGGGGGGAGGGTGAAATAATTTTCAGGTCCAATAAAAAAGGGGTCCGTACTTGGGTCAATCTCCAGACAAAAAAATTCCGGACGTAGGGAAACGAAACATTCCGATTGAAGGTCAACAGAGAAATGAGCGAGGAGTACAACGTCGCAGGGGACCAAGCAAGGAAAACAAAAAAACTTTGACAGGAAGGGAAACCTACAACTATAACCGGGATGTGTAAACAGGCGAAATGTTAGTAGGGAGGGCGAACGAGGGGGGTGAAAAGTTGTTAAAAAACGAGTATCTGGAGGGGAAAAACAACATTGGAGCGTAAAGGTCAAATAGGAAATCAAGAAAAAAATCCAGTGAAGGGAAACAGGATTCGGGGGATACGCACGCCCATGGGCCTAGCAAAACTGCAGGGACCAAAACAAGGGGGGGGCAAATCCTTGGTTAGAAAAGTGAAAGGACGTCAACTAAAAAAGCAATACTTAAAAAGCAGGGCCTATAAACGGGAAGGGAACGTCTCTCGGTAAACAGGGGTTAGGGAGAGGGCATTAGGGATTTGAAAGTGGTCCTCCACGACACATACTTTTAGTCACCCGATACAAATAGCTCCCGACGCGAAGGTGTCCTTTACACAAAACTAAAAAAAAGGAAACATCAAGAACAAAGTATGAGCAAAAAAAATACCAGCGAAAGAAAATTTAAGGGAGGATCAAAGGGCGGCAAACAAAAACTTCGGGAGGTAAAAGAGAGGAACGCATACTCTGGGGCGCGGGGCCCTTTTCAGAGAAAGGAAAAAAAAAAACCAAAAAAGGCTGGGGGGGGGGGGGCACTCACCGACTAGTTAATGGAAGTCACGACAATAGTGAAGTGAAAACGGGAATACAAACTCGGGGGGTCTCGTAAAAAGGATTGATTATGGGTTGAGGAAAAAGTGGGAAGGGGGGGAAATCGTGAAAAAAAAAAGGGGGAGGACTAGGAAAGAGAGGTAAAATAAAGCCAAAAAAAAAAAGAAAAAACCGGAAAAACAAAAAAATGTACTCGGGTATGTGGAGTTAGGAACAACCTGAGGGGCAACCAAATCGGGGGAAAGAGAGAGGTGGTTACCATGGTTTTGTCAAAGGGTGCAACTCCGTCACCACTTAGTGAAAAACCACCTCAAAAGAGACACAAGCCTTCAGAAAAGATAAACTGGCAAGAGGAAGGGTAGAGTGTAAAAAAAGGCCAACTACAACGATAAAAAGGGGGAAAAAATTAAACCATAGAGAAGAAGAACGGCTACTTAAAAAGTGTGGAAATCCCGCCTCGGTGTAATACCAGAGGTGGTCTGCGCAACGGGGGGGTGGTCCCGGGGGGAACGAATTTTTGTAAAAATGAATCGTAGAGGTGTGTGGGTCCAGCAGTATGGGGAAAACAGAAAAAGATGGGAACGAGAAGCCAGGTCCTAAAGGGTTGTGCGTCTTCAAAGAAGTTGGAAAGGCCAGCTACCTCGACTATCTTGGGGAGGGGGGTGAGGGTTTAACTTGGAGGGCCCCTGTATCCTCTACCAGCGGACCGCGAAAAGACAAGGATGAGGGAAAAACCAATCCATTTACCGAAGGGGGGGACAGTGACTCCCGATTGAATGAAATGAACGATGCTAAGAACAACCAGTGAAAAGCGATAGAGGTACCTGGGAGAACCTATAAAAAAAGTGATCAACAAGGGTAAGAAAAACCGAAAAGGAGAAAAAAACCATCTAAAGAAAACTCAGGAACAACGTATTTTCCAAAGGAGTAGAAAACTCCCTTTGGCGAGAATCGTTGCTCCGGGGGAAGCAGAACACTTTTGGTGAATCGAATACCTACTACAGGTTTCGGCACACGGAAATATACGAGAAAAGGAAGGGTCGCATTGAGAAAACAACCTGCCCGGTTCCCAAGGGAGGAATTTGGGATACAAGGGCACACACTCAAAACAAACCCTCAGAAAAGTTGGGGAAGGGGGTCAACGGAAACATCACTATCAAAGGGGGAGTGCCAGGAAAAGAAAGACAGCCACACAGCGCTAGAACAAAGAACTTGGAAAGAGCACAGCTACGATATCCTAACAAAGAAAAAATCAACTGACTAGGAAAGTGTATAGAATATTCACTGAAAACCTGGTCCGTTGTGTACTTTAAACTGTCGGGGGGAAGAACTTGTGCTCCGGAGGGGGAGAAAAGTCGTCGGAAAGGGAAAACGTCCAAGGGGGGGAAAAGACGCGGCTCAAAGAGTAATTGGAAACCGGTAAACTTATGGGGGGACAGAAAGGATCGAGGCTTTGCAGCGGGGGGGGAAAAAAAAACAGGGGGGTTGAAATCGCATGGAAACGTGAAAAAAAAAGACAGGCGCGCACACGTCCAATGGGATACAGGAGAGCCGTCCCTCTGGTGACAAAAAACATCGGTGCGGGGAAATCGTCAAAGGATCAAGGGGATGGAACAGTGAGAAATAAAAAGGGGAGGGGAAACCCTATCCTGGCCCGGACGGGGCCACCTGGATGAGGAGATGGGTAAAAGGAAAAAACATTTGGTGTGGGATAAGAAGGTCAAAAGCGGGGTAGGGGGATTGTCATACATTTGGGGGTGGTGGGGGTTGTATCTTCACAGTGGGGAAATTACAAAAAACGAGCGGGAAGCCACAGTTCCAGGGGGGGGAGAACCATAGTAGGGGACAAAATTGTCTGCCATTAATGTAGAAGGGGAAAACATGCCAACGAAAAAACATCAACGTCGGGGATTAGTTCAAAGAATCTGGACAAGCACCTGCCCAATGGGGGTCACCTGCCCCAAGTTGGTTTGCAATTCTAAGCAACGGGGTTGAATAGACCATGTTGAAATTCACCGTAAAACGAAGGGAAAGAAGAGCAAATTGGAGGGGGGGGTGAAAAGAGAACGCGAACTGGGGAAGAAACCCGTGGAAAAGGGGAGGGGGAAATCATTCAGGAAAGAAAGACGGTGAAAGAAGAGGACCCAGGCTCAGACAGACTAATTCGAGGGGGTGAGGAGAATACAAACACGAGAGATTGTTACAGCTGAAGGCGAACGCGTGGGTGTCTAGGGGGGGGAGCCTATGGTAAGTGGGGCATGGGGAATACGGCGCTGGTTGAACCCGGTAACATCAAGGGGTAAAACCACGACACACACATGTTGGCACGGGACATGTTGGGACTACAGACAACATCTGGGTGGAAAAACTCTAGCTACCCAAAACCCACGAAACAAAAGAGCAAGCCGTAAAACGTTGGGGATTCCGCTCAGGCGGGCTGCGTCTCGAAGAAGTGTGGGTAATCACCGAGTGCCCAGCGTCTGGGTGGGGGAAAGTAATTGGTGTGTCTCACGGAGGGGGTCCCTAATGACATGCGGAGAACGTCAACTTCCCTCTTCTGGGTCAGGGTGGGGGGTCAAAATTTGGAGGTTTAAAGGTAGTACCTTGTGGTTGAAAAAAAGCGGAAGGGAGGCGGGTAAAGTAGTGGAGGTTCCAGCATCCTGTAAAATCCCGTAAAATTGGATTGGGGGAACAGCACAGGCGGCAAAACGAGACAGGTGGTGGGGGTAGTAAAACTGGAATTGGAAATGGACACAAGTGTTGACGGCCATGAAACCCGGAAAGAAAAAAACCAATTCCGGGAACTTTGGGCGGTCAAACCGACCCCAACTAAGGAAGTTCGATTGGAGGAAACTGTACCCCAAAAAGAAAGCGTCGTGTTGGTGGGTTCACGAGTGAAGGGTTTAAAATACGAACACAAATCTCAAAGACCCATGGCCTGCCCAGAGAGCTCTCTGCTAGCGGATACCGGAAGGACCCTAAGATACAAAGAACGGCATCAGTGCCAGGGGCACCCTTCACGAAACACCAGAGGTAATATGTATGGGGCGGGGCTGATTGCGAATAAGTACTGGGCGAATGCTTACAGGATTGTTGTCGGGTTAAGTTGGGTATGCGAGAAAAAAGGTGGGGGGGGGGGATATACAGGGAGTACCTAACTAAGCAAGAGGGGTACGGGACCGGATACTCGGTTTGGGTAAGTTTGGTGGGGGCCCGCTCTTGAAAGAAATGACCGTAAAAGCCTACTGAGGCGGGGGGACACGCCTGACAATTAAACGGAATGTTCAGTAGCAGTGAGAGACGCAAGAGGGTTGCCCCGACGTGTGCGGGAAAGGTGTTAGCCCAACTTACCTTCCTCAGTTAGGGTCCGGCGGGGGGGGACGAAGATGTTCCAATTGACCGAGAGATGAACAACAAAGAAGGAGGGGGGCAAAGGGAAAAGAAAGGGGGTCTCGTGCCCTCACTCTTAGGTGGAAGGGGCACAGAAGAAAGGAGAGGGTTGTGAAAACGTAGGAAATGAAAGGGGGAGGAAAGGCCACAAACTATAAGAAACCGGGGGGAGTTCGGACGTTGCAAACCCGGCCACTGGGACGAAGAAAATCATCATTGATACATACTACAGAAGTAAAACTAAAAGGGTCAAACTTCGCAAACCTGGGCCATGTTAGGGGTGTAGGATTCAACGCTGTCCTTTCTGGCATGAAAACGAAGCTCCACCTTCTTAAATTGGGGTAGAACCACATAGGAAAGTCAAAGGTTTTAGGTGTGCTAAAGTTGGGTGAAGGAATAGGGATCATTGTCGACCTTAACCGACGGTTGACGGTACCAGAAATTGCCATCACAATTTTGGTTTAGAGGGAGAAAACGGGTCACCAATTGGTAAACCGTCAACCTTAACTTCACACATGTACATCGGAGGAAAAAGAAGAGGGCAATCAAGGGGGGTCCCTGTAATGAGGAGTGGGGAAATCCCCAGGTGGAGGGGGAGGGTCCAGCCCTTCTCGAGGAGGAAACGTGAAACCACGAAAACTGGGGACATGGCTGAAAAGAACAAAGGGCATAAAAACTCCAAGCGCAAAAAACTACGGTCCAGAATAAAAAGGGAAACACTTCCGACAGTCAAGAAGAAACGGAGGAAGTCCCAATGAAAAAGGAGGTCCTCACGGCGAACAGGACCAGCAACGCAACGGCCGATCGGTGGGAAACGGGAGGGGAAAGTGGGGGGGCCGTAAGAGAAGTCTGTAGCTATGGGAGGGGGAAGTGGACAGGTGTTGGAAAAAGAGTGATCAAATAAGCGGATAGAGTAGAACAGGGAGAAGCCCAGGGGGAGACAAGAAAGGCAGATACTTCAAATCAAACGTTGTTCAATGCAAAAGGATCATAGGAAAAAAAAATGGTGTATAAGGGGGATCGAAAGGAATGCTTGGCTAGGCAAAAAGGAGAACTGGGTATCGTTGGTATATATGTTAAAACTTAGGAGAGAGTCAAGAAACCAACCAACCAGAAGCCCAGGGGACGTAAAAACCCCTTTTAATAAATCTCTCAAGACCCCCCAAGGGAGGATTGGAAGGAAAGTAGTAAAGCGTGGGGGGTGGGTTTTTCTGTCCCGAAAAAGGATTAGCCAACACTCCTGACGGCTCGTAGAGAAACACAAAAACTCCCCCCGGTACATTGTAGATTGCCACTGCTCGAATGAAAGAACTTTCCACACGGGGTTTTGGAAGCCAGTGGAACTACCAGTCCTCGCAGAAAGAGGAACTGGGAAGAATGGGCGGGAGCAGAAGGGATGGGGAAATAACAGAGGCCAAGGGACCACCAATGGAAAGGGCTCAGTGAAGGGAACGAAAAAATTTAGACACACCAAGCCAGAGCAATAAAACCGAAGCAAAAACGCTTTCGGAGCGAAACGGGGGGAAAGGCAGAGAAACGTGGGGGGGCCCGGGAGTTCCAAGGAGAGGACAAAAAAAGGCAAAATGCGGCACCAGCAAAGGGGGAAGGCTTGACCTGTAATTCCACAAGAGGGTAAACCGGAAAGAATGGGGGGACGGGGACGATAGCCTAGGAAACGAGAAAGAGGATCAAACAGAACGTAAAGGAAAAAAAAAAACTACAAAATGGAGGCCCGTTGATTTGAGAGCCGGGAACGGCAGGAAAAAAGTCGGGGTGTTTGGCTCATCGGAACGGGACGCTAAAAGTTTCGATCAAGAAAACACATTATTCAAAAATAACAGGTCTTAAAACAGCGGAGACAGCGATTCACGAAGAGGATAACCACGAGGGGGGAGGTGAAAAAAAAAAGTAAAAATTCAAGGGGGTCGAAAACGAAGAAACCGGAAAGCAAAAGGATCGGGGAGGCAGAAACCGACAATAAGCACACTGAGGCGGTTCACGGTGCACGTTATTTAAGTGGAGAGGGGGGCGGGGTCCCATAGATGACAGGAAAGGAACGTTCGACAACAGGCGGACGGTCCTAACAGTAACACAGTGATCGAGGACGAAACACAAAAAAACTTCATATTTGAAAAAGCCTCCCGCCCGGAACAAGTCCGACAAAAGGTGGAGGCACAGGAGACAGGTACAGGTTAAAGGTAGTCCCAGGAAATGTCGACGTTCCGACGAAAAGGGGAAAAGAAAAAGACAGGGCAAAAAAGAAGCGGGGAAAAACCCCGGGGAAAGGTAGAAAACTACGCCTTTATGAACAGGTAAACCGCTGCAACGGGACATACTATAACAAAATCGGATGGAACTGGGAAGGGCATAAGGAAAAGGCCCGAAAGACCAGGATTGGGAAAAAAGGAAATGAACCAACGACAAAGAAACGAGGCAAAAAAAAAAGACCCGAGATAGGCCGGGCAAGCAAAAAGGGCAAGGAGGGGGAAGCCCGGGCTGTTTGTCAAAAAAGACAAGTGAAAACCGACAACAATAAAAAAAAGACAGGCCTCGGGCAATGGCCATGAAACTCCGGCGAACCAAAGAAAAAGCCAGGATAAAACAAGGTTGTTAATTAAATCACCGGAAAGGGAGGAAGGGCACCTGAGTGATCGCCTCGGAACGGACTGAAATCTCCCGACGAGAAAAATGGTTTTATCGTGCAGTTGAGAAACTGGCAGGAAAAACCCGGGATATGGAATCAAGAAAAGCCACAACAAGACGTTGCAGAATTAATATAGTGGGCAAAAGATGAGGGGGGGTCAGGACTGAATGGGCAAGGGAATGTAAGCGGGGGCACAGAAGAGAAACAAGCATGTGCTTTAATCGGGGTCAGAGAAAAAAGACTATCAGATGAAGTCAGGGTTGACTGGGAAATCATAAAGGAAGAGGAAGTTGTAAAGAGGAAAGGGGGGGGGTTGCACGATCTTTCCCAAAAGGCCGACGAGTTGAACCAAACTCAGAACTTGGGGGGGAAAAACGAACTGGTTGTACAGCTTTTAAAAACAGGCGGAGCACTTGGGCAATGGGAAAGAGCAATACCGGCAAATCGACGTACCCCGAGGAGCGAAGGGGGTGGAAATAGTCAGTGAGGGGGCAGGAGGGGGCAGCTTTGGCTTGAGGAAACGAGGGCCCAAGGAAAAGCCAAGTCGAAGGGTGGATGACGGAAACGGTGGGGAAAAAGGACCGGACGACAATAACAAAAGGGGGATAGGGATGACCAACGGACCGGCAGCGGTCTTGTGGATCGTGACAGGGACATGACAAAAAAGGGGGAAAAGAGTGTTTCTCGAGGGTGATGGTCACCGGGGCAGGCCTCACGTCCTTCCTTGTGCCCAAGTGGAAAAACTTGGAGGCCAATGCAAAGAAGAGGGGGGAAAAACGGAAGTCAAAAAACAGCCTCAGGCCTGGGAAAAATGGTGCGACTGTCAAGCGACCGAAGATCGGGCCGGAGGGCAGTAGAAGGAAGGGAAATGTCCTTCAGGACATACGTGGAAAGAACATGGTACCGAACCTGAAGGACGTCAGAGCAAGAAAGGATGAAAGACCTTTAGGAACGGTTTTGAAAATGTTGGAACCCAGGAGAAGAGGAAAATAATAAACGAAGAACCGTCAAGGCAAGCTTCAAAAGTCCACAAACCTGAACCAACCAAGTGGACGAAAAAGAAAGAGAGCGACATAAAGAGGAGCAAAAAAAGTGCCGAAACTATTGGGAAGAGGCTCAATATATGATAATGGACCAAAAAATCGCAATCATGGCATCAACATGGGATCTGAGGGACTGGCGGGAAGTTGCTAAAAAGAGAAAGGGATGGAAAAAAAGGTAACGAACTCCGATATCAGGGACGAACTCCTTCAAACGACAAATTACGTGACCGAGAAAAGCAGGGAGAAGGGGAATTTTGACAACGAGACCTCAGGGAGGGCGGAAGGTCAACATCAACGGGTTAAAAATCCCCAGAGCGGATAGCATAATCACAAAGGGGTGTCAAAACCTATAGGTGAGGGATACAAAAACCAACACGGGGGGGAGTAAAGCATCTTTCAGTTCGGGAGACGGGGGAAAGGGGGAAGAACCTCCTAGAGCCGGGGGAAGGGCAAAAGCAAGGGAGGGGTGTTAAAAGGGGTGAAATACTAGTCAGGGCAATATAACGCGGGACAAGGAAAGGCTTTGAAGAAAACAAAAATGCGGGCAAAAGGTAACCCAAATTAAGAGGGAAATGACGGAGGGGGAAAAAAGCAATAACCCCCGAAGAGAGCAAGAGGGAACACCTTAAGATAAAATCAGCGCAGTGAGGAATCAAGCCAAAATTAACGTGAGCGGACCAGGGAAAGACAGAAAAGGGTTAATCCTATAATTCCCTTGGGGAAATACGCACATGTCGAGGGGGGATAAGGGAAGACGCCTTGTATTTTAGCAGAAGGGGGCGGTTGGAGAGATACGAAATTAAAAGGGAAAAAAGGGAAAAGTTATCAACAATATACGCCTTTCTCCTAAAGGGGAGACAACAAAAAAATTTCAGGAAAAAGGCGTCAGAAGTCCGCGGACCGAAAAGAAAAGCACAGAAGAATCGTACAATGCATAGCAACAACAAGGCAACAAAAACACCTTTTAACGCGAACGAGGGAGAAAAACGGAACCGAGTTACCAGAAGCAGCTTGGAGTAACGGCTAAGACCTGGTGGGGTAAAACAAAAACAAGATGATCGTGGGGGATGGGGGGGGGAAGGGGGGAAAAGGCTACGCTCATGGAGAGAGCCGCTTTTAAAATAGGAGGCGGTAATTAAAACCTCGGGAAGGGGACAGAAAGGACCAAACTAAAAGTGGGGGGGAAGTCAATTCGCGAACTTCAAAAGGTCAACAACAGGAAAACGAGAGAAAGGAAGGGGAAACCGTCTCGGAGTCAAGGGAGGAAGCAAAAAGGGGAGTCCACTAAGAACTAACAAGCCAACGTCGTAGACCGAAGAATCTAAGAGGACAAATAAAAAAAGCTCAGGGTAGGGAATCACTTTGCCACGGGGAAAAGAAACTAGAAAGGCTGTGAAAAATAAAGAGGTAAACCAAGGAAAAGAAAAGTGCGGGAGAAGACATAAAGGAAAACAACAAACAAAACAACAAGGGAAAAGGAAAAGAAGAGTAGACAACCCGATACGAATAAACTTGCAGCCACTTTTATTGGAGACGAGGAATCAGGGGGGTCCGGATGAACGCAGGAAGTTATTACGGAAAAGAAGGTAGTAACAAGGTACGGAGGGAACACGCGGTGAGGAAAAACACTCCCGGGGGGGGAGGGGGTATCACATCGTGCCAAAAACCAAAAACCCCGTCCGGGACGAGGAAATTTTACGCCGATCCGGGGGGGTGTTCCTTTTCCTTTAGATATAGGTCCTTCAAATGGGAAAAGGGTAATTAACTGCAGGGGGAAACCGGGGATGGGAAGTCTTTAATTAGGACAGGGTTAGGCGCAGGTTTGGGCACCGTCGTCGTGAGTAGGAAAAAGGAAGTTAAGAGGGGAAAAAAGAGAAAGCGCACTGAAATGGGGGGGGGCCCTACGGCCAAACACTCTAAATGTGAAGCTTGCAACTGGGGGAAACCAGACACGTCAATCGGTGACAAACAAATGGGTTACAAAGGAGTTCGTAGACAGAGGGAAAAAGGAAGGCTGATTTTGGTGAAAATCACTAGAGGTGTGTGATCGACCAAGAATACGCGAAAAAGAAAGTGGGGGGGTGGGAAAATTGGGAGGGAAAAGAAAACAGAGAAGGGGGGGGACTTTCCGTTAGATAATAGGCCCGGAGAGCCG
>Ga0179593_1420833_pt1 | contig 23057 bp, 30 predicted proteins | sample CZODoug2_1_08_16_FD_185931 | JGI IMG/M metagenome (GOLD analysis project Ga0179593, IMG submission 185931) | Vadose zone soil fungal communities from Angelo Coast Range Reserve, California, USA - CZODoug2_1_08_16fungal (PacBio error correction) | ecosystem: Environmental > Terrestrial > Soil >...
TCTCGGGTCCCGTTCATCGCCAAAGTGAAGGGGGGGGGGGGGGGGGGGGGGGGGTGTGTGGGTGCCTGGGCAGGTTGGTGGCAGAAATCGCCGGTACTGAACTACTCTAACGGGCCTACTATGGTAGCAAAGGGTGTCCACTTCACAGGAACACGACGAGTTATCTCGATCAACCACAAAAAACAACCAGGAGGAGATCTACTCTCCTTGGGTGTTTTGCACAGGGTGGAAGGAGGGGGGGGAACGGCTCACAACGGGATAAAAGAAAAGTAGGTCAAGACCAAACACTTGCCCAACCAAAGGGTCCTCTGCACCTGAAATTCTCGGACAGAAAGAGGAAAACAAAAGGGGGCTCTCCATCCTGGGGGGGGCGGTGGGCCGTGAGGTAAAAAATGGCAACACATTTGTCCACACGCTGGGCAAAATATAAAATGGCAGCATGTTGGATGGCCAAAGGTGGGTTACCCCGAACAAATGGATTCCGTGGGGTCAAACAAAGAAAAACACAGGCCAATGGCGTCACTTGGTCGGGGACAAACCGACAGTAGGGGGTGACAAACATGGCAAAGAATCAGGGAGGGGCGCTCGCAGCAAACATTTTAGCTGTGGGCCCCTCCAAGGGTGGGGGGGTTTGGGGGGGGTTGTGTTAGGCAAAAATGGTCTCAGGAGTTAAAAAACAATAGAAACAGGTACAAGCGGGTGGAACATCCGTCTGAATCCCGGTCGCTTGAAACAGGAAGGGGGGAAAAAAGGGTGGGGGAAGAAAAACATCCTTCAATAAGTATTTGAAAAGTGCTCGAAACGGTGTAAAGCTGGGAAGGGACCGTAGAAAAAAAGGTTCATGGGGAAAAGACTTCACGGGAACAAAGGGGCTAAATGGCTGCCCAACCAATACGGCCAAAGGGATAGAAGTCGCAAGGGCGTGGGGAGCAGGGGGGAGCTAGGGGTTCAACGGGGGTTGGAATCAAAGCCGTTATGACGCAAAACAAAAAGAAACTGACAGGGGGGAGAGGGACGGACATGACATGACATAACTCAGAACTTCGACGTACCCCCAGTTGTTGAAGTGGTGAGATGCCAACGTTCGGGTCCCGAAAAAGGGAGAAGGTTGACAGGGGGAGAAAGCGACACACAGTGTAGACCAAAGAAACTCTGGTGGGTACCCATACCACCCCTTGCCAGGATTTCATAAAGGAAAGACAGTCGGGGAGAAGGACACCGGAAGGACACGGCAAAAAAAGAAGTCCTGGAAGGTTTTCACAAAGGCACGCCAAGGGGGAATGTCGCCTAATTCCTTTAAAGGACAGAAGAGGGGTTAGTAAAAGATGGCCATATTTTTCCCAGGGACGAAAGGGTGGGGGGGGGCAGAATGAGGGAAAAAAGTTCTCCACATGGGGTCCCAAAAAACTGAGGGAAAAGGGTTGGAGGGGGGGGGGAAGTCAGCAAAAGCTATAACTCTGCAATTCTCCAAATCACCTAATGAGCTCCCAGGGGGTGCAACGGAGGGGGAAGGTGACTGCAAGGGGGGTAAGGTATTGTCGCGACGGGAGTTGAATTCGGAACCAAGACAACCGCGGCGGGGTTGATCGCAGAGGCAAAAAGTCACGGTCTGGGAAACTGGGGGGTAAGGAGGCAGGAAAATCGAGGTCAGTCTCCACATCGGAGGTAAAACGAGATTCTAGGGCGTAATCCGTCGGCAGTTCAACAAGGGGGACAGAAAAGGAAGGAAAAGAACGCAAGCGAACAGATGCACAGGGGGTAAGACAATCAAGGAGGGGCTCGTCCAACGCCTAGGACCATAGGGGGGGAAACAGAAATAACGCCCTAAAAAAAAATCGAAGCGGGATGGGGGGAGGGGAGGGAGGAGCTATATCCATCGAGGGTTCGCGGGTAGTGAACAGTGGGGAAAGGTGGGGTCTGAGTGCCTGCTCAAAGGGGTCTCCGTCGGGGTACTTTCAAAAAAGGTACTAATAACAAAAAAACAAGGCTAACGAACTCATGGCCACCCCGGAACAGTACCGGGAATCTTGGGAAAAGGGAGCCGAGGGGTAAAGAAAGTTGTTCTCGAACTTGTCGGGGGGTGTTCCAGGGAGGGAAAAAAAAGGAACCGTGTAGTCTCGGACCGGGGCAGAAGACGGACTAGAAAAGACAAAGCAAATCATACACAACGTTTATAGTGTGGTGAGAAAGGGGTAGGCGATTTTCACAAAAACCCCTGACGAGATAGGACCTAGGAGGAAAGTCTCCTACAAAGCAGTCCTGGAAGGGGCCGCAAGTTTAAAAAAATAACTTACGAGGGCTGCAGGGAAAGGGAAACTCGCGGGGACATGGTTATCGTCTGGGAGAGGGGACTTGGGAGGGGGAAATAGCCCTTCAACAAAAAAAAACGGGGTGAAAAGTGAATAGATATAATTCCAATCCAATGCGAAAAAGGAGATCCATCGATAACCAGCCGTCCCGTGAAAAGAAGGTGAAAAAGTTCGTAAACCGGCGTAAAAGACAAGAAAGGCTTTTACAGGAGGTCCCGATGGGAAGAAGCTCTGACGGGGGGGGGGGTGATACCCATTGGGGTAAAGAACGAGACAATCACAGGCTCCTGATTTTCTTTAAGGTTCAAAATTCAGGACAGAACACCGACCGCCGCGAAGAAGAAAACGACACTCACCAAGGCAACCAAAAAAAATCGAGGACCGAAATTGCGGGGTACTAGGCAGTCCCCGGTTAGGGAAAACGATTGAAGAAGGGACATGCACGCCGTTTAGGAATTTTGAATTCGTAGCGGTTGGAAAGGAAAAAGAAAGCCGATGAAAAAAAAGAAAAAACACTTTCCCACGAAAAGGGCGCACGAAAAAAGAGAACCAAAGTGGGGAAGGACAAATGGAAGACAGGTCTCGCACGGGACGGGAGTGTAAAAGAGCTTTGTGGTGAAGGAGGGCGTGCCAGAGGGGGTCTCGTGATTTTTACTACAAAGGTAACCGAACAACAGGAGGGACGGGGACGGCGAACGAGAGAAGGAGGGGGAAAAAAACCAAGGGGTCCTGGACGCCACGCAAAAAACCACTTACATTCGCAAATCAATAAATCTCGTCAAAAGCCGAGGGGGAGGAAATGTGAAAGAGGGGGGGGGGGGGATCGGACCCCTTTCCAAAGTGAAAGGTTGGGGGTTGACCCAAGTCAGGGGTACACTTCGCCATCCGGGGGGGGGAAGGGGGGGGAAAGAAAAAGAAAGACGAAAGAAAAATCCGTACAATCGACGAAGAAAAAACCGAAAAAGAGCGGCTGCGGCGGGACCGATTGTATACCTTCACAGGAGAAGTGCAATCGGGGCACGGTGGGGGGGAAAAAGGGACTGGTTGGGAACAAATTTTGGGGATAAGGAGAAAAAAAACGCGCAAAAACAGGAGAAAATGGGGGATAAAAGGTGCAAATTTGGGGGTCCCCTAGCGCACCGAGTAAAGAATTCAGGCTGAGGACAGGATGCACATTGGTGAACCGACGCAAGGAAGGGGCAGCAATGTCCACGGGGAACTGAACTTGATCGGCAGGGCGGGGACAGTGAGCATTCGGCAAAGAGCTTGGGTAAAAAGAGGACATTGGGAGCCCGGGGGAAAGAGCACTGGGTCGTGGACTTCGTAACCATGAAATAGAAAGGATGCGTTTGGTCCCCCGTCAAAAATTCAGCCAATTTTTGCAAAGGTTCGACTGGGTGGAGTGGTCTGGGGGCAAAATGACGGTCTCCGAAAAAATCCTGGGGGATGCGTAATAGACATTCTTTGAGAACTGGCATGCTCACAATAGAGAACTGGCCAGCCCGGACAAAAAAAAACTAAACCAGGTCCCAAACTAAACCGTCTATGGGGCGCCATAGAACATGAGGAGGAGGGTCGGTTTGGAAAGAACGAAATAAGGGACCTATCCGACAAAAACGGGAGGAAACGTGGGGGCCACCCACTTCACTGACGATTGGTGAATAAAAAAAGTCAACCAGATGGGGCGTAGGAACGAACACAATGACCGGGGGGTAAAAAGCCGTACGCAGAACGGGAGGGCGGAGGAAACGCCTGGGGGGGGCAATTAAACCGGGGTATCTCAGCCAGTCGCCCTCCAACTTTTTTTCCCCACCAGCTGTATCTGTAGAAGAAAGATCAGCCTAGGGGGGATGAGAGACTGAAACCAGATCATAGGACGGTAAAAAACTGGCCCTTTTCTGGTCCCCTAACCAGCTTGACTAAAAACGACAAAAACAAGGGGGGGAAAAGAGGGGCGGAAACCACGAGGGAATAAGGGGGACAAACCAGGGAGGGACAACATGGTTCCAGCCCAACAAGCATAGGAACAATAGGAGCAAGATGTGAAAAAGGGGGACAAAAAAAAAAAAAAAAACTTCCCAAGGAAAACCCCAGTCCTTATAAAGGGGGGGGGGGTTGTGGGGGCCATTCACTTTTTCATGCTCAGGGGAAAGTGAAAAAAAAGGGTTTGGGGTGTGGGGAAATGAAAGTGTGGCCGCTGGATGGACCTACTTCTAAAAGGGGGGGGGGGGGGGTGGTATCTCAGGAAGCGACGGTCCCCTTAAAGAAAGAAAACCTCACGAATTCAGAAAGAGAAAAAAAACGTTAGGAGAAGGAAAAAAGAAAGAGAGAGGATTCTTCGGGGGTTGGTTCTTCGTGAAGCGACAAAAAAACGCTCAAACTAGGGGAGTACCAAAGAGGAAAAGGGGAAAAAAAAAAACCAAGAATGTAAAGAACTGAAAGACATTAGATTGAACCACAGAAACAGAAAAAAAAGAAAACTTCCCATTGGGAATCTCCTCCTGCCGGGTAAGGGGGGGGGAGGGGGGCCAAGCGGGCATTTCCCCCAAGGGGATGGGAAAAAAAAACGAGAAAGGTTGTTCCATCCACAAGGAAATTCCCCCTGGTGCCGAGCCACAAAAGAGGGGAAAGGGGGGGGGGGGTGGTCCAAAAAACCAACGACCATCAGGATTACGGCACCAGCCGTTCTATTACTCTTTTTCTGGACGCAAATGGGTGAAAAAAAAGGGGAATGAATCGGCAAGCGTCCTAATCTAAGGAGAGAGCAACAAAAAACACAAAGAAAAGGTTACGATGGTGTGAAACCCTGGGCGAGCTAAGGGCGGCATTCAACAAACAAATCGCGGAGGGCAAATGGGGAAGAAGGGATTCCGCACCCTCGTTTGCGATCTTAGAGTCAAAGGTCAGGGTTGAATTCAAGAAGCAAAAAATACAGAAAGGGGGGGAGGACAAGGAAGGTGTAAACTGCGACCCATCTGGGGTGTTCTAAGACCGTTCAAAGTGCTGGAGTTAGAAAAAAAAATCGGTATAAGGGGGGCAAACAAATTCGGGACCAGAGCAAAAGTTTTTTCGCAGGAACGCCTGGGGAAAAGGAAGTCGGTCGGGACTAAGGGCATGACAGGGGGGGCTCAAGAAGTAGGACCCGCAAAGTCCATTAAATACTTCATGAAAAAAGGAAAAGAGTAAGGCCCCCAAAAGGGAAAGACGGGGGGGGGGTAAGATGACCAAAAATCGTGCCAGGGTTTTAGTTTCAGGAAGAAGAAATCTGACAAAACAAAAAAGACCAGAAAAAGGGAGCAAACCAAGGAAGCGGGGGCCCAGGGCTGCCGGAATGAACGAAAACTGCCAAAAAGTCAAAGGAATCACCACTGCGACCTGGCACCTGGAACAACTGAAGACGGTGGAAAAAAGAAAAAGGCATCAGCAAGTTGGGGTAACGGACAAAACCGGGTTGGGAGAATCTTTTGCAGGGGGGTCACCAGGCGAGGAAAGAGAACAGGGTAAAAAAGAGAAAAAACATTGGGTGCACCACAGCGAGTCAAAAGGGAAGGGGGATTCCGCCCAAAACCCTGTCGACGCCGGAGTCTAAGGGGAAAAAACCCCGAAAGAAGCCGCAGAAGGTTTGGGCCTGAGTGAAGTCTTCTCAGAATCGTCCTTCACGGAAGGAGGTAAAGAAAAAATGAAACAACGCCAGGCGAAGGGGGAGCTCCGTCGCCAAACCCACGTGCCTTTCTTTGTCGGGGGGGGACTGGGAAGAAAAAGGGCGAATATCAGAGGAGTTCGCCCAGAGGCGCTGTACTGATCTGCCAAATGCCGAGTGTAGGCCAGGCCGGGAAGGGGAAAAAGGGGGGGGGAAAAAAAATGATATCCAGGGCAAGGCACAAAAAAGCAACGCCATGGGCAAAAAACTCACGTGTGAGTAAAACTCGGGTGGGCGAAGTAAGGACCACACAACCGGGGAAAAGGAGAAGAAAAAAAAAAATGCACGACACGACAAAAAATTCAAAACAGCCTGAAATCAATTTCTTGAAGCGTTTTAAATCAAGATATGGATTTCTGGAAGCCAAAAAACGGGTGGGGAGCGGTTGAAATTGGAACGCGGAGGGGAAAAAACGTGATGCTCATGTTCTCCGTCGGGACCCTGGGGGGCAGCGAGACAAAGGAAGAATCCCAAGAGAGCAATAACCAAAAAGGTCAAGTAAATAGACTAAAACCTAACACCGGAAATGTAAACGGAATTGATCGGAGTGTGCAGCCGTGGTGGCAAAAAAGGCGGATATAAAACACCTGGCCGGTGTGTCACTGGAAGGGAAGAGGGGAACAAAGCATACATCGGAGATAGAAAAGTCGACTAGTCAAATAAGGGGAAATCTATCACACCAAAAAAAAAAAGGGGAAAATGGTAGGCAACACGGGGCAGGGCCACTTTTTCATTAAAAGACGCCGTTACACAAAGAGTTTCTTTTCATGAAAAAGGGGGGGGGGGAAAAGAAGGGGCGGAGTTTCATACAATCTCTCTCATGGAGGGCATCTCTGATCACAACAACAAATACCTGGTCCGGGGAAATAGCTAGATTCCCTCCAAGAGAAGGCCGGCAGGACGACAGTACTAGTCCCTCGAAAACGCTTAAACTTCGACGGCGTCCCATACCTGCAAGTAAGGTCGAAAGAAAGAGGGAAGAGACATGTCGGGGGGTGTGGAAAAAAAGAGACAGCTTTTGCCCTAGACAATCGGCGGGCTGCAATGGGAATAAAAAAGGGAATTCGGGGGAAGTAAAATCCGAAAGAGGCACAAGACAAGGGGGATACTCCGAAGTGCACACCACTCTATCTATCGACATGAGGGAAAAAAGGAGTGGTCAAGGACAAGTCTCGGGTGAAGGGGAAAAGGGGGGGGCCGGGTCATGGGGGGAATTGTTGGATGAGGGTGCTTGCCCCCAAAAAATTGGGAAGCAGCACGTCGCCAGAAAATGCGCATCAAAGACAAAGACGGGGGATGGGAAACTCTCAACAGGGAGAGGGTGGGGGCCAAAACGGTTTTGTATTAGCTTCAGCTTGTAGTTCAGTAACGGCCAGCCACAGAGAAAGCAACAAAAGGGCCGAAGGAAAGCGGAGCGAAGGCGATGTCAAAATGGGAAAACTGCGAACAGCCTTTCAGTAACCTCAACGGCCGAAAAAAGGGATGCAAAAGGCGAGGGCCAGCCTGCAACAAGTAAAAAAAAACAAAAAGTGGGTTGGGTGGAAAAAACGCCGTGCGACAACATCTCCGCGGGTTGATTTGACTCAAAAAGCATCAAGAAAAGAAGTAAACATTCTGCAAGAAGAAAAAGAAAAACGTCCGGAAACAAGGAGCGAGGGACGGGGGCGCATTGGTAAGCAGCGTCGGAGTGCCAGATCATCCACTTTGGGAGCGCGGTGGCCAAAAAATGGGAAAAGAAAGGGGTAAAAAGGCGCGCCCCACACCTGTCTCCATGGGGGATCCCCTATATTCTAACCCCAGAGTCCCGCGTAAAAGACATTCTTAATGCCCTTCTGACTTGTTAAAAAAGGACAATGAGGGGTCGGACGGGGGGGTTACTTTGATCTGCAGGTCGTGGACAATGAGGCCAAAAGTGCGAAAGCATGGGGAAGGAAGGGGTTCACTTGGCTCCAATTTATGAGCGGTGTTTTGTGAAAAATATGATGCAAGGAAAAAAAAAAAAAAGAGAAAGGGGAAAGGAAAGATGTTGGGGGGGGGGCAACAGTTTACCTCAAAAGGCGGACAAGTGGTGGAAATTCTCATGGCTGGAGGTCTCAAGGAATGTAAAAAGGGGACTCCGAAAATGCACAGGGGTTGGGAGTCGTACATCTTGGTGTGAGAAACCTAAACCTGATCAAGAAAAGAAAAAAACTGACCAATAAACACCGGCAAGGAAACAACAACTTTTGCCCGCTCAATTGGGCACACCGTAGAAAAAAAGAAGGAGAAGTCCTTTCACCAGAAAACTGGAGACCAGAACGTACGCTGCGGGAAAAAGTTCCATCATACTTCGAGTGGAACCTGGGTCCAAGGTGAAAGAAAGGAAATGGAAAAAACCTGAACAATTTCGGGGGAAGGACGGCGAGCAAAACGGATGAGGAAAAAAAGTGGTTACCATTCAATCCCATTTTATCTCTCAACCTTGCGGCCTCCAGAGTACTCACAACAAAAATACCGGGATATACAAACAGAGAGGAGAAGCACATAGGGAGGACCGGTACCATTTTTGCCCCCGACCCTTACTCGACCCGGGGAGGGGAGGCGCTGTTTGGACAAGCGGAGTACGGGCGGGGGGGGGAGGAAACAAAATTGCCTCACAACAGGCAACAAGCTGGGGACTGGAAGGTGACGAAAAGACACAGGGGTCAAAATGAATGTATGTTTAAGTCAGGGAAACTGTGGAAAAGGGGGAACTCATTCAGTTTCCTTTAGGGCTGTTTCGCGCCAATTTCAGTGAACTAAAAAAGAAAGGGGAGCCCTTGTTCCCCTGGGAAAACGAAGAAAAGATAGCGCAGCAGAACTACAACAAAAATGGAGGGAGTAAAGAGAGATAAGTCCGGAGGGGTGGAAGTCCCAAACTGGTAGGACAAAGGGAAAGCAAAGCAATAGTAAAAAGAACCAGAGAAAAAAATGTCAATCCTCTCACATCTTTGCCAACCAACTTGTAAAGGAGAAAGAAATGGGAGTATGCAAGGATTCACAAAAGACGGGGTCAACCCAACAATTTCTAGGACTGGGGAGGGCAACCGTGAAAGAAAAAAAATGGGGAAACACGGCCTTGCACGCGGAGGGGGGGGTTGAACTAGACAAATGGGATGGGCCAAATGGTGTGTACATCCCGAAACGTTTCCGATGGGGCCTGACCAAAAAACCAAGAAGGCCATTGCCAACCGAGGGGGGGGGGTCGAGGGCGGGGGTCAACGACTGAAAAGGGGGTTACTCCCTATTGATTGGCAGTCGACTCAATGGGGAAGAAGCGATCTCCAACAGAGGTGACGAGGAGGGGGGGGGGCCACTAAAACACGTTCTTACAAAGTACGGACTAATCCGTACAGGGAAAGGGTTGGGTACAAACGGGGGGACGATCCTTTTCTGATCTCAGTTACAGAGTGGGGTGAATGACCAGAAACCATACAATTACGGGGAAAACGGGGATTTTCCTTGCGGGAACGTTAAGGGAGAAAGCCAGGGTGGTCAAAACTAGGGGGGAGGAACGGTCATCATTTCTGAATTACTTACAGCCAAAATGATAGGGCAGAAAAATTTCACAGGAAGATGTTGGCAGGGGGGAGATTGGGAAAAGCATTCTGGGCATGTGGAAAAAAGGGGGTCCGAAAAAATGATGAACAAGAGAGGGGAGAGGGGATTGAAACATGGGGAGAAAAAAAAGGACAGGAAAGAACTTCCTCCCTTGAGACGTGAAAACCAAGGGGCATGCATGGAGGAGGAACCAATCATGCCGAGGATATTTCAAGAACCAAAAGAAAAAGAAAAGAAGGAAAATAAAAAAATCTTGGGGGGACAAGGGGAAAAAAAAAACGGGAGGGGGCCATCAACTGGCCACCATTATCAAGTCACCGCGACCTGCTTGCAATGGCCTTCGGGTCAAAAAAAGGATCAATAAAACTGAATTCTTTACAGGGACGGGGCAAAGGGTTGCAGAAGGGCGGTTAGAAGGGGAGGGGTAAGGGGATAAAAACAATTGGGGTGGGGGGAGCCGGTCGACCGGGGCGCTCAATGTTTGTTTTGCCCAAAAGGAGGAAGGAAATGCGTCTGGCAACCACGGACCCCTCGAACCGCCGCTCTCAAAAAGAAAGAAACCTAAAATGAAGAATCCTGTTTGAAAGGGGAAGGGGGGGAAGGGGGTTCAGAGAATAATGTCGGATCTTCGAATCATGAGGACAAAGAAAAGGATGAAAAGGGGTTAGGAAAGAGGGGGGAAAAAAAACACAGGCCTTTCGTTTAGGAATTCGGATATACGGGGAAAAGGGTGACACACATTCAAACCCCTCGGCTAACGGGGGGAAAGAGATTGCTCGGATTGTACTGTGGGACAGGGCCGGAAGTTCCACAGGGACAATTTTGAATCAGCATGGGGGAAATCCCAGTCCAGGAGCAACTGCGCCTATGCTATACCCAGTGTGACTGAACTAAAAGGAAAGGACGCAAAGGGGGAAAAAGAAGGAAAACAAAAGGCAATCCAACACGAAAAACAAAAAGAAGCCAGAAAAATACCAAGAAGGCTGATTTGAGAGCGTTGTAAATATATAATCCAAGGGGGGGGCGTCGTGATTGGCAAAAAGGGGGTGGGAAAAGAGCTCTCCATCATCGGGGAGCCGTCGGGGTCCTGGCAAACTCAGGGGAAACAGAAAAGAGGAAAGGCCCAACAACCTTCAGTGCCGTTACCCTCCACGATTCCAAAATAACCTGGATCGGACCAGGACGGCCAAGGGGGGAGCAGGGGAAAAAACACAAAAAACGAGCAAAAGGGGGGGGGTGGAAAAAAGTTCAGGATACTGTCGCCCGCGGAGAGCCCGTACTAGAAAAATCAAAAGGAAACGAAAGCGCCAGCAAGAAAAGAGGGGATCTGGACACAACCGACTTCTTTTTTGTCCTTGGCAGGAAGGGAGAAAGGGTAAAAAAAAAAATCACATTTTAATGGGCGGGCCCTCGAGGGGGTGGGGGGAGGGGGGGGGTGTGGGGGGGAGGAGGAGATGAGAGTTGGGCGAGGGTGGGGGGGGAGGGGGCGGAGGAGGAGGGGGGAGAAGGAGGGGGGAGGAGGAGGGAGGGCGAATAGGTGTTGGGAGGGCCGGAGAGGTGGGTCCGGGGGAGGGAGAGAGTAGGGAGAGGAGGAGGAGGAGGGAGGGAAGGGGGGGGGTGTGGGGGAGGAGTGGAGAGGAGGGAGTGAAGGGGGCAGTAGGGAGAAGATGGATGGAGGGGGCTGGTGGTGGGAAAAGGTGGGTTACAGGGCGTTCGAAGGCGGGGGATCGGGGGGGGGGGGAGGGGGTAATAGGGGGGGAAGAAAATAATTGATAGGGATAGAAGGAATGGTGGGGGAGCGATGTGGGGCGGGGGAAGGGAGGGAGTGCGGGAGGGACAGGGGAAGGGGGGGGAGGAGTGAGGTAGCTGGATGAAATGGAAGGATAGAGTAGAGGAGGGAGAGGACAGAAAACGTGGAACAACGGGAGGGGGCGCAGAGAGGGGAGAAAAGGTAGGGGGGTAGGGCGGAAGGGGTGGGGAGAGAGTAGGCGAAACGAATTTGTGGGTTCCGTGGAGAATCTTGGGCGGGCAATCGCGAAACGGTAATGAAAAAAACTGGGACCTGGGGTTAAAAAAGGATTTCATAAACTCTCCCTTTGTTTCAATGGCGAGAAAAAAACCCAAACGATAAATAGAGAAAAAAGATCGCATTCTATCGATCCGTCGAAACCATAACGCTTATGACGTCTAATCAAGAGGAAACGCGGAAGAAAAAGAAACCATCTTATAGAAGAAAAAGAAAGGGTGCTAAATCTTCTGTTTTGGTGGTTATGAAGCAACGAAGGGGGGAGAAACCCAAGGAAAAGGATCTAGCAGAATTATTGCCAATGGTTTCTTGGCAGTACGCCCTGATACAGAGACGCAGGTAGAAGAAACCAGTCAACAAATCGAACATAGAGAAAAGGGGGAACGTCAGACGGAGTAAAAAAAGTATCAGTGGGTTATGGGGGTCAGTTGGAAAAGAGGGGTAGGAATTGGGGGTTTGGGGGGGATTCAGTATCATGCCCCGGAAAACGAAAAAAGAGCACAAATTGAGCACCATCTTGAAAAAAGAAAATCTCAATTTCGGAAGGGGAATGGGTAAGAGATCATCAGAAATGAACGCTGATTGGCAAATTCTGGCAGGAGTTGAAAAATTAAGGGAGGGAAGAGGGGGGGCCTCGGGAGTTTGGACGACTTCCCAAGGTACTGAAAAACATGGGGCTGGAAAGACCATGAAAAAAGGGAACACATGAAAGTGGGAGCGACCCTGACAGTCAAAGCTCAGAAAATCTATAAAAGAGCCGAGAAATGACCGGGAGGAGGAAAGACTGCATTACAAAAAAACAAACGTTGGGGGGTGGGGAGAAAGGGAGGGAGAACAAATAGCCAGCGGTGAGGGCTAATCAGGTCCGAGCCGAGGGCATCCGTACAAAGATTCCTCAAAAAGGGAAAAAAGGAAAACTGGCAAAGGGGGGAGGCGCAGGAAGCGGCGAGCGGTGCAGCTGACCTTGGTTCTCGAGGGGGGAAAAAAAAAATGTACGGTGAGAAAGACGCCCCCCAACGGGACGGGGGGCCAATTTGTCCCCGAGGGAAGGGAACATAAATTCCGAAGGAGTCGAAAAAATGAGGGGAGGTGTTGAACTCGACTTCATTCAGAAAGGTCAGCAGGGGGGGGGACTTTGGGGATAATTCAACGGGACAATGGGCCAACCATGCTCAAAAAACCTTTTAAGAAGTGGGGAAATGGGGAGAAAGATGCTCTGGGTTATCTGATCATGAAAAAAGAATCAAAAAGAGGGACACAGAATTGGGGGGGGGGGTCACAGGGTCACAACCAGTCCAACCCAGTGTGTGCCACTCAAAGTTTCGGTCCTGAATCGTCAAAATAAGAAAAAAGGAAGTAGGATTGGGTGGGGGGAGCGAACAGGTGGAGAAACAAAAGGAAGGGAGCACAATAGAAAAACTATCCAGCTTCCCCCTGCTCAATTTGGAGAGACTGGGAAGTTGGGACAGAAAAATTGATGTGGAGAAAAGGGAGTTCCCAGAAAGTAAAGAACGTTCCTTAGTCGAACCACCTATGCGACATCCATCAAAGAATTTCGATTGAAAGACAAGGACTCGGATTAAACACGCGTAAACGATGAAAAAAGGGAGGGGCCAGCCCGATCAGAACGGCGAAACGGCAACCGCCGACCAGGAAGGGAAAAAGGGTAAGACGCGGCGAACGAACCAGTGGGTGGTAAAACAGCACGCTGGGGGGGTGTGGATATCGAGCGCCATCGATGAGCTGCAAAAAGGATGATGAAACGGGAAAGGGATTTACACCGACAAAGGATGAAAAGGGGACAGGGGCACGAGCTGGGGGTCCCATCATCGTGAGGGGCTTAAACAAATTTTGGAAATCAAAAAAACAAACCCGAACTGAAAAAAAAGGGGGGGGAAAAAGGGGAAAAACATCCCCCTCCCCAAGGGGGGAATTATAGAAAATTGTTCTTGCGTGGAGAAGAGAAGGCCATTGAAAGGTGGTGAAGCAGGTGGGGAGGACCTAAGGGAATGGGGGGGGGGGTACTACAGGATGGAGCGCCTTGGGGGGTCTTTCAGAGAGAAACAAAATTATCCGAAAACACAAAAAGGGAAAAGGAAGGAGGAAGAGAAAGTCTTCGTGGGTTTAAGAGTGAAGGGAGGGGGAGGAATTCCAGTAGTGTCCAGAGAAGTAGGAAAGAACAAAAAGGAGGGGACAACAAATTTGGAAAGATAAAAGATAGAAAGGAAAAAGATCACGTGAAAGACGGAATTTGGGCCTATAAAGGCTGGAAGGGGGGAAGGTCCGTCCAAAAAAATGTTCCCAAAAAAAAACCCGGGGGGGGAACGAGCTGTTACATGCTGGGAATGGCCAAGGGGTTCCTCCAAAGAATGTCGGGGGGAGAAAAATACCGCAAGACAAAAAGTAATAAGGATTTGTCAAAACGAAAGATGTATGGGGCACTTGCATCAAGAGGGGAGGGCGGCCGAAAGGAGCAACAGAGGGTGGGAAAAAGGGTGGGGGGGGGGGGGGGAAACTAACCACGGCGGGGGAATTTGCGCCCATCTTACTCAAAAGGGGGGGAAAAAAAAAAAGAGGGTTTGTGGACAAATCAAAAACCTACTTAGGGTTAAAGAGGGTAACCATCCTTCATTTTTTGAAAGTCATCACAATATTAAGGGGAAAGGGAAAGTCAAAATCTGTGTGTGACGTGGAGGGCAGCTTTTTGGTGGAAGGAGAAAAAAGGACAGTTCGTCTAGTGTAGAACTTGCAAAAAGAAAGAAATTGGTCATTCACGCCCAGAGGGCCAGGGGGGCGTGGCGAAAAAAAAAGGTTCGCCCTGGGTACGCGTCAGGTCGCGTAGGGGAAAGGAAGGAGTGTCTCGAATTCGCATCGGAAAGAAATAGGATTTTTCGGGAAAAACGGACGGTTCGAAGACGACAAGAGTAAAACGGTGCCAACGGGGGGGGGGGGGACATGCATGGTGAAAAGGAAAAATGACCACAAGTCAGCCCGAATAGAGGTCCGGGTAGCCAAAAAAGGAGACCACACGAAAAGGGGCCAAGGTACCAAGGCTGTTGCCCGCATGGCCTACGTGGACGAAGGGGTTGTCAAAAAAAAAAGGGGGACCAAAGGCCAAAAAATCATGAAAGAAGGGAGGCACGGTCAAAAAAAAAAACAAGAAGCAGGGAACCCCAAAAAACAAGCCTGAAAATCTTTTTACAAGGGGGGCAGACGGGTCAGCGTGTAGGGGAAGGGGGGAAGAACAATGGGGCCACGTGGCGAGGGGGAGGAAAAGGGTCCACTCAACATTTTTTGTACCAAGCTCGAAAAAAAGGCAAAGGAAAAAAAATAGACCTTTGAAAAACAAGACCAGAAAGGGAAACGCTCCACGGAATAGGGGGTGCAAATTTAGAGGGGAAGAAGGTACTTCGATCCCCGGAAGGGGGGGGGAAAAGGAGAAACAAATCAACCTCTCGCAGTGTGTCGCTGATGACAAAACAAAAAGTTCCGGCTTTGGGAGTGTGAAGGGGGAATGGGAGGGGCGAAAAAAATCATGGGTCTCGCAACAGGCCTGATGGTGGGACGCGGATCTGAGGGGGGGGGAGGGAAGTCAGGACGGAGGAAGGTGCACGGGACAATTATCCACTCGGTCGAAACCCCGCGCCAGCTCAGTTGGAGAGGGGGGGGGGAGAAAAGTCCGTACAAAACTGAACACGGAAAAGAGGACAACAAGAAAAAAGGTAAACCGAGGCAAACGCCGAAATAAGCCGGAAAGTCTGAAAAAGCGGTTCAAAGACAAGAGGGGAAAGGGTAGGGGATGTGCTTGGCGCGGGGGGGGGATTGGGGCTTATGAGTTACTCAAACGCGGAAGGTCCCGTGGCGGGTGGAGCAGGAAAAAAAACGAGAAATGGCCACACCAAAGCAAGTGAAAGAAGAGAAAAAGACGTCCGGGAAAGAAGGAAAGGGGAACGTTCCAATTGAACAACCTGATCAATTTCCCCTTGGGAAGGAGAAAAGGAGAAACCCGTCTTATATAGTTGGAGAGGGAATACTTAAAAGAGAACATCATCAAGATCCCACCGGTCTGTTGGGAGAGGGATCACCAAAAATAAGGTATGCTATCAACAAACACGGAAAGGAGGGGATGTCATCTTCGGACGCCTTACCATCCGACCTTCTTCCCAGAGGCACGCGGCTTTTCCGAGGGACTCAAAACTGTCAATGAGGCGAAGACCTGGGAGGGAGGCTACGCCAAAAAAAAACTTTAATTATTGGGGGAAGATCGAAACGACTAAGAAGACGAAACACAGGAGAAAGGTCACTCAAGGGAAAGCCACTTTAAAAATCGGCCCGATAATACTGTGGTTCCGAACGACGAAAAAGAGAACCGGGTACTGTGGGGGTGATAGGGAAAAGGATGGGAAACCTTACCCGCCGATCTCCAGTGCTGGGTAGGGTCTTGACGGCATCCCGAAGGGGAGAAAAAGAAAGGAAAGTAAATCTCAGAAGTAGAAACATAAAAAGAAGAATCGACAATTGCAGTACATCGGGGCAGTAACCCACGGCACACCAAAATAAGGAAGGGGGGGGGGAATTGCGCAGTAGTTTTGTATGGATCGTTGAACCAAAAACAGACAAAAAGACCGATTAGCAACGCACGTGACGCAAGGCACTGCACAAAAAAAAAACAACGGAAGGAGGGATAACGCTAATACAGAACTTGAGGAAGGAAAGTGGAAGGAGTCAGGGGGTGGAATGTGGCGTTGATCTGTCGCGGGGGTACTGGACGATCACAAAAAAAAGGGGTTTGAAAGGCAGGAGAAAAGAGGGAGAGGGGCAGAAGGGGGGTCATGAGGGATGTGCAAAACCAAGGTTGAACTGGCGCCAGGCCCGGAAATCGCAAACCGTTGACGAAAAAAAAAAAAGCAGGAAGGGAAGAAAAGGAAGACTTCAGCTTCAAGAAAAAAAGGGGACCATTGGGGGTTGGTGGCCGCCGTAGGAATACAGTGAGGGGGCCGGACGTTGACAAATGAAGAGGGAAAAAAAAGAAGAACATAGTAAACGAAAAAGCCGTCAAAAGGGGAGCAAGGAAATTCGTGGGCCGCAAGAGCAAAAAAGGGCGGGACAGTGTCAAGAAAAAAAAAGAAAATCAGGGGGGGGAAAGACGTCTTTGGGCAAAAAAATGTGAGCGAACAGTCAAGGAAAAGCTCCAAAAAAGGCCGCCAATTGGGAATCCCCTATGAAAAAAGAATTCTCCTGAAGGAATCGAGGAAAAGGGAAAGGGGGCTGGGGGAAACGAAAATTCAAAGTCTGGGAAAGGGATGGGGAAATTCCGTGGGAAAGTGAGGGGAAACGGAAGCCTGGGTAAAAAAAATCCAGTTTGAATGAATTGTCCAAGTAGTTAAGGAAAAAATAAAGACGCAAACTTTGGTCCCAGAGAAAGGGAAGGGAAAACCAGGTGGGGGAAAAAGGAGGGGAGTTCTTTTAGGCTTAAAAGGTCAAACGAAGAATGGGGGAAAGAGAAAAAGGAGGACCAACCACTGAGGGGGAAAAGCGTACCAACCCACTGAACAAGAAAACAAAAATAAAAAAACACGGGAAGGGAAAGTGGAAAACAATAAAACATGGATGCGGGGACTTTCCAGACGGAGCGGTGCTTACGACAAACCGGAGGAAAGAAAAAGGAGAGTGGCCGGAGGGGCCCGGGGATAAAAAAGTGACAAATGACCGGCGACCGCGCCTGGATCAGAAAAGGACAGGGAATGGGAAAGGACAAAAGGGGGGGGAGAGCGCAACTCGACCGCCGCCCGGGGGGGGGGACCAGAGTAACGACTGGGTGAGGATCGAGGGAAAGAGAAGAACGCCCATAATCGTCCCATGTCAGGAGGGAAACCGACCAAGAAGTACAGCAATTGCCAGGGAATGGGAGGGGGGGGACAAAAGAGAAAAAATGGGGTCTGGGCGAAAGGACAACATTTTGGCCAGAATCCGGGAACCCCAAAAGCCGGAAAAGGGAAGAAAGGCCACTGTAACCCCCTATAGAAGGAAGGATTTCAAGGGGGTTGATCGTGCAATCATATCGGGTCTCCCTTAAAGATGTGGCAAAGGCGTTGACCAAAATTCTGGGGGGAAACTACTTCTCTGGGGAGAAGAGGGGAACCGGGGGCCTTTCCACCGACACGAAGGGAAGGCGAAGAGACAAAAAACCCAACCCGGAGGAGGAGGAAAAGATAATTAGTCGTGGTCCAGACGGAAAGCGCTCAAAGAGGGAAAGGAGGGGGTCACCAAGAACGGACGACAGAGTGTGGGGGACAACTTCAAGGGGAAGGATATTAGCAAAGAACAGAGCCAAGGGGACGGCAACAAAGAGAAAAAATAATTAAGGGGGGGGGGGGGGGGAAGGGACCGGGACGTCCACATGTGTTCCACGGGGGGGCGGCCTAAAAAATTGACAGGGAAGAAAAAAAGGGCCCGGGTTGGGGGGGCTAGACAGAAATTGAAAGAGGGGTGTCCCATACAGGAAAAATCGCCCCGGGAACATGGAACTTTCGAAAAGTTCAAAACTGTGTGTTACGACATCTGGTACTCAATTATCGGGAAGAAAGCATCTAGACCATACATAAGGGGGAAGGTGGGCCACTCCACGGGGCGGGAGGCGAAAATTGTTCCGCTCATAAAAAAGTACTCATGCACAAAGGGGTTACGAAGAATGAACCGGAAGAGCAGGTCAGGGGGGGCCCGGGCAGGGGGTGTTCCCAGCCCGAAAAAACAAATTTAGGATTCAATCAAAAAGTGAGGATGCCTCGCTCTAAAGGGGGGAAAGTGGAGACTTTGACGGGCAAAAAGACTTGAGCCCATCGTGAATGGGAGGGCGACAAAGTCGCCAGGCGGGAACTCAGGTTGGAAGGGGGGGGGTCAGACCAGTTCGGGGGACTAATGGAGCAGCACAGGGTGGACCCCAATTTCGGTAACATCCAGTTCGGGGGGGGGGAAAAAAGAAAAAGACGAAGCAGACAGAATTAGAGGCCAAACAACTGGTCAGTCCAGGGGGTGATATGACCAAACGGGTTTAGAGGGAAAGACAAAAAAAAAAAAAATCCAAAGACCAGACAAGAAAAGAGGGGACCAAGGGGGGCAGGGGTGGGGGGCCGCATGGCCTGTTCACTGCACACTAGCCAATAAAAATAAAAGGAAAGAACAGGAAATTGATGTGCAAAAAAAAACCGGTGAAAGAGCCTGAATTCACTTGGGGGGGGACGCCATGCAGATCGGGGGGGGGGGAAGCGGTGGCATATAACCGGGAGAAAGAGGGGGACACCGGGCAGTTTGCCTCCTCACGTTTGAGGGGAAACATAAGATCACAAAGGTGAAGAAGGTCTGCACGCTCGAACGGCTGCTCAACGCCACCACGAATGACTCAATTACGGGGGAAAGGGGACGTTCTGCGCAGGGGGGGAGTGAGATGTGGGTCTCCGCTCGAGGGAGGAGACCAATCAAAGAGGAGGGGCATACGTCTAAAGGGCAAAAACCGGGGGTGGGCTTGGAAAAAGGAAGCTGGGGGGGGAAAAATGGGGGTCCAAATCGAGGGACCCGAAGAAAGGAGGATTGCCGACTTTCGCCGTCACTGGGGGACAAGACATGAGAAACCTTTCAGCAAACCGCGCATATGACACTCCGTGTGAGTACCTGAGTGGCGAAAAGTGGATCCACAACTCAACCAGATGTAACCCTCAGACTAAAAATGAAAAAGAGTGATGAGAAGGGGGGGCAGACGGGCTTGGCGCAGGGATGGGAGACAGTGCTGCATAGCTCCACTTGGGGTGCCGGCTAAGGACAAAACAAGAAAAAAAATGTGACACACCCCTTCAGTACTCCCCGGGGGGCAAGGACTAAGAAAGGGTAACAAAATGTGTGGAGAGCTTGGGGATTTTTCCGGGGGGAAAGTCGGAGACCAGGCGGGTGGAATCTGGGACAAAAAGAACGCGGCGAGGGGCACATTATAAGGAAAAATGACAAAACGCATAAGCGCCGTGCCGGGCGGCAAGGGGAAACAGTGCCAGAACAGAAAGGAAAGCACCTTCGCGCGCCTTCCCATCGCTCGGGAAAAAAAAAAAACCTTTTGGTGAATACTTCCAGGTAAGGGGTGACTCGAACCGTGCAGGGGGGGTTTATCGAGGCGAGTCCATCGGCCATGTGCAGAAAACCTCAAAAACAACAACTGTAGGAGACAATCTCCCCAGGCAAAAGAAACTCGCACAAAGCACATTCATTCCCTCGGAGCAGGGAGTGTAAACTTCCGGCCCCTCAAGAAAAAGAAACTGGGGGTCACCCCCACAAAAAACCCCCGCGAACTATAAAAAGAATGGAGGTGTTGTATCCAGGGTACTTGAAACCGTATACCATCTCCCTAGGAAACTATTAAAGAATCAGTAAAAGTATCCAAACACGAAAATAGAAAACCAGGGGCAACGCGGCAAGGGGAGAGCAATTGGCCAACGGCATAGTACACCGACGGGGGAGGTACTTAGGAAACCATGCGTAGAGGGGTATCACGTGGGGGGGGACCAGGACCCAAGACGGAGAAGATGGAAACAACGGGGCCACAAGAACGAAACAATCACAGCAAACCCGTCGGGAGAACGCGCAGCCAACTTTAACCTTCAGGGGGTTTGGGTAAAAAAGGGACGGTGAATAACAAAATGGTCGCGTGTCAGTGGGAACTAAATTTTACACCAGGGGCCTGCAGGGGACGGGGGAATAGAGGAGGGCCCCGGGGAACAAGGTGACGACAGAGCACAGAACTTTCTAAACGTCCAGGCCAGAAATGAGACCTCATCAGTCAAAGCCTTAATGACAGAACGGCACGTTGTTTGGTTTGGCCCTAAAAAAAAACAAGGTCACCGGGGATTGGAAAGAGCACTCCGAAGCGAGGGACATGACAATCTGCGCCAGAACTCCAAGCCCAGAACATGACGCTTTGAAAAAAAAAAAAAAAAAAAATGAAAAAATCAGATCAAAAAACTCCTCAGTCAAAACACGGGACGAGGGGGGGACCGACCCCGAAGGCGGCCCAAACATCGAAACCGGGGGAACCACCTATGAAAAAAAAAAAAGGAGGCTAAAGATCTGCCCGGCTAAAGAATGCTGATCCCTGACACGTTTCCCCGGTACCCTTCAGGAAAAGGGCACCAGGGCGGAGAGGTGAAAATCACGTGGCAGGGTGAGGGGCCCCAGGGCGGCAAGCCAAGTGGGGAAAGAGGTCCTTTGCTCAACAGGAGGAATTACTTGTCGCTTCCGTGCGGGGGCACGTGGTATCTTCAAAAGCACCCAGTCACGGAAAAAAGGGCTTGAGGTAAAAAGAAAGGCGGTCAGCCAAGGCCGGGAGGCTGTCATAGAACAATTGCAACCCCAAAGAATGTTCCTCCAACGCCTTCCCCTGCAAAAAAGGGGCTCACAACTAAAGTGGGCGCCAAAGAAGAAACAGGAAGGGCGAAGTCTTTCCAAACGAAAAGGGAAAGGGGATTGAAAAAAAGCCACTCAAATCATACTTCGGGTCAAGCCTATTTGAAAGGGGCAACCAGGGCCGTGTATCCAAGGGGCCGAATCAGACCACTGGGAGGCAACCCCCCTGCTTTGGGGTTAAAAAATGCGAAAGGTCCCCGAAAAAAATCAAGCCCTAAAACACAATATAATCAGATCAAACAATGAAGCGGCCCAGATTGGGGACCCATTCATGTGAAGGGGAACCAGAACAAGCTTGAAGAAAACAAAGGCCCTGTCCGACAAAGCGGCGACAATCCGGGCAACATTAGGGAAGTTGGGGACACCAGTAATCAGGGCAGAGCGGCCAGCAGGGGGAAAAATGGTGGACGACCGAAAAGGACCCACAGGGAAAAAGGGTAGCATTGTTGTTAGAACTGGGATGCAACTCTCATCCGGGGAGTGCAAAAGCATAAAAAAATGGGGACCGACTTACTTATGGAGCGCCGGTGTTGGCAAGGAAACTAAAGAAACACGGAGGAGTAAGAGTCAGAAAAAACAACAACAACGGGAAGGGGGAGATAGGTCACCGTTTCATTCAGTGAAGGCCCCAAATAGAAGCATAAGGCGCGAACCGGCAGGGTGGGCCACAAAAAAAAAATTTTAAGGAAAGGGAAGATGAAAAACGATCAGAAAGCACAAAAAGGTCCTAAATCTGTGGAAGTAAAAACCGGGTAATGTTCACCAAGGGAGGGGGCAGCCTGAAACTGGGGCACGAAAGGCATGGGATGGAAAAAAAAATGGAACTAGCCAGGTCCGCGTGGTCGCCAAAATCCAAAATCAGGCAAGACTGGCGAGTGGTCAGGGGGGGGACGATCATGAATGGTAAAAAGACGGGAAGAATCTGGCACGAGTCAAAAAGACGAGGGGTCCGATCAAAAAAAAAAAAAAATAGGGGCCAAAGTCAAAGGGGGCCGGGAGGCGGGGGCAGCACAGGAGAAAAAGAAAAAAATGGCAAAAAGGGTACCACGGGGGAAAAGGGCCTTTCTGACGCAGGTCACCCTTTGATTGGTCAGGCCGGAAATACCGGGGGAATGTGGGGTGGGGAAAATAAGTTTTTGGGTAAAAGCGGGGTGAAGTTCGTTGGAAAGAAAGGGCAAAAGCAATCTGTTCTCCGTTCGAACAATGGGCCGGGAGGAAAAGGGTTTCGCAAAGAACGCTTGATAACAGTTAAAAATTGGGAGCACCCTCACTAGAGAACAGGGGCAGGTCGGAGACCGACGTCATGAAGAAAAAAGAAAAAGAAGTCGAGGGGCAAACCCAAGGTCATGCATGGTGTAAGTATGACCCTTTCCGGGGGTTCAAATAAGGAATAGGAACCAGACTCCAGGGAGAACCAAAGGCCTCTGGGAAAACCAAGAATTCCGCAGGAAAAAAAAGAAACGAACGAGCAGAATCAGTCACAGCCGGAAATTCCTGGGAAGCAAAACGCCACCATCAAGAGGAAAAGGAGTGGACGGGCCGGGCCAGAATTCGGTTGGAATTCTTTTTGAAGGGAAAAAAGGGGGGCAAGTGAGGTAAAAAACCCTACGCCTCACATTTGTGCCCAAAATTGAGGGGAAGAGGAAACGCTCGAAAAGGTGCGAGCAAGCCAAAACCCCAATGAAACGGATCGTTTGCCGATTTTGAGGAAAATCAAGAGTATTGCGGGACCGAGAGGGAGATTGAGGGGGACCCAATCAACAAGGCCGAAGTGTTTGATCGTAAACCACGGGACCCGTTGGGGAATGCGCCGAAGAGGGGAAAACATAGCCCGGGACGACTTGGGAGTTCAGACTGGCGGCAAAGACGCAGGGTCACTAGGTCACCATCAGAAAAACCAAACGGCCGCACCGCAGAGCAAACTTGGGGCTTGGACAATAAAGTCCGTAAAAACAATGACACAACGCGAACAAGCATACCCCAGGGTCAAAAATCCAAA
>Ga0179593_1576222_pt1 | contig 23056 bp, 33 predicted proteins | sample CZODoug2_1_08_16_FD_185931 | JGI IMG/M metagenome (GOLD analysis project Ga0179593, IMG submission 185931) | Vadose zone soil fungal communities from Angelo Coast Range Reserve, California, USA - CZODoug2_1_08_16fungal (PacBio error correction) | ecosystem: Environmental > Terrestrial > Soil >...
AAAAAAAAGGGGGATCCTGCAAATGGGAAAAAAGGGCAACCCTCGAAAAAAGGAAGCTTGTGATGGTTGCTAAAGAAAAGGGAAGGCAAACTTGGACTACACCCGGTCAAAAGAGAAAAAATGACAACTCCCGCCAATTTGTAGAGGAAAAGGGCTTCTTCCCAGGAAAAAAGGGGCAATTTCAGGTGGGGAAAAGGGAAAAATCTTTTACACGCTTTGGGGCGCAAGAAGAAATCTTTTTTGACTGATAGGGAGGGGGGAAGGACAAATGTAGGCCAAGTGACCTACTTTCAAGGGTGTGCAAAAGGAAAATTACGCCAAACCGTAAAGAGACTTCTTGCCGACACACCGAAAAGAGGAAACATTCAGCACACAGGACGCGAAGGAAGGTGGGGAGAAAGGATTCGGTAACCCTCAAAGAGTGTCCACCTCACGGGAAAAGCCAATGCTGGGAGGGCGGAGGGGGGCCTCGGTCTGATTGAAGAAAGAAGACTGCCCAACGCAAACCCGTGGGGAAAAGGTGCTTCTTTTACAGGTCCTGGGGTGAGAAAAGGGGGGGGACTCACCGTCGAAAAAAAAAAAGGGGAAACCTCCCTTCCTTATTTGAAAAAAAGCTCGCGGGGGGGGGTTAAAAAAAGGGGGGAAAACCTTCCTTAAAAAAAAGGTTATAAATCCATTTCCCAAAAAAGGAAAAAAAAATGAAACGTCATCACATAAAGCCTAGCGACCGGGCCAAAAAACGCCTCGACCTTGAGGGGGTGCTTTACGTGCTCTTTCAGGGGAAGAAGGGAAAAGGGAAAGGAAAAAAAAAAAACATCCATGCGGCGAAAAAGGGCAAATCCATTTCTCTGCGCGTGAAAAAAAAGGGACCCGGCGCCGATAAACAGTTAAAAAGGACAGGAAAACCCTCGGCTCCGGGAAAAAAAATCACGGTTGGGCAAAAAAGGGGGGAACAGCCATATTACGGCGAAATTTACAGGAGAAAGACCTGCCTCAACCATCAAAAAAACGGACAGCCCAGCGGCTTTCGCAACGGAGAAAAAGGAGGTCCTGGATCCTGGAAAAAGCTGGGCAAGAAAAAGGGAAAAAAAAGCAAACAAAGAAAGAAGGAAAAAAACGGGAGGAGAAGAAACGGATGTTTGAATGTTTGCCGAAGGACGGAAGCTTGGATTTTTGAGATGCGTCAGGGGGGAGCAAGCTTAAGAGCCGAAAGCCGCTGGCTGTCAGGAAGGAAGCGGTGCTGTTGAGCAGGGAAAATACGGGGCTTGCAGAAAGGAGTCCCAAAAGGAGGGAAGAAAAGGGAAAAAGAAGTATTTTCGGAGCCGGGAAAAAGGTTGCCCGCCAAAAAATGTTGCTGATTAAAGGAAGGCTGGGGCAAGGGAAAGGGGTCAAGGCAGGGGGAAAAAAAAGCCCCGGCTCGCCCAAAAAAATGGCCGTAAGGGAAGTGGGGGGAGGCCCGCTGTGTGAAAGGAAACGCAGGAGGCGGGCAAGGGAAATGGTCTCCGAAAGGAAATAGCCGTTAAGCAAAGGGGCCGGAAATTTCCCGAGCGTGGGGGGTCCCAATGGAAAGCTAGCGGTCACATCGGGGGGGGGCCGTTTCATCCGCAGAAAAAGGGGGGTCCGTCCGTGGGAAAAAAAACCCACAGGAACCGTGAATGCGGGGGGGAGGCCTATCCCCTCACCAAACAAGGGCCTTTTCTTGAATAGGACAGAAGTGTTGAAAAAAAGGTCTTTAATCGGCGGTGATTCCAAGAAAGATTCTCAACAGCAAAAAGGACGAAAGGAAAAAAACGGCAACATCGAAAAAAGGGTTGGCGAAAGGAAGAGAAAAACGAAAGGGGAACCGAGGCAAATCGGAAAGAAGCCCGTTACTGCGGAAGGGCCAGCCAATTGTCGGCACACCGCCGGAAATCGAGGGTGAAAAAAAAAGGAAGGCAGCTTTTAGGGTTACACAATAAGGGGGAAATCGCTGCCCCAAAAAGAGGGATAGCCTCTGGAGGGAAGACAGCGGCAGGGGGGTTTCGTCGATTAATCAAAAGGTGACGACAACGTAATCTGCCCAAAAGAAGGGGAAAAAAAAAGACTTTGCCTCGCCCGAAGGGGGGGGAAAAAAGGGGAGTTGCGTGACCTTCATAAAAGAAAAAAAAGAAATGAAATGGTCAACTAATAAAAGGAGAAACCCGGGGAAAAAAAAACAAATCGGGTCCTCTTTACAGGGGGAAAAAGGGAAGGGAAACAACCGACAGACTCCCCCACCGGGAACCACCTGGCAAAAGCCGCCGGCAAGAAAGGGGCCATCCACCGTGGAAGTTGTCATGGGCGATGAGGAAAAAGGGGGATGGAGCGGGCCCCGTAAAAAGAAAAACGGGATCAAATCCACAGAAAAAAAAAACCTCTTGCCGGGGGGAAAAAGAAAATTACGGGGGGAAAAAAAAAGGGGAGGAAAAAAAGGAGCAAGTTTTTGCCGCCAAGACACGAAATATCCTCCCCGCAACAAAAAGGAGGGGGAAGGTCCCCTCCACTTGGGCAAAAAAGGAAGGGGAGCCAAAGGAAAAAACCACCCAAAAAAACAAGAAAAAAGAGGGGGGCTCAGCAAATCGAATCGGGAAAAAAAGGAAACAGTGTCATCGACCTAAAACGGAGCATTTGCGAGTTTAAGAGAGGGGGGGGGGAAAGGACTCCCCCGGGAAAGGGAGAAAGAAAAACGCTGCATTTTGGCCCCGAAAAAAAAAAAAGTGGGAAGAAAAAAATTCCAGGGCCTGTCGAGGGAAAAAGTACAATCATGGGGAGGAAGAAAAAAAAGCAACTGTCCACACTGGTTTGGGAAGAAAAAAAAAGGATGGGCCGTCCCCTGAGACGTCGCGGAGTGGGAAAAAAACACGGGGGGAAACACAGGTTGAACCCACAGAAAAGCTGTGTGTAAGGGGGGGAAAAAAACCAAGGTGGCGGCAAAAAGGGGGGGATGTTTTCGTTTCAGGGGAAAAAAAAAAAACGCCCCGCTGGACTCCCCAGGGGACAAGGCCGACGGGTCCCCGTAGGAGGGGGGAAGACTGAGACGCGGGGGCCGCCTCCAAGAAGAAAAAAGCTATCAGAATTTGAAAAAAATGACGTTTTTTTTTTCCAGAAGGAAACCGGTAGTCCCTTCGCGGGGGCAAGAAAGAGTCGCTTGCGAGGGAAGGAAAGGAAAAATCAATGTTGCGGGGGGAAAAGTCCTGTTGCGGACACAGGGGGGAAACAAACTGGAGCACATTGGAGGAGGGGGGGAAAGGGCCTTTCAGAGGGGAAGGAGGGAAAAGAAAGGTTTGGCCGGCGTCGGGGGGGGAAGGGGGAGTCTCATTGGGGTGACAGGGTATTAACGATTTGGAAAAAAAAAAGGGGGGGGAGAAATGTTTTCCAGGGAAAAAAAAATCGTTGACATGAATATTGGAAGAGGTGCCACAGGCATGCCGTTGGTGAAGAAGTCGACGGAAAAAGAAAAAAAAAATTGGGGGGAAAAGAAACCAGCATTGAAAAATGCGCAAAAGGGGGAAAACGTAACAGAAACTCTAAAAAAGGCCGCCGTTTGGCAGAACGCGCCCCTCCAAGGTAAAGGGGGGGAAAACCGTCGAAGCTTATCGCGGGGGCGATAGGTTTGAAAGGGGGGGAAAACGGGGGAGCCATTTGTTTATCAAGGGGGGAGCGAGGGAACTGACAGTATTTTGTGGGGGAAAAACCGGAAAAAAAAAAGGGGGCTGGGAGCGGGACACTTACGGGAAGAAGGGCCAACGGTAACAAAAAGGTGCCACTGCGGGCGGGGAGAAGGTGTTCAAATGGGGGGGGGGAAAGGAACAAAAGAAAGTAATCCTTTACACGCAAATGGTTCGTCAATTTTGCTGGGGGGGGGGGGGAGAACCACCAAGGGGAAAAAAGCGAGCAGGGTTCCCAAAAAGAAAACAAAGTAATAAACTTCCCCCTCAAAATATTGTGGTGTTAATCGTAAGGGACAAAGGGAACCCCTTAAGCTGAGTGGGAGGGAAGGTACCACCGTTAGTCCAAAAAAGGGAGGGAACCATCAAAACTCCGAACGGAAGAGTAGACCAAAACCTTTATATGTGGGGGGAAAACAGTACAGTGAGGTGAAGGGGGAAGGGTATACAACCTCCACGGGTCGAAAAGCACGCTGATCTGGGAATAAAAAAAGGGAGGACAACAAAGACTACTCCACTTTTCGTTGGTGTCAGCCGGAACCCTTTTTTTGGGATTGGAAGGAAGGTAAAGGCCCCTGGAAAAGGGGACACGTATGTTCCGTAAAGGGGGACGGGCGTCGGGGGGGGGAAGTAGTTATAATACGAAAGTAATTGGGACTGGGGTGAAAGTTGCGCAAAGGGGGAAAACAAGGGAGGTGGGGGGAGAAACGTTGCGTTACAAACTCATTGGGGAAAAAAAGAGAAAAAACGGTCCTAGGTTAGAAAAAGGGGAAAACATCTTAGCAGAAAAAAAAAAAACACACCGCCCGAGGACCGAGGTGGTCTCTCTAAAACAAACAAAAAAAAGGGAAAGGAGGAAAAGAGATACTCTACCATCGAAGGAAAGGGGGGAAAGGGGGGGGAAGTAATCGTTGGGCCATAGGAAGGAAAGAGAAGTTAAAACTGAATGTTTTGGCACATGCCGTGAACGTGTTCCGCAAAAAGCACAGGGAATTGTTGGTGGGTGAAAAAAGCGACAACTGTTTCGGACAGTCCAAACGGGTCGGTCTTCCTTAAAAAAGGACACCCCTAAAACCGCCCGCCCTGTGCAAAAATCCCACTAAACGGAAAAAGAGGGGAAGGGGACGTTCCTTTAACAGGGGGACGGCCCAGCCCAATCCAAAAGGTGGGCCGCTACACCACTACAGTGATGAAGGGGGAAAAAGGAGGGGTCATTGAAAAAGGGAAATCAGCGGGGGAAAATCCAGTTCCTACGTTTGCTGTTGAAGTAAGCCAAACATCACCTAAACCCCAAAAAATGCCGGAGGAACTATACACCGGAGAAAAGAGAGAAGAGGAAGGTTTCTTCGGTGGGGCTGTTTCCAGATGGAGCAAACATCCGTTGACGCGGAAGCAAGAGAACGGGTTTTCTGGAGGGGGGGGGGGTCCAACGAATCCCACCAAAAGAAAGTGTAGGGACTTTTACGGGGAAAGGGGTGGTACCCTGCTCGCTGAAAAAAGGGGATTTAAACACCAAAAAAAAAAAAAAACCTGGGGGGGGATGCGACATTGCGTGGTTACAGCGACATTTGTGCCTCCAGGGGGGGAGAAACCACCAGTGACAAAAAATAGGACCCTCCGCCAGAACCAGCAAAATGTGTTTAAAGTGGGGCCCTTTTTAAAAGGGTGAGGAAAAGGGCTCCCAGCCGCCGTGGGGAGGGGGAACAAAATCTATGGTCAGAATGACCGCCACGTAAATGCCAAATCTGCACGGTCAAGTGACCATTAAGGAGTCGCCATCCCTGATAAGCTGGGGGGGGGAGTAAAATCTCCACTGGAGGGATAAACCGGGCCGGGGCAGGGTGGGCGTCGCAAAAAACATTGCGCATTAAAAAAGCGGGGGGGAATCAAATGGGGGCTGTAGGAGGGGGAAAAATTTCCCATGCAACGGCCTAAAAAGGGTGTACCCCTACAGGAGATTCAGAGGCTGTTTCCCCGGGAAACGGGAGAAAGGTTCCCGTTACAACGAGGGACAAGGGGAAACTTTGTTAAAAGAGAAAGAACCTTTCAGAAACCGGAGGGGAAGAAAGCGTTTAACACGCAAGGAGTGTCTAAAAAAGGGGCCATCAAGGCCACCACTTTGCTACAACAAAAAAAAAAGGGGGGGACTCACAGACCTCGGAAGCCGACCCACCGGAAAAACCCACAGCTGTAGCGAAAGCGAGCTGTTTTGATGGCCGAAAACCTCCAGGTCAGGGGGAAAAATATCCAAGGGGAAGAAAGAATCGCGGGGGCCAGTTCTTCTGGCGGTTCGGCCCGTCCCAGGGAAATCGCCCCCGGGGGGAGGGGGGGGGGAATTTTTACGTCCAAAAAATGAAAAAGGGGGGGGGGCGCTTTTTGGGGCCCGACAGAAAAAACAAAGAGACTTGGGCACGCACGGTGGGGAACAACAAAAAAGGGGGCGCGGTTTCAAAAAAGGAAGGGGGGGGCTACGATCGCAAATTCTAAAAGGGGGGCCCGGCAAATATTCCAGAAAATATCAAAAAAAAAGGGGGTGACCATGAGACGGGGGTGCTAAAGGAAAACAAAAAGAAAAAAAACATCGCACACGGGCGCGAATTTTTTTGCACTTAATCAAAATCCTGCGGGCTTGTCTTCGGGCCAAAGTGAGGGAGGGAAACGGCTCGTGGAAGACCCCAACTATCGGAAACGAGGAAAAAAAGGGCGCCCGGGGGGGACCCGGTAACCCTGCACTGGAAAAAAGGGGGGGGAAAGGTCATGCTTGGGAAAAGAAGGTCGTCGACCAGGGGGGGGGGGGGGGTGTTTTTCTAGGACGGGGCGGGTACCGTTCAAGGGCCTCGTTGAAGGGCATAAGGAAACGGTTGTGGCGGAGATATTTGGGGGAGAGACAAACATGGCGTAAAAAGAAGAAAGTTCAAATGGGGGGTGTGAAACAGATCAAAACTCGTCCAGCTCCAAGGAGTGCCCGCGGGGGGGGGGGCTGTATTGAGTCAAAAAGGTGCCTGGCAAACGTGACGAGAAAATCCAGGGAAGAAAGGAAGCCCAATCTGAAATGGGGAACAAAAAAACACTTGTGGGGCCATCGGGGAGGGCGCCAGCCGGGGGGGGAGGGCGGAGGGGGGGGGGGGGAATTCCATGTCACAGCCTGTTTGGGAAAGGGGGTACCACCGCTTGGGTCGCCAAAACGGGAAGGGGGAAATCTTTTTTGTTGAGAGGAGGGGGAAGTTTCCCGCAAAGAAGGGAAAAGGGGGTTACTACTGTCCCTGCGCTTCGGGCAAAGGCGGCCGAAAAAAAGGTACGGAAAGAAGAGTCCTGGGGGGGGGAAAAAAAAAGGGGAAGAGGAGGGGGAAAAAACCTCCTCCATTGAATGGGGGGGGGGGGGAATCTGAAACATTAAAAAAAAAAAAAAAAAAAAAAGGAGGAAGAGAATTCATTTGGGAGCCGAAAGGGAAGAAAAAGGAGGGAATTCCAGGTAACAAAACTCCAACGCTTCGCGGAGAAAAATTTCCAGGGGGGGGAAAAGCTCGCCAATAAAGAAAAAAAAATCCGCACAGTCACGGCGGTCCCCGCGGCCTGCGGGACCTCGGGTCGGATTTCAAAAAAAGGGAAAAGAAACCTATCAAGCGAAAAAGGAAAAAAGGGTTTTCTGAGACTGGGGTGGCAGGTTACCGGGAGGTGACCATCGAAAAACAAAAAAAAAAGGACCGTAACTCACTTTGAGATCGCACAACGTCCGCTTTGGAAAAAAAACGACTGGGGGAACGGGGGGGTCCGTAATTGGTGTTGGTGTGGGGGAAAGAAAAAAAAACGCTCGCCGGAAGCACTGCCCTGGGGGCGGGAGAGGGGAAAAAAAGACAGAAAAAGGGGGAAATGGGCGCGAGGTGAGGTGATCCAGGCAAAAAAAAAAGGGGACTCGAATGAAAAAACCTTCCGAAGAAAGCTGTTACCGATAGCTACGGCAGGGAGAGAAAAAGGCGACTGGCCGGCTCCCAGGAGGAAAAGAAGGACGAGTTCATCTCGGCGGGGGAAATACAGGCCGCCAGTTGACGGCGGAAAAAGAAATGCTCGAGACGTCGAAAAGAAAAAAAAGGGAGCCTGTCGCGTCGCCATTGAAAAAGGGCCCAGAAAGGCCGCCGATTCAAAGTCTGAAAGCGGACAAGAAAGAGGGGGAAAAGGGGACAAGATCTTTACAATCAGCACCCTCGTCCCGGAAAAAAAAAAAAAAGCGTCGGCCCCAAAGAATTGCGCACGGGCAGAAAAAAGAGGTTAAGACATCCAGATTTACGGGCCGGAAGCGGGGCCTTTGGAGGTGGGGAACAAAAAGAAAAGGCCCCGAGTTGAACCAAGGAGAAAAAACAGCACGCCTTTAAAAAGGGGGGAGGGCCGTCACACTAAACAGCCAGCGGCCCCTTTCGGCAAAGGGAAACCCTTAAAAAGGGAAAGAGACTGATCCTGAACAACGGCAACAAGGGGAGAAAAGAAAGAGGGAGGTCAATTCCTTAAACATCCACATAAGGGTCTACTTCTTATCTCTAAAAGAAGAAGGAGGAAAAGAGAGATAAGAAGTGAAAAAAGGAAGGGTTTGATGGTTGGACAAAAAGGGGGAAAAGCTGTATTTTTGAAGGAATCAGGGCCGTTGGGTGTCAGGATCAGGAATGAACGAGAGAAAGGGGGGGTTTTCCGGGGGGGCAAGAAAACTGCTGGCAGGGGGGGGAAAAGGCCGCCGGGTAATGGCACTGTTGAGCAGGTAGGAGGCAGGAAAGAGAATGTTTCCCACCGTCAAGGCACAAAAAAAAGGAAGAGACTGTTCAACCAGCCGTAGTCGACAAAAAACCGGCCAACCCGCCCAAACCCCGGGAAAAAGGCCGGGCTGGAAAAAAAAAAGGAAGGGTGCTGATGAAGCAAACCTGGAAGACAGGAGGTGAACGTCCAAAGCGTTCACAGCATGATCGCGTGCGGCGCCAAAACCCGCCCTGGAAAAGGGGAAAAGGGGATTGCCTCTTTGGTGGGCCAGGGGGGGGAGACTGTCACCTCGCGCCCCCATGGGGGAAGCTGCCGCAGGAAGGTAAAAAAAAGGAGAGACCTAGAATTAAAGAAGCAACGTACAACGCAGGGAGCCGGAAAGGTCCCCGAGCCGTGGGAAACAGGCGCCTTTGCCTTCTCTAAGCGGTCACAAAAAAAAGGGGATGGCGGACGGAGGGGAGAGAGTTTCCAGGGTGAGGAAAGGGATCCCTTCACAGAGCCCAAAGACATTAAAACCGTGTAAAGGCGGTGGAAGCCTATCCCAAAACAAGAAAGGACAGGGATCGTGGCTCGGGGAAAAAATATCATACTGCCAGCGTGGAAAAAGGATCCATTTCTGATCGGTGTAGTCCAGCGCCAAGGAAGACTCAACAAAGAAAAGCCCGCGGGAATGACTATTCACCTAAAAAAAAAAACATCAAAAAAAAAAGGTTTGCGTGGGGGGGAGGGAAGGAGGAGTCATCGCGGAAATCCGACCCTATCATCGCAGCGCGGAGGCACGAGTATGGTGCCAGCCATTGGAAAAAAGGCCTAGGTGTAAATCCCTTCAAGGGCAAGGCGTTTGATGGTTCCGAAGGGAAAAAAAAGGGTCATCGCGAAAAGGGGGGAATTCGTATGTCGCGTTGGAGAGGGGGGAATGTGGGTTTTTTTCCGAATGCGAGGGAAAAAGAATCCCCTTCCACAGGAGGGGGGGGGCCTTTACAATTTCCGAGAGGGTCGAGGTTTGAACAGGGCGGGGGAAGTTAGTCACTGTCCATGTGAAAGTCAAGACTATCCGTCAACAAGAAAACAATGCCGCGAAAAAGTTTTTGAAAAACCAATCCCGTGGTTCCGCCTTGAGGGGGAAAAATGGCCTTCCAAAAAAAGAGACGCCCACCCCCTGATTTACCACCCGGGGGCCGCCGCCTTCCGCCTCTGCAAATCCCACAGTGGGGGAAAAAGTTTTTCAAAGACCTTGGACAGGGAGGGCTGGGTAAAGGGAACCGAAACGGGATCCAATCGCAAAAAAAAGAAACCCGCGGCCGTGGAGTGAACGGGGAGGTTTTATCTACCATTGGTTGCAAGCAAAAGGGGACGTCCATCCACCCGAGGAAAAAAAAAACAACCTTTTAGCTAGCAGGTTTTCTCAACTTCTGCCACTGGGGGAAAACGATCCTTGCACGTAAACAAAAGGGCCCACCCCAAAAAAAAAAAAAAAGAAATCGGTGCTCACATCACGAAGATCCCCGCGGTTTCCAGTGCCAGAAAAAAAGCCAGGGGGGGGGGTTTGGCCGGCCTCACAGGAACTTCCACCGGAGGGCAAGGCCCGAAGCCCGAAAAAAGGATTGATCAAGAAAAAATTAAAAAAGGGGCGGGGAAAGGATGTTTTGCCGTCAAAATGGAAGACGGCACCGGCCTTCAAGAAAAGGGGGGGTAATGAAATATTTCCCGGAAGGGCCTTAAGAACGTCGCATGAGCCGTTGCTCCGGGGGTTGAACCGCGCCAAAGCTGGGGAAAAAGTGCGGCCCAGTCCCCAAGGGGGGAGGGGTCGGGCCCAAAAAGCAAAAAAAGACCCCCTTTTGTCCGTCACGCCCACGTCACCAGGCGCGGGACTCGACCCGACCCGAAACCAGGAACCTGCCGCGAAAAGGCTTTGGCCACAAACCTGAAAAATCGGTTTCCATCCGGAAGGTTCCGCGAAAATCAACAGCTAAAAAAAAAATCACGCGGGGACAAGCAAAAGCGGGCGGTGCACAAAGTCTGTTGCGGGAAGGGGGGGAAATTGGAGCACAGTGTAAATGGAAGGTCGGGAAGAGAGGCGGTATTTTTTGTCCGGCTGCGGTTAATGAAATGAACGGAAATTGTTAAAAGGGGGGTATTAGGGGGGGGAAATGACCCCTGGAAGAGGAAGTTTCCAGGGAAACAGAGAAAAAAGTTCCATGAAATAGGAAACAATCTTCGGGGACAGGCAGGAAGTTTTTCAAATGAAAAAAAAAGGGAACCCTCGCAACAGGGCCCTCAGCTTGAAAAGGGGGAAAAAGGACTCCTACAAAAATACGAAGCGGGGGATCAATGGCCGAGAGAAAAAGAAAATATCTTTCTTGCGGACGGTTTGACTGGCAAGGGCCATTTATCCAAAAGATATGACAGTATTTTGTGAACACCGAAACAAAAGCTGGCTGGGAGCGGGGAACGTCAACCGGTTAACAAAAATGGCCCCAAATGCGGGGACGGTTAAGGGGTTCAATGAATGGTGAAAACAAAGGGAGAAAGACCCGTGACACGCCCCAATGTCGATGGCAAGGAAAGGGGGGCCATCCAACCTGGAGGTAAGGGTTCCCCAAGAAAGAGGAAAAGCAACAGGAGTGGTTGGGTGTTTGTAGAAGTATGGGAACACACCAATCAAGACCAGGCTCTAGACCGTAAAAAACGGGAGTCAACAATTTATGAAAAACAAGCAAACCGCCGAAAAAACTTCGCGGGGAGGGGGGGGACTGCATTGGAGGGTGAATTGTTGATCGGGTGAAACCGTCCGGCAACACGCCGGGGGGAAGAAATTGCCGAGTCAAATCAAAGGGGGGGTCGCCGGGAAAAAACCAGGGGGGGGGGTTGGATTTCCTTTTAAAAAAAAGTGAATTGGTAAAGGCCCGAAGGTTTTCCGTTAGGGAAAAAACGTGCTTCCGTGGAAGGAGGGGGGGGGGACTTTCGATTGAAAGGGGCGCGGGGGGAACAACAGGGATTTGTGAGAAACGTTGAAAAAAAAACACGCATTGGAAAAAAAAAAAAAGGAAAACGGTTTCCCTCTTCAAGTCGGCCAACGCGGGACGCTCCCCCAAAAAAGCCGATGGGTCAAAAAAAAAATCCTCGAAACGAACGGCTGCCGGAAAAGAAGAGACCATGGCTCGGGCAGGGGGAGGCGTTGCCTCCGACGAAGAGGAAAGGGGGGGTTTTCCAATGCGTGAGAAAAAAATCACAACGCAATCATGTTTCAAAAACAGCGCAACTTTCACTCGAGTGCGTCTTTCTCCACGAAAGGGCCCCTCCCACTAAACGAAAAGTGCAGGTTCCGGCCCTTTAAAAAAATATTACTGCAAGCCAATCCAAAATGGGGGGGGACACCAACTACGGCAATTCGTCATGAAAATCAAGCGGTGTGCCTATGCGACGTGGGTGTTGGAAACATCACCTCAAAAAAAGTTTCCCAAAGGGAAAGCCCTCTCCGAAGAAGGGGTTTTCGGCCGGGGGGCAGAAATTGGACTCCGTGAAAAAAAAAGAGATTACGTGGTCGTTTGTGGGTCCAAAACCAACCTCTGTGATGGGAAATTTTGGGGGAACAAAGCTTGATACCATACCAGGTGGAATGGGAAACACCAGCACCTGAAGGGGGCGTGTCCCGGCGACAGCTCCGAATTCCCCAGCTGGTAACACCTAGACCCTAAAAAAAAAGGGGGGACAACGGAGCCCCCCGTTTGGGGGTTTACCTTTTTGTTTTGCCCTTCCTTTTTCTGCTTTAGAGGGGCCCTCCTCCAAAAATCCAGATTTTTGTGTTTCGGGGGGGGGAAAATATCCTAACAAAAAATGGTGCACGGTTGGGATCCCACCCGTCTATCGAGCCATAGCTTTCGACGGGGCGCCAATTGGCCAGGGATAAGAGTCAGTTGCGGAATCCAACATTGGGAATTTTCCAAGCAGCAATGTTTGATAAAGTTCGAAGGGGGGCAATGCAACGCCCTGACCCAGTGACGAGCGGTACCCCTATCATGACCGCTGTTTTCACTTCTTCTGCAGAAACTCCGTTAATACCAAAAACAGTGGCACTGGTAACATAGACCAAAACCTGCCGTCCGGCAAATGTACGTTTGAACGCCTCTAAAAATCCAGCATTTCCAGGGGGGTACGCACATACGAAAAAGACACCTGATGATCCCAGGAATCCGAAAAACGAGCTTTTTTTTGGAACCTCAGGTCGCGGATGAAGGCAAATTCCTGTGCTCGGGGCGGCAGGTCTTCTGGGGGCGGGCGGCGGGAGGGTTCCCGCGCGGTGAAACTGGGGGGGTCCAGCGGGGCGCAAAACAACATCACAAGCGGTACTTGGGCCGCAGGTGTTGGGGGAAAACACTGGTCCCCAGCTTTGCTGCGGGGGAGGAGGGCGGACGTCCGACGAATATTCCACAATATCCCTAACCCGGTGGCTTCCTTCCGTTGAAGGGCACATCCGGGTTTCAAAAAAAAAAAAAAAAAAAACCGCCCGGCGCGAAAAGGGGGGATTATCAATCCGGGAGGGGGGAGTCCTTTCCCAATGCAACAGGGGGTGGACGTCCCGGGGAGTGCCTTTTTCCGGAGCAAAAGGGAAAAACTCGCCAGGGCGCAAAAGTCGCCTGGCACTGAGGGAAAAAAAGGGGGCTGATCCCCGATCCTTTCGCAGGCCAAGGGGGGTTGGTTGGTTTGGGTGGCTTCGTCAAAAAGGGACGTGGCCAAGGCTCGGGGAAAAAGCTAACGGTTGTGGGCGAATGGCCGGCAAAAACTGCTGAAGAACCTGCAAATGGTCAGATAAAAAAAAAAGTCATCGGGAAAGGCCCCCCGCTTTGTTGTCGATTATCCCGGGGTGGAAACGTCAAAACGGGGGGGACGAAACCATCGGCGTCCGAAGAACTTAACACGTTGGTGAATGGCCACCCCTCGGGTGGTAATCCTGTGGTTGGGTAGGTTTAAATTCCAAGCACATCCAGAACCATCGGGCTCAAAACGGGCAAGCGGCCATTACATAAAGGGGGAAAGTTTTGAGGTCCCGCAATGTAGGCTCCAAGTCAAACAAATTCCTTCCTGGACCACATCAAAAAAACCGTCAATCTTCTTTAAGGAACCAAAACGCTCATTGCCGCCGGAAGTCAGCGAACCGCGGAAGTCGAAAGGCATTGGGGCGCGAGGGGAAAAGTCGGTAACCCTCCACGGCCACCTCGACGTTAGGTCTTGGCACCCGGCCGTTCACGGAAAACACGATGCTCGGGACGCTGACGAAGGAAAACTGCCGTGGACGGTGTTGCCGGGTAGGGGCGGTGGACAAAAAAGCGCCGACTCCGTTGAAAGGGGAAAAGCCACGGCGCTGGGAAAGGAAGATCACATGGAAGCGGAAAAAAAAACGGCTTGGCGCGTAAAAAGAAATCGAAAGGTGGGGCGGGATAAAAAACACCAGAACACTTGTGTACTGTGCGGCGAGGTGAGGAAAAACCAATCACCGGGGGAGAATGAAAAGGAAAAAGCTCCCGGAACCGCTGTTAAAAAAACGGCAAGGGGAAATTCAAGAAGCTCGAATAAACCTGCGGTTGAAGTCCACATCTTCGGAAGGCTACGTCGGGAAAAGCAATCAACAAAAGCCGCGGAAAAGGGGGTACCCACAGGAAAAGGCTCCATGTTCGCTGTGCGAGGAAAAAAAAAGCCGGGCGCGCAGGGGACGATCCCTGCCACATTTTTCCACATCCCTTCACCTGACCGGCAAGGAAAAATCAAGCCAAGAGTCTCCCGGCGGCTGATCACGGGTTTGTGGCCGTGCTCGAGAACGACGATAAGGGGGAACAAAGCCAAGAGGCGGAAGCGGGGGTTGGTGAACCATTTTCCCTGGCAAAGGATGTTGACCGATCAAACATCAACGCGGAAATTGCTGACACAGGCCAAATCTGGGGCGGCAAACTTACCTTATCTTTATGAACCTTCCCTTCAAGAAAAACTGTCACCACTCAAAAAGGAAAAAATTGCGGAACAAATCAACTAGGGCTGGAACTGTTTCTGAGAGGGAAAACCCAAACGGAGAGGGGAGGAAAGGATGGGTGTTGAATGTTTCCTCCAAAGGGAGACAGTTTGCCCGTTTTAAGGGGGGGGGTCAAAAATGAAGGAGAAAAGAGGAAAGGGGGTTGCCTCCGTTTTTGGGAAAAAGGGTCCGCCTGCGCGGGAGCAGGTAGGTGAAGAGGGGGAAATGTTTTCCACCTTCGGAACGCCTTTTCAAAGGAAAGCTGGCTGTTCAAAACCGTCGGCCAACCGTGAGGGGGACTGCCCGGAGCCGAGGTGGAGAAAATGAGATTGCCCGGCAGCAGATGGGAACTGTCCAAGGGATCGCGCCCGGAGAGGGAAAATGGCGACAGCGCAGAGGGGGGCATGGCGACGTCTCCTGACCAGGGACCCATGGAAAGGGGGGGGAAAGGACCTGAAAGGTCCACTGGGAAGACGAGAATGAAAGAGCGGGGGAAGGGTCCTGAAGGTCGAGCCAAGTGAAAGACCCGCAAAGGGGGGTGGCCCCGTCGCTAGGGGAAACAGAGGTTGGCGGACCAATGCCGTTCATCTCGTCAAAAAAAAGGTCGGGGAAAGACCCGTACCCTTGAGGCGGGGGGGGGGGGAGACGTCCGCCCCCCCAAAGAGGGAATATCAATACTGCCCACGTGGAATAATCGGGAAGGTGGGGGGGGGGGGAGGGGTCCAGCTGCCCTTTGCTACAAAACGCGGATGAACGATTGGGCAAGAAAAATCTCCCGACGTGGGAATGATCCCTGAGTCAGCGCGAAAAGTCAGCAGCGGCGGAACCAAAGGGGAGATGGTTGCCAGGGGCGTCGGGGGAGTCTCCGCGGCAGCCGGGGGAAAAAAAATGTATCTGTAAATCCTCGGCCACCAATGCCCGTCAAAGGGCGCTGAAATGTTTTCAGCCGGTGGTGTCGGTAAACGATTTGACGGTTCTAATAGAGGGGAGGGTCGCCGGAAAAGGCCCGAAAGGTGGGGGAAAAAGAAAATTGCGGACCTCGAAGAAAAAAATTTGTTCAATGCCGCTAAAAAAAACACCCCGTTTGGGGAAAAAAAAAAAAAGTGTCCGCTTTCCCAAAGGAAGGGAAAAACTGGCCTGGAAAACGCCCACCACGGGGGGATTACCACCTGGGGCCCGCCGCCCTTCGAAGGGGGGGCGTGCTTTTGGGGGTTCAGGTTTCGATGGAGGCCTTGGACGCCGAATTGAGCAGGGGGGGTTTGCCGTCCACCGGGAAAACCCCGCCTTGGCGGCCGGAAAGAAGGTTTATCTGACCAAGAAGCATTTTGCCCGCCACACCGGAGAACACCGGTTAAGCGTTTTTTCAGGGGCTGAACCCACTTAAAACGAAGCCTGCCACGGGCGGCAACTATCCACCCAAAAAAAACCAAAAAGCATCGAATCGGTCCGCCGGTCCAGTGGAAAGGACGGATTTAATGATAGTTGGCCAGGTGGGCACGGAAAAAAAAAGGGACCGGTGACGTCCACCGCTGCAAGGGCACAAAAAAAAGTTCGCAAGGAATGGTTCCTTCAAATTAAAAAAAAGACCGAAGACACTGGTTTGATATTTAGAGGTCTCGTAACGTCTGAAACCAGGGTTGAAAGGACGGCAAAGCCTTGTGAAAGGGGCCCCAAAAGTGGTGCTTTTTCCCAAGGGGGGGGGTAAAGTTTCTGACCCCGGCTGGAAGGGGTCCAATTCCACTTCAGGAGGGGGAACTCGAGAAAGCCCGACCCTCCAATAATAAAAGGCTGATCAGGAACATTTCACAAAACACCGGGGGGGGGGGGGGGGGGGGAAAAGAGGGGAACATCCCGCTGACCTGGGAGGAACTCGCTGCTCGGAAAGGGCGGTTTCCATAGTCCGGGCGGCCAAAAACCTTTTAGAAAAAGTGAATGCTGGCTGCCGGAGGCAGGTTAACGTATATTTTGGCCGTGGATTATGACCGTTGGGGAGTCTAGGGGTGAAAAAGTGCCCCTGGGTTATGAAAAACCCTGGAAGAAGAAGTTTAGCCTCTGAATCGTCAAAGGGTAACAAAACGCTCGGAAAGGCCAGGGGAAAACAGCAACATGGGGCGGGCAAAAGGATGGCGCGCCGCAGACGCTTCGGCCGGTGCGCGCCGCAAGGGGTCGAAGCTTATCAGGCGGAAAAGTTTGAAACTGAAACGGGACCAGGGAAGCCCATTGGGTATCCTTGGGGAGGGTGTGAAAGACACACCGAAACAAAGGCGGGAACGTAAACGTCAAAAGTGAAGGGCCCGGGTAACACAGGCGGGTTCATCGGAGGGGGGGGGAGACAACCAGGGGGCCGCCCGGGAACATCCAGGGTGTCTGGTGTTTTTGGGGTCAATCGAAGCGGGTTTAAAATCCACTCACGGGGGGGGGGACCAAAACCACAATCAAGAACCCAGATCTTCCTGCCCCGGAAAAAAAAAGGGTGGAACGGAGTCAACATTCGGAAAAAAAAAAGAACCTTTCATCGGAGAGCAGTGGAAACGTGAGAAAGGTTACAACTCCAGTCAAAGAGGCACAACGCCTGATCTGGGGGGCGTCCATCCATGAAAACACCTGCAAAAAGGGGGGTGGGATTGATTGAAGTAAGAAGGACCTGGCCGTATTTGAAAAGGGGGCGGGCTGCGGTGAGGGGGAGTTGGTAACTTGTTCGATTGGGCAGGCTCGGGGGGAAACAACATGAAATTGCGGGGGGGCCAACACTCAGGAAGTTTTCACGGTTTCCTCAAGGAAAAGGGGCCCAACGCCTTACGCAAAAAAAGAAAACACCTGCCGAGCAAGGGACCAAACAACAAACAAAAAAAAGAGATATGATACGGGGGCCATGGTGGAAGCGTAAGCGGGGTTGAAACTCGAAAGGAGGTGAACCTGTGAAACTGAAGGGGGACCGCACGTTTCTCACAACAGGGGGGGGGGGACCCAGCGCACTTCCAATACTTTCGTCGGTGGGCCACGAAGAACCGCCGCCCCGCTTTGGAAGAAAGGAACATACGTGCAGTCAAGAAGTCCATCCAATCAAACAAAAAAACGACAGTGATGAAGTCAAAGCAACAATTGTTTCGGACAATTCCCAGATCAGCAGGGGGGGGATGGTTTGTACCGGAAAAACGGTTTCCACTATACCGCGAAAAGCGAGGGACTGTCCGATTGGTTTACTCCATGAAAACAGCAGAGAGAAGGGGGCCTTTATTTGTGGGGTCCAGAAACACCAACTCCTGTGGAGGTTTTTAAACCCTCCGCGGACGTTCAGGTGGGATGTAAACACCAAAAAAGGGCGAACATTGAAAATTGTGCTCCCTTGGAAAAAAAAAAGTGACCCACAAATAGACAGCCAAGTGGGACCCCGGTGGGGGGAAAACCAACGGTGACGAACCGCTCAAGTCCGGTGTCACAAAATACTGTAAGACTAAGCCAGGAGAAAAAGGGGGGGCTGCACTTTCAAGGGGGGGAGTTATCGCCAGCCTATAAGCTTCCAGAAAAAAACCCAAATTTGGCGGGCGCGAAGGAAAGTTGCGGCAAAAGGCCCAAGGCGCATTTGAAAAGCAATTGTTGCTGTAAAAGGAAACACTGCCTGTGACAGAAGGGAACGATCAGATGCTTGTTGCCAGGGGGAAAAAGTCCTTCGGGGAGACAACTCGTTAAGGGTAACACATAGACAAGTCATAACCTCGGGCCCAGCAAAGAGAAAAAAGGGACCGTCCTCTGGAAAAGAAAGCATTCCCCTGGTGAGGACGACAGACAGGGAACCGCCACCATGATGCAAACCGGGATTAGAAGAGCAGCGAGCTTGTGGAAAAAGACCTCCAGGTTCAGCAGGGGTGGCAATTCCTGAAAAAAGAAGGTCCGGCGTCCCAGCAGAATTTCCCCGCGCGGGGAACCGTTGGACAGGTCCAGCGGGGCCCCGCAAAGGGACTACAACATCACAGCCGAACTGGTGGTGAAATTGGGAAAGCTTGCCGCGAGGCCGGCGGACGGAGGGCCCCCGGCAAGAACCCGTGTACCAGAAGTGCGGAGGAAAATGACGGCACCAATCCGTTTTCGACCCAGACAGGGGGGGGGGGGGGTCTTATCAATCCTGCAAGGGGAACAAATTCAGCTGTGTGACTTCACCGTCCAAAGTGGGTGAGAAAAGGAAAACTATCTTAAACTCGCCCAAAAAAATCACCGCTGCACTGACGCGGAAAAAAAACCGATCCGGTCGTCCGCCTTTGGGGGGGAAAACGGGCGGCCGTTACCGGGCAAGCTGGTGGAAAAGGGGGGGCAGAAGGAAAAACTCTAACGGTTTTTGCAGGGGAAATGGCGCAAACTGCCTCGCGGGGCAAAGGGCAAGCCCGCCAAGGAAAGATTGATCCCGTGAACGGCAAATGACGCCAGACTGAAAAAAGGCCTCATCGAACTTAACAACGGTTGGAAATGCAAGGACAAAACCGGGGGTAAAATCCGGGGTGGGCGGCGGGGTGGAAGGCCCAAGGGCAACATCCTTGAAAGCCGGAAAAAAAGGGCGCGGCATTTGCATTTTGGGGAAAATGGAGGCCAAGTGACTACTTCACACACACAAAAAAAAACCGGAACATCGCGATTACGGACTCCCAACGTCCAGGGAAGGGGATTCCTTCGACGACAAAAAAAAAAGAGGGAAACATTCAGCGCTCCGATCCAGGGGAAGAAAGTACCCTCCATGCGGATTCGGTAAAAGAGATTTCCACCTCTACGTTGTCAACGGCGGACAAGAAGGGGGCAACCATCGCCCGTCAAGCCCTGGCGATTGGTCGGATTTCGCGGGGCAGAACGTTCGTTAATGTTTGCCGGTGAGGGGGCGGTGAACAGAGGTCATCCGCGCCGAGAAGAAGAGGGCTGGACTCACCGCGAAAATCAAAAGGATGGCCGTATTGATATCAGGACCACTTCTGGGGAGGGGGAAAAAAAAATCGCCGTCACCACCGGGAAGAATGGTGATGATCCAGAGGACGCGATTAACGTCATCCCGGAAAGGAACTCTTAGCTACTGGCAAGGGAAGGGGGGGAAAGAAAACCGCCTCTACTTGGCGGGTTGAGGAGGTCCTTCAAAACTGGGGTCCCATCGAGGGGAAAAAGGGATACGTTCGGGAGGGCCCCGGCAGCAATCAACAAGAGGGACCGCCCTGGACACAGCGGCATCCATGACCATTTTTCCAGCGCAACAAAAAAAAACGCCCAGACAAGAGGACGATCCTGCCGAAAGAACTGCCTGAACGGCAAGAGAAGGGGGCCTCCGGGCAGCCAGCGGGGAGTGGCTCCGGCCCTCCTAAAATAGGGGCGGGGGTGTGAAAAAGAAGGGACGGCGTTAAGCGGGCTGAAAGGGGGAGGACAACGGAGTTGACCTTAACCTGCTTCCAAAAGGGGGGAAACACGACAGGCCCAGCGGCTTCAAAAATTGATCCTTCATTCCTGATCCCTGAAAAACTGGGAAAAAACTGAAGAAAAAAGACCACCTTTCGGCCCAATGGCGGAAAAAAAAGGATCTCTCTCAACAAAAAGAGATAAGAAAGTCCCCAGAAAAAAGGGGGGGGACCGCCATTGCCAAACTGGGTGTTTGAAAAAGGGAGGGGGTGCCCGTTGTTCCAGATCAGGGCGGGTTTGGCCCGCCGTTTGCAAGGGGTCGCCTGCGCGGTAAAAAAAAGAGCAGGGTATGTCCCAAATCAAAACCCGGGCTCAAAAAAGGGGAAAAATGTTCCCACCTGAAAAAAAGTCCGCCCGTAATCTGGGATTTCCGGAGAGCAACGTTGATGTTTTTTGCCGCCAGCTGCCCACGGGAGCCGAGGTGCCAGGAAAGTGCCGTTAAGGGAACTGTCCCAAAGCGCCCGGCAAGCCCCAGCCTGGAAATGGGACGCGCAAGCGGGAGGCCGCTTTGTGACATGGCAGACGGCGCGCATTGCTCACGAAGGGCATCGTCGCTCCTCTTGACTTGACCGAAGAGGGACTCTTTCTCCGTTTACCTTCTCCCCTCATTGTGGCGTGTCTCGTGCTGCATCGAGTATTGCCATTGGGAATGGCTCGATGTGTATGAAAGCAGCGCGTTTAAGCAAAAAAAAAGGAAGGAGCGGGATGTCCCCTTGCCGTCGCTAAACAAGCGTGATGGGCGGAAAAAGGGATGCCCGGTAATCACCGCTGTCCATGGGGGAAAAAACATGAGTCCTAAATGAACTCCAATGAAAACCGTTGAAGGCGGTGGGGGGACGCCAAAGGTCAGCGAAGCGGGTTCTGGATAGAAAAAGAAATCCATCGTGATCGCGGGGGGGGGGGGGGGAAAAGGACAGCGCCTGTTTTGGCGGGAGAAGGTGCGGTATGACGATTGTCAAAAAAAAAAAAATCCGGGCATCAATCGTTTTTTTGCGTGGTGGGGGGGGAATGAGTCGGAAAAGAAAAAGGAGCCGAAATCCGAAAAAAAGAAACAATGCAGCGCGGACTGGAACGATGGTGGCCAGGGGCGCCGAAACGGATGGGAAAAAGAGAAATCTCCGCGGCAGAAAGGAATGGAGGGGTAATCGCAGGAATTCTAATCGCGGAGGCTGCATGTTTTTTCCTTTTAAAAGCGCGGTTGGTGGAAACAGGGGACGATTGACGGGGAAATCCGCCTCTTTGCCAAAGCAAAACCCCCGAAGGGGGGGAAAGTATTCACTTGGCCTCCATTGGAGGGGAAAAAAAAACAAGAATGCAATAGCGGGCGGCCCCACGGAGGGGAAAAAGGGGTTCCCTGAATTCCAAAAAAAGAGACGCCCCTCCCCCCCCGGATGAAAAAACCTAAATTCCCGCCGCTGGAAGCGGTGTTCATTGTTGGGAGGGATGAGGGGGCCCGTTGGGGGGGGATGGAGCGGTCGGAAGGCCGTACGGGATCATCATCATAAGCAACCGAAAACGCGGCAAAAAAAGGGCTGACGAGGTTTTTTTATCGGGGAGGGACAATTTGCCCCGCCCAGAAAAAAAAAAACAACCGTTACTTTTTGGTGTGGTCTGCAAAAAGGTGAGAGACCTTGCACGTAAACAAAACCGGACGAAGCCACCACAAAAAAGGATCGGTGTCAGCATCGAAAGGCCCAGTTGCAGCGACGAAACAGGCGACAGGGGCAGAGTTTTAAAAGATAGTTTGGGGGAAGACGGTTGTACGTTCCCACCGAATAAACAAGCCCGGCAGGATTGATAAGGGGACGTTCTTCATTATCCCCTATCGTGGCGTTCCCTGTATGGTGAAGGGCGCTCGTCATTGTGAAGAAGCAAAAGCCGGTTTTGGATTTATGCTGGATAGAACGCTTCCCTTGCACAAGTAGAAAAAAAAAAAACTGGCATACTCCATGGTGCCCAAGTGTTTGTCCCAAAAAAAGTCCGCCTGTGATGTTGTAGGGTTGGACCAAAGCAGCACCCCGCTGGGAACCCCAAAAAGGGGACACGGGTTCACCGGCCGCGGCCGGCTTTCTCTCTTCTTGCCAGAATACAATGCCATAGTGAATTTTTTGCCACAATTGGAAGGATCGGTTTTCCCTCCTGCTGAAAGGTTTCGCGGCAAAAATCCTGCTCAGGCGTGGAGTAGAAAAAGGGTGGCGGTGGAGGGGGCGTCCAACCTTTTTAAAAAAAATGCCCCCCTGGCTGCGCCCGTCGGAGGAGTAGGGAATTATATTTGGCCGAGGGGATTTGTACGGTGGTTTAAAAAAAACGTGAAACCAGTTGTAACGGACCCGGAAAGTATGGGGGGTTCAAGGGGGAAAAAAAAAAAAGACCTCAGCTACATCGTTCATGAATAGGGGGAGACGTCACAGGGCAGCCACGAAAAACACGGCAGCTTGAAAAATGGCGTCCTCCCTCAAAAGGACCAGTGCAACCGTGGGGTCATCCTCTTTTTTCCCTCCATGAAAAGTATAATAACTAAATATCTGCCGCAATAGGAAGGGGGGAACTGGCACTTGAAAAAGGGGTATCCTTTGTGCGTAAGGATATGATACAACAAGCTGGCTGGGGTTCCATCCTGCTGAAACGGCGGAAACATGCGTAACGACAATTAACGGGTTCATAGGGTGTGGGCATCCAAAAAAAAAAAGGAGCAAAAGGTTTCGCCGGGGAAAGAGAATGGCAAGGACATGCCCCTGGAGGTTCAAAACAATCACCGTAAACGTCCAAAACCTCACAGGAGTGGGTGTTTATCGTAAAAAAAAAAAGGGACCAACGTATCCTCTGGGAGAACTGAAATTCCAAACAATTTAAACCAACCGAAGGAAAAATCGGAGAGCTTCTCCCGGGGGGAGGTGGAGGTTGATAGTTGAAGAAACATCCAGGAAACCCGAAAATCTGGGAATAAAGAATTGCCAGGACTTGGGTGTCGCCCAGATTTTTGGGATTGGAATTGGAAAGGAAAGGCCCTGAACCTGCACGTTAAAGGTTCAAGGGTGGCGCGTCACCGCAAAAAAAGGGGCATTCGTGGGGAAGAAAAGAGGGATTTGAAAGGTGGCCGGGGGGCGTTTTTTTGTGAGAACGTGCAAACTGAAAAAAGAAAGGCAGTTTCACGGTTTCTCTTCGTCAGCCTTTTTAAGGTCCCGAGCCGAAGGGG
>Ga0179593_1396650_pt1 | contig 23055 bp, 25 predicted proteins | sample CZODoug2_1_08_16_FD_185931 | JGI IMG/M metagenome (GOLD analysis project Ga0179593, IMG submission 185931) | Vadose zone soil fungal communities from Angelo Coast Range Reserve, California, USA - CZODoug2_1_08_16fungal (PacBio error correction) | ecosystem: Environmental > Terrestrial > Soil >...
TGCCGGAGGTTGTCATGAAGCATTCGACAGAGGATATGGCGTCTATCGAGGGAAGGAGGGGGAGAGGACATGTCTACGTTGAAGGGGAAATTGAAAAAAGTTCTCAAAACGGCTTGGAAACGAAAGATAGCAAAATTCTTCAATGGAGACGGCGCGCTGACTGGAAAAGCGGGACTGGGTTATTGCAGGAGATTCCAACCCTGGGCGAGAACCACTCCGTTCAAACGAAAAGCCTTAAAGCATGGTATCGAAATCGCCCTGGGAGCGCGGCTTCATAGAAAGGCAACCTGACTCGATGACGCTGTAAGTCTGCGTCTTCGACATAATTGAAAGGGTGAAGATTTCGTGTTAGAAGAAAGGGGGCGTCTATCAGCGAGAAGGGGGTTCATCAAACTGCTCTCGGAAGGGAGGAGTTACGAAACAAAAATGCTGCAGGTAATAGAGCGCAACAATTGGGCGAAGTCTGTAGGGGTATCATCTAGAAACGAAGGGTGATTGGGAGAAAAGGACGGAAAAGAAAGGGGGACCTTCTACTGCATCCACGGGGGGGTGTACAAATTATCAAGTGATGTCATCTAAGGGGGAGGGAAAACTCGCAAAGCAATCGAAGGGGGTCAATATTCCTAAAGGGCCATCGTGGAGTCGTGAGCCTGTCAATTCCAATCTAAGGAAGAACTAAATTGGGAGCGGGCTAGAGTTGTTTCAAAGCGTCCGAAAAAAGGGATGGTGGAAGTGTTCCGGACAAAAAAAAAGCAGGAAGGTGAAAAGCAAACTTCGTGGAGAGCTCCTCGAGAGACAAATCTCGGAGAAGTTAAGGGGAAAGAAGTACTGGGATCTCCGCCACCTCCCAGTAACACCCTGGGAACTGGGGGGATTAGTTCCCGGGAAGACTGGCGTTCTTGCTGAAGGAACAAAAATTTCGCTTCGAAGAGAAGCTATTAATATTCGATACGACATAAGAAAAAGTTTGTCAGTCGTCGGGGGGAGGGCAAATAAACGCAGTTGCAAAGACTTATGGGAGGGGGGAAGAAAGCGAAAGGGAAACGCGCTACATCGTCGGGTGGGGGATCGAAACGAGTTCGCCTATCGAGGACTAGGGGGGGGGGCGCAGCCGGGGAGCAACGCTCGAGCCATAAGAAGCTCTGGATAATAGGCCTTTCGTCGCAAAAGTAAGTGGAACCTAGATTGCCAAATTTAATTCAGGAAGCTTGAAAGAAAGCCGAAGGTCGAGTGAAAAAAGGGGGCCTTCGTAAATCTAGCACACAGGAAGGGGGAGTAAGGCTTCGACCGCTCTTGAGAAGGCCTGCTTGGTTCCCAAAAAGAGAAGAAAGAAAGTCTGCAGCTGGTGAGCCAATAAATACGCGAAAGGTCCGAAAAAAACGCGGTAACAAGGCCTGCGAGCGTATGAGAATTCCGACCAAAAATGGCCATTGTCTTACACGGAAAGCGCTGGGCTCTTGGGGGGAACTAAAGCCTTCGGAGGGGAAAAGGAAATTGGTCTTTGTCGAACATGACAACGCCGGAATCCTTGCACCGGGCGGTTTCGGATCACATAACCGTTGGGGGGAAGAAACGAGCGGGGCATAAATCGGGGGGGGAAGGCAGGCGTTGAGGGGAGATAGGGAACTGCGAACATCGTGTCGGGGCTCGGAGGGGAAAGCAGCGGGCAACGAGTGCTGCTGATTTAACAGGAAGAAGGTCACTGCGAGGCCGGCGGCCGGCCTTAACACTATAAAGAAAAAGGGAATCGATTTGTTTGTAGCTGCGAGTCCTCAAATGGGTCCCCAGAAAATCCTCGTTGCGCGTTTCTTCGCGCAGCGAAATATGCGTTTTGGGGGGGGGGGGGCCAGGTGGAGCATCGGCATGTGGGGGCATCAAAAAAAGGATCTCAGAAACACAACAAAGGGAAGGAAGAGGGAGGAGGCTGAAAAAAAAGTTGGACTACTGCGCAAATATTTCCTGGGCTCATACACAAACGAGCCGGGGAAAACGGAGCACTCAAATTCTATGGAAGTTTGGGGGGGCGCAAACAAGAAACAAAACATCGGGAAGACGGTCGCTCAGTCGAAGGGGTGGGGGTTCTAGGGGACTCGCTCTAAAGAGGGCTGCGAATTGCCCGGGCAGACACTAGTTCAAGAAGAAAAGAATGAAGGCGGCTCTACGGAGGAAATACTAAATGAATAAACGCGGGGATCTCGACCAAGGGAAAATCTACTGGACCGCGAGCACAACTTATGTGATAGGTAACTCCAAAGAGGGGCATAAGGAACACAAGACCAATGGGCGGAAAGCAGAATACGGACTGAGAAAAAGCAGCCCGATAGTCGTTCGCAGAAATTTTGGGGGGACGAACTTATAAAACTCTCTTTTTGCCAAAATGAAAGAACACTGACCCCGTGGAGCGTCAGGGGAGGGCGCGAAAAAAAAAAGGACCAAGCGTTCTATTCCTAGCGATCAGAAAAGAGGAAAGACAGCGACCTTCAGAAAAGGGAATTGCACGAGTTACTGAGGGTGTTGGTGTTGGGGTGGTGGGGTGGTTTGTGGGGGGGGGGTTTTTATTTGGGGGTGGGGGGGGGGGTGGTTTTGGTTGTGGGGGGGTTTTTTTTGGAAAAAACGGACTTATCGAAGAAATTAGCGGTATGGAAGAAGTGGACATTGGGACGTGACGGAAACCCCATTTTTAGAAAAAAGCGGGCTCTCAGTCGGGAAAATAAAAAAGCTCAGATAAGGGAGAAGCAGGGGAGGTTCCGCAAGCTCGCGGGAAAAAGAGAGAGAAGCTACATCGGCAAGAATCGCATCAAGTAAAAGGGGGCGAGAATGTCAGGTAGGGGGGGAAAAAATTTGAACTGCAATAAGGTAGATGGCCATGAGGATGCCCACGAAATCACAACTATGTGCTAAGTCTATCTTACTCGAAAGGTCGGAAAACAAAATCCTCAGAAGACAAAGACGCCAATGCACAGGCGGGGCCAGAAAGGTTCCACTACTTTCCAAGGGGTGGGCGTTTGGGGGGGGGGGAAGCAGCAGTTGCTTGTCGATGGGGCAATACGAAGCCCTGTGACTTCTCGGCTAGGTAAAAGGGGGGAGATGGTCGCAACAGCTTTCACACTTAAGGGGGAGAATATGTCAGTCCAGATTCTCGATTCTCGCCAAGCAGGAAGGAAAGGTACTCGGAGAAAGCGACCAAGGGAGAGGGGCGAAACTACAGAATACCGCTTGCGACATAGGGGGGCAGTGATTCACTTTGGTTATCGCTAAGATGAGTTCGATGGTCGAGGAGTTAGAAAAAGATGCGAAGAAGCTCCCTAGCAATGGTGGGATCCACCCGCCAGACACAATCACTCATTCCGTAAGACGCGAGCGGCCGGCGTAAGTTTTTCCCCCCCGAGACCCTTCAAGCGAGGAGCCAATAAAAAAGAAGTGGTAGCACGAAGAAAGATAAGAGCTTCCATGAGGGAAGGGGGGGGGACAGGCACCGGGAATTACTAAAGAAAAAAGGCGAACACATGTCGAAAAAGTCGCCGAAAACTCTGTGTGGTGGAACCCTCGAGGGACAGGATCTTATGGGAAGGATCGGAACCTCCCGGCCTGACAGCTCATTAACCTTATAGAAGGGGGGCGGGTTAGCATCCAGAGGAAGAGCTCCGAGGGAAAAGACCGCGGTGCAATCAAAAGGAATCGCCCGTTGGCAAGGAAATAGGAGAGAAAAAAATCTGATAGACGAGCGCTTTGGGGCAAAAAGAGATCGAGGAAGGAGAAGGCCCGTCCGAAAGGCGTGCTCAACGTTGGGGAAGGGGAAAGGGAAATCCTCGTAGAACTTCGTGGCAAACCGCTAAAATCCAAGAAGGGATGCACCGGAAAGCGGGGGAATCATGAAAAAACAAAGGGAGGGGGTGCAGTGCCAGGGGCAGGAAAGGTCGAGAAACACCACAACAGGAAGGGGAGAAAAGAGGGGCAAAAAACGCATGCGCGGGCGGCAATTATGAAAACGACGCCTGTCCCTTCGCGTAGCTGCGGAGAACGGATGGAAAGGGAGAGCCCTCAAGGGTGAAGGGGGAAGGGGGGGCCAAGGCGCACGCCGCGATAGGCTAGGTTCTTCAAGGTACTTAAAACGAGAGAAGATTCATCTCGAGAAGGGGTCGAAGAAGAATACCGATTTATCCCGGAACGAATGCTTGCTAGCTGATCGACGTCGGATGATGGCACGCACCAATGAAGATACGGAAAAAAAGTAGCGTATAGAAAAGGAAGACTGGGATGAGTTGAATCGACTGGGGGAGTCGAAAAATCAGAATTAAACGGAAAAGAGGGTGGAATTGCAGTTGCCAGGAAGGGTTAACCTCAAAAGAGGCCGGGTTCCAGCTACTTTCTTGATCTACGGGTCAGGGACTTGGGGAAACAAAGCAAAACGGCCCCCAAGATGGAAGAGAAAGGGGAAATAAGGGGAGGAACTTGAAGAGGGAGTTGGGAAGGCTCCTCCCCTACGACCGGAACGAAGTCAAAACGACGGCCGCGGGACGCGTACTGCATCGTGTGCGTTGAATCAGGACGTACACTCGACGTGGAGGAGAGAAGGGGGACAAATAAACGCCGAGAGGAAATCGTAAGCGATAAAAGCCATGAAGGGAAATCTATGCAACCTGGACGCAGGTCAAAAGCTACTTTGTGCTCGAGAAGATATGGGCAGGAGCGCGGAGGGAAGGTATCCTCTCATCTAGAAGGGGAAGGGAGAGAAGATTAGGCACTTGTCGGGGGGATGAAAGCAACAGCGTTGAAAAAAGTCAATAGATACTAAAGGGGGAGAGAGGCGCAGGTACTTTAAAAGAAAGGAAAGGGGGGGGCAAAGAAACCTCCCGTAAACAAGGGAGGTGTGAACCAATTTTCGACGGGGGGGACGACAGGTAAAACCGCTCTGAAGCTAAGAGGACTAAAAGAGAGGAAGAGAATTTCAACCTCGGGGAACGGCGTCTGTCGTGCTCACTCAGGCCGGAGGGAAAAAAAAATTTGTAATCGCATGGAAGCATGAAGGAACTGCAAAAAAAGTCTGTTCTTTCGCTGGAAGGAAGGAGAGGTCTCTCTGACACGATGCTCAGGGCCTCGAGTGGGAGAACTCTCGAAGAAGAGGGGGAGTCGCTCGGTGGGTCGGACGTTTCTGAGGAAACAAGGAATACAGCGAAAATGGGGAGTATGGAAAGGCTCGGCATTCACAAGCTGTAAAATGAGGGGAAGGGAAGGCCGTTAATGGGGAATCAGCTCGGTGCCGTCCGTGAGGAGGTAGATCGTCGGAAGGGGCCTCTGGAGGGAGGAAGAGACGCGGAAGTGGTGGCCATATGGACAATAACGGACTAAAAAGGGGCTTCAAGGGAAAAGGGGAGGGAGGGTTTTCTGAAACATAGTGACCAAGTAAGAAAGGAAAAGAGATACTATCTCTCCTTGCGGGGAAAAAAAGGAGGGTCAGCGGCCGGTGACTTGTTATCGGGGCATAAAAGAAACGAAAAATTCTGGTCGAAACAGAAGGGGGGGAGTGGAGAGATCGATGAGGCAACGGGGTTCCGAGATGCGCGGGAAAATGTCGGCTTTGCCCAGGCGACACGGAGGAGCGTCTTCTGTCTGAAAGGGTCGAGCGCATTGATCAGGCGGGACTTCTTTAAGGTCAAGAAGGAAGGAAGAAACATTAACAAAGCTCCGAGAAAGGAAAAGACATAGGGGAATCCCCGGTCTACGATGGTTTATTTTCGAGGGGAGTGGGGGGAAAAAAAGTGGCAGCGAAACTAAGGGGGTCTTACGAGAGAGGGGAAGATGGGAAGTTGTTATGATAAAAGGAATTGGCACTTTGCTCAGTCGGAATTGGCAAAAATCAAAAAATAATAAAAGAAAGAGGAGCGCTGTCTGCCACAGAGGGCAAAGAAATGCAAAAAACCATCAACAACCCTATTCCCGCGTCAAAAAGTAATTCTATGAGATGGTCTGAAACTGTGAAACACTCTCCTCAACAATCCAGGAAATTCGAAACGGAATCGGGAGAGCTAAGGGGCTCAGGGAATAGGGCGGAGTGAACGGCATGCCCTTCGATGGCAGAAAAAAAGGGATCCGTCATTCAGCGAAGTCGTGACGGCTCCTAGGGGGAAAAGGGGGAAGACGCCTGACAGTCACGCTCATCTCGACCAAGGGGGGGGGAGGTCAATGCGAATTAACCTCTAGCAAAAGGGCGATGGGATCTAAGGGGGCAACCCAGCTTGACGGAATGATTGGAAAGAAAACCACAAGGCGCGGGACGAGCAGGGCCCAAGCTCATTTAAAACTAGAGGAAAGGAGGAAAATTTTCAAGGGGGAAAACTATTCTAATACAGCGTTGGGTTGAACCGTGCCAGAAAAAACATGGGAGCGCGGGATTTTTTCTTTTGGGACAGAAGGAAAAAAAGAAAAATCTATCGATCGAGCCTGCAAGCAGGGAAGGGGACGAAGGATTAGAAAGTAACGACCAGACGTTGGCCGAGGAGGCTGAAAATTATCGCCGCATACTCGCGGGGCTTTAATTTACGAAAGGGACCATGGGCACTGAAGTGCAGGGAGCTATCAGGGGGGGGGGGAGAGGAAAAAAACCCAGGAAGAAAAGAAAGAGAGCGAGAAGATCTGGCATAGCGGTGAAGAGGGCGCCACAAAGATGAGAGTAAAACCCTCAGGCCGTAAGAAAGAAGACAAGGACAACTACGAGGGTGTCGCAAAACGGGCACATTGACCGAATAGAAGAGTGGGATCGCGGCATCTAAACACGAAACACAGGGGCGAAGGGGGGGGAGAGGAGGACTAAGAGAGGACTTCAAATCGACGCTGGAAGCTCAATTGGGGGTAAAGAAATCCAAGTCGACAATCGGGGCACTAACCCCAAAAAAATCATCCCTTGTACGTTGTGAAGGGGGAGGGAGGGTGGGGAATTGGAGGGAATTGTGAGGAAACCACAGGCTCGGGGCGGATATCGTCTTCAATACCGCTGGTTATTCTCAAAAAAGAAAAACTTGAACGATGTAGGTGCACTGGATACTCCTGAACAAGTGCATGCGTGGGTTCCGTGATGAAAAAGGGGAGTTCGAAGGAGCGAGATCTCACGGATTTGGTTACGAAAAGTTCGTAACGAAGGGAAAAGTTGGGCAAAGGTATGCATAAAAAGTACCTCTATGACGGGGCTGCAGGAACGTTACATTCACGGAAGAATGAGAAACGAGTGTGTTTACGCTCCCGACTCCATCAACGAAAGTTAAGTACGGGGAGGGAATCTTACGAGAAAGGTCCTCCCCGAATCCCTTCAGAGGACGAAGACAAAATAAAAGGGGAAGGCAGACCCTTAGAGCCCAGATCATCTTTGCTGCCTGCCGTAGGGTGTTTGGTAATAAATCACATTGACGCCACGTAGCTGATTACAAAAAGCCAGCGGGCTTATCTAAAAAAAAAGCTGCCTTGCTGCAACTCAGGAGAAGGATCAAAACGGGGGAAGGATGAACGAGTCGCGGGGAGCATGCCAGACCCTTGGTCATAGACGGGCATTTCCCTATATAAAAAGGGCTTCAAAGAGACAGCGACCGAGGTGCTCGTCGTTCACCGGGAAGCCAGGGAAAGCCTTTCGGACGAGGAGATAGGGGAAAGAAAATCGCCTACAGGCGGACGGGTAACGCGCCGAAGATTTCTCTAAGAAAGGACCGCGCAGTGCGCACGGGGGAAATGGGAAAAAAGAGGAACTCGTAAGAATAAAAATAAAAAGAAGTTCTAGGAGAAGGGGCGAAGCCTTAATCATTACAACGCCGGGGAAGGGAAGGTCGGAGCTAGATAAACAACACTGTGAAAGGATATGATCCGCCTATCAAGAAATTGAGAAAAGGGGGAAAATGATTCCGGCTACGGTGATTCGACATGGCTCCAATTTTCTCGTTTCTGGAAGAGATGGGCATAAGGCTCGTCGAAAAGGGGCTGTTGCAGGGGAAAAACGGGGCGCATCCCTTAGATGACATTCGTATACAATTCTGGATGCGAAGGAAAACCGAGCCGAGGCGATCAGATTCACTGAAAAATTTGGGGGGGAAATGGGCAGGGAACCCAAGCCATGGTATGATCCCGGCAGAAGATGCAAAATTGGGCTACTGATCGATCATTTATCCACCAAAGCATCGACGTCTCTTAAGGCGCATTGAGGCGGGACAAAGAAAAAGGGGACGGCGTCTGCGCAGAATTACTATAGGGGTGCGAAGGATGTAACCGGCACAGTGTGCCTTCTCATCATCAAAGAGGCCGTTCATCAAGAGTCGATTAAAAGGGGAAAAAAACAAAAAAATAAGATGCAGAAATGATCCCGGGAGAACGGTTGGGCGAACTTTAAATCGGGGGTGTGCTCTCAGACCCGTAAATGCTGGGAAAACGTCGTGGCGAGCGCGGGAGGAACCGGGTCGGTTGAAGGCAAGTGCTTAGACTAGGAGTCGTTCTCCGGCAGTGCAGGAAGACACGAAACCATACCTCACAAAAAAGCGCTTTAGAGTCCGCTATCTATGGGCGAGAGGTCAAGCCCCGGAGGACAAAATATATGACTCCGTAGGGGCGCGGGACATTCAACCGAGACAGGAAGAATAAGGGTGGGGGAGGGAGAAGAAACTTGAGGAAACGTCACGGGTAGGGGGGTTGAGCCTCAACAGGAGTGGGAAATGAAGAACAATCGTACAGGGGGCGATAGCTGTCTAACTGTTAACGGGAAAAGGCCGAGCAAGGAGCCCTCCACGAAAAACCTTTGGGGGGGGGTGGGGGGGGTGGAAAATCGGGGGATGATGTTAACAAAAACTGGTCCCTTCCTTCTAATAAAAGGAAACCACAACTAAAAAAGAAAAAACGGCACACTAAGAAGTCTCCTTCTCTAAATCCTGAAAAAGGGAAAAAACGGACGACTATTTTGGAGACGAGGATATATCGGGGGGGAGAAAACACAAGACAAGCTATCACCGCCTGTTGGCGAAGAAAATAAACATTCGCAAAGAGCATGTCTACCTCCAGGGACAAAAGTCAAAGGAACGTGAAAGAAAAGCGAAGAAAAAAGACGAGAGGGTCGCCGGACAGAGGGGGTGCGAAGGATAGTTGGCACGAATCTGATCGGTCGCGTTAGATCTTAGAGTGGTGTTCGGAGCACAGGAGAAATGGGGACCGCTTGACGAGGAAATAATGAAGGAAGGAAAGGGAGAAGTATCGGAGAACGTTCAACCTGAGGAAAAAAAAAGAAAAGCTTCTTGGGCGATAGGATGCAGGAAAAAGGGGGAAGACGGAGGGAAGAGCGGAACGGCGAAGGGTGGGGGAGGGGACTCCAAGATAACGCTCAACGGGGTGCAAGGGGAGAAAAAATGTTAACAAAAGCAGAAGAATATCACAAAAAAAAATTGGAAAATGATTTACGCGACCGGGCAAGAGCGCCGGCGTCGGGCGACTTAAATTATCGAGCCTTGGGTGCTGCGGAAATTGCTGCATCATGCAAAAAGGAGAGGGCGTTCAGGAGGTAAACCAGCACGTTTATAAGAAATAGCGCAGAAATCGTGGTCCCTAGGGTTAAGCAACGTTCAGAGGCGTGTCTGTGCCTTGGAGAAGGTAGATCGCCTGGATCTACGGAGTAGCGCGGGGAAAGAGAGTCAAAGGCACTCCTTGACCTCGATGCCTGGGTCCAAAGGCGTCGTAAAAAAGGCCTAATAAGATGGGAAACTAAAGTCGATCAACCTGGGCGGGAGTTTTTTAGCTCGGATAGGAAGGGAAGCCATATTTCGTTCGGTACCGGTAGCGTTCAATCCGATATGAGGGGAAATGATCATGGGAAAACGCGGAGGGACATTGAGGTGGAAAGGCCATAAGAGAAAAAAAAAAGGGGAATTAAAGAGATATTGCGTGAAAAGGTCCGATGAGAGAGAGTCAATCAAGGCGGGGTCGCCCATCACAACGCCAAGGCGTGAAGACGAGCAAAGGATATATGAGATTTTCTGGTGCATGCCACTGAAGAAGACATCGATCTCAAAACAATCAAAGACAAGGAAGCAAGAGAAAGGACATAGGGGCATCGGCTGCACTGGAGAAGTCCTTCGCTCTTCGAATGGTAGGAGTGAAGGAAAGGAGTACGGAGATACGTGAAAAAAGAGGCAAAAATCGAGTCCTCAATCAAAAAATTAACAGTTCAGGCAAGAAACCGCAGGGCAACGTTCGAATCTGGGACGAACCAAACTATTGAGAGAAGGCTGAGATGAAGTTTCATCAAAAAGTGGGTCTAAATTGCCCACGCCGTTCTCGGAGAAGGGGAATTGAAAGAACGATCCACAAACTGGCGAGACAGATCGGGGAAGCCTGGAGGGGGGACAAGAAAGAAGAGAGTGTTTCGCTTGAAAAAATCGGGACATTAGGGGTTGTGTCGGAAAACTTATGAGAGAAAAAAGAGTGGGGTTACGGAAGGGGATCCCTTGACGGTCGTTTGTCAGACAGAAATGCGAACAGGTGCAAGAGGCCAGCCGGGCTGGGCAAGAGCAAGACCGATTCGGGGAAATATTCCAAAGAAAGTGCCGGAGAAAGAAGTGTAAGGCCGGGATACACGATACCTTCTCGCGGGTGAATATTTTAGGGGGCCAAGAGGGAGATGGAGGAAATCTCATTTGGTGCGAGCGCACAGAAATCTCACTCGAAAGACGAGATGCGCGGCGTTGGAAACTAAAACGGCGACGCTTCGAGGGAACGGCATGGAACAAAAGAGGAAGGCGGGGAAGGAGCATAAAAGGAAAACCAAGAGTCACAGGGGATGGAACATGCTGAGGGGGAAAATGGAAATGCAATCCCACTAATCCAGGGTTACTCCTAATAACAACATGCAAAATTCATGCCAAAGGCACCCAAAAGGACAAACAAAAGACGAAATTTTCGAAATCCTGGACGGTCGAAGTCATCCAGTGACGCGCCTTGAGACAAAGGGGGGGGGCGTGGAAGCAGCAAGGCGGCATAAATGATGGTGGGCTTAACCTAAGGGGAAATAAACTAGTGGTTTACGGGAGGGGGGCGGGCGCAGTGACGTGGAGTCAAGGAAAGGGGAAAGAACCTGGGGTTAGTCAGTCATATTTGTACGGAAAAGAGGGGATTCAAAAGGTCGGGAAAGAAAAACAAAAAACCAAACGTGGAGAACGGCTGGCATCGAACACGACCGGGAAAAAAGCGTTCTTCGAGTAGAGGGTCTACCGAAAAGATCTAAAAATAAAGTGCGCGAAAGGAGGAAAGGATCTGGACGACGACATGGTCAATGTCAGAAGGGGGGGCGGAAAACACATGAGAAAAGGAAAGGGGGATGCATAGCTAAACTTCAAATTGGCGAGTGACAGCGAGGGAAAATCGGACCTGGAAATTCAAATTCGAGGAAAAAGCCGAAAAGAAAAGGGGGGGGGCACCGGCCACAGACCTGGATCAGGGACACAACTGTAGTATCGAACGCCCGGGCCGTCTAATTCAGTTTTCAGCCAAAGATCACCGAGAAGGGAGGAGAGAGATACAAAATAACATACGGCCACACAGATGCGAAATGAAGGGCACCTGCACGAAAGGATGTGGGGAGGCGTGACGAATGAATAGCTAACATTGTCAACTGCCAAAAACACGGGAGATAGACGAACAGAAGTGCACGGCACTCAAAATTTAGGTGAAACTGCCCAGAAAACTGACGGGAGGATGGGGCATAAGAAGGGAGGAGGGGGGAAAACAAAAAAGACCTGCCCTTATTTCGTAGAGGGAAGGATATGAAATGGTCGGAGAAAGCACGAGGGCGAGAATGAGACAAAGGAGGGAAAACCCAGCCGTTCATCATATAACAAGCGAAAGGGTCAGTCTCGGGGGGCGGGGGGGGGGCGGGGTAGAAGGGGGGGGGGGGGGGGCGATCGGGTGGGGGGGGGGGGGGGGGGTAGGGGCGAGCACGTCTCCCTGCAATAATAGGAAAGAAAAAAACCCGAGCCTTTCCGGTGCCGGATTTCACACGAATTCGGGCCTAGGGACTAATCTAAGGAAATCAAGAGACTATGCGCCCGTTGTGGAAAAAAGGAAAATAAAGTGGGAGCACAGGGGGGGAAGCTGCACCCTGCACAGACGCTGTGATAGATAAAAACCTGGCTCTAATTGGTAGGTGAAAGAAATGAACAAGCCAACAACCGTCGGATCGCAGGATAAAAAAAGTGGAGCAAGATAGAGAAGCATACCTCAAGGGGAGAGGCTCTTTTAACAAAAAGAAAAAACGGCCAGGGAAGAACTGAGCCAGTAGCGATGGGTGGGGGAGGTGGACACTGCGGAATGGGGGGTCTCAATTAAAGAGTTAGAAGAAAATTGGCGCAACGGAACTTAGGAGAACGTCACGAGTAGGGGAAATGTATTCATGGCGGAAGAAACACTGTTGAGGTCTAGGGGAGAAAAGGGGGTACTTCGGTCGAGAAAAAAATGTTGTGTGCCATGAGCCACTACCTGTCCCGCGGGAAAGAGGGAGATGAGAGAAAACGGGATTGATGAAGCAAAATCGTCATCGAGGGCAAAAACAGGGGGGGAGCGGGGCCATGGGAGGCGGAAAAAGACGGTACAGCGTTCTTCAAAATCAGGGTGACGAGTTTTCGAAATTAAGCCACAGATTTTTCGGCCGGAAGAAAAAAAGAAACGAGGGAGAAGGTCGCTACTGCTGAGCTAGGGGTGGGGGAAAGGGAAAGGGGAACTGGAAACACAGCAGGTGCTGCATACGCCAGATAAGAGACGGGCGCATCCGGGGGGCAGGAAATGTTGATTTGGGGATAGTCAATAAGTCTAGATAGTGGGGACACATGAGGAAGCGTTGCCGCGTGGCCAGGGCATCGTTGCTGTGGCGAAAAGGGGAGGAAAAAATAGACTCTTTCTCCAAAGGGATGCAAGATAATAAGCGAAATACCCTCGCAGGAAGCATCGCGGTGCCTATGTACGACCGGAAGCGCCCTGGACTAAAGAGGGGGCGATCGAGCTTAGGGGAGTCGGGAGCGATCTTGTGAAAAGAAGGAAGTAAATAGGGAAAAGAAAGGGGGGTATCGAAAAAAAGGTTCTTCCCCGTTTCAAGGGGAGCCGAATAAGAAATCAGAAAATAGGCGATACGAAAGGGACTATCTCGGAAGTAACTCCCAGAAATGGACTAGAACGCCACCTCCCGGGGGACACAAAGGGGTTACAGAAGGGTCACCTGGGTCTTCTTGCTGCGAAGAAAAAAAGACCAATTAGCGGTCGCAGAGCGTTAAGACTACTAGTAAGAAAAAAGAGAAGAAGGTGTGGGTCAAACTGGGTCGTTGGCAACAAAACAGGGGCAGAGGGGGACAGCAAGCAGGTTGCATTCTCGCAGGAAGAACTAAAAATCTCGGGGGAAAGGGTGTCCCTTGGTGGGTCTGCAAGGCCGGAAGGGGGACTATATCTAAGTTCGCTGACAGAGCTGTCTGCAGACCCAAGGAATATGGTCAGTCGAGAGGAGATCTTAGCGGAAAGGGAGGAAAACTGAAAAAAAAAGGAAGAGCTTAGAAATGTTGGACCCGGAATGGCCAATTGAGCTTACGAGGAATCGAAGGGTGTATCGGAGAACGGGACAGGAGGAGGAATCGGAATGTGGAGGAAGGGGGATAGAGGGGGGAAAAAGGAAAAAAATTGAAAATTCTGCGGGGGGGCCAGGAAAAATCTACCAGTGAGAAGAACAAAGGGCAACGTGGGAAATGCGCGGAATGCCCGTAAAACTCCGTTCTTAGAAAATTGGAAAAAAAATTGGCCGGGGCGACTCTACTCTAAAAAAAAGGAAGGGGAGAGGGGCACAGCCAGGGGAGAGCGTGCGTCCTACTTGGGAATCTAAGTCACGCTGGAGGGGCCCTTGAGAAAAAAATAGAGGGGGAAGGAAAATTATCGATCTTCAGAAGTAGGGGGAAAGAGAAAAGGAGCACTAGGGGGTCTTCTACCTGAATGGGGCGACATAAAAAGGTAGAGTCGAGAGGAATGATATCAGTATGGCAGAGAGAAGTAATGCTGCTTCATGGGATAAGGTAGATGAAGGTAGATAGAAAGATAATCCGTCTCCGGGGAAACAGAATTTCCCCGGGCTGGATTTGTTTATCGGAGTGGAAGAGCCAGGAAGGGAAACGAAAACATAATTTGCGCGTTGTCTGAAAAAATCGAGGGGGAAGAGTCACGTGGTGGGACCCTTTATCAGGTCGGATACTGGGAAAGAGGAATGGGATGTGCAAAGCAAAAATAGAAAAAGGAAAGAGATTGAGGAAGGCAAATGCCGGGCAATCAAGAAGGAACGGACGGTGCTCAAATGAAAAGCTATCGGGTAAGGACCGCAAAAGTAGCTAAAGTGCTTCCCTCGGGAAAACGAGGGACTAAAAATTAACTAAGACACGTTGCGAAAAGGAAGAGGGAAGGAACTCTTCAGTTGGGAGACGCTTCAGAAAGATCTTTATTAGAGGGACCGGAATGCAAGAGAGCTTCTCCGATCAGGCACGATTCGCAAAGTGAAGTAGACCGAACAACAACATAACAGGACACGATTCGAAGGGAAAAGAACGACATACGCGAAAGAAGAACGATTCTAAGACTCGTAGGGTACATAAGATACAGCGAGATGACCGTGCAGCCGAGTAATTATCGATGCTCTTAAGCAAAGAACCACACAATGCGGGCGCCAGGGGATAGAAAGGGGGAAATCCACCAATATCAATAGATCGTATCCAGCGTTAAACCAGACAAGGGGGAGTATATTCTAAGACAGAGGGTAACCGGGGAAGGCACCTCCACGCACGTTGCCGCGTTAAGGGTGGAGTAAAAAAAAGGGGAAAACGAATTAATCCGAGCGAAACACGCCTGCTAAAGAAACAATCCCTTGGAAGGGGGAGAGGGACAAGAAGGGAGGCCGGAGCGAGGATCTTCTGGGGAAGGGAAAAATGCAGAAGGGCAGCGGGACCCCATTTTCGGAGAGAATGGTGGGGACAAAAAAAGAATTAACGAGAAAATGGGACGAATCTGGCCAGGAAGGCGCGGCGCAAGCTCGGGGGCAAAAAGGAACGAGAGAGGTTCAGAGCCGATAAAAAGAACGAAAAGGGGAACGAAGCGGTGCCGGGGAGGCACGAGAATGATTAAAACAATAAGGCGGGGACTCTATGATGGGACAAAGAGAATCCTCCGAAAAAAAAGTGCGACGGCGGCGGGAAGTCATCAAAGGGGAGAAAAAGTCAATTGGTGGATAGAAAAGCCAGCCAAGGCAGAATGGACAACTAACGCCCCGAAGGGAAAAAAGGGGGGAGTAGGGGGGAGGGAGGAAGCATTGAAAAAGAAGGGGGACAGTAAATTACATCCGAGATAAGAACCGCTATTGTCAGGGAAGGAAAAACCGCTGTTTCCCAAGTCAAAAAAACAGGGAAACGGGGGGGAAAATGGCCGTAGCAAAACGGAAAAAAGGCTGGGCAGGATTCTCCGTTTTAAAAAGAAGACGAAGAGCTAAAAAATAGCAGCCACGTATCTTGGAAAGGGCTAATCGGATACTCGGATGAGGCATCGCAGGGGAAGCGGCGATGCGAGTGAGATTAAGATCTTACCTTCGGACTGAAGGAAAGCGCAATGGCAACCACCGTACAAAGAAAAGCAATACTGGAGCAGGAAAATGCTTCCCGTCTCGATTTCCACCGCCAAAATCGTGAAGGGAGGTAGTAACAAATCAAAGAGTGCGAAGGGGACGCCAAGATCACTTCCTAAAATATGGGGAGGGACTGCATCAACTGAAGGGTGTGTTGCCATTAAATTCCGATGAGAGGACTCCGTATGCTGATGAAAACGGGAAGAAAAGTCGACAAAATATGTCCTTTCAAACACAGAATGATGGAACATTAAGTGGCGAAACTAACGGATAAAACCAGGTGTGCCCTGTTAATCGCGACGAAGGACAGTCCTAGACGAAGGGGGGGGGGGAAAGGGGATGAAACAGGCGTCAGAGAAGGACCGAGGAAAGACTCGTGCCGGGAGTCGGACAGAAAAAAAGGGTGTCGGTCAAACTGGAAAAGACAAATAGTAGAGCGAATCTGGGAACACCTAGAAGGATTCATTAAAGGATTGATCGACGAAACGTGGAGAGCCGGAGCACGTTGTAAATTGAAAAAGGAAAGCGAGGAGAGACGAAAGAAAAGCTAAACATATAACAAGTGACTACCGTCTAATTAGAAAAGGAAAAAAGGAAGACAGAAAAAACGAACGGAGAGGAAGTTCGCGGAATAAGATCTCCCAAAGGAAGGGGGAGGAACAATATAGAGGTCCAAAAGGGACGCGTTGTACTCCGTGACGAAATGGAAAAACATGTTCTCTGTGTGGGGGGGCGGGGGGGGGGGGGGGGGGGGGGGGGGGGGGGGGGGGGGGGGGGGGGGGGGGTGGGGGGGGGTGGGGGGGGGGAGAGGGAAGGGTCGAAGTGCTCGGGAAATACGACTACTTGTTTGCCTGGAAAGGGAAACGTGCGCACGCCGGATAACGCTTTCTGAGGGAGAAGGGGGAAGTTGAAGAAAAAACGCCCTAATACTATAGAGATATCTCTAGAAATGAAAACCCTTCCATGCGAGATCAACTCAACTGACTATTCGGTACAGAGGAAAGAAGAGAGCCTTGGGATCAGAGCCGGAGTCTACTGGAGCTAGGAAACGCGAGGCGGCAGAAAAAGAGGAGAAAACATCCTCATTACGATCATGGTGAAGAAGGCGCACGGCACGATTTTGGGACGCTCATAACAGGAGGGTCAGAAGGGGGGTATCCACCATTTCTGAGGTTGTCAATGCGTCGGAACATAAGGGATGCAGGTCCCCACGATTCAACGCGGGCGAACTGGGAGTCGGGGGGGTTTTCGAAACCTCCATTAAAACTTGATTTATGGAACCTCTCACGGGCCGCGGAAAAAAAAAAAAGACTGCGCCGGTGGAGGGCGGGGTGGCGAAAAGGAGCGGGTCGAGTTCTCGAAAGGAGTGGCAATACAAGAGGAAGGGGACCAATCGGCGGATCTAATTCCTCCTTGACTAATGGACAGAAAAAGTCAGCCAACAGGGGGGGGAGGGTTTTGGGTGTGGGGGGAGGTGGGTGGGTGGGGGGGGGGGGTGGTGGGGGGGGGGTGTGGGGGGGTGTTGGGGGTGTTGTTTTGGGGGTGGTGTATGCGAGGGGAGGGGGGATGGTCTTTGGTGGGGGTGTTGGGTTGTGGGGGTGGGGGGTTTGGGGGTGTTTTTTTTTGTTGGGTGGGGTTGAGTGGCGGTTCGGCTGAGTATGGGTTGGGTGTTTTGGGCGTTTATTGGAGCCAACTACGTGGCGCTCCCTCTTTTTCAAGCGGGCGGGGAGAAGAGGGGATACAGCTCCTCACTGGGAAGGTGGGGAGTCAACCATCTTACGTCTGGCCTTTTTTTCTTCAGAAACAGCAGGGAGAGAAGAGAAAAAAGAAATAGAGGAAAGATATCTCGGAGCCGGTTGGGTGGGGGGCACCACTCCGGAAGAGAAGATCCCGTAAAAGAGATTTTAGTGCACAAAGTAGCCTGTTGGCGGGACTTGGGCTTCTCAAAAATACCCCAAAGGGGGAGGGAATTACGTGGCGATGACGGCGAGTACACTATCGAACAAACATAGGGGGGGTCGTAAAAAGGAAGGGGGGATAAACCGCAAGGGCCGAACCGATTGGCAAAAAAATAGCTCAGGGCATGTCGCCTAGCAAAAATTCTCGTCCTTGTCCTTGGGAAGGACCGCCGATGCAAAGAAAGTTAAACCCGTACTTGCGCACACGCAGGCCAGAGCGGTCATCGAGGCGTATGATCGGCCCGGGGGGTAGAGGAAAAAGAAAAAGTAGATTACGAAAATGGGGGCAGGAGGGAAATGAATTGATTCTTGAGACACATATCGCGAGGGGGAAGGGAATAAGCCTTCAAAAAAGTCCGTCATCCGGCAGGAAAGGGGGGAGGTCTGCGTCAAATATTGCACGCTGGAAGGTCCAGAAACTCCGATAAAAGGACTGAGTGTTCCAATGAGAGCAAACGTTGTCTCTGAGCGGCATAAGACAAAGCGGTGCTTACTAGGCCGACCAAATAAGAGGGGGGAGAAACCGAGCGAAAAGGGGATTGAGAGGGGGAAACGCCAGGACTAGGTGGGGTTTGGGGAGATGTATTCACCCAGCAGGAGACTGCCGCTTCGGGATTGAAACGCGCGGAAAGGAGACAGAAATCGGGTCCGAGACAAGGGGGAGAAGTGTAGGGGAAGAAAAAATGCAAAAAGGCAATATTGTCAGAGCTTCAGGGGGTGACGTGTAGTAGCTATTGCCTAAAAAGGAGCTTTAACATAAAGCGTAAAGTCTCATAAAGCAGGCAAGCAAGAGCCCGAAGAAGTGTTTCCAGGCTGCGCCCCTTATGAGAGGGTGGAAAAGATAGTTTCTCGTCATTAAGCCCCATAAATAAAGAAAGAAAAAAAAGGGTGACTCGTTTCTTCAGGAAGAGGACGCGCAAAAATGTTAAAACAATGCCACCAAGGGGGGGGATGGGGTCTTTCGACCCTTTATCATTTCTGCAATATTTGCGCAGGTGCCGGCATTGGTTTGGCGGAAATCTCTCTCCAAAAAAAGAGGAAAAGAGAGGGGGGGCTCTGCCACAGTTCAAGACCTGCGAAAAGATGACAAAAAATAAGGCAAAAACGCCTATAGAAGCAAAAAGAACGCGCAAGCTATTAGGATGAAGGGCTGGCCACTCGAAAGAAGGAGACAAACAATCGAGCCGGAAACGCAAGGAGGAAGAAGACAATGGGTCGGGCTCGCTGGGAGGTCAATCTCTTCGGGAATATTGAAAAGAAGAGCAGCAAAAAAAGTCTGAAAATCGACTCATATCGAAACGCTCGACAGAGGTTGTTCGCCAAGGAAAGACAAGAAGGAAAAGAGGAGAGGCCACTAGAGGAAAAGGGAAGGAGAGGGAAGATCAAAGAATCGTGGCCGCAAAAGAAAATGAGCATGCGAGCAATACCAGAGAAAGCGCCAACGCGACGCCTGGGCACCAAAGCGCATGCTAAGAAAAGAAGGGAGGAAGGGGAATCCAAGTCGAAAAGGTGGTACGTAAAAGGGAGGGAAAGCGCTTTGTGGACCTGCATGCTCACAAAACGAGGGTTCTTGTGACCCATCAGAAAAGCGAAGTCGATATCAGAGCGAGCACATCCGCCGGAGAAAAAAGGAAAAGGACCGGAATCGAAGGTCCAGAAAAGCCAGTGAGGGAGAGTAACTGCCTTAGAACGAAATTCGAGCGTTGAAAGAATGAGTCAAAAAGGGGAAGAAGGCACAGGGTTAACACGAAGGGGGGGTGTTGATCAGGGAAGATGAGACTCTAACGAGAGAAAGTATCGGGGCAAGAGCCGCGTGCGGCAAGAGGCGGCAACATGGTCAGGGAGGATAGGGCAAGGATCGCCGGGTAGGAAGGGGGAAAAATTACAACGAAGAAGAGTTTGAGAGGACCGCGACCAGGGGCGAGAAGATTGATGTCCGGAAATAGTCTGGGGTCGCTGCAAAAGCGTGTGAAAAGAAAAAGCCTAATCAACAGGTTTTTAACGATCTGGACTACTATCTCACGGAGATCAATTGGGAGGGGAGAAAAAAGACCAATACAAGAGGCCCTAAAAAAAGCTTTGGAAAACAAACACTGTTTTACGTGGGTTTGACTGTATCTGAAATGAAGAGGAAGGGGGGGGATTGTTAAAAGTACGCCCTTGCTTGAGAGGAGGGAGATGAGAATGAGCAACCACAACAAAACCAAAAAGAAAATAATTTATCTAACATTCCCCTGAGCAACGATGCGCGAAATGAACCAGATCGGCCACAGCAAAAAATAAAAAAGCCTCCACAATTTATAAGGCCAAGGGGGTCGTCGTACAGGATGAGGCAATCATGCCAAAAAAACCAAACACAAAACCCCCAAAACTCCTTGCGGAGGAGAGTTTTGCCATGCACGGAAAGCGCACGAAGGTGTGGGGAGGGCAAAAAACGCCAAAGATGATAACGAGAACGTAGCGGCGACCGAAACAAGAATCTGATTATTTTGTCCAAATCTAAATCAGGAAGGAGCGATAGCAAATAACATAGGAAGGTTAGCAAACAGGGGAGAAAAAGGAGTCGTGGGGGCGGCTTCAGCGGGGGGTCCCAGTAAAAAGCCTGATTAATAGAATGACAAAAAAGAGAGGAAAAATCTGTTCCTTGGTCTTTAAACACCCTCAATTCGAACCATGATCGAGAGGAGGGGAGGGGGAGACCGTCAAAAGCGACATGCGAAATTGGCATCGCGGCTCAGGCTAGGGTCTTGAAAAAAAGAAGAGCTCATAGTAAAAACTTCGGGATCATCGCAGTAGGTTCGGCCTTCGAACCAAAAAGTAGAAAAGAAAAAAGAAGGTCTCCGAACGCTGTTTTCGAAAAGGAAGGTGCTCGACGAGAGGTGGACGTTCGCACTTGAAAAAAAAAAAGTAGACTATGAGGAATCGGGAATCCGCGAAGCCTCCAGACAGGGAGAGACCGATAGTTAAAGTCGGACTTAATCATAAAATTACGGTCCGGCGCTGAAGACAACGCGTGCGTGTTATTTTAAAAGAGGTAAGCGCGCACGCAGGACCTGGGCGTTGGAAGTAAAAAAAAAAGAAAACAGAAGCAAAGGGTCTAGGGTTCGTATCGATGACTAAGAGGCTCCCCTTCGCCGTTAAGGGCTGGGAAAAAATCCTTCAAGGCCACGAGTGTCAACAGGACGGAACTGGCGCCAAAACAAAAAATGGGAGGAGGGCGACATCGCGTCTGCAAGATTTGGGGTCGAGAACCCGGCTGTGATGATGAACAAAAAAAAAAGGGAAACTTACGGGAGCGAGAGGGGGCGCCTCGGCTTGATCAAAAGGTCCTCGTACGGTAAGGAAAGGAAAGGAAAAAAAAAAAGTGGTGAAGGTTCATAGAAAAAAAGGAATCATCATTACGAAGGATGGGGCAGGGCCGGCACAGATTGGGGAACTAACTCTTTCGCCGGTGTTGAACAAAAAACGTGCTGAGCTTCAGGAAACTATTTTTACTGGAACAAAAAAACATCAGGGAGAAGGGAAAAAGAGGGACTGGGGAATGCGAACAGGGGGACTCTGTTATTTGTGGAAAAGAGAAGAACTTCACGACGTAGGTAGGAAGGCGGGGCGGCCCCGAAAAAAAAGGTCTGCATCGTTCTTAAGTGGCGTAATTAAGTCGCGTTTCAAAATAGAGGGAAGAAGCACGACCCTCAAAGCAAATCAGCAAAGGAGAGGCCACTGGCCAGGGAAAGCTCGAAAATGTCGTTCTCCAAAGGGCAACCTATTTGTCCGTCAGGCGGTCATCCGGGTCTCAGGGAGCAGAAGGGGGGGGAAATGGCTCCGTCGTCATTGGGAGGAAGGGGAAGTCCTACACAGTCGAAGGGAGAATCATCGACATAATAAGGATCGAGAAGGAAGGAAAAAAAGATCGGTATCCGAAAAAGGAAAGGGGAGTGAAGTGGACCCCGAGGTGGAAAAAAAGGGGTAGGCTTCCGGGGAACAAAAGAAGCGCGCTTCTCAGCGCGTATCAAAACTTCGAGTACAGAAAAGAAAAAGGAGGGGTGTAGGCGGGTCTTGTCAGGGGGGGAAAGAAAAGATGCGCGAGAATGTATGAAAAAGATTCAAGCTCTAATGGGAAACCGGAGCGACAAACTCGAGTCGTGGGAACTGGAGGAAGGACTACCTGTCCTAGAGAAAAAAATGGGTTGTCGCCGCAAGAGCGGTGGAAAGAGAGATTCTGATCGGAAAGGAGAATAGCTTATCGTTTGGACGTAACAATGATAGCTTCTAATTGAAAAGGAAGGAGGATTGGGAGGCTTCATAAAAGAAAGGGGTTATCGCGAGAGGCCGGGCCTTCGTACATAGAGGCAAAAAGGGGGGGAAAAAGCATCTTCGTTCCGATGGGGGCGCAGGGCTGGGCTCGAGGAATATACTAGATTTTGGGAAGCTGGTTCCAAAAACAGAGGTACAAAGAGGGCCGGAACAATGCGCGAAGTGAGAAAGAAGTTGCAACAAGAACATAATTGTCAAAAGTACAGATCCTAGCGCGGGAGAAGGGAACACCAGCCATTCGTACGAAGGGAGGTAGGCGCCATGTGTGGGGGAGAGGGGATATCCGGCACCGGGGAGAAGTCACATATCCTTTTGGGATCAGAAATAATCCGAGCCAGAAAAGGGGTACGATATGTACAAACGCGGTTGCCGGGGAAGCTTTTTTTCTTAACTCAGGGAAAAAAACGTCTTCGAGGACTATCAGCATGGTGAAGGGAGGTCAGTCTGCTCTTAAAAGGAAGGGCAAGACGGCACTTTCGAAGATCGTGAAATCGTAGACGAGACCGAAAGATGTGCACCGGCAGACCGGACCCGGTGGAGATTGTTTGGGGAAAGCAGGGAGGATGGCATCGTCCAAAACTAAGGAATTGGGAAAGGGGGGAAAGGGACAATTCGCTTCAAACTCGTGGTGACCTTTAGAATGGATGCCTACTGGGGTCGGATTGATTGGCAGCAGCGACAGCAGCCTCGCAACAACAGGGGGTTAGGTAGAAAAGAGGGAGAAGGGGGGCGACTTCACAAAGGCAAACACTGCGCAAAGGGGCAAAGCGACAATCAAAAAAGACTAGATGCAGGAGAAAGAATGCAACCTCAAATTCTATGAGGATTTGATGGGAATGCCAAGTGGCCGATCAACTAGGAAGAGTCATACTCTGAGGAGAAACCGTCCCCGAAAGCTAAAAGTCAGGCCTCGAACGAGAGGAAGACTTTCTTCGAGAACGGCAGCACTTATCAGGTAGGCAGGAAATGAGGAGAAAAGTCGCCTCGAAGTCGATCCGAACGCTAACGATGTTTCGCCAAATTCAAAAAAGACGAAATAGAAAAACGAAGCTTCGAAAAGATTCTCTGCAAGAGGGGGCCTAGCCAAAGCTTCTGAAGGCAATGACGGAAATGCGAGGACCAACCAAGGGG
>Ga0179593_1251649_pt1 | contig 23054 bp, 20 predicted proteins | sample CZODoug2_1_08_16_FD_185931 | JGI IMG/M metagenome (GOLD analysis project Ga0179593, IMG submission 185931) | Vadose zone soil fungal communities from Angelo Coast Range Reserve, California, USA - CZODoug2_1_08_16fungal (PacBio error correction) | ecosystem: Environmental > Terrestrial > Soil >...
CAGTAAATAAACCTGGCAGTCTGCTCAACTGAAAAAAGTTCTTTTCCTCCAGAAACACCTGGTGACCGAGGGTGTAAAGTCCCTCCATCTCTCCAAATCGGGCGGCTCGGCGAGATCTGGCGGGAAAAAAAGGAACGCACTACTATGTACACTAAGAAGTCTTAAGGTCTTCGATGACTTCACCAAATGGTACATCTCATAAAGAATGGTAGAGTTGTTAGACAGACCGGAAGGGGGTAGAAGCGTACAATGGGAAAGAGACGCGACGCTAAATGGTAAAGGAGGCGCGAGAACTCTTAGACTGCAATTCGGGAAAACCTCTTCCTGATAGGGAGCGAAAAACTACTATGAGAAACCGCGCAAAGAACGCCACAGCGAAGGCGAAACGGAACTAAGAGAAGAGTAAACGATTCAGAGGAAAATCGATGATTGCGGTGAATGCACATTCAGCAGATGGACATGCAAGGAAAATTGTGGAGCATGAGCAGACGGCTGCTCTTGTCCCTAACCTCGTACAACGTCACACGCCGATGATCTCTTCCAACTGGGACTGAAGAAGAGGGGAACCAGCTTCAAAAAGAACATGGATAGTTGGTAACTCCCACAGACTGAAAGAGCTCGATGGAAGTGGTAGAAAGATCTTGAAGGGGGAGTGAGAAAGAGAGAAGAAGAATGGGTAACGCTATAGAGACGCGAATTAAGCTGTTAGGGCGACCATAGCGGTTCGACATCGCAGCTCTCTTGACATCAATCTTAGCATGAATCAGGTCAGGCCCTCGCAGGTCTTAATAAAAACTTATCCACTCCTAGGGGGGAAGGGGGACATCCACCTGCTCTCCTGTCAAGTTGGTTGCCGTGATGACTCTTTCGGTGTCTCTCGGGATAAAGATGGCCGCTTATGTAGGGGGGAGGTGTGTAAGACGCTTATGCAGATCTGCAAGGGAGGGAGCATGGGAAAAGAGAGGGAGGTAGTTACAGCTGACTGGGCGATAATGGACGCTGGGGAGCGTCGTAATTTTCTACCTCGGCGGGCGAGTGTAAGGACACAGAGTAACAAGATTCCTTTCTCAAAGTGAGGATCCTCCCATTATTGAGAGCTTCTCAAAGGCCGGAGGCGGATTTAAGGAGATGCGGTAAAAAAAAGGGGGGCTGTAGGGAAGGAAGGGGGGGCAGAAAGAGGTGACGAGTCTGCAGGAAATCCTCCTTTTCTTTGAGAGATTGCCGGGCCATAAAAATTTGGCACTAAGGTGATGGCAGGCGTGATGTGGTGGGCTCCCTGCTTCAGCGGGACCGATAAAGCCAAGTCATGTAAAAACGATGTAGGACAAACGAGATACGCGAAAGAAAAAGCACCCCCTCAACATACTTGCGAGTGAGTGTCCTAAAAGCTTCGGATTCATAGGGATGAAGGGGGGGCAGATTCGACCCGGCCTCTCAGAACCTATTATCGGTCTAGAGCCTCTATAAAGACGGTGGTTTAGGAGCGCCCTATCAGTCAGCTGGCACATGATTAGAGAAAAAAAAAAAGCAAAGAAAACTCTTACTACGGGGGTGATGAAGAGTAGAGAATTTGATGAAAGCGCGAATCTCACAGAGGGTCATCCGGAGCCTACGCAAGAAATGTAACTCAGACACATCTCTCCAGCGCTGGAGTTTACGAAGGTGTTTGGTTTTCCGTGAAGGAGATCGCGGGATTTTGTTAGGTCAAGAGATAAATTAGAAAGTGAAACGAGCAGAGAATTGAACGGATAAAGTCTGAAAGTTGAGTAATGTCTACCTCTCCTAGAACGTTCTAGTGGACGGCGATCGGATGAAAAGTCTCTTGTTAGACGGCCGATAAACAACAGCGGGGCTGACTTCTCTTGGGACGTAATGCAGCGACTCTCGCTCCGGAGCTTTTTAACGGCCTTAGACTACAGTAGATTCTTTGTTGTGAAGAATTACGAGATACACAATATGGCCCTCGTTCTGATCAAGTTCCTACGAAGGCAGGTCCCCATCGCTCAGGAAGCCTGGTTTCTCACGTTTTTCACGCGTCCCTAGGCTGGGGGACCCTATCTCCAAATCATCCCCCAAATTGTCCTCTGAATAAGTAAGGGGAGCTCCAATTTTTCTTGGGGTCTTTGAGAGAAACTCATTCGGATGACTATTCCGGGGGCCGTGAGTGGCGAAACCTATGGGGGGTTCTTAGGAATAAAAGGTATCATTCAAAAAGGTGGGAAGTGACGCCGGAGTAAGATCCTGCAAGAGAAGAAACCTGAACGCCCGAAGTCTTAAACAGGGAACACTTAAAAAGGAGGGTTCTGACTGGTCTCGAGCTCTCCAGCTCAGAAAGATGTGCGGGGAAAAAATCGAAGCAAGTAGACGCACGTGAACTCTACTATGAGGTCGTTGTCCTGGCTCAAAAATTAGAGGGGAATCTAATAGTCAGACTCGCCGGTTAGCAGGCCGGGAAGGCTGCTAAAATGGACGGGGGCAAGTCCGATAGAGACCTCGATTCCCAATTCTCTACTTCTCGAAAAAGAGCGCAGGGGTAGCTCGGGGACATGGTCGGACCGGGTTCAGGTGTGGGATTCGCAATGCCTGAAAATAGACCCATTGCCGGAAGCGAGCTACGTAGCGGAAGATCAAAAAATACATTGAGTAGGAAAAGAACCAACACGATGATGGCTCATGAGACTTCTTGAAATAGGACTACGATCAGGCGCGACAAAGCCAAAAGATACGCTGGCGTAAACAGAAAATAATTGTGAAAAGGAAACCGATTTAAGAAGTGGTTGTCTACCGGAAAAGAGAGAAGCGATAAAAGCGCAAGGACGAAAAAAGAGAAAGCGGGGGTCAGGGGGGAAAAATGGGGGGCCATGGACGAAGCGCCGAAGAGGGTCGGGAGAAGAACTCGACGTGTCTAAGGATGGTATCGAAGGGGGTGGCTAGATGTCCGAACGCGGCGTGGCAGGAGAAAGAGGACAACACAGAAGAAAGATAGGCTTCGAGCCATGAAGGAGTCGAGATGGGAGGGATCTGGCAGGGGTCGTGGAAGAAGGAGCCGGGTGGAATCCGGAAATAGATGTGAAACCGGCGTGAAAAAGCACCGAAGTCATACTCGTCCTACATGTCCGACGCGGGAACTAGCCAGGAAAATATACGCCTGCATTGATTCTTGCCTCTGAGTGGTGCGGAGAAGCCAAGGCCCAGGGTGGCGTTTTGCCGAGCATGGGTGGGTGTGCGGAGGGGGGAAGCAGAGGCTTCTAGTCCAGGGGAAAAAACCAGGGTCAAGGTCACTGGGCTCTACGTCCTTATAAGAGGAAAGGGGGAAATTGGGGAAAAGCAGCGGTAGGCAAACCGGCGGATCAGGAGGCAAGGGGGATGCGGCTTCTTCCATACCTAACAGAAGGGTGGCATGAAGAAGCAGAAAAGGCTCACAAACGAATCGAGGGAACTTGCTCCGGAGGGAAGGGAGAGGAAAAACTCCTCAACGACCATAAGTACGGCGGGACATAGCAGACAGGAAAAAACTGCAAAATCGCCACAATAAGGGGGAAAGGGAGCGGTCAGTGAATCAAAATAGAAGTCCTGCTACAACCTGAAGAACCAGAATAAAAGTATCAGGGAAAGGGGAAACCGAGCACCAACTCAAAGGGCATGAGCGAGCAGTTCTTTTCTAAAGACATCGACCTCTTGCTTAGTGGCAGCCCGAAAGGAGAGCTGAGAGCGGTCGCGCGGATCAGGCGACAACAAGCAAAGAGCAAATGGGAATTTATGTCGGCAAACCAGGTTGGTAATGAAGATTTACGGGGCGCAGAAAAGGAAGAAGAGGGGACGAAGATGAGCCACTGGACGGAATAGTCAGGAATCACAGAGGTAGACAACACCACAGACTCAAATCCTCTGCTTGAGTCGGGAAGTGCAGGAAAAAAAAGCAGAACACACGAGCTCGAATTGGACACACGTTGGTCAAGGGGTCTCCCCCAGGTCGTCGGCAAGGAGCGGGAGCCAGAAAAAGGGAAAAAACTTTTGAAAAGGGGGGGAACCCGAGAACACGCATAGAATCGGGAATAGACTCTCTTTGAAAGAGAAGCGGAGGGAAGAAAACAAATCGGAAGAAAAGCTTATCAGAATCCGGGTGGCTCTGGTCGCCAGGGGCCTTCTCTGATCTCTCCGCTTGGCCGGAATCGAGCATAGACAACCATTATCATAAGAACCTCGGTACAGTCCAAGGAAAAAGAAGAACCCGTCAAAAAGCCACTGCGATTGATCGGAAGCCGCTCTGCGGGAAAGCAGGAAGGAAAAAAACAACATTGAGAGAGACTTCCTCAAAGGAAGGAAAACGCCAGCCCTCAGAGGTGAAATCGAGCAGAAAGGACATCAAAATGACTTAAGCTGTCACAAACAAAAACGTGACAAGGAGGGTGCAACGCCCTAACCTCCAGCGGGAAGGAGGGTAAGAAACAGGCAGGGGGACTCGATGTAAGGGATAAAAACACTTGGGGGAGGAACTGCTGAAATGCCTCTAAAAGCTCAGGGAACAGGAAAAGGGGGAAGAGGGGTTGGAGAAGAGAAGGGGGGGAGCCATCAAGAGGGCTCCAAAAAACAAAAAAAAAAGGAGAGTGAAGTATAGAGGACTGCTATTAGGAAAAATCTCCCTGTACCCGTACTCAGATCTTCTTCGTCAAATGTAAAGGAGACCATCTGCGCAGGCGAAAAAACCGGGTGACTGGAGAAAATCCAGCCTGAGTTGGGAGGGGAGTAGGATGGAAAACCCTAAATCTCCTGTCGGTTTGTACATCTTCAACCATGGCGAGGAGAATGCTTCTCTATTCTAAATGGGATGCTTTCGCAGGTAAGGACGAAAAGAAAAAGCTATCGCAAAAAGGTCTTTCGGCCGACTAAAAAAAAATAGAAGAGGATCCAGCTGTCCGAAAATCAGGAAGGGGCCGGCGCTGATTTAAGTGACTGTTCCTATGGCAAAAACTCACCTTTTACGGAGCAAGGGTGTAGGGGGAAATATCGTCCTCAGAAAACGAGGAGATCCAGTCAAAAAAGGGGCAGAGCCACTCCTAAAGTAGGCTGCTAAAAAACGAAAGGAAAAGATTTTAAACTGGGAAAGTCCTGGAAGAGTGACAGCGCGGTCGAAGGCCAGGGAGATTGACGGGTGTGCTAGAGGGGAAACAACTCCCTATAGGGGTGGCCCGGAAGTGAAGACCCACCGCAGGCCGGAAAAGAGGGGAACATAACGGGGGGGGGACATCGAGGTCATCGCGTTCATGGTCTTTGAAGATATCAACCTTCATCCTGCGGAGGAGGGGAGAAGAGGGGAGGAGGGTCGCCAAGGGAATCGGAGCAAATCTCAGACAGGGAGGAGAAAAAGACGTCCCGATACAGGGGAAAGTCCCTGCGCCAGGAAAAAGCGAGGTAAAAAACATGTTGTCCTACATCTCAACGGGAAGGGATATTCGTGGTCGAAAAGGCAGGTGCGCTACTCTCTCAAAGAGGCGTCGCGCAACAAGCAGCAGAGGAGGCTATGGGCTCAAGAGGACACTCTCTCCGGACTGCGGTTAGGGCGGGGCTGGGAAAGCGAAGACGTCATGGGCTGCCTCGCCTATAGTAGTACTTCCTTGGGAATTCCTGGGGACGGAACGCCAGGGCTTGAAAGCAAAAAAAATCCCAGATGTTGGGCAAGACTCCGAGAATATGGCTTGGTCAGGGTCTGTCCCGGCCCGAATGATGCGGAGGGGGCAGAAAGGCAGAAGTTGGAAAAAAAGGGGGAAACGAAGAGAGGTCTCGAAGGAGGTTGGCGCCGCAGCGGCTGCAGAAAAACCTTCTGTGACGGCCAAAGCCGAGAAAAATAAGCAGGCTCCTGCTAATAACTCTTTCGGCCCAAACTATCAAGTGAGTGAGAGAAGACAGAGGGGGAATCTCATTACCTAAACGCTGGGAAAAAGAAGGCACGAAAGCATCACCTTATCAAAATGCTAAAACCACCCTTAAAGGATTCCAAAAAAACGCAAAACAAGGACCTGGGAGGCGATCCTCACAAAAATCCAAGATGGACGACGCAACTGAATGATTTCGGCTCTGAGGCGAAGAGGACATAGGAAAGTGCGGCTCCGGGGGGGGGGGCAAGTCATTGTCGCTTTCTTCAAACGACGGCCAGAAGATCTGCGAGGCTAAACAGCAGAGGTCGGAAGGAGGAACTGAAAAAAACACACTTCCCCACAGCGAGAACTCACCTTTTCTCCCTACGGATACACTCTAGAGAGAATCATGAGGCGCTTAAAAACAAGAGGAGTCCCAACAAAGCTCTAGGCAAAAACCAACCGCATACCATCCTTACAAAAAACTTCCTCCGATTTACGCCGACAGGGCCTTGAGAGGATAGTCGCATCGAAAACGGGCAACCCGGGAGACCCAAAGGCAGATCGCTGATACGGAAAAACAAGGGGGTCAGCAAGCGGCTCGTTAAGAAAGAAACCTAGAAACGATTGTTAAGCACACACCTGATGGAGAACCGTGAGGAAATACGTCACGGGGAGGTGTAGCTCCTTCGAGTAGCATGCAGCATTTAGGGGGATGCTCCAAGAACTTTTGCTCGGGGAAGGACGAAAAAAATGTGGTCGGGGCGTGCGAACTATAAGCTCGGTCTTCAAGGAAGAGGTTGGGATACGGGGTACCCAGGCTAGGAGAAGACCAGCATCCTTCACCATCTTTACCGCGAGCCTGACAAGGAGGTTATAGGCAAAAAAAATGGCTCATCTGACGCGATTGCGGGGATCTATACTGGCTAATCTGTTCGATAGGGGTAAATCTACTCCCTGTCTGCAGCAAATTCTCATCAACCCGGATTCGTTTATCCGCAGACCTCGTCAGGTTTTACTTCAGAAATTTCTATTAATATACGGGAAAGGGCAGACTTCTGGAAAAAAAAACATTCATAGCGAGGCCGTGGGGGGAGGGGAAGTACGCACGGCATCTAAAATCGCGAATCAGCGAGTAGCCCTGTCGAAACAAAGCAAACGTGTGCCGTGGGGCCCGATTCTTATGGACGGCTGGGGCGCTGGTGGACAAAAATCCTTCCTCTACCGGGAGGGCGAAAAGAAAAGCAGAAACTAGAAACCCGAAATTTCGGGGGAGCACCTCCATCAGGGGGAGCCCTCTTCGCCAAACGCATAAAATCTGCAGGCTTGCCCTCAAGCAAAGAAGACAAAGTGAGAGGAATCCGTGCCGGTATGGTCCATACCTTTTCCGAAAAGGACAGATAGGGGGCAACACAATCGTCACAAGTGGTCGATTGGTGGGATTTCTGGCCGGAGCCCCGAGGCCAGGGGAGGATCGTGTCCAAACAACACGCATGGAAGACTTCAGAACTATAACGTCATGAGGCAGGGGGCATCTCCGGAACGCTAGAAAAAAAAACGCGGCCCAGCAGACACTCAGCGGGGGAGAGAGCGAACAGCCTCAGGGTACAAAAGGACTCAATCAGGGGTCGACGCCTAGAGGTCGATGTCTAGAGGTCAAGGAAATTGAGAGCTCCGTAAATTACGGCGAGGACCTTTCTTCAGAAACAAGAAAACATGAGACGAAAAAACGACCTACAGAACCTACATACTGGAAAGCGGGCCAAACCAACAACCGCGCATCGAAGCTCCGAGCTTGAAGGGTAGGAAGGGAAGGGCAGAGGCCGGGCCAGTCGGGGAATGGGGCTTTCCGAGAGCATCAAAAGGGGTCGTACGCTCTTAATCGGCGGAAGAGGTGAAGGACGCTACAGAAGATTAACAGGAGGAAGAATGCTCGCCGCACACCGTTCTTTTCGCGAGTAGAACGACGACAAAGGTGCGGCTCGGACGATCAGGCCCTGGGGTCTCCCGTCTAAATCTCTCCTGGGATTTGAGAAAGAAAAAAGAAGCCGGCCGGTAGGGGAATGCGAAGGCTGGAAATAGACGGCTCGAAAATCCTTGTAACCAATGACGGCAGGACAAAGAAAAGGAAAGGCTGACGCCGTTCTCAAATCAATGTATGGGACAAGGAAAATGGAGGGTCATCTCAAGCGCATCAACTAACGAAAACTGGGAAAGGTTAGCAGAAAGACTAAAGCCCGCTTCTCGAGTACTAGAAGCCTGAAAGAGACCAGTTGCGGAAAACGGCCCTTACGGGGAGAGGTAGCCTAGAGCAAGGAGAGTTGAATAAGCGGAGGAAGAAATTCCTGGGGGGGGTGAAACATGCTTTGCCTTCATCTTGAAGAAAGTTGTGGGCCGACCAGGAGACTCAAAAAAGTTTCAAGTCGGGGGAAAGCCGGTCCTCAGGGCTATGAGCGACATTAAGTATCCAGGCAGAAGAGCCAGAAAGGGGAAGGGGGAAACCCGAACTCTCTCCTTTCGGCGTCCAAAAGCACAAGATAAGGAAAACGGCAACGGCGGCTGGTGAGGTCTGAATAGGATTTATCCTTGAGGAAGCCAACGGACGTTCAGGGGAAAGGGAAAGATGAACCTATAGGCGCTAGGGCCTGTGGAGAAAAATGGATGGAAAAAAGCTGACCTCTCGCTGTACTCTCGGAACAAAGGTCCGTTGGAGCGACTCAGAAAATAAGAAGGAAAAGACGTCAAAACGGAAGGAGGCGTCATGTGGACTTCTGGGGGAAACGGAAAAAAATGGGGTTTGGGAAGGGAGATCGGGACTGCTCCGGCAGTTGGAATGGTCAACTCTGCGTAGGGGGGGGGTAAGGAAACCTGGCGAGGTTCGGGAAAGGCAGGGAAAATTTGCCAAGCCGGCGCTGAAAGAGCAGGAATTGGCAAGGAAAAAAGCCGAATCGATGATAAAAAAATTTCTCATGGATCTGAAATGTTCCGTGAGCCGGTGAGGCGGGAGGGAGAGGTCGCCAAAAATAAAGTATGAAGAAACATGACGCAGTAAGAATGGGCAGATCGGCAACAGAAGGTCATGATCGCTCAGCGTCAAGGAGTTTAAGAAAGGTAGAGGCGGAGGATGTCCGCAAGTTCTCCGGGAAAGTGGAAAAAAAAGCGAAATTAGTCGTGAACGCCTTTACCTGTTTACGTGAGAGGAAGCGTAAAAGCGGGCAGAGGACAGCGAGCTGGGGTGGGGAAAAAAAAAACTACAAAAACGCAGGAGACAGGGAAGAAAGCGATTGAGCGGGCGTCTTTACTTCACGCAAGTGCTTGTCCACAGGTGCTTAGGGGGAAAGGGAAGACAAGGGAAAAAAATCTATCAGATTGGTGAGAAAATTTGCGTGGACTTAGAAGAGGTAGATAGATAAACAACACAGCTGAGGATAGTGGAAAGAGAGAAAGAAGAAGAATCCGAGGGGGAACAACCTCCAATCTTTCTTTCAAGGAAGTGTGGGCCGCCTACGACTGTGGGGGAAACCGGGAAGGGGTGACCTGAAAAACCCGACGATCTCAATAGATATGGGATATTAGAAGCGACTGGAAAAAAAAAAGAAGGACGCTGTCAGAAACTCAAGGCAGCTTAAAAGCAGGTACGTACAAACAGGTCAGGGAAAGAGGCCGCCGACGTTGAGCTGTTGTCGGAAGCCTTAAGGATAAATATGGCAAGGATCAATAAAAAAGATACGATGGTTCAACGCGCGGGGGCAAGAAAGTTCGACAGGCCCGAGGAAGGTCAGCAGCCTCTTCCTGCGTAAGGGGATAATCCCTACTACGATTTATCTGGAAGCAAGGACCAGAAGAACCAGAGAACGGATCAGTACAGATATGAAAATATTCAGATCATCAGGGGTTGGGAAAATGCAAAGATACTCTTTCAGAACTAATATATGAGGTTAAAAACTGGGGAGAGTGACCACCATAGGGAAGGGGAAGAAAGGAACGCCGGGATCTCTTCCAAAGGAAGGCAGACAGAAAGAAACCAGCTGAAATAAAACGAACTCTGGGAACGCCAAAGACTGAAGGCATGAAGGACAAAACAGGGGGATCAAACGGGACGAGATGCTATGGGCGGAGCGAAGCAAAAGGGGGGGCGGGAGCGAGATGAATCTGGGGGAAAAGAAACAATCAAAATCGGGCTCAAGAAAGCATATCGCCAAAAAAAATCAAACACCCTTTTTACTGAGACCGGAGACTCTAACGGCGCTGGGCAGGGACCTCAAGACGGCTCACCGAAAGGGCGCCGCACCAACTCAGAACTGAAGGTGCATGCTCGATGAAGCTCGACGAAGGAGATTCTAGGGCGTCATGGGGGGGACGGAACGCGGGATGGCGGAGGGGCCGTTATAGTCAAAGGGAGGGAGGCAATCGCCGGGGGAAAAGCCGTTTTCGAGGAAAGAATTTGACACCTGAGCGTCAGGGACTTGGAAGACCTTAGGGAAGGAGCGCCCGAATGGTCTAGCGAGTTCATTGGAGGAAAACACAGAGGAAGAAGACGAAAGGAGAGAGAGGCTGACATACCTGCCATAAGGTAACCGTAGGGGAGCGGACGCGTGGAGGGGGGGCCTCTCAAGCAAGAGGGGAGAGCCTGAAATAGAACGCAAGTTTAGGGGGGGATAAGGGCATCAAAACTGGTTCCGCATGGTCCGTCTTTAGGGTTTGGGATACCTTAGTCATAGGGACGAGAAATGAGGGATGGGGGCTACATGGTCTAAAGGGGCGAATGTAGGATCAAGGAGTCACCCCCGCCCCAAATAAGATGCGTCAAGAAAGGCGAGAAGACGGAGCAAAAGCAGACTCTTGAGGGGGGCCTGCCTTAAACTAAGCACCGAGAACGGAGGTTCGAGCGAACCTCGGTGTCGGGGAGAAGATCGAAGGGCACCGGACTGACTTCTAATCTTAAGCAGCAAACGAGCGCCAGCCTAGGGGAGAAGAGAACGTTATGAGAAACGAGACGAAACCCAGGCCAGACGTCCGCCTAATCGCTCATGGAAGTCAAACCATCTAGAAGCAGCGAGTTGCGAGGGTGTTGGGGGGGGAAAACAGGGCAGGAAGATGCGGTTGAGGTCGTAGGTAGGAGCCGGTGGGGCAGGCAATGAGAGAATTGTAGGGTGGATCTTCGGGGGGCCGTGAGTCCGGCTGATCAACCTCGAAAGTAGGAGGAAGGGATATCGATAAATAGGGCTGACGCCGATAACCGGACATTCATTAGGACGGGGGAAGTGCTGGAACTCTAGCATAAACTGACGTCATCTCCTTGGGGAGATGCCGTGGAGAGGAAAGCGTGTGGTTCAGGCTCGGAGACAGAAGAAGGCCTCGGAGTCGTCCCGTATAAAAAAAATAACAAGCAGCATCTACAATCTTGAAAAGGACGGGGTGGAACAGTCTCACGATGCTTTCGATCCCATTAGAAACCGCCGGCCGGAGGATGGAGAAGTGGGCGTTGGTGGAGGGGGAGCACTCAGAGATTGTAGTGACTCTCCTGAGGTATCGAGTTAATGTTAAACCTACCAAGGTGGGGGCGAAGATGGACCAAAGAGAAGAAAAGAACGGCTGATGCATTCTCTCAACTCAAGCCGTCACGACAGAAGCGGGGAACCTGGAGTAAAAAAACTAGAGAAAAAAGGGCGCTCGCTAGACGATCGCGACGAGTCTCGGGCAGAAAAATCGTAAAAAAAAGGCAATCGATGCGTTAGGGGGCCGTAGGGGGGAGAGGTCTCAGATCAAGAAATCCGGGGCGAGGCGGGCCTAATTTTTTAGGCAGAATGGACGACGAAAAGAGTAGGAAAACACCAAATAAAACAATAAAAACGTTCGCGGAACTAACTCGGAGCGATTATGGATATAAGCGCAGGTCTCAGATGGAAGGATGGTTGGAGGCGCCGAGCCGTCAAGGAAAAAAAAACGAAACGAAAAAAAGGGCGGAGACGCGCACGAAGAGCAAACTGGTTTCGGACGACCAGAGCAAAAGAAGAGGAGAGGGGTCTCCTTAAATCTGAGCCGGCCGATCAGGCGCTAAAACACGCGCCGGCCGCGCGGCAACGGTGAGGGACATCCAGGGGGTAATAAAAGTCTGGAAAGGGTGTCGAATGGAACAGGAGAGAACAGCTGAAACCAGCTCCCGTCGAAGCAAGAGGAGGGGGTCAAAAGGGGCAAGTTTGTCCGGGGGATGGAGAAAGACCGAAGGCGGGGAGAGGAAAAGCGCATTGAAAGGGGAAAAAAAAAGATGTTTGACACGTGGTGGCATGAGGTATGGTTGAGATAGGCTGTATTGGAGGGAGAAGAGTCTCATCAAAAGCCTAAAGGAAATGAAAGAGGGCGAAACACCGAGGGCGCTATTGTAGGGGAATGGGGGCGGGCCGGAGACTTCGGAAGACCTGGGGGTTAGAAGACCTTAAGGAATGAGGGAAGGTGGGCTTGAGCAATACACGAGAATAAAAAAAAGAAAAAACGCCTGGCCGGATGCAGAGGATTCCGAAGACTCCGTGCACTACCTCACTTAGGGTGAGAGTAGCCATAGAGGGGGATGGAAGCAGAGCCAGGGTGCTGGCATCGGTCATGGGGGGTGTTTTCGAGGGTAAGCTAAGTGCTTGCGGCTTAGTAAAAGGGAAAAAAAGCCGTGGGAAGAAGAAAAGTTACGCAATCGAGGTAATGATAGACAGACGGAATCGGGGGGGTCGCAAGATTTTATTCGAGGGGACCGGGCGAACCGGAAGAGGGCAAGAGGGAGCAAAGCAGCCCCGACGGTGTACGGCATACCGATGCAACTGAGCCAACGCGAATATAGTCCTATCTTAGGACGATCGGGAGGGAGGAGGCAAACCACGAAGGGCGAATTGGAGGTACGGGACCAAAGCTAAGCAGATACTCGAGGAAGCGAGGAACCAGAAGAGCGGGAATGATGAAGCCAATCAGAAAAAGTAACTTCGAAAAAAAGGAAAAAAAACCATGCCGAGAAGATAGGCATTAACGCATGACTACGCAGGGGGCCAGCCCCAAAAAAAGGAAGCTGGTCGGGCTCCCACGCGAAATGGCTTTTCGCGACAAAGATCTGGAGGCGTAGAGCAGAGTTGCAATGTTCTAAACAAACAGTCCTTTGCATTATGTAGTCCAAACGTTGTACGAGATGTGATGGGAGCAAGGAAAGGTAAAAAAGTCGGGACGAAGACCACTGAGAAGGCGCGGGGGGGAGAATACAGCTGGCGAAAGAAGCACCTCTCTCACGGGGAACGTACTTAATATACGGTGAGGAAAAGGCAGCGAAAAAGAGAAGGAATCTCGGTCACACCACGGGAGGGGGAAATACCTCCATTGTAACGGATGCCTCTGCTTCTAAGCAGTTCAAAAAATGTTCCTGAGGTTTCCGAAAAATCTCTCACACGGAGAGCATATGAAAGCGGCAATCGCTTGCCCTAGGCCGTCTTTGACCCAGCGAATTAGGGGAGCCTATCTGAAGAAAAAAGAGGCCTTGAGCATGTCTACCGGTGACTGCAGACGGATAGAGGCAACAAGATTAAAACGAATCAGCGCATGGGAAAAGTGGGGGAGACTTCAAAGGAAATCTGACAATGAGAGGTCGCTCCGCAGTCAACGACAGGGGGGTCGCTCCGGGGGTCTCTTCTGAGGAGGGCATTCCAGCCAAAATTGAAGAGAGGATACGTACGGTCCATCTCAAAAAACAGCGCGCAAAGACCGCAAATTCAATACCCATGGAGGCCTAGTGTACCCACCCGGACACTGAAGGCGGGGGTGGGGAAGAAGAAGAAAACAGAAGCAGGGAACGTATTTTAAAAAAGACCATCATCCCACGGAATTGCCCTAAGGGCACGGCGAAAACGCGGGGAGAAGAATGGAAAATTGGGGGACCTTACTCAGGACTGCAATGAACATTTCCTTTTTTTAGGGGATAGCCGAGCATAAGAGAAAAAAAACAAGGAGGGGTGGAATAGATGCGCGCGAGTTAACGCCAACCCCTCGTCCCTGGGACTTTCCAAGGGCGTCGATCAATGTAGGGGCGCCATAAGGTAGGAGAAGGGCATCGTGCACACCCATGAAAAGGTGGGTCTAAATCAAAACCCTGCTTGAGGTGGCTGCTCTTTGGAACCAATTCAGAAACCGTGGTCGGGGGAGAAGATAGCCAGGATGGCTGGGGAGGTGCTACCTCTACGCGCTTACGTGGATTGTGCTCAGGGGGGCCGAAGAGAAGACGTCTATGAAATTTTGGTCGGGGAAAGAATGCGAATCGCCGCTCCCGTTCGGCCAAAACGCGAGGGGTGTCCTCTGCGCAGGGAGGGTTCTGATTAAGGTGACGATGCGCCTTTTAGGGGTATACCAGTTGTCTAGTTGAGAGAGAGGAATCAGGCCGAGAGAGAAGAGAGAAAAGGGCACCAAGGGAAAGAGGAAAGAAAAGGAGGCGGCTAATAGAGGGTAAACTGATCGGCTGGTCCTCCATTATTCTTCAAAGCTTAACGTCCCTAGGCGTCTTGTTCGAGGGTGGTTCGGGAACGTACCAATGATATGGGGGGGGAAACTTATTTCTTCATCCTCCGATGAAGAAAGGGGAGGGGGACCCAAATGAAATGGGTTTTTAGAAAAAGATGGAACTAGCAATCTCGTGAATGATTATTTCCGGGGAAAGAAAATAAGAAGGGAAGTCACTCGGGATTGAGTGATTAGGGTTCTTAAGGAAACGCCATCTGGATCTCAAGAAGATGAAAAAATGTCTAGAGGAAGTTCAAAAAAGGGTATCTGGGGGGGTGTTCCGCGCAAGGAAACACGAAACAAGGGGGTTGAAGTCATCACATGCGCGTGGGGTGATCTGTCGTGGGGTAGCCTTAAAACAATCTGTACGCGAAAAAGAGACTACAGATATAAGGAAGAAAAAAAAGGGGCATTAGTCTCGTGCGAAAAAGCGAAGCTCGATCCATGCTTTTCTTCGGGGGCCACGAGGCGAAGCAGACGGGGGCTAAGGAATAAAAAAAGGATGAAAAGGTGGAGGGGATGCCCGGTGTAGGAAGAACGAAATTCTTGGGAGGAAGCAGGCAAGAGAGCTACTGGATGTGGAGGTGGGAAGCTCCGGGAAACAAAGAGATGAAACGTTCAGGTCCCGTCCAAGGCGGCTACGTTGGACTGGACAGGGGGGGAACTAGGTCGACAACGGTAGGGGGGGAAGGTGGGCATCCGTCAAGGCAGGCGCAGAAAGAGGACTCGATCTTTTTGAAAAATGCGGGAATCGTCGCAGGAAAACGATGTTCAGGTGCGGCCACCTGATCACTGAAGGTAGCAAGTAAAAGGGACTGCCATAAGAAGAAACGCTTAAAGTACGACAATATCAGGCGGCTAGGAATTACAGCATAGAAGTAACCTGACCTTCTTTTAAAAACACATTGAACGAGAAAGAAGTTAGCTCCCATCGAAAACCAAACATGAAAAAAACGAGGCCAATCAAACAATGGGACTGGAGGCAGAGAGAAGAACCATCTCTGGGACAAGAATCAAAAACGGAAGGGAACTACGTAGTCTTCGGAATCCACGCATCAGTTATAAGTCGACGCACGCATGAAGTGATCGGTTATTAAAAAAAAAAACTCATAAATTGAAAGTAAGTCAACTTCAGAGTATCCTTCTAAAGCCATCAAGGAAGGTACGAAATAGGGAAATAAAAATAAACTGGTCGCCGACGAATCTCCTCGGAGGGTCTTAATAGAAAAAACTAAAAAAACGAGAAGAACGAGTCGGAAACAGAGGGCGTATCCAACGCCATTCTATGAAACCCCAGCAGGCGACAACTAAACCACTGTGAGGACGACTCTCCTGAAGACTTCTGCAATTCTGTGAAATCTGCCACAGACTTCAACTGTACCAACGAAGGACGGGGACCGAAAGGTATCATTTGGGAGACGAATCGGATAGAGGTTATTAGAGACAAACCTGAGATACACACACCCCCAGGGTGAAATCACCCCTCAGGGGGCGGACCGATGCCTACTTTGCAGGAGCGTTTGGAGCACCACAGGGAGAGCGGAGGGAGGGGGGGGGGGGGGGGGGGCGGGGGGTGGGGGGGGTAACGTCAGGGCGGGAAGAATGTCACTACTCTCTGTCGACTGGAAGAAGAAGATGGTTATCTGCGGAACGATCAAGCGGGATGAGTTAAGGCCGCTGGTGCGAGGGGAAGAACGGTCGAAGAAACCACATCCTGAAATCGGGAAAAAATAAAAGTCAAAGCAATCAAAAGAATGCGCCGATTCACGTCTAAAAAGAACTAGAATTGGTAGAGTGGTGGTTATCCAAAGCCTTAGGGACAGGGCAGCACCCAAGAGTTTCGCTGTCATGTAAAGGTCCCGGCGGAGGACTGACATCTTTGGGGGACTCGTACAAAGAGGTATAAACGCCCGACAACTACTAAGCGTTCGAGTAGACGGGGGAAGGTCTACTGGCACCAAGCACTCAGAGAGGCCTAATGCTATCAGAGAAAGCACTTTCGCCGACGCGGGTGTCCCGGTGACACGATTGCCGGGGTTTCAAAGGCGGCGCTTGGCTAGAATGTAGAAGCAAAACTTCGACCTCATTCAGACGGATACAAAATCCATCCTCCCACAAAAAAGCCGATCGGGGCTGCCAATTCAAGGGAGCCCCGGAGCGGAAGGCCCCACTCAGGTCGTGACGAACAAGAGAAACAAAAAAGGGCAAGTCGCCGGGGAACGCTGGTGAAGAAGGGTCGACGAACAGCAATACGTGCGAGCACCACCAAAACAAAACTCCCCCCAGAGCGCACGGATCCATGAAAATATTTGGAGGGTCAATAGGACCGGGGAGCCCTCACGTCAGCCATCCTAGGTTGACCAGAGTGCGGGGATTAGGAAGAAAGCCACAGCACTCATTCCTAGTACTTATAAATAAGATAAACTTCACGGACTCATGCCTGATGAGCAGGGGATAGAATAACTGGGAGCAGGCCTTGGGCCGTCGATCTGGGCGGAGTAAACACTCACTGTTTCATTCGAGGATCGTATCAAGGGGACTCTACCGTTCGATGGGGCGAGGACTTCCGCGGAGACGCGAAGAAAAAAGGAGGGTCGAGCAAAGTCATGCCACGGTCTACTATCCTACCAACCTACAAATGGGTAAAGCTAGGTCTTCACCAAACACCGAGAAAAACATCGCTTCTGGCCGCTCGTTTCTGGAGGGGGCCAAAGAAAGATTAGGGGTAGTTCTCGAAAAAGTAGGGAAGAGCGTATCCCATCAAAAAGGTCTTCAAAGACTACTCTGTATCCTGGGGATTTCGACTCAAATCTTCTAAGGGCGAGGGTGCACAGGAGTGAGCTATGAAGCGTTCCTCCCCGAAACCGAGGGATAGGGTAGTATAAACGAAACTACTAGTGTGAGAGAGGCCCCGGGGCTATACAATTAATGAGGTGCCTGGCTTGGGTACCGGAGATCAGACGGGGAAAACTGGGTTGGCTAATCAATCGACCTTAATGGGCCTGGGGGGATCTTCTGACAGAGACAAAAGTCTGGCTGCTCTCTCCTGGTAGAAAATGGCCTAGAAGCAGGAAAGAAAGGAACGAGCTTAATACTTTCGCACAAAATCAATCCATTCAGATGGTACCAGGTGTCGTTCATCTTAAAGGGGACAATTTCTTGGAGATCAAAAAAACGAATCGGAAACGATGCGGGGCGAAAGCGCGAAAGCAGGAAAGGGATCCAATAAGAAGGTTACCGACAACCCTTAATGGGTCTAATCGCGCACTGGTGGGAATCTAAAAAAGAACGGTTGAACAAAGTCCATCTCTACGTACAGCATGTCGCGTCATCTGCAAGAAAAAGGTCTCCATCGCGAACCCAGGGGGAAAGAATGATAAAAAGGAAACGGGTCCAAATTCTTGCAAACCAAGGTCTATCCCTGCAAGTAGGTACCGGGGACAAAAAAGCCCCAAGACGGACACAATCTCCGGGGGGAGCCTTGCATGTCTAGCAGTCCTCATCTAGTAGAACAAGGCAACGGCGGGGATTTGTGCTGGATACAGGAGTGAAAAAAACACTGATATTCAAAACAGACGCGTTTCAGTAGTATCTTCATAAGGGATGAGAGAAGGAGGGAGACTGGCCTGAGGAAGGGGCGGTTTATTAAGAGGTTCAACTCAGCTTCAGAGACTGAAAAGGCTTTGTATAGGGAGAGAAATAGAGAAAAAAAAAAAGAACCGGGATCCATGGGCGTCCATGAGTCTTAGTGGGGGAAGGACCAGATAGGTTTAGGGTCAAGGCGGTGATCGAGGAGAGCCCGGAAAAGTTGGGAAAAGAAAGACTATGCGGGTGGGTCAATGACCGAGGTGCGGGCACTATAAGGGGCAAATGTCCCTGGCACTCCGTCCTGGAAAAAATGAAATGGGAATGAAAGAACATAGTTAAATGAATTTTCTAAAAATGTTTGAAGGTATCGGCCGGAGCGTGTGAGCGGTCAGGACGCGAAAGCGGCGTGGGGGAGGAACAATTACGCAGGAATGGCAATCAAAATGGCAACGGGAAGAGAGCGCTCGCCCTCAAACGTTGAAATAAGGGCGGGCGTAAGTGAGGCCAGAGGCAGAAAAAGGAACTCCGGCGGCTGTCGAAAGACCCGAACGACGGCGTCCACGGACGGGGGGAAATGGGTGAAGGGGAGCGAAGCATCAATACTCCGTAACAGGAAAAAAGCAAACGGACAAAGGGTTGTCGCCAGACGTCGCCGGCAACGATTGAACGAAAAGGCGTCTGAACAAGAGGGGGTCCACATGTTCTGTAGAGGCAACGAGACGGACGGTCGTATTTGGAGGCAACTTGCCTAGAAAGAAGCTATCAAAAAAAACGGGGTGCAAAAAGATATAGATCTCTAATGCCTCACCAAAACTATCGAGTTCAGTTGCAATGTGATCCGGACGACCTGTTTAAAAGTCCTTGGTGCCGGAAGACGAACTAAATCTCGGCTCGGAGCGCGCGGGAGACCCAAAAAAGCCACAAAAAGAGGGGGGGGGCAGAAGTCGCAAGGGCGGAAATTAAACTACGGGGAAACATAAGTCAAAGCACGCCACAGTTCGCGTTGTGTCGCCACAGTAAAGACCGGAAGGGAATCAGACGAAAGCGAACCGGTAAAAAGGAGCCAGCAAGGGCATTGCGCCTGAAAACGCGAAAATAGAAAAATACTTTGGAAAAGGCGGTAAGGGGAGATAAAGAAAACATTGAGCGACAGGGGGTCGCACGCCGCTCAAGCAAAAATCACGAAACAGAAAAAGAATGGGGAAAAGTCCAGATAAATCGCTGAGGAGTGGAACAATCAGAGACTTTAACACGAGTGGGAACAGGCTCCTTTTCCAGAACACGGCATGAATGCATACGCAGATATTCCACTGCAGGGAGAAAAAAAACCGATAGAAAGCTTCCCTAAAAATCAATGGAACTCCCCATCCTGAAGCAGACGAGCAATAAGAAAAACGGGGACGATAGTAGAAAAAGGGGCTGGACAACAAAGAAGTAAAATAGCTAGAAGGATTGATTAGCGTTTAGCAAGAAAATCAGGAAGGGGATGGCGGGAAAAGGAGGAGAAGCGTCGGGGGAAGCCGTCTCTCGAGAAAGCGCTGGATGACTAAAGAGAACATATCTGAGAAAAAATCCTTCGCCGGGAGGGTGCTGATTAGCTTTCAATCGAAAAAGAAGTGAGAGGGGGAGGAAGGGAATTCGGTCCTGGACAAGCTGCAGGTCCTTCTCCTATAGACAAGGGGTCTCGAAGAAGGGTACGTGAGGCAGAAGCCTGGGGAAACTATCAATGGTGAACCTGAGCGAGGAGGTAAGACCGAGTCGGCCTCGATGAAGCCACATTCGAGCATCATGGACTTGACAACGCGTGAAAAAGACAAAAATAGGCGCGAAGGCGCACGGCCGGACTCGGGAGGTAACGGGGATGGCTAGGCAGGCGGGGGAAAGAGATCAGCAAGAGGGGGTCTGAGGTAAAGAGAAAAAAACAAATGGTTTGGCGGGAGAAATTGAACGAAGGCCCGTCACATGAAGAGAGGGGATTGTGGGGGGTCTACCTTAAAAAGCTTTAAGCAGTGAATCATTTTCTACAGATGTCGAGACGAAGATTGGTATCAATAATAATATACACCTGCCCCAGACGTTCGATGGCGTGACAAAAATCGGGCGAGATGAGAAAGGAGCCAACCTCTGCGAACCGCCGCCTACACAGCTTCGTCATGTCTAAAATAAGCCCGACTGGGTGGTGGATCAGAGCAGGGGTACGCCTTTACACCGGTGCTTCAGAAAAAGAGAGTGAGAGCACCGGAGGGGCTCCATTACAGTATACGACCTAACATTTTTTATCTAGACTAGTACACCTGCCATAATGACGGCCTCCTGGAGACTCATGGCAATCATTAACCAGTGCTAAAGTCAGAGAGATAGTTGGGCTTCGGTTGGTTGTTTGGGTTCATGCCGAAAGATGTCTGGGTGTTTGGTGGTGCTGATTATCGTATAAGGTGAAGTCATAAGTGACTACTAAGTGGGTCGGGAGCAGCAAAAATGTCGGCCTGATCTCCCATAGCAAAACTAGACGTCGCTCTAGAGGGGAAAGTCGGGGAGGAGGTCGAAGCCAGTATTAAAGCAGTCCATTCCGCACTTCGGTGATGGCGCGAGCATCTTGGGGGGGCTAAGATCCGGCTTGGGGGAGAGGAAGGAGCAAATTCATTAAGGCGGGGGTCTCCAAAATCATACCGCATATTACCTCCCGGCAGGGCGCGGCAAACGCGAGAAAAACTCGAAGAGAGTTGAGAAGTTTTTTCCGTCAAGGTGTCTCTAAAGGGACCCGAACTCCAGGTCGATCTGCTCCCCCTGTGGGGCGTTTGTGCTTGGTATGAAAAAAGCACACCGATATTGCAGGAGGAAAAAGCCATGGCCTACGAAAAGGAAAGTGCGAAGACATCGTGGGTTTGGCTTAATTATGAAGTAAGCGAAGGAGATGCCGGGATGCAGGCGTATCCCATAAACGAACGCCGGAATAACAAAGAGGGACACCGTGGAGGACACGTCTGTCTCTACCGTGGCTAGCGCGAGACTAGGCTTCTCTTATCGGACTTGTCAGAAAGCCGGAAGACGCCAAACTGCAAAGACAGAAAGACTTGCAAGAAAAACGAAGTGGTAGATGCGGGAGGGGAAAAAACGGGCGGTCTTCAGCCGAAGTGCTGCGAGACGACGCCGCAGGAGTCAACCCAAATCATCACCCCCTCTCAAAGTGGCGGAACGAAAATCGGGAGGGGAAGGGGTAAGATGTATGAGAGGAGCGAGGGGTCTCATGAATGATTGGGGCCCGAGACCGGCCGAGCACCAGCTTCCTGAAGCTGAGCGGATCTCGAAAGCAGAGTCACCATGTAAGATTCCAAGAAGAACAACTATTAGTAGCAGGCGACCTGATGAAGTCGGCTCCGATCATGCGCCCAGCCGCCGCGCGAAGTCGACTCAGTGGGGGGGATCACCGGGAGGTGGTCGACCTGGAACAGCGGCCTTGTGAACAAGCTCAAAGCAGCAGCCATATTAAAGGTGGGAAAGGGGGTCCGTGGAAGAGTGGGCTGAACAGCAGCGAGTGGGGTCTTCTAAAAGCGGCTGGCGTTGCGCAGTATGTGGGGAAAGGTGGGGAAGGAGTGTTTCCCGGGAGAACGTGCAAGGGGGCAATCGCGACTAATCAAACCTCCGATTAGAAAAGGTTTCGGAGGAAAGTGGTCCGAGGTCTAGGAATGGGGGCTTGGAATGTCTTTCAATAGCATTAATAGAGGCCGGTGCGCCTCCAGGCCCCCGAGATGGGGCAGGTGCGTTAAGAACGAAAAGGCATGCGGCAGAAAGAATGTACGATTCCCGGGATTCAGTTAAGCCGCAACTACAAATCCTGAATTGATCGTGTCAATCGGATTTTGTTCGGATAAGCCGCCAGGGAATGGGGTGCGGGTGCCTCAGTTCCGTGTTTAAATAGGCTAGGGGGAAAACTTATGTGCCATAAAAGCCGTTCAGGCATTGCTGAGAGGAGGTCCAATAAGCCCTACGGGAGGTTGGGAGGCACCGGTATTCGTGGGGCGGCGCCGCTCCTGGCGGAAGGGGGCGCGGGAACAAGGGAAAAGAAGGTGTCCTGACCCTGACAAAAAACCAAGGGATCCTCAGCTGGACCGCATCGGGGAAAATTCATAAGCAACATCACTCCTCATCCGTTCTGGCTGTGCCATAAAAGAGGAATACTCTTCAGGCGATCGCAAACCATAGTCAGGTATCAGGTTGGCCTTCTGAAAAGCCAAGAAGGACCCGGGGTCCTTCTAAAAAATCATCACCCAGGACACAGGCCATATAGGCTAGGAAACCCTAGGGAACCACTGGGAAGAAAGAAAAGAATCATACGGTAGGGGGCGATTAGCCCACTAAGCTTGGGCGTTGGTGTTTCGCGACAGTATCTGTAGATCTGCTCACAGGGCAAGGTGAGACACTAAGATACCAGACCTGTTCTTAGGAGCAACAGTTGAATTGATTTACTGTAAAGGAACGGGGGGAAAGAGACGGGACGAAAGCAGAAATCCCACTTCTCAATAAAGACCACTGTGGGGCGACATGGACATCCCTCGCCCACGAAAGGGCGTCTTAAGCGAAACTGTGCGGAAAGAAGGGAAGAAAGCAGAACGGGGGGGCGATAGACGAGGGGAGGACACCACTAAATGGTGGATCCCTCAACAGTCTTAAGGGCCGGCTTCCTTGACTACCCAGGCCACGAAGCCTGGAGGTGGGTAACGACCATCAGGTATGAACAAGACATCCTGCGCCCTTGGCAGAAGGGAAATGCGATTGGCCGCGACCTTCTGCAGTGGACCATCGTCCTGTGTTATCTCAAAACGAGCTTAGATCCGGACTCAGTTAGGCTCGTCGAACTTTGGGTACTGCGAATTATTCGCCGCTGATCCGATCTCTCCGAAGTATGAAACACCATTGAAGTCACCGTGGAGGAGCGGCCAATCAGAAAGCCTCTAGGAGGTAAAACGGAAGATTCTGAAGCAGTCTCGGCGAAATTTCATCAGGCAAGACCCCAAACATTTAGATAGAAGTCCTAGGTCCGACAAAAACAAACCCTCTGCGCAACTCGGAGAACGCCTGACATCGAAG
>Ga0179593_1703037_pt1 | contig 23052 bp, 28 predicted proteins | sample CZODoug2_1_08_16_FD_185931 | JGI IMG/M metagenome (GOLD analysis project Ga0179593, IMG submission 185931) | Vadose zone soil fungal communities from Angelo Coast Range Reserve, California, USA - CZODoug2_1_08_16fungal (PacBio error correction) | ecosystem: Environmental > Terrestrial > Soil >...
GAGAGGGAGGAAGGCCGCGAAGCTCTCCATTCTTATCTGAGGCAGGGCAGGGCCAACTTACCAGAAAACAAGGAAAAGGAGGACTCAGCGAACCGCTGCGTCGGGGAGCCGTCTCCCCAATCAATGCAGGAAAAAGTAAGAGGAGAGGGGTAGACGAGGGGGGGAAACGGTTAAAAGAGAACCATTCCTACGGATAGCAAAGGGAAAAAAAATCGCGCAAAAAAGAGGGCAAAGAAAAAGGTAATGAGACTGGGAACGAACTTCAACCGTTTTAATTCGGGGAGGGAAGAGCCGCGAAAAAGGAGCGACGACCAATCTGCCAAGGGCTAGTAAGAAGGTTACCCGCCGGTTCAGAAACTTGGCCCGGACATTGCTAGACTGAAAAGAAAAAAAAGAAAAAAGGGTTGGGACATTCGTTTTCGTTTTAAGAGGGGGAGCGAGGAGGAGAAAAGAGGCCCAAAGCCGTTTGCCGTTCTATTACCGAGTCGCGCACCACAGAACTTTGGGAAGAGAAAAAAAAAGGAAAGGGCCGGAAAGAAACCATTATCTGAAGAACTCGTCTCCTTAATAGGGGCCCAGGGGACGAGGAAGAGGGGGTAAAGTGAAAGAGCCAATCTCCACGCGAAAACGATGTACTTTCGTAAGGAGGGAAGGGCAAAAAGAAGAAGAGAGATCATCTGAACCGTAATGTTGGTTCCCCAGGGATCTTCCTGAGCTCGGGCACCTCATACCCCCAGAGAAGGGAAGGAAGGCCTACAAGGAAAGAGAAGGCTTTACGCAAGGAAGGGGGGTTTTGATGTTCCGTCTCCCCTCCGCTAGAATGGAGGGGGGGGGATCGTTAAGAGAAAAAAGGGGGAAAAAAAAAAAGGTTTGGGGGGGGGAAAGGCGCGTTTACTCTTTAAGGGTCTAGTCCAAAAAAAGGACACAGAAGAGAAGCCCGCCATGAATAGTATGATGGGGGAAAGAAAGCTGAGAGGTCGGAGTTGGCCGAATCTGGCCCAGCAAGTAATTGGTTTGAGGGGGAGGTCCGGAAGGGAAGCAAAGAGGGAAGAGGAAACAAGAGGGGGGGTCCTAAACTTGTTAATCGGAGGGAAAAGAACTCATTCCATTACTGAGGGGGAAAATAGAAAAAGAAAGTCAAATCTGATTCAGGACATGCCACGTTTTTGAGAAAAAAGGATGCCGAAGGAAAAAGTGCCGTCGAAGACAGAAAAACTGTCTCTTTGGTAACAACTATGGATAGAGCATCCCCAAATTCGGGGGGGTGAAAGAAGGGAAGAAACGTCCGGCTCTTGACGACGAGCGAGCGGCTCGTAAACAGGAAAAATCGGGAATTCGAAATCGCGCATAAAAATCTACCGTTGAGGGCCTCACAACGAGAGGGGTGTGAAAAGAAGAAAACGAAAGAAAGATATTAGCCTATTTCCCGTACAGCCATAGCAGAAGAAACAATGGCGTCAGATGGGGGGGAGAAAAGGGGAAAAAGAGCGAGGGAAAGACAAACTTTCTTCCGGGGAAGAAGAAAAACGTCAGGGTGAGAAAGGAAAAAAGGACAGGAAAACCATCAACGGGAAAAGTCTTGAAGGATGAAAAAAAAAAAAGTAAAAGTAAGAAAGGGAGATGTGGGGGTGTAATTCTAATCTCTCAACAGAGGGACAAAAAACTGGTGGAGAGGTAATCAACTCTACAGAGAGACTGGCACTGGCTTGAGCTGCAAACAAAGAGGGAAGAGGGGGAACAATGAAGGAAGATCTAGATTCAACTATTGGACAAAATCCAGTGTTCATAATGAGTTGCCTCGAGGAAAAAAGGGATACGTGGAGAGGGAACCAATCGTTTTTCCGATCAATATCCTCACAACACCATATAGCTTGGGTGGGTTGGACGAGGAAACGAGGGGGGGAAGCGCGCAAAAGAGTTCAAAAAAAGGGACTTTTAAATACTTCGAGGTATTCAAGGGGACGCGCATGAGTGGGGCAGAGGAGGAAAGAGCCAGCTGCAAAGATCGGGGACGCGTGAAGGGGAAAAACGGGCGGGGGGGGGGCGATCGCCGCGGGGGAAAGCGACTCTCCGCTTTCACCATTCGACTGAGTATAGGAGGAGGGTTTCTTCAAGGAAAGATGAAGGAACCGCTCGATCCCAATCGGACAGTGTAGCGAGACTTCCTGGAAGAAAGGGTCGCAGGGAGAGAAAAGCAGAAGGAAAAACGTGGGAAAAAAAAATAAAATGCATAACTCCTTGGTCTAGGAGAAAAGGGGAGAGTAAGGGGGAAAGGTATAACGAATAATAGGATTGTTTGTTTTTGGTTAAAAGCCCAGTGCGAGTGTGTAGAAGCGGTCCAACGGAGGTGAAAGAGGACTAAAAGTGTGAGAAAGGCCAGTTGTTGGGAAAGACGGACGCTAGGGGAGGTAAGAAGTTTAAGTTCAAAAGATAAAGATATAAAAGAGAAACACTTTAAAAGCCATGGCCGTCACGCACCAAGAACATCGTACGGTGAACAGCGAAGTTAGAGAAGGGGCACTGAAGAGAGGGAAGGAAAAATGTTGAAACATCAGGAAAAACGTACAATTTGTCCTATCACACCGAGTTTCAGATTGGTTAGTAATGAACTGGGGGGGAGGGGGGGGAAGAGTGGGAAAGGGAAAAGCAAGTCATCCCCCCGTTTCGGAAAGACAGAGTAACCTAGTTAAAGAAAAAGAAAAAAAAGGAAGAGGAAAAAAAAAAATGCCGATGCCAAAATACGGAAAGGGCGGGTTCCAGGCCTGCCTCGAAAGCGGGGGGAGGATCTCTAGTCAAGGGGAAAAGGGGAGTTAGAAAAAGATTGGAAAATGGGGGGGAAGAGAAGGTCATAACCGAAGCGACAGAAAACACGTCGAATATGAAAAAGTCATAAAGAGAAAAAAAGACTGCAAGTCGCTTTCGGTCCTAAAAGAACCCCAGGGGGAGGGGAGAAAAGGGAATTCGAGACTGTGGAAGGGATCTTCCTCCAGGGAATGTCTGGTAAACGGATGTATATAAGAAGGTCAAAGGGGGGGGGGCAAAAACAAAATCTGAGCCATTTGTTCTTTTTGCAAGGAAAGGCCAGACAGAGGGGCGGGGGATGGGAGGATCGAAAGTAAAAGGCCAGGAGTCATCGTTCTTTTGATAGTGCGAAAAATGAAAGAGAAAAAGGGGGAGGGAGACTGTAGGGACGGGGGAATTCACCGTGTAACACCAATAGGACGAAGGAGGAAGGTCCAAAGGCAAACGGAAAAAGAAAGACTCAAGGCCTGAGAAACGATGTTCCTTGGAAAAGGGGGGGAACAAATGGAAAAAGGGAACCGTTGGTTGGGGGGAAAGGGGAGAGGATCAATGATCATCGTAAGAAATCCTAGAAAAAAAAGGGGGAAGAAGGGTTGGAGGAAGCATGGGTGGGGAGAGAACTCGATTACAAGAGGGTGAAGGAGGGGGTCAGGGAGGGGGCGAAAAAAGAATAAATTTTTCTTTGCAGATTGGAGCGCTCCTTCCATGACAAGAAGAAGGGAGAAGAGGGATGGGAAGGAAGTTAACCGTGCGAGGGATTCCCTGGATTTTACTTAGGGGGAGAGGAGGGGGGAGGAGAGGAAGCCGATTAAAAGAGGACAGGAGAATGATGGTTGAAAAGGGGGTGAGTATTTGCTCCGACCTCCGCTAAAAAAACACCGAAAGGGCTGTCAGGGAGGGAACGGAATCAGGCAGGGAAGGGAGGAGAGAGAGAAAAACAAAGGGAGGAGTGAAGAAAGTAGAAGTGAGACGCTGCACTCGCCCAGGGTATAAGAGGGGGGAAGGCCAGAAAAAGAACACAACAACCATAAAGAAGTCTACGCGTCATAACGGATGGCAGAAGTAGAAGACAGGAAAGAAGAAAAGGGAGGACGTCTTCAGGAAAAAAAAGATGGAGAGCGCCACTTTACTACCATTCCGCGGCCGGAGGGTTCGTGGCAAAATGGAAGGGAGGGGAGACAATCTGGAAAAAGAAAAAAAGGGGAGATGAATAGAAATCCCCTTAAGAGAAGACACTGCCCCGACTTGGGGGGGAGGAGAAGGTCGGAAGATTGAGAAAGACAAGAGAGAAAAAATCGGGGCGAAAACCTATCTTGAGGAGGAGGAATTAAGGGCGAGATTCTGGAAAAAAAAAGAAAAAGTCCAACCGGAGGACGATGAGGTTTGTGGAAAAACTGGGGGAAAAAAGAGAAAAAAAATCAGGGAAACGAGTCGTCTACGTGTCAAATCTGGGGTAGTTCTGCAAGGAGGAGGAGGACGAAATTAAAGGTGGTGGAGAGGAAAATGACGGGCCAGAATTACCCCAGTATCGGCGATTGCAGGAAAAGATTTCGCAACTAAAAGGGCCCGAGCCCATACCATCCAGGTGCAAAGGTATTAAACCGAGTGAGGAAGGCTTTCGGGAAAAAGAAGCTCTATCTGGCGAAGTTGGGCACAAGAGGGAGAGGACGCTCTAAAAAAAAAAAATGGTCACAACACAGCAATCGCATCCCCTATCCCTGGGTGGAGAAGACGTGCAAACAGAAGGAGTTAACTAAAGTCCAGGGGGGGGATGGTCAAATCTGCCCCCAGCGCTGGGAGGGAATTTTCAAAAAAAGAAGAGGAAGGGGTTTGGAGAATCCGTGTAGTCTCTACTCGGGAAAGGAAATCAAATTACACATAGCATAAAAAAAGAAGGAAGTAGAGGGAGGAGAAAAAGGCTCGTAGATCGGCTGGACCAGCCACGATTCATTTGGGAGGGAGGGGGAGATTGGGGTGGTGAGAGTTTCCGCCAAAGGACAAACTTAATATTGTTCCGAAAGTCCGTGAGAGGGGAAAAGGGGGAAGGAAGGACCTTCCTAAAAGAAAAAGAAAAAAAGTTGGACATACCGACAATGTTGTGTTGGGTCGAAAATGGCGCCTGAGGCGAAACTTTTCAGAGAGAAAGGTTGCAAACGGGGGTAGGAGGGGGGAAAAATGCACAGAAGAACCGTCTACTATGCATATTCGTCCACATGTGAGGAGGGGGAAGGATTGATAACGCAGTGGAGGGGGGCAATAGGAAAGTGCTTACCCACGCCAGGGAGAAGTAAACGAAGGAAAAAAGCAAATCGACAGTCTAAGAGCGCCGCGGATGTTTGGAAAAAGATCGAGAAGGGGGGAAAAAGAAAAAACCACCAGAAAACATCAAGCTATTATTATTTGACATCTTAACTCCTAAGGAGTAGCCGAAAACGGAGGTACATCTCCTGTGGGGAAAGAATAGGGGCTGGAAAAAGAGAACAACTTTTAGAATGTTCTCCCGATTGCGAATGGTTTCGACCCATGAAAGGAGGAAAAATTGGGAGAGAAGAAAAAAGCTTAGGGTATTAAGACTAACCAGCCTGAAATAGCCTCAGTGGAATCGGTGGGAAAAAGGAGGGAAGGGGAGGGATAAAGACACCCCAAGGGCGACAAAAAAAAAGAAGCTTTGCTCCGGGGAGGAAGAAAATGAAAAAAAGAAAAAAAGGGAAAAAGCTGTAGATTAAAGTTCATGCACAGGTATACACGAAATCTCAGGGGGGGCAATACAAAAGCCGGGGTTGGGGAAAAAATAAGATCGCTTCGTAAACGTTCTTTAAAAAACAAAACTTATCACAAGAAAGATCATCATACAACAAAAAAAGAAGGGAGGAAGGAAAAAAAAATAGATGGGGGGCTCTGCTCACAACGATTTTTTGTTAACACTTCAAAAGGGAAAGAAATATGAAAAAAAGGAGTGTGTTAAGTTCCAGAAGTATTCAGGTTCCCCGCTAAAACGGTGCGAAGAGTCAGCCTCCACAGATTGCCCACAGGATCTCAAGTGGCGAGGAAGAGGACAGGGGAAGGGGTTACGGCACCGCGGGTTGGGTTTAGCCGGCGGGAAGTTCCGCAGGAAGAGGTCACACCGCAAGGAAAGGATTATATGCAGTCTTGTCAATGAGGAAAAGAATCCTGCACAGAAGGTCCTCAACAAGGGAGGGATGGAAGGGGAAGGGCTTCAAGAAGCCTCCGGAAAAAAGGAACATTGCTCGCAAAAGACTTTGGGGGGCAAAATTCAAAAACGAGGCCTAAAAAACGCAAGTGTGGCCTATAAAAGACCGGAAAATGAAGGGGGGAAATAATGAACATAATAGGAGATGGGGGATCTTTTTGTACAAATAGGTGAAAGAAAGCATACGGTCGGCTATTGAGGGATAGTCGACGGCGATTTTTCTTGTAAATCTCGCCAGGACGGAAGCGAGGGAGGTTTAAGATTATGCCCTGCGCCAAAACGTATTCTCCTTAAAAGGAAAAGGGCCGGGAAAGAAAAAGCCGAAAAGTATCCTCTTTCATAACGCTGGTTCTCCAGCGCAAGGGGGAAGAGGACGCGAGGAAAGGGGAAGAAAACTTAGGCAAAATTGAAGCAATAAATGTCACACCTCAGGGAGATTGGGGGGGGGGGCGGGTATAATGTGGGAGTTGGAAGAGGAAGGGGAGAAGAATCTCGTAAACGAAAAAAATGTAAAGGAAAATAAAGAGGGAAGGAGGGAGGAGGAGGCGGAGCAACATCTCCGAAAACCGAAAAAATGTCAACAGAGGGGGGGGGGAAGGGGGAAAAAGGAAGGGGGGGGGGGAGAGAGGGTCGGCAAATACTGTATCATTTTCGCAGTTGCGTGCATTTGGGTGGATTCTAGTCAATAGAATAGGAAAGAAAGAAGAGAAACCAAAGTAGAAGGGCATTTTTGTGGGTGTTTTGTTGTTGAAAAGGTATATAAAAGAAAAAGCAAGTATAACGGACATTCGCTCTAAAAAAAAACTGCCAATATCCGATTGAAGGGGGGAAGGGAGAGCAAGGACGGAATAGGGGATGCGCAGGGGAATTTGACCATGTTTTAGATCGATCCGCAAAAAAGAGAAGGATAGAGGCAGAGGTGGGGGGAAAGAAAATGCTCCTGTTTGTGCCAGGCGCAAAGTCAAAGTGTTTGAAAAAGAGGGGGAAAATGCGAGGAAATAGGGTATGGTTCCTGTGAGAAAAAACTCGAAAATATCAGAAATATGCGCGTAGAGAATTTGGTGAAAGAAGGGTGGGCGAAGCAAAGAAGAAGAGGAGAAGTGTGTGCCCTAGACCCAACGAGGTGGTCATCTTCGCAGGGAGGGGAGTGTTAGTGGGGGGGAAAAAAAAGGGAAAAGAGGGGGGGGGAAAATCGAACAGGGGTGGTTGTTGGGGGGGGGTGTAATCATCTAAAGGAAGCAGAAAGAGGAACCGCATGGAAATTCCTTCACGAGAGGGGAGGGTTGGGAGAGGGGCTTGGGAGGGGGCGAAAGAGACTCTACTTCTCATGACCCAAAATTTCATGTGAAGGAAGAAAATCAGGTTGGGATGCGGAGAGAGAAAGGGGGGATGAAGGAAATGGGGGAAAAGGGAGAGGAGTTTCCATTGCACGAACCATCCGGCCCGAGGAGTTGGAGTAAGTTGCCTAACCTAGAGGGAGTAGGAGAAGAATTTTCTGGGAATTGAAGGGGAGGGCTGCAAAAGAGACTCCACATCTACTCCTAACGTCTACCCTGAAAATGTTTTTGTGGGAAAAAAAGGGAGGGTGCGAAGAAAGGAAGGCCGCATACACGAATCGCGTATCGGGATCAATATCGACGGTATAACAACCAGTAGTAGGGGAAAGGTATCAGCGATAAAAGGGGGAGGAACCGCTACCCGGCTAAAATCTCGCCCTGTCGGTTAGAGGCGTGCCGAGGACTCAATCCGCAAAAAAAGAATAACAGGAGAGGGGGCTGGAAAAGCTATGCCATCTCTCACAGGGAAGGAAAGGACAGACTTCGGGGGGAAAGAAAAAAGGACTCAGGCAACGTTACAAGTAACTAACATGTCGAAAGGGTCGGCAAAGTAAAAAGCCTAACCAAAGAGAAAGAAAGGGTTTATGATACGCACAATAACCCTTACGCTCTTCTGAAAACTCAGGGGGAATTCGATCAGAAGGACCGCCAACCAAGGAGAAGAAAAGGAGAAAAACTTTGGGGTTCTAGTAAGACCTGACTTATTGAATTGGGGGGAATGAGGAAGGACCAATCCCACCAGGGGGTCGACTCGTCAACGGGGGGGAACACAAGGAAAAAAAAAATCAAAGCTGTCGTCTGCTCTCACACGCAGGTGTACAGGGAGAGTGGTCAGCATGCGCATCGAATGTGCAGTCGCCATCATGGATTGAGCTACTCGAGAGGGAGCTATATGGCAGGACGGAGGAAAATCAATACCATATTCAACTCTCCCTAGCGGAGGGGTGAAAAAAAAGGGAAAAGGGAAAAGAAGGAGACAACACCGAGTCGTCATTTTCAAACCTGAGAATCTGGTGGCCCGGAAGTTGACAAAGGGAGAGACACCATGCCCTTCACGAGAACCCCTGCCAACCGGGGAAACGCGGAAAAGGGATACATGATACGTAAGAGTTTCTTGGGAATCTCACGCCGGGGAAGGAGGTGGGGATCTCGGGAGGGGAGGAAGTTTTCCAACTTCATTCGAAGGGGTTTTATATTAGGAGGGGGGGGGAAGAATTAATAGGGGAAGAGATACACACCAAACAAGAGGAGCCAGATGGTTTGCCGAACGAGGGAAGGAGGTAACGGAGTTAGGGCCCTGGACAAACGCGGAAAATCATTCTGGCAATCTGCCTTTTCGATTTCAGGGTCGATTGCCGCAAAAGGAAAGAGGGAAAAAAGGAAATTAGGGTTATTTGGCCGTTAAAGCGAAGGGAAGGCAGCTTTCCATTAGAAGAAAGACAGGCCAAAGGGGTAAACAGAAGAAAGGAGAGGGGATTATTATTTCTCCGGACGCATAGGGAGGAAGAACAACGTTCATGGGAAGGGGAGGAAAAGAAAAGGGGGGGCCGGAGCGATCATAAAATGCTTGGTTATAATTTGAGGGGAAGGAGACGCCAAGGGCGGTTTAAAAAAGGGGGGGAAAGATTTGAGAACTTGTTCGCGTTCAAGAAGTAATAATCAACTAGAGATTCGGGGCAGCTTACAAATCGAGGTCGAAAAAATCGAGGACTACAACAAAAACCTACGAGAGGTTGTAAAAAATAAGCAAAACAGCAAAAAAAATCCTAGGGGTAGAGGGAGAAAGAAGGAAAGTAATAACGGCCGTACACTTATTCATGCAGGAAGCGAATGTTGCAAGATACAGTGTAAGGCGAAAGGAGAAAGCACGGGAGGAATTATCTTCATCGCGAGGGTTAAACGCGACAGAGAAAAAACGACAGTGGGGCACGCTGGATTTAAACTTCTCACATAAGCCTAGAAGAAGAATTCTAATCCAGGGGGGGGTGAAAGAAAGCTCGAATGTGCTCAACCCCGCACGTAAAAACAACGGCCAGAGGTGGCAGAGGGGGGTACAAGAAACGCGGGATAAGACTCCCAGGTGGGAATTGCAGGGCGGAGACTTCTGCAGGGAAAGGGGAAAGAAAGAGGGGAAAGGAATAAGAAAAAATTTTCACTAGTTCCAAGTTTTGGCAATGTGCACAGCTCAAGGTGAAATAGGAAAAAAAAAAAGGGAGGGGTTTGAAAGAAAGAAAAGATCGAAAACGAGGTAGGATAAAGAGGAAGATGGCTCGTGCGTTTTTGCGGGTAGGGAAGGGCGTGTCGAGTCAAGCAGTATTGCATAAACGGTTGGAACTAGGGAAAAGACGGAGGAGATTATTTCAGTCGTCACTCCGGGAAAAAGAGTCTCGACCATCAGGAATTGGAAAGCAGGTCATCAGGCAGGATCAAAGGCGTAGGGAATGGGTGCGCGCACACTGGCGTTTTTTTTTCAAGGGGCAAAAAAGGGACGGGGGGAAGACTTGAGAAGGAGCTGAAAAACAAACACTCTTCGAACGTAGGTCGGAGGGGGTCTTGAAAATGAGGCTTATCTACTTTCAAAAAGACTTTACCTATCGAGCCTAGTTCTCCGCATTTTTCACTGACTTCAGAAAGGAATGGGCAGGGAGTGGACGGGGATAAACAGACGAGAGTGGGTGTTAGCGTTCGTGCAGGGGACATCTTACGTTCTTGTCTCACTGTCCCGTCATACTTGGAACTAGTAAAGTGGGTCAGGCAACGCCGGGTAGAGGGTAAGGAGGTAAGGAGGTTTATCATCCTTAATAGTTTGATGTTTGTGGGGCTTCTTTATGAATTCACTCCTCTAGCTTGCGCTCTGACACACCTGAACCTCGCGTACACGTAGATAGTACTTGGAGCGCTAAGGCTCCTTTCACGGGAAAACTGTTAAACTTACCTTCTTTCTAGTTGGACATGTGGACGTCCCTTTCCTCCTACATAGAGAGAAAAGGGCCGGGTATAAAAGGAGAAGAGAGGCGAAATCCTGAGCCCAGTTCGTTATCTCACTTTCAACCAGAGTAAACCGCCAGAACACAGAGACAGAAGAAGGTGTTTTATTAATTGAAGAGGGGTAATAACAGCATTTTCTATACGCAGCCTTCTCGAGGAGGAAAAGGTTGAGAGACAAGTCTGCGTACGTGGGAATTCATAGAGAGGTAAGAATTGGAAGCGGTGGATGGGAAAGGGGAGGGGACTGGAAGAGAAATCACCTGCTGCCGCAACTATTTCTCTCTCGAAGAAAGGGAACTGGGGGGTGCCATGGAGCGAGGACTGACCATAAGGGAGTCCGCAAAAAAAGGGACTGCTTGCAAGCGGATTACAGCTCGGTCCTGTCTAAGCGTACCTGCTTACTCGGTCGTCAATATCAACGTGGGAATCATGTACGCAGTTGAGGGGAACGAGGGGGGAATTGGGGGGGAGCGAAGGGAAAAAGAGGCACACCGCTGTCTGAAGAAAGACCAATTCGCGTGCAATCGGCTCGGGGTGGAAAATAATTGACGACTGAAAGTAAGAAAAGACACGGCCTTTACATCACTTCTATGGGGGTTTCAGAAAACAAAAACCACCAAGCGGAAGAAGACGGAGAAGGGGCCGCCTTCTCGGAAACAAGGAAGAAGGGGGAAAATGCTCGTGACAAAGGGAGAAGAAGAGGCCGGGAACAAAACCGGACATCATAAAGCATTTTGGTTGGCAAATAATGGCCTGAAAAAGGGTTTGTAGAGGGCAAGATAAAGAAGGGGGACCGGAGAGGATGGCATCGGTTTTCGGGGAAATTCAGCAAAAGAGGAAGGGAAACGTCAAGGGGAAAGTTCGCCAGGCAGTTGGAGAACACAAAGAAAAAAACAATCATACAGAATATACAGTCACCATAGAAAAGGAAAAAAGGGAAAAGAAAGGGGGGAAAAAAGGACGATTGGTCATTTTAAGTGGGAAGAATATGGGAAAGAAGATGGGAGTGTGGGGAAGGGAGAAAATGCGGGAACAAGAAACCAAGGCATCGGTGGAAAATGAGGAAGCAGAAAAAGTTGGCAGATTTGGTCGCTCTGAAGAGGAAAGCTGCCTCGAAGGAAAACAAAAGGGGGGACGGTGAAGAGCAAGAGGTGGGGGGGGAGGGGAAGAAAAACTTTTGCGCCAAAATTGGAGCGTTACCATGCCACGAAAACGGCGCCGCGAAAGTGAGGGAAAACTGTGCAGGCTGATATAAAACAAAACCACTCGTCGGAATGTGTTCCGCGTGAATTGAGTTGGGGCGGAGGCGTAGAAGGGGACGAACCCCATCCGTCGATACTCCCGCCTCTACTGACGGGCGTCGCACCTGAGTCCGTATGTTTTATACGGGTTTGGGGGCACGGTAAAATCATGATGTGCATACGGCAGGCAGGGGAAACACGAAACAGGGTCGGATGAATGAGGGGGGGAAGAATCAAGATCGACTCTCATGGATCTTCTCTAAACCAAAAGAAAGAGATGATAAAGGGGAATGGTGATAGGAAAAAATTCGACATCACGTGGGGCGGGAGAAGAAGGCACCCAATCCCTCTCGTTTTCCAGTAAATATCTCCAAATTATTTCCTTACCGCACACCGTATCCCTGGGCCCAATACAGAACACAACAAGTAAAAAAGAAAGACAGGCGAAAAGGTCATCTGCTAGGAGGGGGCGCAACCTCTCCTCAGTTGCAAGAAAAATGCAAAGAAAAGTAAGTTAGATAGAAGAAGAAGGAGAGCGCGCCACGTTGGAAAGACATCCTAAGACGCAGTAGTTCGTTTCAATGGAAAGAAACACAGAAACACGCAAGAGGGGGAAAGGATGAGAGAATCCTACTGTCAAGGAAAAGGAAAATACTTCAAACGACGGGAAAAGAGGGGGGAAAAGGAAAAAGGGATCTACTTTTTCGAAAGGGAATTGAAAATCCTCTGAAGGGGGAGGGGGGAATCGGAACTTGACTAAGAAAAGTCCAAAAGGGTCGCTGTACATGTTGGAAACCAAAAGGGGTACAAGACCAATTCGGAACGGGCGCGACTGCCGGAAAAGTTAAGCTATGTTAAAAGGGAACGCCGCAAGCGTTGTGCAAAGGGCCTGGAAGAAAGGAACAGGGACAGCAAAGAATATTGGCACACGAGAAAATACAGAAAAAAGGGACCACTAGAGGGGGCAAGGACATGAGATGGAAACCCCCGGGGTGGGTGTAAGAAACCGAGGAAGGGAAACATTTAGAGAAAAAAGAGGATCAACTGTCTAGGTTGGGTTGAACCGAATCCTTCAGAAGAATGGGGCACGTCAAATACAAAAAGAACGCGTCATTGGAGAGACGCGCAACCGTACTATTACGAGGTCATTGTTGTTTCGGCGACACCACGGGAAGTTATAAGATTTTTCGGAAAAAAAAAGAGACAACCCAGTTCGATTTAGAACGTTGGTCTAGTAATAGGGGAAAGTCTTAGAAAAAAAACCCCTGACCACAGATCGAACAAAGGAGCTTCGGACAGAATTGCTACTGCGGGGAGGTAAAGAGGGCAGGGGGGGAAGGGGACCAAGCTGGACCTCTCGGGCATGCATTAGTTTTCGAGGAGCCCACAGGAGTAAACTGATGGGATGTTTCCGAACGGAGTAGGGGAAGCGAGAAGGGTGCGCTTGGGGACAATGAAAAAAAGAGCAATCGAAACACCAGAACAGTCAACAATCGGGGAGACAGGAGTGATTGCTGAACGCGGCCTACTTTCATGTGAACCATTTCATGACGAGGGATTCCGAAAAAAACTGTGGAAACGAGGAACGATTGCGAGCGGTGGAGGTACGGGACACAAATTGTAGGTTGCGGTGACGATTGAGACTGGCGCGGGGAGGGGAAAAATGAGGAAAAAACCTCGATTGCTCTCTTTAAGCAAAATATCGGGATAAAAGCAGCAGGAAAGGGAGGGGGGAGTCAAAAGCGACGGTTGTGTCCAACAGAAACAGCACTATGATGAGGGAGAAAAGGTCACATGGGACAAGCTAAACTAGCCGGGGAACCACAGTTGTGCATACTGACCAGATGCAGTCCCTCGAAAAACTGCTAAGGAGTCCCGGCAGTCGAAGTTGTTTCGACAACAGACCGGCGACCATTGTGATAAAACAGGGGAGTATATTAAGAACAAGATCGGGTCGTAGTCGATAAAAAACCCAGGATCGGGACAAACACCACTCCGCGGTGCGCGTGTAAAAACTGACGAGGGAGAGAAAAACGCCAAACTCTTTTGCCAGGAGGAGCTAACTCGAGGACACTGGGACGTGAAGGAATAATCGAGAACGATTTGGAACTCTTGGTACCAAAGCCTTTGCACTAGCTGTTTGCGTCAAAAAGAGCAGTTTGAAAGCGGGGAAAAAAAGTTTTGGGCCTCTACAATCGGAATCAAAAACAATAAAGAGGAGGTGAAAAAGAAGGGGAAAAAAGCAAAACAGGGGGGGGGTTTGATCGATTCCCGGCCGGGAAGCAGGCAAAGCTTATTGCAACGCTTTTAACTCAACGTGAAAAACTCAGGTTCAAAAAGCGAAAAAGGGGAGAAGAAGGGGAAAGGAAGACACTTAGTGGCGGTATCTCCTGCGGGCTGCTCTCTTTCCGCAAAGTGGACGAGGAAGTGAGGGGGGGTGAGAGGCAGGAGGCATTCTCTTTCCCAAGCGGTAGGGAGATGAGGAGGGGGGGCATGCTGTAAGATCTTCAAAAGGAAGTGCAGCATCAAAATCTCGGTCATTGTCGAAAAAAAAAATCATGGGGAAGGTATAAGGAACGTTTGTGCGGCCCTTTCCAAATAGACTTTGCCTTAATATGCGAATGGGAGCGGGGGGGAAAGGGCATAAAAGAATAGCTGATTAATTGACATATTATAAACTAAATGAGAGGGGATTTGGGATGCGGTTCCCCAAATGGAAATGGCTTGTGGGGGGGATATTCGAAGGAAGAAGTTGATGAAAGAGAGAGGCGAGGAGGGGTAGCCGGATTGCAGAAAAGAAAAGACAGTAATAACATCGGTCACCCCTGACAGCAGGTACCAAAAACAGCAGCGTTTGCAGGATTGCGAGAAGGAGGACGTACGAGAGGCTAATGACATTTGAACATTAGTCAAGTGACACTTGCTTAAGAAAATAGGAGTTTGACGAAGGGGGGAAAAGAGGGAATGGGGTCGATTTACCGGATGAAATGCGCATTATCCAGGAATAGGAAAATCAAGAGTGTTCCTTCAGGCTGGGGCGGAAATCGAAAATCTTCCTCAAAGAACCGGGCCAAGGAAAGTTCTCAGCGTGGTGAAAAAAAAAGTCCGAACGCGAGAGAGGAGGGCGGCAAGAGAAAGAGAAACATGGCCAGCCTTGTTCTTTTGTGCGTCTAGATAAGAAACGAAACGACCAACGTCGAATGCCAGGGGGGTGGGGAAGAAGTAATCGTGAAAAACAGCACGGAGAACTGCGATGCTTTCAAGAAGGACACAGGAAGCGAAAGAATTCATGCCAGGGGGACGGGCGATTATCAGCACTGCGTAATGGTATGCGATAACTTAATTGTGGGCGGCATAATTTCCGGGGACAAAGGGAAAAAAATAGATGATAGAGGAATTTTTGCCCAAAAATGCCTTCGACGAGGGGGGTCTGCCTCTCAAGAATTTGCACAGGCAAGAGGGGGCGATTGGACCTCCGTATGTTCTTGTCGCCGTTTCGAATATCTCTATTCGGAAAAAATGAGGAAGGCAATTGGGGGGAACAACAAAAGCGATCATTCTAGTTTCATTCCCATTCATCTTGGGCGAAAAAAAGAGACGAAGGACGGGGGGGAGGGGGAAAACCCGTTTCACAAGAATGTTCAAGAGACCGGATTGTTTTTGTCAAAGGGAAAAATAGGCAAAAACGGGGGCACGATCGAATTCTAGAGGAAAACGTGCAGATTGGGGCCTCTTGAAGGAGAAGAGGACCCTTCGATTCAAAGGTGAAGGGGGAGGGGAAAGAAGGGGGTTCGGGGGTCATTGTCAAATTTGGAAGCGCTTCATTTCCCTGGAAACATCCTCTCCGGCGAAGGGGGGGGAAAGGTAAAAAGTGCAGGAGGATAAGCTAGCGTCTTCGCAGGGATTTCTTCTGAATGAGGACTCTGTGGGGGGGAGGTCCAAGGAAGGAAAATGAGAGAAATCCCTTATCCTACAGGGTTTTGAGGGGGGGCGGCTGATAAAGCGGAATCCAGGAGGGGGAGGAAGGGACGTCGGATCTCGAGAAAACACCAACACGAGAGAAGCCGACTTCGATTCTTGATTCAATCCCAACAAAAAAAAAAAAAACGCCCATGGGAGGGGGAGGAGGTCAAGAGAAAACAACGCAACAAAAACATCCATGCTTCCGGTTCGACGTAACCGTCATGGAGAAAGAGGGCGCCTCTCCGGGCAGGAAAATCCCAATCAATGCAGACGAAAACAAGGTTATATCGAAGAAGGGAGATCTCGTTACAAAAAAAAACCTCCCAGGCGAATTAGGGTGGGGGGAAACAACGGGAAAAGGACTCACATCTGGCCACAAACTATACAATCCAAAACCAAGGCGCCCTTCCCTGTCACAAAGGTGTTGGAAAGAGGGGTCTCGCAGCTCGACTACAATGAGCAAATGCAAACTTGGGGGATGGGGAATTCACGTACGCGATTCCTTCTATGACGGGAGAAACGGGTTCGAGAGGGGGACATTCGTTGGCAACGTGTTTTTCAAAGACAAAAGAACACGTCGCGAAAGAAAAAAAAAAACACCCGTGGAACGGTCTCAGTGCATGAACCCGCATCAGGAGATTTGGGGCGAAAACTAATGCCGGATCGAAAAAGCGCTTTCAGCTGAATATTCGAGACGAAAGAACCGGCCCCGGGGGACATAAAAAAAAAAACAAGTAGATCTCGAACCGTGAGATTCGGGCAATGAGGCAACTCGAAGGTTTGGGGACACTGAATTTATCTGAACGCTCTACCCCGCAAATTTCACGCAGGGAAAAGGGGACGACGGGCACCTGTCTCATGAAGGGTTAGCCGGACGGTAGGGGGTTGACGAAAACCGCAAGCTGCCGGGAGAAACCTTGTGAAAAAAAAGATAAATAAGTTTGGAAAACCAACCCGCAGTCGAGGGGGGGGGAGAAGGGGGCTTTATAAAGGATCGTCGACTCAGATAAGGATACACAGAAGGAAAAGGCCCAAGATAGGATAGTGCCGAAACCGAGAAGAGGTTGACGCGGGAAAAAAAAAAAAAGCGACAGGGGAATCGGCATTGGGCGGAAAGGGGAGGTTCCGATTTCAACTCCGACACTCATTCAACTTAAGTGCACAGAAACAGGGAGGTGGGGGCAAAGCGAGAGGAAGGCTTTTTCCATCAAAAATCCCACCAAAAAAGAAAAAGACTGACAAATCGAGGGTGAGGGAGGGTGTTCGTAAGGTACGAGAGGTCACATTTCATGCAAGGAGGAAACGGCAACGGGGGCTGCAAGAAAGCGAGGTTATCCCCTCGCTATGGTCGAGATGGGGGAGTCTGTCCACAAGAGGTTAAAGCGGGGAACGATTGATAGGACTGGGCGCACCATCCGGAAAGAGGAAAATAAGCGATGGTAGGAGAAGGGGGATAACACTATTCATCCGAATATCACTAAACGACCGAAATTCACAAATGGAGCAAGTAAAAGAGAAAAGAAAAATCAATCCTATTATGAGTGTATTTCCCATAATAAACTCCGGCGAGGAAAATTAAACTTGGGGGGAGTGAAGAATCTCCTTCCTGAATTGGTCTCCTCCGGAGACACGACTTCCGGGTTAGAAAGTCATAGGAAGAGGTTGACGCAATGAAAGGCGAACCTTGTGGGGGGAACAGCGGTGAAAGGGAAAGGAAGAGGAAAAATACACCGACCGTGTCCGAAACGGGGTAAGTCGTCTAGCGAAGCTACAAAAAAACGAAAGCGGTCAGGCGGTACATCACGAAAATGACGCCCGAAGATATTCTTTCAGGATAAAGACGAGGATACAAAGAGGACAGGAAAGTAATAATTCGACGATTTGCCGATGTCACCACGTGCAATGAGGAAACCGCCAGTCAAAGAGGAAGGAGGGGTTAAAAAGAAAAAAGTTTTTATCCAAGATCTCCACAAGGAAAAGAGAGAGGAAAAAGAGAAAGAAAAAACATTTCACAAAAAAGCCGTCGGGAAAAACGCTTTGTGGAACTGGGGCAATCTTAGAAGATGAGTATTTCCGCTCGGATCGTCAGAGTAAAGAACGGGAAGGGGAAAAGATCTGGCGGTCTCATCGTCGGTTATTTACCCGCAAAAAACGTCCGTGGGTGTTGGGGCTCATACGTGAAGATGCTGGGCCAAAAAACGAGTCGAAAAGTGGGGGGGGTTGGTGGGGGGGGGGGGGGGGGGGGGGGTGGGGGGTGTGTGTGGGGGGGGGGGGGAGGGGGTGGTGGGGGTGGGGGGGGGGGTGGGTGGGAGGAGGATGTCTCTGGGGGGGAAGGTGATTAAAGGAGCCTTAACCCGACTGCCAGTCCGGGAACAGTTCTCCCTCAAGGAAGAGGGGCCAAACGTCGCTCCCGACGATACTTTGTTGCCACATGAGGGAAAGCAGAACGCCAATGTCCTTCTACACCTTTCTGAGTGATAGGGAGACCCTATGGTTGAGGTGGGGCTTCCTTTTGGAAAAGAAACAACCCGCTCGAGGGGGAAAGAAAGCATCGGTCGTATTTAGCGAGGGAGATGCACCAATAAAGTTGGCAGGTAGGAGAGGGTTAATCCATTGCCTGAAAAAAAGGAGAAAAAAGCGTAAAAACCGCTTGAAACACACATGTGTGGCCGTACAACGCAACAGCAAGCATCGGGAGAGGTAGCGCCAATTTGACCGGGCCCGCGCCGGCAAATCGCGTCCTGACAGTGGAAATCAAAGGGGGCGTACTGGTGGCCGTCATAGCAGTCAAGCGAGGGGGGGAAGGGGACGTAGCGGTCGAGTGGACGAGGGGCAGGAATAAGACAGAAATGAGAGCTCCCACAAAAAGGGGGGAGGAAAAATAGAGGGGGGGAAGTCCTGCTTACAAAAATGCCATCGGAAACCACAAATGCTGCCATGAACTCGGCAGCGGGGAAGCGAACGCGTACACGGTAAAAAAAAAATAAAAGAAATACAGACCAGGTGGCGAGAGCGGGGGTTATTGTGAGTCCTAAACGGTAAAATTCAATAAACAACCACGCTCACAAAACACAAAACTAATGATTTTATGGGAAAATCACGAAACAAAAAATTCAGGCGGGGGGCAGGTGGCGCCAGAAAACTACTCCAAAAGAAAAAAACGTAAAATAACTCCTTTAGACGGAAAGGTCTCGCCAAGGACGGAATAAGGGGTTTAATTTAACCATGTGTGGGAGGAGAAATCAATCAAAAAAAAAGTAGATCATGATGATCGACTGCATGTTGATTCATTCTGCGGGGGGGTGGTAGAGACATAGAAAAATGAATTTTTCGTGGCGGGAAGGTAGTTCCAGCCGGTGAAGAAAGGGGTTTCGTCAGAAAATGGGGGATGTACGCCAGGCGTGAGAGCACAACTAAGGATATCGAATGCGCGTCATTCCCTACAGAAGTAAAGAGGTGGGCACAAAGCGAAAACTGGAGGTTTGGTTCACGCACACGTGGTTCACTATCTACCTTTGGTTGGGGGGAATAAAAAGAAAAAAAAAAAGAAAGGCAACGCAGATTAAGGTCTTCCACAGAAGATTTGGTCAGGGAGAAGGCGGGGGAAAGGCGAACAAGATCCCAAAGATTGCTTTGACCTTGTTTCGGAAAGGGAACATAAATTTGAAAAAGGAAAAATGGAGCCAAGGTTCCATTTGAAACGAAAACCATAAGCCGGCTGAATGGTGATTTTCCTTGTGACAATAACTCTCGCAAACGTATTCGGAAAGGAAAAATGGAAAAGGGACTAATGGATCTGCTTATAAGCGCAGCCCGAAGGACAGCCTCCTGTGCGGCGGATAAACGGGCCGATACAGAGGCAGGCGAGATTGCGGAAAGACTTAATCAAGATACGACGAAGGAGCTAGACACAACAACGGATTAGGGAGGGAGAAAACGTCGATAGGTGAGGCCGAGAACAGGTCGAATCTCAACCCTTCAGGTGCGGCGCGGCCTCAAATCCGCAAAAAAAAAAAAAAATCGGCGACGATCATCCGGGAGAAGGGGGGGAGGCCTTCTTCCGCAGTATCCAATCAAGGAATATAAAATTGAAGGCTAAAGGTCGACGCGAAACGGTGGAAGAACCATTCAACTCCTTATTTTCGAAATGAAAGGGTCCAGCCGCAGGATGGAGCCCTAGACACAAAGTCAATGCAAAAGGAAAAACTCGGGGGTGAATTCGAGGGTACCTCAGCTTCCTATACCAAGAGCGGGACACCAAAGCCCACTTTTAAGAGGGAAAAAGGCGGTGGCCTCTTCTTGCAGGATTGTCCTAAGAAGGAAAAGGGCGCTAAAGTAAATGATGGAAGGGGTTTTTACAAAGACAAAATCCTCGTCGGCGAAGCTGCCCACCCAGTGGAAAGGTGTCTATGGGGAGGACGCAGATGAAGCGTTGTAGCGAAAGCACCTGGCCGAAATTCAAAAAAAACATTTAGACATCGCGCTTGATGTTCGAAGAGGGGAAAAAGGAACGTCCTACCCGAGTTGAAATCGATTACAAAACCGGAAGGGAGGCGGAAAAACAAAAAGAACTACGATCATTCTCGGGATATTGTTTGCCGAAGGTAGGTCAGCTAAAAACAAAAAAAAAAGGACCGTTCACCAACAAATCCCCGATTGGCGTCGGAATCAAAACAATGAGCGAACGGCCGGGGGTTAGGAAGGGCGACCGACATCCCGTGATAACTGCTTTTGTCATACTAATTAAGAGAATGTTGTCAACAAGTCATGAGTTGAAAAGGGGGCAGGAAAAGAAAGAACTAAAGAAAAGAAACAGAAGAGATCGATTGTCCGCATGATCGGTAAAAAAGGTGGACAGCATAACTGATCCTGGACACATGCCGGGCTGATTCAGTGGTCGGGATTGACGGGGTTCAGCCCAGAGGAGGGAAAAGAATTAAAACGCCTGCTCTATCGGGGTAATGGCTATTCAATTCGTTAAAAACCATCAAAGAAACGGAAAAAGGAGGATAATGAACACATTGGGAATAACGTGGATTGGTCTCAACATTCAGCGGCAGAGGTTGAAACGGGTCGGATCAGAAAGAAAAGGTGAATATACTCTCTGAAACGGGACAAAAAGGGGAAGGGTTGGGAAGGGGGTGGAAGAGGGAGGAATCCTGGAGAAGCCAAGCTTGAAATTCAAATAAAAGAAAAGCGCGATGGAGGCGAGAGGTGAAGATGGGCAAAGATAGTCATTCGAGAAGCGAATCAAGACCTGGAATACACACAGAAGGGAAAAAATAACCATCAATGTCCTATGCTGGGTACCTATTCCCATATAATCATGCTTGGCGACAAGGGGAGGATGCAGCTGCAGAGAAGGGGAAAAAAGGCTGGGCGCGAAAACGCTCCTGGCAAAAAAAGTCGGAACGAGGGAAAGCCCAGATTCCTCTGGGCTTGAGGTGTGATTATAGTAAAAAACCTAGACTAAGGAGAGGGGTGAAGGAGGAAATTCTAATAGGAACATGATAACAAACCAAGGGAAGGAGTTCGCTGTAATCAATTACTCTCAGTAAAAGATTGGCGATTGAAAGGAATAGAAAAGACGGGCGAAAGGAATCTCGAAGATGAAAAGATTCCAACAAAGCCTTTGTAAGATGCCGCGACAAAGAGGTTGAGGGGGAAAAGTAAAAAAAGAAAGATGGGGGGTAGAAGATCAATCTCTCTCACAAAAACACAAAAAAGAGGGGAAAAGGGAGAAAACTACGTGTTGGGGGGGATATCTTTTGAAAAAAAAAAGGCAGCCTATTGCAAACGGGTGGGGGGGGTGGGAAAGCGTGCCAACTGAATTGGAACACCGAATCAACTTGAGGGGAATAATAAGAAAGAAACTGCTGGAAAAATCTCATGCGAGGAATCTGGGTTGGGAGGTAAAACTTTGGTTTTGTCGAGACGCCTGAGGGGGAAGGACTACTTCGCATCGCTTTAAAAAAAAAAACACTTAATTGTCTGCTTGTGGGAGGGGTAAAGCATGGAAAAAACGTTCAAAAGGAGCCCAGGGAGCAGTAATTGGGAGAAAAAAAAGAGGACTGTACAGAATAAGGGGTCAGACGCAGGCATCTATGCACAATACTCAGAGGGAGCAGAAAGAACAAAGTGGAAGAGCCGCAACTTATCTATTAATGAATAGCACTCATAATAGTGGGATGTTGGACTTTTTAACCCGCTAAGGTGGAGGAATCCTCGTTTCGTATCTCTATTTGAGGACTAACTCCTGTAAAGAGACAATCGAGGGGAAGAATTTCCGATGGACCAACCCAGAGGTTATCAATCGGCACCCATTAAAAATTTGGGGCCTTCAAAAACCAAAAATCGGGGGGAGCGGGGAGGAAAACCAGCCGGTTCGAGATAGCGACGGCTCGCAAGAAATTATAGATAGGAGAAATGAATAATCATCAACGACCCCGATTTCAGATTGATTTACTGGGTAACACGAGTGGACAGGGAAAAGGACAACAGAGCATTCCGGAAGGCGTCTTCCCGTTCAGGTACATCGGGGAGTGGCCTTGGAATCGAAAAATCGACCTGGGATGGGCCAAGAAAAGAGGGTCCGGCAAGGAATCAATGCACGTTGTCGGCATAGTACCGATCAGGGAAAAGTTCTGAGCATCAGGTGGGGGGAAGTTGAGTTGATGACGTGAAGAAAGCCTAGACCCTACTAGACAAACCTGCATGGGGAATTCTATTAACAAAATACTTAAACGGAGCGTGACGCCACCACCCACCAGGCCGCCGTAAAATTAAGAGAAGGAAAGGAAGTATCGCCTATATTTGGATGGCTCGGGAACTGACCATGGGGAAAAAGCCAGGGGGGGAAGGAACAAACTTCAATGAGAGAAGAAATTTTTGTGAACCGAAATTGAGACTAGGGGGGGGGGTAGGACAGCGCAAGGGGTTTGCAGAATGTCTATTCGAGTGTTGAAAACTTTGAGGACTTGCGAATAAAAAAAACGGAAAAAGGCGAGAGTTCCAGTCCTGGGGGGGGGATTCGTCCATTCAGGGCACAAAAGAAAGAGCTAAAGTCTTTCATGAACTGAAAGGAGAACGGTACCACGTCGGGGGCACGTCGCTACGATTTCTATTGGGACCTGGTTTCACGGATCGGGGGGATGGGGAAAACGGGGAGAGAAAAAGGAAGGAATCAGAGAGGTCGGAAATTGAAGTTGATTGTGGAGTCGCTCTTGAGAGCGAAGCAAGCGAAACTTCGAATGAAAAAATGTCCGGGTAAGGTCGTGCAACCTTTGAAAAGTTGCGTGAAAGGGGTCAAAAACGGAAATACATCAGAAAGGGAAAGGTGAGTTAAAATGGGCGCGAGAGAACTCTCCGTGTATAATCCTAATTTTCAGGTCTGCATGAGGGGCGGAACAGCAAGAAGGGAAAAGGAACCGGAAGGTGCCCTGACCTTTGATGTTTTGGGGTGAAGATGTCCTTACGGCAAAAAAAACGAAAGGGGAGAAGGACGGAACGG
>Ga0179593_1427412_pt1 | contig 23048 bp, 28 predicted proteins | sample CZODoug2_1_08_16_FD_185931 | JGI IMG/M metagenome (GOLD analysis project Ga0179593, IMG submission 185931) | Vadose zone soil fungal communities from Angelo Coast Range Reserve, California, USA - CZODoug2_1_08_16fungal (PacBio error correction) | ecosystem: Environmental > Terrestrial > Soil >...
GAGGGTGGAATAATCTCAAGCGAATTCCTTGAAGGAATGGCGCCACGCAGGGCGTGGAAAACCACCGTCCCAGCGAGGGCAAGAATGAAATAAACTAAAAACGACAAAGGGGACTAAAAAGAGAAGAAGTGTTACCACGCACTGGGCCAAGACCAAAACTGATCAAGCGGGTTCCTTGGAAAGGGGGCCTGAAAATGCCTCGGGGCGGTTGGAGTTGGCTGGAACCGTCGTCTCCTAACTGGAGGGCTTGAGAGGGCTCCGCTTCAATAACACCAGGGGAGTCGAATGGACGCGAATGTGTCAAAACGGGGGAAAAATCCGTGAGCTGAAAACCCGCGGTAACTAACTAAAAGCTGCGCGACCCAGACTTTGGGCAGGCATCGAGAAGTTCCAAACGGGTAGCCAAACCACCTTCACCTGGGCCAGAGGGCCTTCTGTCTTTTCCGAGTTAAAAAACGCAATTTCAGAAAGGGCTACTGGTGACCGGCCCCGATCCCCAAAAAGGTAATATGATGAATACTGCAGGGAAAAGTTTGTACGTGGGCACGGGAAGGGGGGAACAAACCAAGTTGGCACGGAATGGCGGTTGTTCACAAGGGCCGGCCAAGGCGCGGCCCCACCTATCAAAGTTTCCCGCACCCGGACGGGGACCAGGAGGGCTAAAGTGGGTCCAACAAGGAAGTGATCCAAGCAGGGAAAATGGTCCACCAAAAGCAAACCATGCCTCATAAACCGAGCAATGAAAAAAACGGGAGCTTTTCCATTCGCGGAGCCCCGCCCCCGAAGGGGTGGGGCCAGGGTTCGCAGCAAATTTCAAGGGGGGGGGGAACGGCAGAAAAGGAACAAGGGGGAAACCTCCGTCAAAACTACCGAGAAATTCCCGCTGATCCAACAATCAAACTCGGGGGAGGTCGACTGAAAGCTAAGGCAGACAACATTACAAGGTAAAGATCACACCAGGAAGGAGCCTGTTTTCTTTTGAGACGGAGCCACAGGGGGCACACAACAAGACCGGGCCCAGCAAAGCCTCCTTTGTATCCACACTACACAACCAAGGGAAGGACGGAGCGGACGGCCAGTCCACCAAAATCCCCTCCGACCCGAAATATTCAAAATGACGTAAAAAAGCAAAAACCAACTTCCCGTTTTGGACAGAGTAGGTATGGTCGTGTGGGGGGGGGAAGCCAAGAAATTCCAGCTAACCCCGGGTTTCAAAACCTTTGGCCTCGGGCAAACCTCTGAACCAAAATCAACCGGCCCCCTTGAGAAGAAAAAAAGACGAAGGAGAGCCAATTAAGCACCTCTCAAATAACACAATGAATAAGAAGCTACAAGGCTGAATAGAAGACAATGAACCGAACACCCTCGTTCAAGAGGAGCTTAATTGGTTGGGTGATCCAAGGGAAAAACGTGTGTGGGAGGCTTTCAGGAGGCTGTGGGTGCCACGACAAAGAAAACGACTTATGGGTGTAACGCTCGAATAAAACCGGCACTGGGCGGGGCATTCAAACAAGGAAAAAAGAACTTGTTGAGGGGGGGATGGACGTGGCTTGATGACAAGATGGTCCGAGTTCCTACGAAAGCCCGCTAACCCAGGGGACGAACGGGGCTGGGAATTGAACCGCCCCCAACAAAATACATTAAAAGGCAATGGGTGTTGGGCTAAGGTGTGCAGAGCTGGCGGAGGGGGGGGGCGGGGTATTTTTCAGTTCCGAATGGGACCTTAAATGAAGTATTTATGAGAGTAGGTAAGCCGAATGGGAAAGTACGGGGAATGGGTGGACTGGCACCTATAGAAATTATTTCTGGGTGGGGTGGGCGGGGCATGGAAGCCTTGATTGACTGGCATGTCTGTTTTATGTGAGGAAGGTGACGAGGGGGGGAAAGATGGGGATGATTTTGCCAAATGGCAACGTTAAGGAGCCTTCCTTGGGGGGCAGGGGTGATGCAGCTGGCCCTGTAATGGCAGCCTGCAATGGATGGGGGGATGCCGCAAAAAAAATTTTGAAAACGGAAGGGAAGGGGGGAAGATCAAGCTTGACGGGGGGAAGATCGAGGTGTCATACACTATCTGGACCAGGAGGGGAATTTGGGGGTCGTGGGAGGGGGGTTAACTCTTGGACGGTGTTGGACTTGGGGGTTTGTCGCTTGGACTCGTTATGGTGGGGGGGACCTTAAACCTTTCAAACGTAGGTTTCGGTATAATTGGGTAACAGTTGTAAAAAAAGCTGCAGGAGAAGGACAACAGCAACGGGTAAGGAAACAAGATGAGGGGGTCTACTGGGAGTTCGTTTTCTGGGATTTTAAACAAGGGGATCCTGAAAAAGCAGAGGTCCAAAGAAGACGAGATAACCGCGGCGGACGGCGTCGGAAAACTTAAAGAGGCTGACCAGGAACAAGCCCCTGAGTCCCGGCAAGGGGGAACCCAGGGGGAGGGGAAGCGGGGCAAGGGCCTCCTTGCTACCCTCCCTATTTCAAGGAGACGGTTGGCGATTTATTCCAGGGGGAAAAACGAGTGCGCCTGCTCCACGAAATTCAAAAAAGGAAAGCAAGAAGGTGGGACGGGACATTGGGAAAAAAAGGGCCCGCTTTAATTTTATAAAAAAAAGGGCAACAAAGCGGATGCCGAGAAAAACTGGGACTGGTTTCGACGTATCAAAAAAAACCGGTCTCAAAGAAGAAGAGACCAGAAACGGGACAGGTACAGGAAGAACGAACCCGTCCTCTTCTCCAAGAAGCCGACCCTCAGGGCGCAGGGACTCGCTTGGTAACTGCGAAAAGATCACAAAAGACTGAAAAACGAGACAGGGTCAAACACAATCGGGAAAAAATGTCAGGGGTAGCAGCGGCCGGGAAGCCTCGACTCAAAGGGCTGGTGAGCAAACATAGTTCAGCTCAAAGTGGTGGTGAGAGGGGTTTGGAGGAAATCTTCCATAGGAGGGCCTGGATCCAGGAACTGCCTCGGCTGCCCGCCGGTCAAAATCAAAGCGACCTGTTCTAATCGTGAGCACTCAAGACAAATACAAAGGTCTTCATAACTTCAAGAGGGGCCTGTTGCTTCAAAAAGAGAAAAAACCAAAACGAGAAACACCAAGGAGATTTAGGGAAAATTGGGGAACTCCAAGGGGGGGGCTGGACCAATCCGGAATTCCCCCGGTTTTCATACTTGGTCAGACAGAGCAAAGGTCCAATAGCCAAGCATAAGAACCAGCGGAAAAAATATCCACGATAAAGAAAAGACGAAAGGACCCAGTCACTCAATCACAGACCAAAAAACCTGAATTTGGAGAACCCCGAATTGCCAAAACCTGGGCGGGCAAGCTGGGTCCTAGAGCCAAAACCGTCTTCATCCAACGATGAAGGACAGGGGCCGCCACCATGGTCATAAAGAAGGGGCATAAAAGGGGGAGAAAAAGCCTGGAGCACTGCGGATAAAGAACCGGAAACATACTCTGGGCTCCACGGAAGGCAGAAGCAAAGGGCACACCCAATCTCCCTTTCGGGAAAACTACCAAAACCTCCGGGAAGAAAAAAACACAACAAGAACCCCAAAAACAGATCGGCATACCCAGCCAACGGCAAGAGACCTAGCAAATAAAAACGTGCAAAGGGAAAACTACCAAAAAGAAAGCAAAACCGCGCCATCAATTCCAGTACAGCGGCAGGGCCCCGGATACGAAACGGCCGTGCCACCGGTAATGCAAAAGGAAGCATGGCCCGGTCAAAGCGGGGGCCCGTGGGCGAGGTGAGGGGTACGATGTCCGTCAAAGGGGAAAAAAAGTGGATTGGAAAAATGGGGGGGTAAAAAGCTGCGAATTCTGGGGTGGGGGAAGACCGATCCACACTACTGACCCACATTAAGGAACTGAGGTTTATGGGTGGGGCGGCGAACACGAAATCTGGGTTCAGGGCGTTGACGATTCTAAAAAAGTCCGACTCAATAAAAAGGGCCTCCCCTGGAAGACAAGCGGGCACCGCGGCAGAAAGCCACCACTTTCTTATCTCACAAGCTTCGGCAGCGAAGAGAACCCTAGAAAAAGGGGCGCAGAAAAAAACTAAAAAGCAGTGCGACCGGTTACAAAAAACATAACAAAAAACGACTTTCCTTCTAGAAACGCAGGGACCGAGACAAACTTTGTTCACCGCAACAGAGGCAGAAGGGGCGAAGTGGTTTCTAAAGGCAAGGCGAGGGTGTCTTTCTGGGGACGGAGGGTCGAACAGGGACGGGACCGACAAGGTGAAAGAACAGCGAAAGAGGTAGATCCGGGGGTACAAAAAGGGGGGAAAAACCAATAACACCTTTGGGAGATAAAAAAACAATCAATGCCTCGCTGAAAAAGATGCCCAACCCGGTCTCATCACACCAAACTGAGATGAGGGAAAGAAGGGTCGGGGGCGGATACATCGGAAAATGATGTTGCGCACATAAAAACCATGTTTTTCTAGGCCCAGGTTAAACTTACCAGGCACAAGGCCCCGAGCCAAACCTGCGGAATCGCTGAGCAAGGTCGGGTCTTCCAGGGCAACAACCCGGAGAAAAGAAAAACAAGAGCCAGAGGTCCGGGAACCCAAAGTTAAGGGGACCAGGGGTTTGGAGGGTCAACGCAAGCAAGACCGTTCCTCGGCGGGAATGGGAGGAAAAAGGGGAAAATTGGGCACCGAAAAAAAGCTCAGTGGGAAACGTCTGTTATTAGGGCGAGGGAGCACCGGACGGGAGCTGGACAAGTCACACTGATTTCAGCGGAAAGACGGGACCGCCGGTCTAATTCCTGGCGCAGCCCACCCAAACCGTCGAAACCTACTCGCAACGAGAGGACACCGCAACCCTCTGTCCTCCAACAAACAGGGTCATGCCGCAAAAAGTTTGGGACATAAGTTGGGGTGGAGGGGTGGACAAAAAAAAACCCGCAATCAGGACAACAAGGAAAACGGTCCCCATCCGCGAAAAGGGCATTCACCCATCCCGAAACTCGCCCCGGGGCGGAAGGGAAAGGGCATAAATGAAGGAAGTTGGAAACGGAAGCAAGTTCCCCCTCAGAAAACTACGCCCCAGGCCACTGATACGGCAATGGGGGGAGCATGTTTCCAAACAGTGGTGGAGGAGAAAGGTAGGACCCAGCAGGGAAGGGGGGAAGAGGGAAGGGTCTGTGTACCGCAAAAACTGATCTTTTTTTGTTTCTTGTGCAAGGGTGTGGTCAGCTCGGTTTTGTCGCCTCTGGGGCGGGAGAAAAGGGGCTCAGGGAGCAAAAAAAAAAGAAGGGCAACTGTGAGACGGTAAAGGTTCTCCTTTGATGCCAGGCCAGGGTACGGCGGGGGAAAGGGGGAGGCAGGAAACCAACTGAACGAATGGCTAGAAAAGCCATCAGGCCAAAAAGGGGAAAGAGGGGGGAGTCCACAGGGGGTAGGGGGCTGGATTGGGTCCCTGGAGGGGGGTGTGCAGGGGGTATTGTGAGGGATGATCTGGGGCGGGCGGCACGGCCGGTAAAACGGTGGAGAGAACTGCAATAGGCAACTGAAAGAGGGCAGGATCACGTAATTCCCCTGCATGACAGGATGGTCCGAACCCAGGTCGGTGACACCCAGGTCCTCAAGGAAAAACTCATTGTCAGGGACGGTGGAGAGGGACCAAAGGAAAGACGCCTGTCTGCAGGTCCAGAACGATGAAGTGGAGAGCACATGGACACGGGGGGATTCCGCGACCGCCGGACCAAAAACTTTCCTGGCCAGGGAGTTCTGGGGAAAAGTCACCCGGGTAACCGCGAGATCCAAGTGGAACGACTGGGGAGTCGAGCCAGGGCCTCAGCCGGAATACCTGTCTAGGGGTGACCTTCATTGAAGAGGGTATCGGTAGTACCAGCTGGGCTGCAAGAAGGAGGTTAGTTCAGGCCGCACGCGGGAAGGGGAAAGGAAGGGGGGAGCAGACCTTGGGGGAAAACCACGGATCACCTGCTGCAGGGGAAAATCTAACCATATGGGTTGTCGACCACAGCCGTGGGGGGAATTATTCAAAAGTGAACACGGGCAAAAGATTTCATCCGCACGCGCTTCTCTGGGGGGACACTGGTGAGCATCGCCGCCCCCAACTTGCAGCTAGAAAAAGACGGGGGGTTACAATCGGAGTAAGATCGCACAAGATACGGGGCGAAAGACCACTCACCTCAAACCCGACCGGGAACTGCACTTTTCCCGGGGAAAAAAAAAGTCAGGAAGAACGCATAAATCAGCATAACGCAGGACAAAAAAAAATCAGGTCTTTTGAGTCAGGAAGAGGAAGATGTGCCAGAAAAGAAGAAAAAGTCAAAGGACCGCAGAGCCGGCTCGGGCGTACGTTTCCCATAAACTCTCCCAGACACCACTTCTGCAGAAACCATGGAACTGCACAGCAAAAGGGGGGGGGTCAGAAAAAAACAAGAAGAAACGGGGGGGAAAAAAAAAGAGACAAAAACCCCTCCAACCCAGGAGCGTCTAGAATAAGCACCTCCAAACAATTCCCCGACTGGTCACGAACAGAAAGTCAACAAGTAAAGAATAAACCGCTGGAGAGGCAAAAACCAGGACGTCCTGACAAAACGTCACCTGACCCTCAGAACAACCTGACAAGTCCAGGGACCAACTGAGAAAACCCCACTCAAAACCTCACAACTTCAAACCAGACCCAGCCAGCAGCCAAGAGATGAATAAAGCAAAAACGGACCCTGAAGCGCCGCACATAAAACCCCAAGACAAAAGCCTCCATATCCAAAACAAGAAAAAGACCACCACCGTCATCCAACTCTTCCTAAAGAAGACAGCACCAAATCCAAAAGTTACTTTACTGTTAAACCAGCAGATTCTGGTGAACCTTAAGGCGGGGAAAAGAAAGAAGGCCAGGCTCATACCAGAGAAAAAGAGCCCTAAAACAACAATAAACAAACCCCCACCCCAAAACCAATACTATTCAAAGATCCACGTGCTTTCCCGTGGTACATGGGTTGGGGTGGTCTCAAGTTAAACGGGAAAAGGAGGTGCACCCTGGGCGAAACTGGGTCTCTTCTCGAACCAGGAAAATAGGCATCAAAAACCAAAGCACCATCAATAAAATCAGGGGTGGCTGAAAGCACCTCCAAGTGCAAGGGGGGGAAGAAAGGGAGGTTAAACAAAGGGAAAAAGTACACACCAAACCGGGGAAAGAGGCCCGTATGACACACACACTTTGGTTGAATTAAACAGTCTACTCCTTTTTCGGGAAAGGATCTAATAAAGGGGGGAGGGAAGGGGATTCTATGTTAAATACGTTCTGCTCCTAAAGGTTTTGAAACCGTGTAAGTTAAGCCTGGGGGGAAAGGGAGGGGGCGGGAGGCCGAGTGGGGCCAAAGGGACACGGGTTTTCAAGGGGATGAGACGGGCTGGGGACCAAAAACCAAGACCAACGCCAGGGTTGTCGCAGAAGGGTGATGGGGGAATAAAGAAGGAGGGGGGGGACACAAGAGGGTGAGGTGTACGCCGTGCGAAGGAAAAAGCTGCGAACGGTGGGTCAAGTGGTCATCAAATGGAAAGGGAAAACAAAAAAGCGGGTGGTGGGACCGAGGACCACGGACAGAAAACCATCCGGATGAGGTTTGTGGGAAAATAACAACGGTAAAAAAAGGGGGGAGAGCCCGAAATAAGTACCAGAAGGTATCTGATCAGGGGACTTTGACTGACATTCTCGAAAGAAAAAAAAAAAATTCTACCGAAAAACTACGGGTAAGACGGGGCCTGGGAGACTCAAGGGAAATTATCCCGGGAAAAATCCAAGGATAAAAAGGTCAAAGTGCGGGCTAAATAACAGGGGGGAAGCCGGTCCAGCGAAGCACGCGTGGTGGAGACGAATAAAAAGCCAGCAGGATAAAGCACTTTGAAAAGGTCAAGGACTAGAGAAGGGCTGGACCCTGTCAAACGGAAGTTAGAACGAAATTTCGAGAGCAAACGCTGAAACGGGAAAAAAAGTCGGAACAATGGATGGGGGGGGTCCTGAGGGGGAAACAGGGGAAAGAAACGGGAAAAGAATCTCCCTCTCAGGTTCAGCATCTGAAAAAAGGTGGGGGACTATGGATAAAAAAAAAGGACCAGGAAAATGAAGACTTCAAGTTCAAACAAAGCAACGTGAAACAAAAACCCGGAGGGGAGAATGGGGGAACGTTTTTGCTGAAACATCGAGTGAGACTTCCAGATAAAAGACGTCCATCTCGGCGCGCGCCAGAGTCAGGTTGTCTTCACAGACATGTGGAAGTGAAACTAAGCGAGAAAGTGAAAAAAAACGTTCGGAAAAAATCAACGCACGTCCCAGACGAAAGCGTTTGGTGTGAAAGTTTCAAACAGAGAAAAGCCAGAAAAGAGAAGAAATCCCTATCACGTCTTCCGGGGCACGGACAGCAGTCAAATGAAACTCAGGGGGCCGCATTCAGAAATAGTCTTCAAAGGGTCTGGAAGGTACCAAAGGGGCAAAGGGCCCTGAAAGACCAAAGCTCACCATCGGGTCGTTTATCAACTTTTTCCGGGGGGGAACAAGAGGGACAAAAGGCAAGGAAACAAGGACCGGAAACACTCCACGGCGGCAAGGACGCCAATGCAAAAGTGAGCGGCAGGTGAAACGAAAGTGAAAAACAGGGAGATGACACAGAGAAAAACAAACAAAACTGAGGGAAAGAGGATATGCGGGTGAAACGCAGAGGGTCAAAACACAAAAACTTTCCCTGGACGGAGACAAGCCTGGAAAAAAAAGTGTGAAAAAGGAAGGCAACCGGGGGTACCGGCTCTAGACACTCAACGTGGGAACGAAACACGAAGAGAGTGGTCAAAGTTCCTCACAAAAAGTTCCCAAGCGGCCGGCAAACCGCGCAAGAGGCACCGCCGGGAATGGGCATGAGGTCCAAAATCCTGGAGTTCAACTTCCCTGGAAACCGGAAGAGTCCTCTTCCAAAAAGGATCAAGACACGGTGTTCACTAACCAAAAAAGACGGTGTGAGGCCAATGGAAAGAGTGTTGTTCCCCGAAGTGAGAAAACCTTTCGCGGGGAATCGGATCAAAGGAACTCCAGGTAAACAGAACAAAGGGGAAACGCTGCCGCACAGGCTGCCCTTCGCCAATAGAAGCTTTGCGGAAAACACCCGGGTCCTGCCAGAACGGGAGGGACCGCCTCTGGTGGTCCCCAAGGGGGAACCGAGTTGGAGTTCATGGATCACCAAGGGGGGGGCACGGTGTCTAAAGAGCCCAGTTACCTGAAAACTATTAAAGAAAATCCCTGTTTCCAGGGTGACAACTTGGCAAACAGGGTCAAACAGAAACCGACGACGTTGAAGGGAAAGGGTAGGGAAAGGATAACTACCGACCCGGTCAGTGTAACAGAAAGGGTAAGACGGCTTTGATCAGGCACCGCGAAGAACTATCCGATGGACCTGAAGGGGTCCGCCAAACAGTAACCTGAAGAACCCGAGTGTCTTGAGAACCCCTTTAAAAAAGGTCCAAAACGCATTAGGACCGGAATGAGCCAAATCAACGCCAGGGCCGTCAGGGGGTCATCTCCTGGGGGCCGTGGAGAAGGCAACCTCAGCAATCGTCTGGCCCTGGTGAAAAGCACGGGGGAATTCAAAAAACAGAAACAAACAACAAAGGACAAGGCATGCCGCATGAAAAAGAACGGGGTCAAGTCCGTAGCCTCTCTCAAAATTGCCAGGAAACAAAAAAGAAAACTAAATTGTCGTGAAAGGGCGCCAAAAACAGGTTAACACCGGGGGAACAACTGGGTCCAGAATGGAAAGAAAAAACAAATGACCTCAAAAAAAACGTGGCCTCAGAACTGAGGTGAACCACGGAAAAAGCACACTGACCAGCCATCCCGTCGCGGGAACCTAACCCCAGATTGGGGGTGAACACTCGGGGTTGTGCTTCAAGAACGAAAAAATCAATGCACTCCAAGGACCCCAAAAAAAAAAAGGGAATGAAGGCGGGCCCACCTCGCCTACCGCAATCCCCACGGTACGCAAGGACTCGGAAAAAAAGAAGACGTCGATGAGGCACCCTTCCCTCTCGAAACCTATCCAGAAAAGCACAACCGACTCACAAAGCTAAGACCAAGCCCTACCCACCCAAACGCTGGACAAAACCCTTATATTAATTGGGTTGAGTCAAAAAAGGGGGTGGGGGGAAGAGGGAAAAAAGGAAACGTGCCGGGGGGCAGGACAGACTTCATGGTTTCCATACCAATATCCCTTCCCGGTTCTGGATTGGAAACAGAGGGGAAAAAAGGCAGTTATTGAGGGGGGGCTGGTAAGTCTTAGGCACGAAGTGGTTTGACGTCGTACTAAGGGAGCAAACGGCCACCAGGGACTCACGCGTGGGGCAAGTGCGAGTCAAACGACATGAAAAGAAGCACAAGGGGGGGGTGGTGGAGCTGGGTGTGAAAGTGGGGCGGGGTTGGTTGCAGTATGGTGGGCCAACTTAGGGTGGCAAGATTGGGGCGAGGAGAGAGAAGAGGGGGGGGAAAAAAAAAAAAAGAAAAACCCCCACCGGGAAAGTTAATCCGAAATGAGGGAAAAGGAAAAACGAACTGGGAGATTGCGGAATGGAGCGGGTGCGGGTGGGGTGGGCGTGTCCGCAATGGAGTCGTTTCGGGGTGAAGTGGTGATGGGGTGTATGCAAGTTTAACCGAAGGGGACTCTGGGAGCTATGGAGGGGAAGTCGGGGGTTTTTATCTGGGGGGGGTTTTAATTGATCCTGCTGTGAGGTTGATTTCATTTCCCTTAATGTATAAACTTTCATGAGAAGAAGAGGTTCAACGGGGGGGACGCGGGGAACGGGCAAGGAGGGGGCCGAAAATTGCCGGGATGAGACGATGGTCATGGTCCAAAGGCGTTGAACAGGGCGGTGGATGGGGGGTTTGGGAAGGAGCAGGAGCGTAAAGCGACCGGGACTGTGATTGGGGGGTTGGAACTGTGAACGTGCTTGGGAAGGTTTGCTTGGAAAAATGCAGAACCCGGAAAATTTTCAAGTGTGAAATCCAATTGGTTAATTAAATGTCTGGAACAAAGGTAAGGGTTCGAAGAATTAGAGGGCGAAGTTGGGACTGTTCAAAGGGTTTAAAGGGGTTGGGGAGAATAGCCAAGGGAAAAAGGGGCAGCTGACAAACAAAGTCAAAAAGGAGGCGGTGGAAGAAAAGGAGTGAGGAGCTTACTGCAAGGGACAGGGGACCCAGAAAAAGCGGGAAAAACCGGAACCGGGGCAGGGGAGGACGGGGGGAAAAACTTACAACGGGCAAGGAGTAATATCAGAAACGCCGATGTCAATTGCTGGGCTGAGTAAAGGGGGCAGGGACAAGTGCGACGAGAAAAAGTGCCCAGAAGAAAGAAGGGCGGGGAAAGGTGACAGAGGGGGACCCGGGAAAATTTTAGAATAAGGGGGGGGGACACAAAAGAGGATGGCAAGAAATTAGGGGTTCGACTAGGAAAAAAAATCTCATGTATCCGCCAAGGGAAACTATTAGGAAGGGGCACTCAACCTTACCCAGAAACGGCTACGAATAATACGGCAAAGAGGGACCAAAAAAAGTCTTTGTGAAACTGAAAGAAGACCCTCCCTGGAACAGAAGCGTCAACCCAACCGAAACAAGGGTCGGTCTCGGAGGGGGGAAAGGGAAGCCGCGAAACCCACAAGGGGTCTTTCCCGGAAAGGGGGGGGACTCTAAAATGGTTTACTGGGGAGGTATCTTCCATATCAATGGGTTCCAAAAGGAAAAAGGAACCATTCAGCCAACTTAAAACATAATCAAGCGAATGTGGGGGAAAAGGCAGGGGGATCAGCAGGCAAATCAAACGGGGGTGGCCTGGGAGAATTCAGAAGAAAGTCCTTTTCTTCCAACCGGCCAAAAGAGAAAAAAAAACATAAGTTACTGGAAAACCCAGCACGGGCGGGAAAAACAGAATGAACAAAGGGAAGGAACTTGATCATCCATAAAGAGGGAAAACTAAAGAAGAAGGGAGTCAAAAGCACCCGTCGGAAGCCAAGGATACGCCATAAGGAAAATCTAAAAAAAAGAAAGACAAACTGCACTATAAAATACAAAAGCAGAGCAGTACCTAACTACCCTGGGACCTGGGGGGCAGGGGAAGGCAGTCCGAGAGACCGGCGACATCGTTCAGCCCTGCAAAAGGACAACCGGGAAAAACGAAAACGGGGCAAAGAAAACGAAGACACGAAAGAGCCGGGTAAGGGAAAGGAGACAAAAAAAGAACTGGCACCAATCCGACCGCCATCTGCAGAAACCAAGTCCTACTGGGACAACAAAATCAAGGGGAAAAAAAAACCCAACACAAAACCCAACCGAAATAAAAAATACCCATCCACTCAGGCGCGATTGCCAAGGGGAGAAGGAACACCAAAAGGAAAGGAACACAAGAGAAAAAAAAACAACGCGAACAATCAAAGGACGTAGAAGCCATTCCAAAAATAGCCTGGAAAAATAAAGGAAACAAAACCGGGGGAAAAATGCAAAGGACATCATGGTGCCCGGTCGACCCAATTCCAATGTATGTGTCCAAGAATGAGCAAAAAATGAGCAAACTTGTGACCATGGAATCAGGTGGGAATGCGTTGGGGTGGGGGGGAAAGCAACAAGGGAGGGGGAGGGAAGGCCACACAATGACGTACAAGGACCCTTTTCAGTGGGCAGGAGCCCGAAAGGGCAGTTCGTGTGGGGGAAAAAAACGACTGTACCGCACGCACTACGCGGGGGGGGGAAGGCGCCAACCGGAAGGAAAGAGGGGAGCCGATCCGCTGAATGAAACACCTAGTACGGGGCGAGCATAGATTCAAAAGCGAAAACGAAACTAGAACCGACGGGTCAACAAGCGTGGAGGACGTGGACTCTGTACGAAAAAAAAAAAATGCAAAAGCTAGAAAGGGGAGGGGGAGGGGGACAAGACCAACTGGCAACACAGCCGAGAAGTGGGTCCACGGACCAGCAAAAAAAATTTGGGCTACGCGGTCGGCCGAACCCCAGACCGGGCCGCAAAAACAAAGAAAAAAGAAAAGGGGAAGCGGGTCTGCAAGAAAATGGAAAATACGAAAACGACAACGAACTTTGGAGTTAAAAAAAACAATCAAAGCATAGGATGAAGAGAGAAGGGAACCCTATAAACTATACTAAACAACAGAAAACGTGGTTAAGTGAAAAAGTAAAATACTGTTTCAGATTCAAAGGGAAGGAGAAAAAAGGTGGGAGGCAAAACATAAACAGGTGTGCAGCAATAGGCCAGGGAATTGGGGGCCATAACACACCTCGAGAAAAACTTCTATCATAGGGGAGGGGGAGGGAGGGCCGGAGTGACCGTAAAGAAAAACCTCGAAGACTGGCCGGACAACGCGCCAGCTAAGGGCAGCGGGACACAGGGTTGTGTGATTTGTCCAAAAGAAAAGTTGTCAGAAAAAGGGGGGGGGAAGGAACGACGAAAAGGGAACGAAGCAAAAATACAGGGTGACGAGGTCGAAAGGGGCGCGGGAGAAGGCCCAAGAAGAATAAAGACTAAACAAAACCCGGATGAAGTGATAGGAGGAGGAAAGGGGGGGGGGGGGGGGACCGAAGAAGGCCAAGGACCCTGTTCGGGGTCGGGGGCCCGGACAAAACGGAAAGAACCCTCTTCGGGGGGGCGACGAAAAAGAAAAAAAAGGATGCAGGAGGGGGGGTGCAAAAGTTTGCACTGGGGAAAAAAAAAAACGCAAGGCCAAAGGCGGAGAAATGGTCAAAAACATCAAAGCTGCAAAAGGCAGTGAAAAGCAAGCGACACCTAAACGCAAAAAAACCTACGGGGGGGAACTAAACGTGCATGACGGCTGAGGGAAAAAGGGAACCAATGGGCCAAGCACTCCCCCGGAAATACAATGGGGTATTTCTCTTGGGTGGGGGTGGGGGGGGAGACCTGGTGAGGGAGCAAACGGTTAAAATCATAGGGCAAGGGCAGGCCTGTAGAACGAAAAAAAGAGGTTTTTGCACGGTGGGGTGGGGGGGGGGGGGGGTGGGGGGGGTGTCGGTGTCCGGATTTGGGGTAGTCCCCAGTTGGGCCGATTGGTGTTAGCGCGGGGGACGGGGGGAGGGGGATGGAAAGCAAAGTGAGAAAAGAAAAGTAAAGGCAATGGGCTGAAGGACATGACCAAACTCCGAATGGGGGGGGCCCGAGGGGTGGGGACCCCAGCGGGTGAGAAAGGGGCGAATGCTCCCTCGTGGGGAAGCACGGTGGCCCCTCTCGGGTAAAAGACTAAAACGGACCATTGTCCAACCACTGGTATGTCCCAAGGGGAGGGAAACTGGTCCTTTAGTGAAGGTTGGGAGGGAGAAGGGAGAGGGAAAGAAACCTGCAGAAGAAAAGTACAAAAAGTAGAAAAAAATTCTTGCTGAAGGGAAAAAACCGGGATCTAGAAAAAAAAAAATTAATGGGGTCAAAAGTAAGGGGGCAAAAAAAAGGGAAAGGGGAAACCCAAGGGAGGGTAAAAACAATAGTACAGAAAGCGACCAGGGGGGTGGTCGGAGTACCGTGGGGACAGGCCCGCCTTTCGCAGGGGTAGTCCAAGCACCGGGGGGGGAATGGAGATCACGTATCAAGGTTGGGAAGGGGACGCCCACGACCGGAAACTGGGGGGGGGAAGGAGAATCAGCAGATCTTACAGGAGTATTGACACCACGGACACAAAGAAAAAAACAGGGGGGGCCTGGGGCACGAAAACAGGGGGGAAGGAGGCGGGGAAAGTAAAAGAAGAAAAAAAAATGCAGGGGGAAGGGGTGTAAAGGGAACAACTGGCCCCGGTAAAAATGGTAAACGAAACAAATCGGGGAGGTCTCAAAGGGGGAGGGGGGAAGTTCGTTTTAAAAAAGAATCCTCTTCCGGGTTCAATGGCGCAAAAATGAAAAAGGAAACTAAAAGGGGTGTCCCCGCTAAAAATTCCTCAAAAGCCAGGACTAAGTTGAAAACGAACAAGAGGGACCAGCGCCAGGTTGTGCCCCTTGTGTCTTCCTAAACGTGGTTACACGGGGGACCCGTACTTGTCAAAAGGGGGCAGCAAAAACTGTTCCGCCTCAGGACAAGGGGGGCGAAACGTACGGAACCAAACCGCATCAAAAAAACGCCCCCATTGAAATAGCGAGATAGACATAGAGGGCCAGGGAAAAAAGAGACCTAAACGGAAAAAAAAAGCGGGACAAAACTCCTGGGGGACGGGGGTCCCGTGACGGTCAAAAACGCAAGAAAAAAATAACGACGGGAAGCCGACAGAAATGGAAAGAAAATGCGACTTCGGGCTTGGGAACGCTTCCCAAAAGAGAAAAACCAAAAAGGGAACTACTCCCCGAAATCAGACTCAGACCGAGAAATGGGGAAAAGGGAACGGGGTGCAGCAAAAGACGTCAAAGGACTGCGGGCAAAAAAAAAGGAGCCTAACTTCTGCAATGTGTTCAGAACAACCACATAAAGAAGGGAAAAGAAACAAAACAGCACACACTGAAAACGGTACTCTGAAAAGCCTCCACAACAACGTCCCCTAAAAAGGGGAGAAAGATCAGCGGGAGGACGCCGCGAAGACCCCCGCCAACGGGCCAGAAGGTAAACCGTAAAAGCCTTCAACAAGAGGGGAACACCCCGGGTACCTCAACAGCAACACCTCAAGTAAATGGGCAATGAAGGGCACAAAAAGGCAAACATCAATCGGGGAAAGAAAGCCAAAAGATCCCAGAAAAGAAAGATGAACAAAAAACCTCGAAGAAAAAACTCCCAAGACAGACAAATAAATTCAGAACACTCCCAGAAAAGATAAGTCAAGGAATGTCCAGGCCCCTCCACCAAAGAAGAATCAAGAGAACGATCACAAAAAGAACCAAACCAACCCAAAAAAGAAAAAAAAAAAACCCAAAAAGGGGAAAATCAAGGATCTTCCCTTAAGACGATCCAGGAAAAATGGAAAGGGTTCAGTACAGCATCGAAGGAGAAACAGACAAAAAAAACCGAAAGAAACTCACGGAAAAAAAAAAAGCACAAACCCATAAAAGGGGGGAAAGGAGTTGAAAGTGCCCCGAAGCAGTGCAAGACTGGGTTCCCGGGCAAACTGACTCTAACTCGAAAAAAAAAAAAAGAGGAAAAAGCAAAGGGAAAAACAACCATAAAAGGAAAAGCGTGTGGAACCGAACACAGCAAAAGTAAGGGAAAGAGAACACAAGAGATTAGTAAAAGGAACCAAAGGCAAAAGGGGTGCAACCATTAAAAAACACGTGAATAGGGGATCAAAAAGAGCCAGCAGAAGACGGGGGGGGCTGGCCCAGGATCGAAAGGGCGGGGAGGAGGAAGGTGGGCGGAGGAGCTTTTCTTGTTCGACACAAGAGGACTGGGTTTTCCCGCGGTCCGCCTGGGGACAGGGGAAGGGGGAGGGGAGGGAAAGGGGGGTTTGAAAAAATAGGCACTTGTTGGGAACCGGAAAGGGAGAGGGGGAGAACAGCCGAAAAAAGTCAACCAAAATCGTGGGTGGGGTGGGTAAAGAAGAAAAAGGGTGCGGGGGAAAAGGGACCTGACTGTACGGCCGTGTTCTCCAGGAACAAATTATCCGCTGGGGAAAGAGTGGGGGGGCCCCTCAAAGACATCATGTCAAAAGGGGTGGGGCAGTGAGATGGCCCTCACCCCAATTCCCGAAGGGTAAAGCCACAGGAATGGAAAGGGGGCGGGAACTCAAGGCAAGACTCAGGGGGGGGGAGGAAGATTGGACTTGAAAGAAAACGGAGGAGGACAAAAATAGAAAAGAAAAAATTAACTTGAAAAAAAGAAGTCAGCACAGCAAGGAAAGTCCGGGGATACCCAAAAAAGTGAACTCCTTCCAAACGTCGAATCCTGCCCGTGGTCCCTAACGGGCCAAGCTGCGGGGGGTTGCCAAAAAAAAGACACGACAGGGAAGAACGGAGGAGGGGAAGTAAAAGGACAAAAAAAAATCTGAACGGGGAGGGGAAAAAACTTGGGAATAAAAAAAAGAGCATAAAAGGGACGGGACAGGGCGGAAAACGCGGAAAAAAGGGAAGGGGGGCGGAGGGTGGCAAGGAATACCAAAGACCAAGTGAAAGGTTCATCATCGGGAAAAAAGGGGGGGGGAGAGGGCAGACCTCAGAAGAATCTACATCCTCGTACAGGCCAAAAAAAAAAATGTCACAGCCGGACGGGAAGTGGAAAACTTTTTGTCTGAAAAATAGAGGGCAAACTGTCCCAAACCGAAGGGCAAAACATAAGGCGGCGAGGGAAAGAGTCAAAAAACCCTTGGCTTAAACATGGGTGAATTGGGGGGAAGAATAAAGCTCCGGATCAAAAAGGAAAAGGTAACATTGGGGAGGTCCAATGGAAGGGAAAAAAAGGGAAGGGGGTTTTGGTGGCAGTTCACCGTGGTCCTATAAGCCTCCAAAGAAAAGGAAGAAGGGCCGGGGTCCCAGCAGGAAAGCAGAAGAAAGCATGACAGTGGGCAAACGGCCAACGCAGGTCTCGTCAGTTGCCGGGCTGTCCAGGGAGGACCACGCAAATCAAAAAAAAATTCCCGTGACAAATATCAAAAAAAGTCAAGGGGGCCCGACAGAGAGCCGGGAAAAACAACGCACGGAAAAGTCCCCCTGAGAAAACGTAAAAGCAAGGACGGGGCAAGGTTAGCGTTTCAAGGTAAAATCAGACCAGACGAAAAAAACAAAGGTAAAATATTATTGAAAAAAGAATATGAAAAAAGGGGAGCAGTGTTGCTGCGTGAAAAACTGAAACCTTTAAAAAACCAAGGGGCACTGCGCCGTCTTACTGAAACTCTGGCGGCTGCCCAAGAAAACAGCAAAGTGAATAGAAGAGGGGGGAGGGGGGGGCGGGAAGCGCCCGGGGACAGCAGGCAAGAGCAGCAGACTTGCCTCCTAGATGTCTAGGACAGGACCGGCGTTTACTGTCAACTGCTTGGGGACAGGCGGAGGGGCAAGGGAGCGGAGGGAGGGGAAGCCTACGAAAAAACCAAACGCTTTCGGCAAAGGGGACGGAGGGAAATGGTGCAAAAATGGACCTGCGAGAATCGTTAAAAAAAAAAAAAGGTAACTTAGGGGACAAAAAAAGGAATGCCCACGAACTCATCAAGGGGGTGTCCGCACTAGGGGGGACCCAAGGCGAAAAAAAAAAAAAAACAAACACTGAAAAAATGGTGAACTCCACCACCTTAAACAAAAAAAAAAAAAAACCAGACCGGACGAAGTGGCAGTGGAGGGAAAACAAGTTACAAAAGAGGGAGCACTGGTGGGACGGCCAAAAAAACCCATTTCCACGATGAGGAAAAGACGCAAGGGGGTCGTGGACCCGGCCCAGGGGGGGGGCAAAAACTGTCCCCCCGAAAGGCACGAAGGTTCAGCCAGTACAAAAAAAAAGGCGCCCGGGCACAGGGAACCCCGGATCCAAGGGGGTCGACTTCAAAAAGCCGCCAGCCAGGCCTGCGAGGAGGCAAGAATACAAAAAGGGGTGTGTCACAAAAGTTTCCTGGGAACCCGGGGGAAAAACCAAAACCCACGCGCATGGGCCGAGGGCCACCCCGGCTTGTCTGCCGTTGGTTCAGAAAACAGGGTCGTCCTGGTGAACGGGAGAAAGGAGGGGGGGAGAAAGGACAGGGGGGACCTCAAATCGGACTGAGGGGCAACCGCCAAGGGCCTGAAACCGAAACAACTCCGCCATCCACAGACGTCGCAGTAGCTACAAGAAAACCCTTCCAGTTGGCGCACTCCCCAACCGCCCGCCGCAAACGGGGGGGGGGGAATTGTGAGGGGAAGGACGCGCAACCGGTCACCGAAAAAAAAAAATGGTCGCAAGAAGGGGGGGAAAACCAAAAAACGCAGCAACCGATTGGCTGCAGACCGGCCCAAAAGAAGGGGGTGACGTAGCCAACGGGGGGGGGTGACCAAAAAAGCATCATTAAAAACGTCCCACGGGCCAACAAAAAAAGGGGGGGGGTGAAATGTTGGCGTCAGGTAAAAAAAGGGGGGTTCGGGAAACCTCTCGAGAAACCGAAGGCCAAACTTCTTGGCCACCACAGAGCCACCGAGATCCCCGTTCCAAAAAAATCAGGACGTACGAAAGAAAAAGAAGAATCCAAGAAACAAAGACCCTCAAACTAGAACAATAACCAGCCCTCAACTCCCATAAAATAGCAAGTGAAAGACAAAAAACAACCGGTCCTGTTGGTTAACGCGGAGAAGGGTAGGGGTGGATAAAATTAACGTGTGTGGGGTGGCTAGGGGCGGAGGGTTCACTTTGGGGCCGCAGACTCGCGTTGTTTGACAATGAGATACACAAAAAAATCAAAAAACTGCCTGGACAGGGAACTTTGAAGAGGGGAAATACGTGGGATTGGGGGATGTGTCGTTGGAATGATGAAAAAAAAGATTTTCGCCTTGACTCACCGGAGAACGGAGGAAAAACGAACAAACAAGGACACGGCATTGAGGGGGGGAAGGGCAGCAACGAAAATTAAAAGCGAACCAAGTGGCAACTAACTGGTTTTGGGGGGAATTGAGAGGGGGCACAGCGGGGGACCGGTAGGATGGGTTAAAAGTGTAAGTTAAAAAAGATTGGGAAGAAAAAAAGAAAAGGGGACACTGAGTGAAGGAATGCGTGAAAAAAGGGAAAAGATCTAAATGTGAAACAGTAAGGGGGGGGGCTGGGTGCGAGGGGGAGCTAGCGGAAAAAAAGGGAAAAAAAAAGGTGGTGGGGGGGGCGGTCGCTGGGGGCGGGAGGGTGTCTGGGGGCTGGGGCTGGGGCGGGTGGGAAAAAAAATAAGGGACGTGAGAAAAAATGGAGGCGGGATGGAGCTTCTGGGGCAAATGGTTAGCGGGGGCACGGGGAGAGGGAGGGGGGCGGGTTGTCGCAGCAGCAAAGGGGAAACGGCAGGTAAAAAGGAGAAGGGGGAGGTACAAGGTTGCAAGGGAGGGGGGACACTGAAGGGACCGCGAAGCAAACGGGGACCCAGGAGCGCGGTCAACATGACAACCAAAGGGGCACGAAGCGGTAAACCATGGGCGTGGGGGGGGAAAATGGTTCGGGGGAATTCTGATACGCGTAAAACCGTTCAAGTCGGTGTTGTGTCGAAGGGGGGGAAAAACAACTTCCAGCGTTGGTGGGGCAAGACCTGGCCGATTGTTCCCGGTATACCTGGGGGGGGGGGGTCCCCTGCAAAGAATAAGAGGGGGCTGGTGGGACTTTACCGGTCAGGGCACCGAAAAAAATGAGCAGCGAGGCCACCGGTGGGACGCGTCTGGGAGACAAAGGTTTTGGGCTAAGTCTGGTAAAAGATTCATCTTCCAGAAGTACCGAGGCGGCGGGACCCGAGGAAAGCATCAGTTCGGCAAGATGACCACGGACCATGCAGGGGTCCCGGAGGGAAATGGAAACTGGGGGTCCTGACCGCCCGGAAAAACCTGGAACTAGGCGCCGCGGCACGCCACAAAGAAAAGGGAAAGGGCATGAAAAGGGACAACTTGTCCCCAGACGAACTGTCACGCAAACAGGTCAAAAAAAGTCTCAGAAAGGGTTGGCAGGCAGGGCCATCAAAACGTCTTGACCACGTTTAGGGGAGAGCAAAACAAAGAATGATGGCCACAGAAACCTTCTGGCCTTTTTGAATTAGCAACCACCTTCTCAATCAAACAGAAACCCGGGAAGAAAAGGTCAGGGGCGCACCGGAAAAAAACATGCACGCGAAAACGAGAAACTAGAAGCCGAAACGCGGGGAAAAGCGCACAAACCACGTGCGAAAGTATCAAAAACCAAGCCCGGAAAAAGAAGGGTCACCTAGGCAGGGGGAAGGGAGTGAACGAAGGGGAAAGCAAGGAGAACAAAGACAAGCAAGGGGGTGGGTGGGGAAACCATACCGGGTAAGGCAGAGCTGGGTGTTGGTATGGTGATAAATTGCAAAAAAAAAAAAGAAGATGCGACGGGACCGGGGAAAACAAAAAACGAACGAAGTCAGACACCTTTATTCATCTTGGGGAAAAAGGGAGTAAAAAGACAAACATGGGAGGCCAAATAACCTGTCCGAGATGGAAGGCCTTGACTGTCAAAACCTTCCCCGGGAGGAACAACTTCCTGGATGACAGGGTAAAAGAAAGGGGGGGCTGGAAATAAAAGTCCCACTGCCCCCTTTTAAACTGGGATCAGAAAAACCAAAAACGAGAAAAGTGAAAAGAGAACGCAGAAGAAACACAAACCCAAAGTAGAGAATCCAATAACCAGAGAAGGGGAATCCCAAAAACCCTGCACTAAAAACTCCGGGGGCCAAAAATTACCTGACGACCTCTTTGCAACTTTCGGGGGCCAGGGGAAAAAGACGCACCGGATCGCACCCTGCCGTGAAAAAGACAGTTTTTCGGGCCGAAAGGGAAAGGGGCATAAGAAAACCAAAAAGAAAACAGGGCGAAACCGCCAAGTAGCAACCAAGGGGACGTGAGCCAAAAAGACATACTCAGTGGGCTCACCAGGGGGCAAGTCTCCCATCCGCAACAAAAGCAGGCCACGGAAACAAAAAGCAAATCAAAGGACGCGCCCACAAGGGACAACACAAAAACTAACCCTAAGAAACCCCTAAAGAGGAAATAACCCAAACTTACCTCTACTCATCAGATTTGCAATAACAAGTGTAGAAAATCAAAAAAGAGAAAAACCCCCCTCTGAAAAAAAACCATGAAGTGGATCACGAAAATAAAAACAAGCAGTTCCGTTATCACGTACAACGGGAACACAGAAATAAAGGGAAAGGTCCAAAGGAAGCATAGGGTCTCATTTAGGGGGGGGTGTGGTCCATGTGATCTGATCTTGTGTAAAAAATTTGTCAGCGACTGGTTGGGGGGGGGAGATGTCAGGGGTTGGGGCCAATAAAAAGAAAACGAGAAGGGGAAACAGGTAGGGGAAGGTAACTTTTAAGGGTGGGGCGGCCTCAAAAAGCGCCTTCGGTCAGGGAAGGAGCCCAAGACTCCGAAAACAGGTCCTCTAAAACAATTAACACCGGAGCCGGAGGTGAAAGGGAACCTCTGCCGGGAAACCCTAGACAAGGGGGGACTATAAAAGGCAAGCTTCTCCGACCCTGCCGGGCGAAACCTAAAAAACGGGGTGGAAAACACTTAGCATGGGCATTAACGTGAAAAAGAGAAAGACCTTGGACGGCTGGGGGGAGAAAAAAGGGCGACGCAAAAAAAAAAAGGAACTGAAATGACCTGCAAAAAAGGTGGGGGGACAAGGGAAAGGAGTACGAGGGTGGTTTTCTTCAACGCAGGTGCAGAAAGGCCGCCCAGGAAAAACAGCCGCAAAAGGGTCAAAAAGAGGGGAGGACTGCTGTTGTCCGGGTCAAAAAAAGACCCTGGAAAAAGGAGGACAAAAACACACGGGAAAACTTGGGGGGGAGGGGAAGCTAATCCAACCATCTTGACTCGACGTTTATCGTCCCACACCGCAAACTAATGATACAAACACAAAAAGGGGGAAAAAGTAAAAATTAGGAAAAGCGTCTGGTTCGTCCCCGGGGGAAGAATGAGGTGGGGGAAAAGGCAGAAGAATTTTGTTCGCAAAATGGTGGAAAAAGGTCGTACAACCACCGCGAGACCCCTTCAGGGGAAAAAAATCCAGAGCAAGGGAAGGGTCAAACAGGCCAAAAGAATGTTAAGGAACCCTAGAAGAAAACCTAGGGAAAGGGGGGACGGGACAAAGGAGGATCGAGGACAAGTGGTCCGGGGGACCCGGGAAAGCATTCAACCGCAAAACGGGGGAAGGGGAAAAGGGGAACCAACAAGTGCCAGGCACCGATCAGGTGGGGACCGTCGTATGAGGGAGGGCAGGGAGAAAAGGCCGAAAGGAGAAAAAGGGCTCAAAAAGGAGAGGGTTAAAACAGAAAAAAAAGGATAACGGAGAGGGGCCGAAGGGTTCCGGGCGAAAACGCCTTCGAAAGACGCAGGGGGGCACCGACTCGAACGAAGGAAAAGAAGGGAAGGGGGGGCGACATGGGAAAAAGAGTTCAGG